>WNFX01000202.1_pt1 | contig 71994 bp, 65 predicted proteins | sample 5400111 | NCBI WGS metagenome assembly WNFX01 (sample SAMN13153363, study PRJNA577476) | soil metagenome | isolation source: 40 cm soil or saprolite under grassland replicate 1 | place: USA:California | collected 2016-06-15
TCCGGCACATCGCCCTCGAATCCGCGCGAATCTCCGCGAACCGGTACATCGCGAAGAAGGCCGGGACGGCGTACCATCTGAAGCTCCGGCTCTATCCGCACAACGTGTTGCGGGAGAACAAGATCGCGACCGGCGCGGGGGCGGACCGCATCTCCGAGGGCATGCGCGCGGCGTTCGGCGCGGCGGTCGGCACGGCGGCCCGCGTCAAGCCGGGCATGAAGATCTTCACGATCTCGACGACGGAGGACCACGTTGAGGACGCAAAAGAGGCGCTCCGGAAAGGCGGCGTGAAACTGCCGACGCCGTGGTACCTCGTGATCGAGCGCGGGAAGCGGAAAGGCTGACCGCGAGGGGCACAGCTTTTTCTCGGGCCGCGCGCCTGCCACCCCGCGCATGGGCGATACCGATCGTCTCTTGGACGTCATCCGCGGTCGGAACACGAAGACGGTCGGCCTGCAGTTCCCGGTCGGCCTGCGGACGAAGGCCGTGGAACTCGCGCAGGAACTCGAGGCGAAGGCCGGGGTTACGTGCCTCGTCTCCGCCGACCCGTCGTTCGGCGCGTGCGACGTCTCCGAGATGCCCGTGGACCTGATCGTCCACCTGGGCCATGCGCCGATGCCCCACCTCCGGTACGACCGCGTGTTCTTCTACGACCTCCCGGGACCGCCGCTGACGTCGCTCGCCTTCGTCGACGCGGCCGAGCCCCACCTGCCGAAACGAGTGGGTCTCCTCACGACGACGCAGTACCGGCACTGGCTCGCTCCGATCAAGCAGCACCTCGAGGAACGGGGCCACGAGGTGAAGATCGGCGACCCGGACCGCCGCGTCGCCTACGCGGGCCAGCTCCTCGGATGCGACTATCACACCGCGACCGTCATCGAGGGGGACGTGGACGGATATCTGTACGTCGGCACGGGGGACTTCCATCCGCTCGGCGTCGCGATCCTCGTCGACAAGCCGATCCTCGTGGCGGATCCGGAGCAGGGAACCGCTCGGGACCTCGCGGACGTCAAGGACCGCATCCTCCGGCAACGACACGCGGCGATCGCGAGGGCGAGGGACGCGCACATCTTCGGGATCATCGTCTCGCGGAAGATCGGCCAGACGCGGATGGAGCTTGCGAGGGATCTGAAAGGCCTCGCGGAGAAGCACGGCCGCCAAGCGAACATCTTCCTCATGGACCTCGTCTCCCCGGACTTCCTCGAAGGATATCGCGTGGAGGCGTGGGTGAACACCGCATGCCCGAGGATCGCGATCGAGGACGTCCTCCAGTACAAGCAGCCGATCCTCACGCCGCAGGAGTTTGAGATCGTCGTGGGCGAGCGCGCGTGGGAGGACTACGCCTTCGACGAGATCCGCGCTTACTGATGGTCCACGGGCTAGCCGCTCGCCGCGAGGGAGGCCAAGGCGGCGTCACGCATCCGCACGAGCGTGTCTGCCGCCCGGCGGTAGTACGCTTCGCAACGCCGTGCGGCCTCGGTCCGCGTCCGGTCCAATCGCGCGGCTCCGACGTACTCCTTGATTTGGACCCTTCGTCCTCCTCGAGCCTCGTAGTGCCAGAAGTATAGGTAGGGCCGCCCGCGCACGGTGTGTTCGTAGACGCCACAGCCGATCTGCACAGACCCTCATTGAGTTATGGTTATTTAACTATAACTACCGGATGCCCGAACCTGCCCCAAGTGGCTTCGCAAAGCCCTAAGCGGCTGGCTGCGTTCCCTCCCCATGGTCTCCTCCGCGGTCGTCCTGCTGAGCGGCGGGATGGACTCCGCCACGGCCCTCGCCATCGCCAAAGCGGAAGGCTTCGACGTGCTCGCGCTCACGTTCGACTACGGGCAACGGCACCGCAAGGAAGTCGATGCGGCGAAATCCCTCGCCAAGTACCTCGGCGTCAGGGAACACCGGATCGTCCACTTGGACCTGACGCCGATCGGCGCCTCTGCGCTGACGGACCGACGCGTCCCAGTTCCCGAGCAGCGCCGCCCGGAAGAGATCGGCACCGGCATCCCCCCGACCTACGTGCCCGCGCGGAACACGATCTTCCTGAGCTACGCCCTCGCGCTGGCGGAGGCCACGGAGGCGAGAGCGATCTACATCGCGGCGAACTCGTACGATTACGCGGGATACCCGGACTGCCGGCCGGAGTACTACGAGGCCTTTGCCAGCGTCGCTCGCCTCGGCACGAAGCGCGGTGTCGAGGGAGACGTGATCGAGATCCGGACGCCGCTCATCCGCATGACGAAGGCGGACATCGTGCGGAAAGGCGAGGAGCTCGGCGTGCCGTGGGAGCTCACCTGGTCGTGCTACCAAGGCCGTCCGAAGGCGTGCGGCGTCTGCGACTCGTGCCAGCTCCGGCTGAAAGGGTTCCGGGAGGCGGGCGTGCGCGATCCGATTCCGTACGAGCGCGGCCGCGGCCGGAAGACGAACGCTTAATAGAGTTCGGCGCGCATCGGAAGGCGATGGAGGTCGCGGCGACCGTCGCCTCACGGAAGGCGGAAGGGTTCCTACTCAGCGAGCTGTACGCGACGATCCAAGGCGAGAGCTCCCTCGTCGGTTTCCCGACAATCTTCGTCCGCCTCTATTCGTGCAACCTCCGCTGCCGCTGGTGTGACTCGATGCACGCCGTCGAAGGGGGCGAATTCAGCCGCGCATCGGTGGCCGAGGTCGTGACGCGCATCCGGGCGCTCGCCGATTCGCCGGAATCGCCGGCCGGAGGGATCCGGCACGTCTGTTGGACCGGAGGCGAGCCGCTCCTCCAGGGCGAGCCGATCGCCCGCGCGATCCGCGCGCTCCCGAAAACGTTCGTGCACTCCTTCGAGACGGATGGCGAGATCGACCTGCGGACGTTCGATGTGCGCCTGCCGCGGGAACGGGCCGCAGGACGCGTGCGGTACGTCATGGACGTCAAGTGCCCCGGGTCCGGCATGAAGGCCGACAAGGCGTTCGCGAACCTCGCCCTCCTGCGCGCGCACGACGAGGTCAAGTTCGTCGTCGTGGACCGCGAGGACTACGACTTCGCGAAGGCCGTGCTGGCGAAGCATCCGACGAACGCGGGGACGATCCTCTTCTCTCCCGTGACGCCGGCGCACACGGTCGCGAAGGGACTCGACCCCGCGAAGCTCGCCACATGGATCCTGGAGGACCACCTGCTCGCGCGACTTCAGCTCCAGGTCCACAAGTTCATCTGGCCCGGAAAGGAACGGGGCATCTGATTTTCGCGTGCGATTTCGACGCCCGTACAATAACCCTTCAATAGCGGCGCGACGCGTCCCCATTGAGCCGCCGTCAGGGCGGCAGGACGGTAGAAACATGACCAGGATGGCAGCGGTCGGACTCGCCATCGCCCTCGTCGCGGTCGCGGCGGTGGGCGTGGCCGCCACGATCAGCCTTCCGGACGCCGCCTGCAACGCGGGGACCGAGATGGCCCATTCGAGCATCCCCGCCGATACGGGCTCCGGCATCGCGGTGCCGGGCCACGATCACGTCCCCATCGTCGGGGACAGCGGGTGTGCGACCGGCGGATCCGGCTAGTCGCGAAGCCGATGGCCATGCGGGACCTCGACCCCGGGTCGAGACCCCGCCTTTTCCCTTCGGACGAGCGACGTTCAAAACAACCTTCATCTTCTGCCCGCCATTGCCTTCGCGTGCGGTACGAGGAAATCGAGCACACGGCGGACGTCGGCATCCGCGCATACGGCTCGTCGCTCAACGAACTGTTCGAAAACGCCGCGGAGGGGATGTCCGCGCTCATCGCGGACCTGGGACGCGTGAAGCCGGTCGGCGAGGTCGAGGTCCGAGTCGAGGCGGATGACGTGCCGACGCTCCTTCTGCGATGGCTCTCGGAACTGCTGTTCGTGCACGAGACGCAACAGTACCTGTTCTGCAAATTCCATGTCGAGCTGGACGGGATGTCCCTCCGCGGCACGGCCGCCGGCGAGCGGATCGACAAGTCCCGCCACGAGCCGAAGCTCGCGATCAAAGCCGTCACGCGTCACGGCCTCCTCGTCGACCCGAAGGCGGGCGTCGCGCAGGTGATCTTCGACATTTGAGGCGGCTATGATCAGGCGTACGACGTTCGACGGCTGGCACACGAACGGGGCCGGCCGCGACGACGCGCTCCGCGCATGCCGCGACCCCCCGTGGATCTGGGAGGCGTGGCGGTGAAGGCGACCGCGGTGGCGCATCCGATCCAAGGGCTCATCAAGTACCACGGCCTCGCCGATCCCGTCCTCCGCCTCCCGTTCCACGACTCGATCAGCGTCTGCACCGCGCCTCTGAGCACGCGAACGACGATCGAGTTCGGCGCGTACGCGCGTGACCAGGCGACGATCGACGGTCGCGACGTGACCGCGCGGGACATGGAGCGGATCCTCGCCGTCGTCGACCCGATCCGGGCCCGCGCCTCCCTCGACAAACGGTTCCGCATGGCGTCCGCGAACGACTTCCCGTCGAACATCGGCCTCGGCGCGAGCGCCTCCGGCTTCGCGGCGTTGGCGATGGCCGCCGCACATGCGGCGGGGCTGCGGCTGAGCCTCGAGGACCTCTCCCGGTACGCCCGCCGCGGGGCCGGCTCCGCGACGCGGTCCGTCACCGGGGGATTCAGCAAGTGGAAGATGGGCGTGGCGGACGAGGACTCATATGCGGTGCAGCTCGCCGGCCCGGACCTAGACATCGGGATCATCGTCGCCCTCGTGCCCGCATTCAAGCAGACGGACGACGCGCACCGCGAGGCGCTGACGTCCCCGTTCTTCCACGCCCGCCTCGCGGAGATGCCGCGCCTCATCGCGGAGATGGAGCTCGCGATCCGGAAACGGGACGTCGGCGCGATCTGCGCCCTCGCGGAGCGGGACACCCTCATGCTCCACGGCATCACGATGACGGGGACCGGCGAAATGGTCCTCTGGCAACCGGACACGGTCCGGGTGATCCTCGCCGTGCGCCGGATGCGCGAGGAGGGCGTCCCGGCGTTCTTCTCGATCGACACGGGCGCGACGGTCTACGTGAACACGTTCCCAGACCAGGCGGACGTCGTCCGGCGGCGCATCGAGGACCTCGGCATCCGGACGATCGTGTGCACGGTCGGCGGACCAGCCCGCCTCGTCGACGACCCCGTCGGCTGACGCCGCGCCTCACAGGGAGACGCGGGCGCGGGCGATTGGCCCCGCCACGGCGATCGAGCTCGCGGACGGCACGAAGTACTTCTGGGCCACCTCCCGGACGCGTCCGTCCGACAGGCCTTGCACGATGTCCGGGAACCGCTCGAGGTAATCCATCCCGAGGCCGAAGTACTCCATCCGGTGGAGCTCCCCCGCGACCTCCGCGTTCCGCTCCAGCGAGACGATGAGCGAGCCGACCTCGTTGTCCCGCCCGTCCCGAACCTCGTCCGGGGTGAAGGGCTCCTGCCGCAACCGTTCCATCTCCGCCCGGATCGAGGCGACGGCCTTTGTCAGGTTCGCGGGGTTGACGCCCGCGGAAATCGACCACATCCCTCCCGCCGTCCGCGCGTCGAGGCTCGTGAACGCGTAGTACGCGAGGCCCTGCTCGTCCCGGAGGTTCCGGCCGAGGCGGCCGTACAACCCGATCCGTCCGAAGAGCAGGTTCGCCAGGTTGAGCGCATCATAGTCGTCGTGGGATCGAGGCACGGCGGGCGCGCCGATTGCGACGTCGACCTGGGTCTTGTGGGGCATCGGGATCGGCACGTTCCGCGGCTTGTGGGCGGGGGGCGGCGGGATCCGCGGCGCGCCGACGTTGTCCCCCTCGAGACGGGACAGGGGGGCGGCGATCGCCTCGTCGATCAGCGTGCGGTCGACGTCCCCGGTCACCGCGAGGATGAGCCCCTCCGGCCCGACGTGGGACGCGTGGAACGCGACGATGTCGGAACGACGGATGCGGCGGATGCGCTCCGCATTCCCTTTCGGGTCGCGGCCGTACGGATGGTCCTTCGGGAAGACGCTGCGAGCGAGCTCCCGCATCGCCCGGCTGCGTGTGTCGTCCGCCTCGATGCGAACATCGTTCTCGAGCTCCTTCCGCACGCGGTCGATCTCCCGGGCCGGGAACGCGGGCCGCGCGAGGCACTCGACGAGGATCCGGATCGTTTCGGCCGTCGTGTCCCGCGTGCAGCGCCCCTGGAAGGAGAGGAGCTCCTCCCCGTTCCGGAACTCGAGCGTCGCGCCGATCCCTTCGAGCCGGTCCGAGAGCTTCGCCGCGCTCATGCGGCGCGTGCCACTCAACAGGAGCCGCGCCGTGAACTCCGCCACACCGTGGTCGTCGCCCTCCGCCGCCACGCCGGCGGGCACGCTCCCCCGGAACGCGACGAACGGGTTCGACGGCAAGGCGCTCGAGACGAGCACCGCCCCGTTCCCGAGGACCGTCCGGTCCGGGAGGTTCACGCGGCGGCCTCCTGCGCATGGAACCGCACGAGGGTCCGATGCGCGTCGACGAGGTAGCGCCTCGCGACGTCGCGGACCTGTTCCCCCCGGACGCGCTCCGCCTTCGCGAGCAGCGACTCGCCGAAGTCCCACGCGCCGAGCCCCTCCGAGACGCTCAGCAGGATCCCCTGGAAGGTGACGCCGTCCTGCTCGTACCGCGCCCACGCCCGGACCTGTTGCTTCGCGCGGTCCAGCTCCGACTTCGCCGGGATCCCCTTCTTGAGCCGTTCGACTTCCCGGTCGAGAACCTCCTCGACGTGGTCGAGCGATGCGCCGTCCGCGAGGGTGACGTTCACGATGACGAGCGACGGATCGACCTTGATCTCCTGCCTCACCCCGACGTCCGTCGCGAGCTTCGAATCGACGAGCGCCCGATAGAGCCGATTCGAGCGCGGCCGCCAGTCCCCCGCGGCAAAGGGCACGAGCCCCCGCCAGCCGCCGAGGACCGTCGAGAGGACGATCAACGCGGGGGTGTCCTCGTGGCCCGCCGCCGGAATGTGCCACCCGGCGGACAGAAGGTCGGCGGGGCCCGGCCGCACGATGTCGCTGCGCCGCTCGCCCCTCTGTTCCGGCTCGACGAGACGCATCGGGTCCGGCGGGGCCTCCGGGCGGAGCGGCGCGAACGCCTCGCGGACGTGCTGCATCGCGACCGCGGGATCGAAGCCGCCGACGAGGATGACGGAGGCGTTGTTCGGCGCGTAGAAGCGGAGGTAGTGGCGGTACAGGGGCTCCCGATCGAGCGTCGCGAGATCCTGTTTGTAGCCGATCGCCGTCCAGTGGTACGGATGCACGTGGAACGCGAGGCCCCACAGCTCCTCCTCGACCGCGAACTCAGGCTGGTTCTCCGCGCCCTCCCGCTCGCTGATGACGACGGTCCGTTCGGCCTCGACCTCCTTCGGATCGAACGCGGCGTTCCGCATCCGCTCCGACTCGATCATCAGGGCGGTGTCCATCGCGGACGCGGGGATCGTCTCGAAGTACATCGTGTAGTCCGTGTCGGTGAAGGCGTTCATCTTGCCGCCGAGGCGCGAGATGAGCTTGTCGATGTCGCCCTTCCCGAGCTTGCCGCCGCCCTTGAAGAGCATGTGCTCGACCCAGTGCGTCGAGCCGGTCATGCCCGGGACCTCGTTCCGCGAGCCGATGTGGTAGACGACCCACGTCGACAGGGCCTTCGTGTCCGGGATGGGCCGCAGGATGACTTTCAGCCCGTTGTCGAGAGACTCGACGTGGGTGGCCATCCGGATTGCGACAAGGCGGGCGGGCGATATCAAGTTGCCCGAGCCCGTCGGGAGCCCTGCCAGGTTTTCGACCAGACTCCTTACCGTGGTCCTTTGGCGTTCAATTCACGCATTCTCGCATGGAACCCCTCTCTCACCGCGATAACCCGATCCGGAAGGGGACTAGCCCGAGTTCCAATTCGGCGCGGGCTCGTCTGGCTTCTGTGTTGAATAAAACGAAGAAGAAGTTCCCCCTGTTTCCTCTTGACGCGAAGGTGAGGCAAAATCGGACGCAGGAGCCGCTCCGTCCGATCCCCTGTCCAGACCAACTTGTACACCACGCGCCAACCTGACTTTCTACGGCGTGGCCTGAAAAGAATTCCTCCGTAGGTCCTTTGAATTTCCCTAAGTACTTGGCCGTCCACGTTATCGAGGGACGCTCTCGCCCTGTAGTACCACTTCCCAGGGCTTGTGGCTCTGAACTTCGCGATCATCAGTGACCCTTCGGCGTCGACAAATCCGGCGAGATACTCGCCTGAGATTCTGGCCTCATGGACCGACGAGTTCGCCCGGGATTTCCCCCGGGATCGCACCAGGCTTCCTCGGCGATTCATTGATTTGAGTTGGGCATGAAGCCGAGCTCGAATCCTCTGTTCACGTCGCGTGATTGGCAGTAACCGGCCTGCCGAATCGCGAGAACGCGCGGACTCATTGACGTGCGCTTGGAATCGTAATAGCGCTGCAGCGTGCCTCGCCTTGACGCGCAAATGGGGCACCAGCGCACGTAGCACTCCTGCCGCGGCAGAGTTCGTCCAAATCAGAGAATGCGCCGCTCGCCACTCAGGATGCCTCGGCCCGACAGAAGCGAGATGTCCGCCCCAGCTTTTTTGGACTGCTTCCAAAACAAGTCTGTCACAATTATAGACGGCGACTCGCACAGAATACTCAGTCGACCGATCCCGACGGTATCGTCTGGCCAAGGAAAGAGATCCTTCGCCGTCCAGTAGTCCGGCGAGGTATTCTGCTGAAAGCACCGGATGAGCATGTTGCAGCTACTAGAGAAGATTTAGGCCAGAGGTCGGTGAAACTATTCAGGCTCGGCGATCTCCGCCTTGGCCTTTTTGAGCTCTGAATTTCGCCGATTCTAGATCGAGCTCGAAGTCCTCTTCCTTCACTTCGCCGGGAGTGAAGACCTTGCCAGCCTCAAACTCTAGCTTCTTTTCCTGCTTCTTGCGCTTTTTCGGCCTGTCCTCAGCTTGCTGTTGCATACGGTGTCTCCAATTTGGTGGCATAGGGATCGAGCAAATCGATGCGCCGCCTCGTTCCGTCGTTCACGATCAGCATGGACCAATCGATTAGCTCGATATTGAATGTGTCGCACAGCTCTCGGCGCAAGTGAGCACGACTGTCTTCGGGCGGTTCATAAATCGCCCGCTTGATGGCCTCGTCGTCCGTGATGCGATCCACGAGGCCCGCGCGCTGCCGTTTGTAGAAAAGTGAGCGTTCTGCGGCGATCTCGGAGTACTGTTTGCACGCCATCATCTCGACGTCGGGACCACCTTTCTTGTCGGCGGCTTCCTGAATCGCGTAGTAGCGGTCGAGCCATTCGACGTGGCGCGCGGCATCTTTCGACCGCCGGTTCGCGAGGTCGTCGAGGACCTCCTCGAACATGCGTAGGGCGCGGTGCTCCCAGTCGTCCTCGACAATCGTCTCGATCTTTTCGAGGTAGTACCGCTGGATGTCGATCGGCGACACGACCTTGCCGTCCTCGAGCTCGACGGTCCACTGCTCCGGGTTCCGGATCTCGACGTTGTGCCACAGGTCCCGGATCGGATCTTTCATGCGGGGCACGTCGTCGAGCCGCTGAGCCTCCATCAGCTGCAGCACGGCCGACGTCGTGAAGTGCCGCAGCATGATCGCGCTTTCGTTCATCAGGGCGTCCCCCACGATCACGTGCAGGCGGCGCCACAGCCGGCCGTCCGCGTGGGGCTCGTCCCTCGTGTTGAGGATGCCCGTGTCGTGCATCGTCTCCCCGCTGATCACCTGGGACGTCAGGAACGCCATCGGCGAGAGGACGTACTTCCCTCGGACGATGTCTCCCGCGCCCGTGTAGATGATCCGCGTCGAGAGGTGCGGCACCAGCTCGCGAATGAACGCCCCCGGGAACGCGACGTCCCGCGAGACGCAGTAGTTCTCGTGCGACCCGTACGACGTGCCGTCGGGCGAGGTGTTGTTCTTGAACGCGTGGATTTTCGTCTCGCCGGTGTACTTCTCCTCCATGATCCGACGCAGCCAGTCGAGGATCTTCTCGCCCGCCTTCTCCCACGTCACCACGTCGTGGAAGTTCGTCGTCTCCGCCGTGCTGACCTCGAAGTGGCCGACGTCGTAGTAGACGCGCGATCCGTTCGTGATGAACTCGCCTGCGAGGTGCAGGTCCGAGTCGCGCAGGAGGTCGAGGGCCATCATGTGGGGGTCGAACCCCATCGTGCCCATCTTCCGGCAGTACAGCGTGTACTCGTGCTCGGTCCCCTGGACCATCTTCTTCATGCGTCACCCGACCATCGGGTCCGCACCGGTCCGGAAGACCTCCCGCTGGCGCTTCTCGTAGACGTACATCTCCGTGATCGCGTGCTCCTTGCACTCCTCGTCGATCGCCATCTCGAAGTCTTTCTGGCTGAGGCCCTCCTTCTTCCGGTCCGTCTTCTTGAGTGAGATGATCCGCTTGACGAAGTTCTTCTTGGCGGTCGTCACGATCGCCTCGATGATCGCGCCGGAGATGATGTCTTTCCGCTTCACGGTCTTGATCGCCTCTTTCGCCTCGGTGTCGAGTTTGACCTTGACCCATTTGTTTTCGCCGTACAGCTCGTCGAGGACGTACCGGCGGAGCGCCTCGATCGCCTCTTTGTGGCCGCCGGCCTGCTCCTCGAGCGAGGAGGCGACGGGGAGGCCCTCGTTCAGGTAGATCTGGAGGACCTCCTCGGCCGCCTTCCGGTCGGGCCGCGGGATCTCGATGATCTCGTCGAACCGGCCGGGCCGGAGGAGCGCTGGGTCGACCAGGTCCGCGCGGTTCGTCGCGCCGATCACGAAGACGTCGTGTAGCTCGACGAGCCCGTCCATCTCGCTGAGGATCTGGGCGATGATGTTCTTGTGCACGCCGGACGTATCCATCATGCCCCGCACGGTGAAGAGGGCCTCGATCTCGTCGAAGAAGACAATGCTCGGCTTCTTCTCGTGCGCCTGCCGGAAGATCTCCTTGATGATCCGCTCGCTCTCTCCGACCCACTTCGAGAGGACGTCGGCGATGCTCACGTTGAAGAACGTCATGTCGTTCTCCGTCGCGATCGCCTTCACGAGGAGGGTCTTGCCGCAGCCCGGCGGACCGTACAGCAGGATGCCGCGGGGCGCTTCCAGGGAGATTTGGGCGAACAGCTTCGCCTCCTGGTACGGGAGGACGACGACGTCCTTGATCCGCTCGATCGCCTCCATCAATCCGCCGATCGCGGTGTACTGGACGTTCGGCTTCTCGCCGAGCAGGAGCGACTTGACCTCCAGGTTCGGGAGGACATCGAGGACCTCCATCGTCGGAGGCAGCACGCTGATCTGGAATCCGGGCTTCAGCTTCTTGTAGACGCCCTTGTCACAGTCGATAAGCCGCTTCTCCATGTCGCCCTCGACCGAGATGACGAGCTTGCCGTCCATCATGTCAGCGACCTTCGCGATCACGCCCTCGTTGTGAACGTCGCTGCCCTCGACGATCGCGTACGTCTGCGGATGCACCCAGACGTATTGGCCGACGCCGAGCTGCGCCTTGTCCACCAGACCGGTCGAGACCTTCAGGAGTTCCGTCGCCCGCGCGACGACGACTTGGTTGCCGTCGAGATCCGGGCCCTCCTTGCGGACGACGTACGCGTACAGGAGGGGCGGTTGCTTGATCTTGTTGAATTTGTCCTCGTACGCCTTGAGCCGGTACTCCCGCTCCTCAATCTCGTAACGGAAGGAGTGGAGGTCCCGCTCGTACTGCCGACGGAGGCGGTCCATCTTCTCCTCGAACTCGTCCCGCACATCGTCCGCCGACTTCGACACCTTCCCGTCGCCCTCATCACTCGCCATTCGTTGATCTCCCTTCGCAGGCGCCCGCGAGCCCACCCGGACTCGACAGCACCCGCTCTCTCGACACGCGCCTAAGGAACAAGAGACCGCCTCGTCCCATCCCTTGTTAGAGAGGAGCGTCCGAAATTAAAGCTTTTGTTATCGCTACTGGAGATGCGACAAAGAGACGTTTTCGCAAAATCGTCGACGAACTTCGCGCGTCGCTCGACGGGACGAACGTTGTCCGAAGGGGAAATCGAACGCTCGCGCCGCACGAGCCGACAAGGGACCGCTCGCACGGATGCGAATCGGCGGCGGGGCGCGGAAAAGTCCGCTCAGAGAAGCCAGCCTCCCGCGACTCCGAGCACGTCGCCCGTCGCGAACTCGGCTTCTTCGGACACCAAGAAGAGGACCGCGTTGGCGACGTCCGCACCGGCCGACCTCCCGCGCGAACGTCTTCGAGAACGGACGATCCCCGCCTTCGCCGCATAGAACGCGGACATCCGGGCGGAACCGTGCGCGCGGTACGCGCCCGCGGCGCCGAGATTCACGATGCGACCCCACGCGCGGCCGACGCATGTGCGGCACCGCGTACCTGGAACACAGGAACGTCGCCGCTCGACGGCGGCCCCACCGCGGCGGGCCTCCGCGAAGGTGGCGAGAATTTCCGCCAGGGGAGCTCACGAGCCCAGACGCCGTCGTCACGATAGACGCTCCGGGCAGCGATACGCGCAACCCCGGACGGCGCGCCGGCGATGATCGGGTTGTCGGAGGCGCGCAGGCTGGCGGGGCGACGCATCAGCGAATCAGGACCGGCCGCGACGCGATGTCGAACCAAAGCATGACCGCTGTCACGTCCTTTCGCACGATCCGCCGCGATTCCTTGACGATCTTCATCGTTGCTCACCTCGCACGCACGCCGAGCCGGTTGTTATCGGAACACGCCGTGCACAGGTCCGCACTTAAGTATGTTGACGACAGTAACACGTTTTGATAAAGTCGAATAGGGGGGTCCCCTTGCCGGAACCGTCCGACCCGTCCCCCGCCCGCGACGTCGCCGTCTCGGTCGACCAGTTGAAGGTCCTGAGCGAGCCGTCCCGCCTTCGGATCCTCACCTTGCTGATGGAGCGGGATATGTCGATCTCCGACATCGCAAGAGCCCTGGCCCTGTCCCCCGCGACGGTCCACCACCACATCGCGCAGCTCTTGGACGCGAACCTCATCATCCCGACGAAGGCTGAGGTCCGCGGCAACCTCGTGGAGAAGTTCTACCGCATCCCAGCGACGGGCATCGATTCGAGTCAGATCTGGGACCGGCTGACCGATGCGGACAAGGTGAACTACCGGCTCGCGGTCCTCGGGATGCTGAAAGGCCTGATCAACGAGTCGATCAAACGGATCCAGGAACGCGGCTCGGTCGACTTCGAAGTCGGACGGGTATACTTCTACCATGTCCCGTGGCGTCGCGATTCCGTCCAGCAAGTCCAGGAGATTTTCGAGGAGGCGCGGCGGAAGCTCGAGCGCCTCGAGGCGAAGACCCGGGCGCAGACATCGCCCGGCGACGAGGTCATGGCGCTCCTGACCTTGCTGCCCGCCTGAGCCTCGATCCGACTACGCGTACTCGCCGCGAATCAACTTCTTGACGTACGGGGCCAGGATCCCCGCCAGGGCCATGTCGCCTTCCCAGTCCTCGAGCTGGTCCCAGTGGTGGTCTTCCATGTCCTGGATGCACCGCTGAATCTGGTCCGTCCACGACTCCGAGCCGTCGCCCTCGATCCGCGCGGCCAAGACGAGCCACTTCCCGCGGCCGATCAGGATGTGCATGTGGCCCACGGTCATCTCGTTCAGGTCCCCGGAGTCGTCGCCCCTCAGGGCGTCCTTGACGAACGCCTGGACCGCGGTGAGCATGCCGCTCAGGATGTCTGTATCGATGTCGGGACGGAGGCGGCGTGTCTCGTGCTTGATCAGCAAACCGTCCCGGTGGTAGAGCAGGAAAACGTCTTCGAGGATCGCCTCGCTCGCTTTCGTGGCGGACGCGGCCCGCGCGTGCTTCGAGGCGGATGCCGCCCGGCGCCGCATCACGAGGAAGAGGGTCCCACCCGCCACCGCCCCCACGGCGAGGAGAATCCACCAGAAGTCGGAGAACGTCACCCCGGCGGACGCGGTGGTGAAGCCGAAACTCTTGGACTGGGGGATCGAGTTCCCCGCCAGATCCTTGGCGCCGGTGTCGATGACCACGAAATACAGGGTCCCCGCTTGGAGTTCGCGAGCGGGCGTGAAGGTCACCACTCGACCGTTGGTGCTCCATGCGAACACGCCGTTGATCGCGGGCGTGATCGAGAACGCCTGTTCCACCGAGTTCTGATCCATTGGCTCGTTGAACGTGATCCGAATCAAGGGCGTCGTGTTGGTGTTCGCGCCGATCGGCTCCGTCGCGGTCACATAGGGGCGCCCAACGTCAACGATGGTCCACGTGTCGTTGCCGGGAGGCGTCGGCTCCACGTTCCCTGCGCGGTCGCGCGCGATCGTACGGAACGCATAGACGTGGGTGTCCACGCCCACGAAGGACGCGCTCGTCGCCGCCGTGTCCGTGTATCCCGAGAGATCCATCCATGCGGCCGCCCCGTCCTTCGATTGCACGCGATACGCGGCGATATCCGACGTCCCTGCGACGGGCCCCCAGGAGATCGTGAACTGAAGCGCGTTCTCGTACGCCGGGAGGGCGATCATCGACGAATCCGGGGGCGTCAGGTCGACAACCGTCCACGAGTCGTTACCGGACAGCGGGAGTTCGCGGTTCCCCGCGCGGTCCGTCGCGATGGACCGGAATTCGAAGGTGTGCCCGTCCACGCCCGAGACGAAGGTCGCCGACACCGCGATCGTCGTCGGAATCCAAATCGTCCACCCGCCTCCGTTGTCCCGCACGTCGATCTCGTAGCTCGCGATGTCCGTGGTGTCGAGCTGCGGCTCCCATGCAACCGCGAAGCTCGTGGACATCTCATAGGCGGGCAAGGGCCGCGTGTGCGAGAACGGTCGGATCGTGTCGACGATCGTCCAGGTGTCGTTGCCGGCGGGCGCCACCTCGACGTTGCCCGCCGCATCCGTTGCGATCGAACGGAATGCGTACACCCCTTGCGCGCCCGCGTTGAACGTACCCGAGGTGGACGGGGTGTCGACGAGCCAGTTCACCCAGCCGCCCCCGGTGGAATACTGGATGGTGTAGGTGGCGATGTCCGTGACGCCCGCGTCCGGGGACCACGACACGACGAAAGAATTCGAGGTCTCGTACGGCGGCTGGGCATCCACGTGGGAGCCGGGCCGGATCGTGTCGACGATCGTCCAAGTGTCGTTCGCTGGGGGGACCGCCTCCGCATTGCCCGCGACGTCGGTCGCGGTCGTGGCAAACTCGTACGTCCCGTCGCCCGCGGCGGTGAAGCTGAATTGGCCGATGTTTCCCGACTGAGTCGCGTACGACGTCCACGTCGCGCTGCCGCCCGTACGGTACCAGAGAGTGACGCTCGCCACGCCGGTCCCGTTCCCGTCGCTCGCCGCATATCCGACGGAGAACGTCCGTGTGTTCTCGTACGCCGGGAGGGTGCCCGCCGTGGACGTCGGGGCGTCCTGGTCGATCATGACGAACGCCTCGGGATGGCTGGTCGCCATGTCCACATCGCGCGGATTGCTTTGGAAGGCGTAGGAGCCGTAGGTGACCTTGACCGTCGTGCGGTTGTCCGTCGCTGTGTTCGAGTCGATGTACCGCCGGTCCGTCACGACGATCCAAGACTGGATTCCGGTCGCCGTCGAACGATCCCAGATCGGCGAGCCGTTGTCGTCGACCAAGATGTGGGCTTCCGCGACGGGCGTCAGCCCGTTCGGCCAGAGGACGTCGACCTCGAGGAAGGTTCGGACCGTCAGGTTCCCCGCCGCTTGGACCGCGTGGGTCGCAAACGGCGTGCTCAGGGCGACGGCCTCCGTGTAGTTGTCGACATAGAAATCGTAGCTGCCGACGGACGAAAACGTCCCGTTCTCGATCGTCAGGCGCGAGGTGAACGACGCGTTTCCGAGGACGTATACGCCGTCCGCGTACGAACCTTGGGCCGGCGGACCCGCACCCGCGCCGCCTTTCGTGACGCCGGAAATCGAGTCGCCCGAGGACCATCCGTTCGCGACGAGCCCTCCGATGATGCCGAACGCATCGCCGCCGCGTCCGCCGTCGTTGCCGTCCACCGCGTCCCCGCCCCGACCGCCCTGGAGCGCCGCGATTGCGTTCGAGGCAAGCGTTGGCGTCGCGAGGATCGACGCGAGTCCTGCGGCGCTCCCACCGTTGCCGCCGAACTTCGCTCCAATTCCCCCTTCGCCGCCGGTGACGGCCTGGACGTCGTTCAGCGTGATTGAGGTGGCGTTGAACGCGCCGTCGTTGCTCCCGAGGACGATCACCCCGGTCGCGTTGCCACCGTAACCGCCGCGGACCCCGCGGCCGCCGTCGCCGCCCGTGAGCGTTTTGATCGTGTTCGAATCCGAAGTCGCGGTTTGGACGACCGACAGCACCTCCACGCCCGAGGCGCTGCCGCCTCGGGCGCCGTTTCCCCTGCCCGCCCCGTTCGCACTCGTATTGCCACCGAGGCCCCCGCGGAGGTTTTGAATCGTGTTCCGGCTCGCGCCGGACTGGGCGACCGTGGTCATGAAGACGCCGTAGGCGTCCCCGCCGACGCCGCCGTCCCCGTCCGTCGTCGCGCCAGGACCGCCGGAGCCTCCGATGCCTCCGACCAGATCCGTAATCTGGTTCCGGTTTGCTCCTCCCCCGGTGGTTGCGAAGGCGACCTCGATCCCAATCGTCGCTCCCGCGTCGCCGCCGCGACCTCCGTTGTTCGTGAACCCGCTGCCGCCGCCCGCGCCGCCCCGACCCCCGTTCAGGCCGCTCACCGAGTTCTCCTCGACGAGGGCGTCGGGAGTGGACGCAACGATGATGCCCGCCGCGGTGCCCCCGTTCCCGCCCCGGCCGCCCGCGCCGGCCGTGTTCGCGGCACCATCCCCGCCGCGGCCACCGAAGAGCATGCTGATCGTGTTCCGCGTGATCGACGCGGTGGGTGCGCCCGTCACGTAGATCCCGAGGGCGATGCCCCCATCCCGCCCGTCGGCCCCCGGGGCGACGCCGTTCGCTCCGCGGGCGCCTTGGATCCCCGTGATCGTGTTCCCGGAGATGTCCGCCGTCGCGGAGGAGACCGCAATCCCGATCGCGAAGCCGCCGCTGACGTTTGTGATCGTGTTGCCGGAGATCACCGGCGTCCCAGGCTGCTCCACGTGGATCGCGATGGACGTCCCGTTGATCACGTTCCCCTCGACTCGGCCGCTCGATGTGTTCAGGTACACGCCAAAGATGGACGCGCGCAAAATCACGTTGTTCGACACCTCGCTGTCGGAGGACACGATCGCGAAGCCGATCGCAGCTTGGACGACCGTGATGTCTCGCAACGCCGGGGAACTGGAGATGGCCGTGACGGCTCGATCGGCTCGGTCGAACGTCGACCAGGAGACGGATCCCGACGAACTCGCGTTGAACTGGACGCCTCCCCAGGGAAACACCGACGCCGTGTTGTTTGGGCCGAAAGTGATCAGCTTTCCGGACGTCCCGTCGGCGACGAGAGAGCCCTCGACGAAGAGATGGGTGCCCGGGTCGAACTTGACCGTCGTCCCCGGGCGGATCGTCAGCGTGGCGGGCGCCCGGACCGTCACGTCCCGCATCACGACGTACGTCGTGTCGTTGGCATCGTCGCCCCACACGGTATCCGTCGTGATGAGCCCGCGGACGTAGTGCGTCGCGGCGACCGACGGGGCGGTGACAATGAGGACGCCCCATGCCGCCCCGAGAAGCAGGACGACGAGGGCGATGCTTCGCAGGGTCGAGGGGGGACTGTGGGGGCGCATGTGGGCCATGGCTCCCGGGCCGAAAGGGCCCCGACGGAACGCCTCCGTTTTTCCCTCGACGATATATTATGCACGTGCCGCCGTTATCGTGTGCGATAACTTACCTCGGAATGGGACGGGCTGCCCCGCCGTTGCGGTGCGCCAATCTTCATTACGGCCGGGGAGCTTCGCGCCGCCGTGAGTCGTGCAGGCCTCGACGCGATCTTCTCCCCGACGTCGATTGCGGTCATCGGCGCATCCCGCCACCGGGAGAAGATCGGATACGCGATCCTCCACAACCTGATCGTGAACGAGTACCAAGGGACGCTCTATCCAGTGAACCCGAAAGCCGCGAGCATCCACGGGATCCGTGCCTACCCCAGCGTCCTTGCGATTCCGGACCCCGTCGATCTCGCGATCATCGCGGTGCCCGCGGAGGGTGCCCTTGCGGCCGTCGAAGAATGCGGGAGGAAAGGAGTCCCGGGGCTCGTCGTGATCACGGCGGGCTTCCGGGAAGTCGGAGGGACGGGCGTCGAACGGGAGGAACGGCTGCTTGCGCTCTGCCGTGAATATCAGATGACGATGATCGGCCCGAACTGCATGGGCGTCATCAACATGGACCCTGAGGTCTGCATGGATGCGACGTTCGCCCCCACGCCACCTCTCCGAGGAGACATCTCTCTCGTCACGCAGAGCGGGGCGCTCGGCATCGCAATCCTGGATCACGCGAAGTCGCTCGGCATCGGCTTCGCGAAATTCTGTTCGCTTGGCAACAAGGCCCAGGTCAGCCTCAACGACCTCCTCGCGATGTGGCATCGCGATCCGGAGACGAAGACGATCTTGGCGTACATCGAGAACTTCGGGAACCCGGTCAACTTCGTGCGGATCGCGCGGGATGTCACGAAACAAAAGCCAATCATCGCGGTGAAGTCGGGACGCTCGGAGGCGGGGAGCCGCGCGGCCGTCTCCCACACGGGCTCCCTCGGCGGGTCGGATTTGGCGGCAGAAGCGGTGTTTAACCAGACGGGCGTCCTCCGCGCGAACTCCATCGAGGAACTGTTCGACGACGCGATGGCTTTCTCCCTCCAGCCGCTCCCGCGCGGAAATCGCGTCGCCGTCGTCTCGGACGCGGGGGGGCCCGCGATCATGTGCGTTGATGAACTCGTCTCACAAGGCCTCCGGCTCTCGGATCTCGGCGGTGAAACCGTCGAGTACATGCGCACGTGGGCACCCCCGGAGGCTTCGCTTCGGAATCCAATCGACTTGACGCCCCAGGCGAGCCTCGACGAATATCGGCGGGCGCTGGACGCGGTCCTGCGGGACGCCTCCGTCGACGCCGCGATAGCAATCTACGTGCCTCCGGTTCGAGTGGACGAAGCCGAGGTCGCGAGGGCCATCTGGCAGACGGCGGGACAGCGAGGCAAGCCGATCCTCTGCAACTTCCTCGGACGCACCGAAGCAAGCCCGGGTTTCGTCGAACTCGTGACGCACGGCGTGCCCTCGTATCTCTTCCCGGAGAGTGCGGCCCGCGCCCTCGGGGCGATGTACCGGTACGCGAACTACCGCGGACGCGAAGAGGGAGAAACGCGGACGTTCCCGGTCGACCGGGGGCGGGCCGCCGAGATCCTACGGCGGGCAGAGGAGGAAGGCCGCACGAGGCTCCCCGATCTCGAGGCCCTCGACGTCCTCGACGCGTACGGCATCCGAATCGCGCGGAGCCGCCTCGTCGGCGACATCGCGTCGCTGCCGGCCGCCGCGAAGGGCATCGGATATCCGGTCGTCCTCAAAGCCTCGGGACCGGGGTTGGTCCACAAGTCCGACCTTGGGGCCGTCCTCTTGGACGTCCGCACGGAGAGAGACTTGCTCGACGGCGCGACCCAGATCCGGGACCGGCTGCGCGGGGCTGGGACGGCGTTCGACGGCTACGTCGTGCAGGAGCTCGTGCGGGGCGGTAAGGAAGTCATCCTCGGGATGACCCGCGACAAGGTCTACGGCCCGTTCCTGGTCTTCGGCCTCGGCGGCATCTACGTGGAGTATCTGAAGGACGTCGCGTTCGGGCTGCCGCCGCTCACGGATCGCGACGCGCGGCGGATGATCCAGTCAATCCGGACGTATCCGCTCCTGGAAGGCGTTCGGGGCGAGCCGCCCAGCGATGTCGACGCGCTCGTCGACGCCGTCCTCCGGCTCAGCCAACTCGTCCTCGATTTCGACTCGATCCAGGAGATCGACCTCAATCCGGTCGTCGCGCTTCGGAAAGGAGACGGATACCGCGCCGTCGACGCCCGGATCGTCCTGGGCTCGAACGGGAAGCGTCCTCATCCACCGGACCCGTTGGAGGGAGCGAAGAGCTCGATCCAGATGCCGTCGGGGTCGACGACGTAGGCGAGGGTTGACCGGCCCTCTTTGAAAGGCGGGTGGCCGGAACGCGCCCGGACCCGAGGAGTTCGCGATACGCCGCGTCGACGTCCTCGCATTCGAATGCGAGGTGATCGAGTTCATCGCCGTTGCGGTACGGCCCCTTGAAGAACGCGGATCGTTCCGGGTACCAGTTCAGTTCCAGGACCTGCTCCGATCCCACGCTCCGAAGGTCCGCCCACTCGCCTCCCGTCTCCGGGACCGCCTGTCGGCGGCCTAACCGCATCCCCAGCGCGGACGTGTAGAAACGGATCGATCGGTCCATGTCCTGCACCTGAATCCCGACGTACGCCATCCGGTACCGCATGCGAATCGCCCGGTCAAGCGGGCCGCCCGCGATAAGCGCTCCACCGCCGAGCGACGGCACGGAACCCTTGTAACGTGGAACGGCCATGCGGCCCACGGGGCGGACCTCATGATCCAGATCGATGTGGATGTTCCCGACCGTCCGGGGGAGCTTGCGAACCTCTCGACCATCCTCGGGGGAGCGGGGATCAACATCGACGCCATCAGCGCGGAGTCCGTCGGCGGACGTTCCTACATGAGCATCGTGGTGGACCAGCCGATGCAGGCACGGGAGGCGCTAATGAAGAGCGGCTACGCGTGCACAAGCCGCACGGTCTTGGTCGTCCGCCTAGACGACCGACCGGGTGCTCTTGCCGCCCTCGCGCGCCGTCTCGGGGACGCGGGGGTCGACATCGTGAGCCTGATCCACCTCGGCACCGTAGGCGGACACGCGCAGGTGGCACTCGGCGTGGACAATCTTGAGAAAGCGCGCTCTCTCGTGTGAGGGATCCGTCCGCGGTTTCGGGTCTCATTCTCGCGTCCGGTAACGAGAACGCCCGCCGCCAATCGAAACGCTCAAGTGCGAACGTGTGCCTATCATGAAGGCCTACGGGCATCGGAGGAGAAAGCGTGCCGAAGGAGATGTCCCGAAACGAGACGCCCCCCCGGGGCGGCCTCGGCCAGGTCCCGACGCATTTCACGATGCGCGGCCCCGGGACGGCCTCCCGGGTCGAATACGAGCGCATCTTCGTCCTCGATGAAGAGGGGAAGCTGCTCGGGGAGTACGCCCTGCGGGACGATTGCCCGCTCGAGCACGAGGACCTTCAACGGTCGATCCCGCTAAGTGGGCTGCGACACCTGGTTTCGTTCTACCAAGGGGAATACGCCTTCACCCCGTTCCGCGTCGAAGGGCTGTGGTTTGTCGTCCTCACGCATGGAGTGCCCCGCATCGAGGAACGCGGGGCGATCGGCACCCTCCTCGCCGCGATGCAAGCGCACCTCACGCAGAGCCGGCTGCTCGCGCTGACGGAGAAGGAGACCGCGCTGCGGGAGCGGGAACGAGACCTCGATCGGCGCGAATCCACCGTCGCGGCGCGGGAAGCCCGCGTGGCGGACGCGGAGGCGAACCTGGAAGGGACCACGGCCAAAGTCCGAGAACTCGAGGCGAGCGTCCTCGACCGGGAAGAGCGAGTCAACGCCGTGCGAGAATATGCGGTCGCCTTGCAGCAGACCTTCCGAACGTCGAAGGGGAAGGCGGACGTTTCCGATGCAACCGAGGAGAACCCACCCGCGCCCGATGTGGACGCGCCGCCTCGATGATTGCAGCTTCTCACTCCCGATAACCAAATCCCTTCCCTTAATAGGATTCAGCCCTGCTCGATTTCTTCATCGGTGGATCGCGAGGGAACGCCCTCGCGATACGGGGCGGCCCACGAATGCTCGGGGCGATTGAAACCGTGCTCTCCGGCATCCTGACACGAGGACTCAGCCCGGCGCTTCTCTCCGTCCTGATGGCCGCGCCAATGAAGAAAGTGGCCCGGGCGCAGTTGAAGAAAATCTACGTCCTCGACGAGCGCGGAGAGATGGCGGGCGAGTACGTGCTGGACGCGGATTGTCCCGTAGACTTCAACGATTTCCTGAAAGTCCTTCCGAACGAAGGGATCGGAGATCGCGACTCGCTGTTCGTCGGGGAGTACGTGTTCACCGCCTTCCAAAGCGGCAAGTTCGTGTTTGTCCTCCTGTCCCGCGGCCATCTTGGGCCGGAAGACTTCGACTGGACCGGGCTTCTGCTAACGGCCGCCGACTCCCACCTCTCGCAACGCGCGGCCCGGACGGTCGCCCCGAGGGCCGCGGAGGCGCGACCGGAAGCGGACAAGGCGCTCGGCGAACGCGAGTCCCGACTCGCCGGACGCGAACGACTGCTCGCGGAACTCGAAGTCAAGCTGAAGGCCGAAGCGGCGAACCTCCGGGGACGCCAAGAGGAACTGAACCGGCAGAAGGCGCGACTCGCCGCGGTCGCCGACTATTCCGCCGGGATGCAGGACGGCGTCACGAAAGGCGTCTCGCGGGCGTTGAAGACGCTCGAGACGGCCGAGACGATCGCGGCGGCGAATCGGGCCGCCTCTGCGAAGGCCCAGTCGAGTGCCACGGACGACGCACGACTCGAGGAGGAGCGGAACGCGTTGCAGTCGGCGAAGGCCGACCTCGAGACGAAGTACCGCGACGCGATCGCCGAAAACGAGAGGCTCGGGAAGGAAGTCCAGGAAGCCATCGCGACGCTCGGGAGGGAGCGGGGCGAAGCCGCCGCACACGCCGCGGAAGAAGAGAAAACGCGGCGGGAGATCGAGACACGGGTCGCCGAGCTGAGCCAGCGGTTTGCGGCGATGGCGAAAGAGCGCATCGTCGCTTCGCACCGACCCCCCGGAGAACCTTCCGACGATGCGCGGAAGGCGGTCAACGGGGATGCGGCGGAACTCGCTCGGGAGAGGAAGTTCCTCCAGCGGAGGGCGATCGAGTTGCTCGACCGTGAAGAGCGCGTCCGGGATCGCGAAGGTCGTGTCGACGAACGCGAGCAGGACCTCGACCGCCGCGGGGAAAGCCTCGCTGCCCTCGAGCAGGATCTCGAGCGATCGAAGGCGCTCCTCGCCCAGGCAGGGCCTCAGCCCGCCGAGGTCCGTGCGGATGCGGACGAGGTTAGGAAGGACATCGAACGGCGAGTGAAGATCATCCAACAGAAAGCGCTCGAGCTGCTCGACCGCGAAGCGAAGCTCCGGAAGCGGGCCGCCGACCTCGAGGCGGCGGAGTCTCGAATCTCCGAGCACGTGCCGGCGAAGTAGCTCTTCCCCTCCATGTAATCAGGTCGGATAACCACCGAACGGCTCTTATATAGGTCACCCGGGCCTGGAATCCTGTTTTTCGGTGGAGGGCCTCGCCTTCACCGGAGGGTATCCGCAATGCGCCGACCGTTCGCGGTCACGATAGCCTTGGTCCTCGTCGTCAGCGCTCTCGCTATCACGCTGCTTCCGGTCCACCCGGCGGCCGCCGATCCCACGTCAACCGACAATCTCGACGGCACATCGGACGTCGTGTGGAACTTCTCGACGCCGGCCGACTACACGACATCGAACGTCCGCGTAGCCGGTGGGCTGGCCACCTTGCGTCCGCAAGTCTCGTGGTGGAACAGCACGACCGCGGCCGATTTCGCTGGCCCCGACGGTGCAACGAATGTCGACTTCACGACGTACCCTGGCGACATCGTCCTCTCGTCGACTTCGGGGACGTCCACGCTCCTCACAATCCAGCCGGACCCGGCGGCGGGCCTCGACGCCTACCTGGACCGAGGCTCCGTGAACCTCAACCACGGCGGCGACACGACCCTCGTCTACGACGCCCGCGGTTCTACGAACCGCCGGCCGATCCTCCAGTTCAGCATGGCTTCGATTCCAGCGGGCGCGGTCATCGATGACGCGAAGCTCGTCCTCTACATGTCCGCCGCCGCGGCGAATCCTTCTTCGGCCGAAATCCACGCCGTCACCCCGACGTGGAACGAAGGCCAGGCGACGTGGAACGACCGGCTCACAGGGACGCCTTGGACCACCGCCGGCGGGGACTACGACGCGCGCGCGATCGATGTCCAGAGCCTCAACGCGGTCCTCGGATGGAAGACCTGGAACGTCACACAAATCGTGGACCTGTGGTACCGCAACCGCGTCCCGAACAACGGCATGATCCTCCTGGGTTCGGCCGGCGGAACAAATCTCGACAAGACGTTCTGGTCCTCTGACTATGCGGCCGATCCGACCCTTCGCCCGAAGCTCGACATCCGTTACCGGGTGCTCGGCGCGACCGGAGAATACATCTCGAAGGTAGGCGGCCCGGGGTCCCTCGTCGCTTGGCAGTCGATTTCGTGGAACGCCACCGAACGCTCGTACGTGTCGGACGAATTCAACGGTGGGAGCCTCAATCCGAAATGGACCTGGACCAACCCGCCCGCCGCGTACGACGAGGGCACGACGACGCCGGGGAGCCTGCACATCGTCTCCAGCACGGGCGTCGACCTGGACGCGGGGACGTTCACGGGCAACGTCCTCGCGAATGAGGTCGTCGGCGACTTCACCGCCATCGCGAAGATCAGCGGCAATCCGACCGTGAGCGGCCAGAAAGCGGGCCTCATGGTCCTGCTGAACAACCGAAACTGGTATGCGGCCCAGAAGGTGAACGTCGCCGGGACCGTGAACTGGCAGGCGAAGGCGACCACCGACTCCGTGTCTGGGATCCGCGCGAACGTCGCGAGTGGCAACCCGATCCCGGCGTGGTTCCGGATCGTCCGATCCGGGGTGAGCTTCGCCGCATCCACGAGTTCGGACGGGTCCACATGGACGGCCCTGGACACGTACACCCCGGGGATGGAGTACCCGCTCGAGGTCCGGCTCGCGCTATTCGTCGCCGACGGCCTCTCCGGCACCGCTCACACGATCGACATCGACTACATCCGCGTACAGATTTCCAACGATGCGACCGCGGCGGTCTCGACGCGCCTCGGGAATACGAGCCCGGTCGATGGCACCTGGACCGGCTGGTCCTCGCCCTACGCGACGCCCTCGGGCTCCGCGATGACCGGCGTCTCTCGGTACGCGGAATTCCGGCTCTCCTTCGCCGTGACGTACCCGGACCACACGCCGAACATCGGGGACGTCAACCTCTCCTGGTCCCTGTATCCCGCGTCGGGCACGCTCACGACGCAGGATTTCGCCCCGCCCGACCTGAGCCAGTGGGACTCCTTCGCCGTGGTCCACACGCTGAACGGCCAGACGATCGCGTACGACTATTCAACGGACTCGGGCGGCAGCTGGACGAGCGTCTCCCCACCGGCGTCCCTCCTGTCCGTCTCGACCGCCACCGGAAAGATCCGCTTCCGCGCGACGCTGTCGACGTCGAACGCCACGATCACGCCGACGATCAGTGAGATGCGGCTCGGATACCGCCACCTGCTCGACCGCTTCTTCGTAACGGCCTCGTCGACCGCGACGGCGGGCGCGTCGTTCACGGTCACGATCACGGCCAAGGACGCCGGGAACGCGACGATGACCTGGTGGACGGGCACCGTAGCGATCGACGCGCGGCTGCCCGACGGCGTCACCCCTGGCGGCGGCACCCTGGGAACCACGACGATCGCGATCACCGCCGGCGGGTCCACGACCCTCAGCACCGAGACGTACACGAAGGCGGAGACGATCCGAATCCGGGCGAGCTTCGGGAGCGCCTCCGGACTGAGCGGGCTCGTCGCCGTCTCCCCCGGACCCCTCGACCACCTCTCGGTGACGCCAAACGATGTGACGATCCTGCCCTTCGACGGCCGAGACCTCTCCGCCCAAGGGTACGATGCGTGGGACAACCCAATCGCAGCCTTGGCATACTCGTGGGCCGTGACGGGCGGCGTCGGTTCGCTGAACGTGACGACGGGACCGAACGTCAATTTCACGGCAAGCCCGCCCCCGGCGAACGGCACGGTCGTCGCATCCGTGGGCGCGGTGACCGGCGTCGCCCAGATCCACGTCGTCAGCGGAGTCCTCCCGTGGGTCGCCGTCGCCTCGCCGACGAACGGGGTCCACCTCACCGGCGCCGTGCTCATCACCTACACGTTCAGCGCGGACGCCGCCTCGGTGCGATTCGAGTACAACGGCGGGAGCGGCTGGACGACACTCGGGACGGCCGCGCCACCGAACGGAACGTTCCCGTGGGACACGACGCCGCTCAACTTCGTCGGAGGGAGCTTGCGCGCGGTCGCAACCAACAACCGGACGATTTCGAATACGACGGTCGTCGCCCCGATCGAGGTCGACAACACGCCGCCGACGATCACGCTCGGCGCCGTGACGGACAACCAGGCGACGAGCGGCACACTCACGCTCACCTACGCGACTTCCTCGGATGTCGTCCGCGTCGACTTCACGTATTTCGATGGGACCTCGCGCGTGATTGGGACCGACCTGACGGTCGACGGTTCCTACGTCTGGACCCCGAGCAGCCCGATCAATGGGGTCACCATCCACGCGACGGCCTTTGACGACGTGAATCTCCAGGGGTCCGCTGAAAAGGTCGGCGTCGGAAGCCGCAGAATCGGGACGAATCCTCCGACGATCGCCGGCATCCCCACAATTCACGTCCGCACGGGGACGCCGTACGGCCTCAACCTGACGTTCTACGTGACGGACCTCGACACGCCTTTCTCCGGTCTCACGGTCTCCGATGCCGACAGCGCGAACGTCAGCGCGCTCGGCGGTCCGTACCCGTCCCTCACGATCACGTACGCGACGGCGAGCACGTACGTCGTGACCCTCTGGGTCTCCGATGGGATCGATACGGCGTGGACGCTCCTCACAATCGTGGCGGCGGGCACGTATCCCCCCCGCGTCGTCGCAACGCCGCCGTCAGTGCAGTTTGACGAGGACACGACCGCCCCGAACGGCCTCGGGGCGATCGCGACCGCGTTCATCGACGATCCCGACGGTGACCCACTCGTCTTCACCGTCCTCGGAAACCGATCCGTGCACTTCCGAGTCAACCCGAACAGCACCCTCGACTTCTGGGCCGACCCCAACTGGTTCGGATCGGAAGCGGTGCGGCTCCGCGGGACGGACCCATCGGGCGGCTTCGCGGAAGTCGCCTTCGCCGTGGCCGTGCGCTCCGTGGACGACCCACCGATCCTCGCCGCCGTCCCGGCACTCTCCGTCGAAGCGGGGACCACCTACGTCCTCGATCTCGATCCATATATCGCGGACGTCGACACGCCGCTCGCCTCGATTGCCGTGACCACGGACAGCCCGTACGTCACTGTGAGCGGGCATCGCCTGACGCTCGCGTTCCCGTCCGACCGGACGAGCGCGCGGTTCAATGTCACAATTTCCGATGGGACATCGGCGGCGAATCGCGAGGTGTCGGTAGCCTTCCACATCACCCCCGCATGGTGGCAGGCGCCGTACATCCTCGCCCTGCCTCCGATCGGCGTCTTCGTGGTGGTAGCAATGTTTGCGCAGCGCGCGCGCTGGAAGCCCGCCAAGGCCTTCCTCGTGGACGAGAAAGGGCGAATGATCAGGGAATTCACCCTGGACCCCGGCTGCCAGGTCACGTACGACCAGGCGGTTCAGGCCGGCGTGCTCGACGCGGTCGAGAAGCCGATCAAAGTCACGAAATACCACGGGCAGACCGTCCGCGGGGACGCCCTCGCGGTCGTGCTGCTCGCGTACGGACCCGTGACCTCGGAACAGGTCGAGTTCGCTCGGGAGATGCTCGTCCAAATCCAAGACAAATTCGAGGATGCCGTGAAGCAGCGCCTCGAGGAAGCGCGGGCCCGGGACGCGGAACTCGCGTCACGCGCTCAGACGCTCGACGAACGGCAAAGCGCCAGCGAAGCGCGGGCGGTCGAGATCGAATCGACGCTCCGCCAAGTGCAACTGGCCCAGACGAAAATCGACGCGGACACCGGCGCGTTGGCGGCGAAAGAACAAGATCTGATCCGACGGGAACAGACGCTCGCGGAGGGACGAACGGCGGTCGACGAGCTGTCGCGGCAGACCGAAGAGCTGCGCACCTCCCTGGATCGACGTTCCGCGGAGACGCAGGCACAGGCCGCCGCGGTCGCCACGAGGTCCGACGCCGTGTCGGCGCGGGAGGACGGCGCCGCGAAGACCGAGACGACCCTCCGAGAGAAGGAGGCGGCGGTCGGGGAAGAGGATGCCCGGTTGAAGGCGGAGTCCGTTCGATTGAGCGCAATGTCGGCAAACCTCGAGACATCGCGCCAAGACCTTGATCGTCGGGAATCGGCCGTCGTCCGAGACGTGGCGGGACTCACGCAGGACCGCCAGCGGTTCGAAGCGGACCAGAAAGACCTCCTGGAGCTCCGACGGACCCTCGACGAACGAGTCGTCGAGGTCGAGACGGCCAAGAGGGAAGCGGCCGCGAAGGCGGACGACCTCGCCCGCCGAGAAGAGCGGATCCAGCCGGTCGAGGCGCAACTCGAGGCTCGCGAGGCCGCGGTGTCGGAGAAGGAGTCGGAACTCCAAAGCCTGAAGGCAATCACCGATGCGGCCTCCCGGGAACTCGCGGAGCGGGCGAAATCCGTCGAAGATCGCGAGACGGCGTTGTCGGAGAATCGCGTCGTCCTCGAGGAGGCGCGCGGCGCCTTCGACGTCGAGCGAAAGGACTTCCAGCAACGGACCGCTCAGTACGAGGACGAACTTCGACGCAGGCGCGTGGATCTCGACGCCCAGGCGAAGGACGTCGGGGAAGCCCAACTCCGGCTGGCCCACGACAAGGAGACGTTCGATACGAGCCGCATCGAGAGGAACCAGGCGATTCTCTCCAAGGAGATTGAGCTCGAATCGCGGGAGCAGTCGACCCGGGAGAAGGAGGAAGCGATCCGTTCCCAGGCGGAGGAGAGCGGCCGGCGTCTGTCCGAACTCGCGTCCCGGGAGGAAACCCTTGAAATCGAGGAAGAGAGGACCGACAAGTCGCGCGCCGACCTGGAAGTCCGGAAGGCCGAGCTCGCGACGCTCACCCGAGAGCTCGATGAGAAAGCCGCGCACCTGCGGGACGAAGAAGCCCGGCGCGCGGAGGAGCTCCGGACGTGGCAGAAGACGCTCGAGTCGCAACAGGCGCTCCTGAAGGAGCAGGGGGACACGTTCGAGAAGGAGATGTCGGACCTTCGATCCTCATGGGCGGATCGGGTCCGGCGCGTCGAGGAGCGAGAAGATACCGTCAAGGACCTGGAGGAGAAGGTCCGGACGGCCACCGAACGGGCCACGAAGACGGACGAGGAGCTGAGTCGTCGTGAGACGGCGACCGCGGAGGCGACTCGCCAAGCCTCGGAACTACAGGCCAAGGCCGACGGGGTCCTCCGTGAAATTGAGCAGCGGACCCTCGAACTCGACTCTCGCGAGCGCACGGCGCGCGAAGAAACGGCCCGCCACGCGGTCGAGCTCACGGATCGGACGGAGGCCTTGGACACCCTCGAGAGGGAGTTGAGCCTGCGGCGCTCCGACTTCGAACAGGAGCAAACGACGCGAACGCAGCGGCTGCAACAGATGGAAAACGAGATCCAGAAGAACGCGCTCGCCGCGGAGCTGAAAGCCCGCGACCTCCTCGAGCGGGACACTCGGATTGCGTCCACGGAGGAAACGCTCCGCGAGGTGGAGCAGCGACTTCAGCGAGAGAGGGGCGACGTCCAGGTGGAGACCCAGCAGCTGGAGGCCCGCCAGCTCGAGCTGATGCATATGAAAGACCGCTACGACGCCGAAGCCGCGCGGGTCCGGTCCGAGGCGGAAGCGACCCGCCACGCGCTCGCGGCGAAGGAAGCCGATCTCAAGGCCGAGCGCGAGCGGATCGAGCGGGACTCGAGCATGCTCCAGGAAACCCTCGGTGCGAAGGCGAAAGAAATGGCGGCTCGGGAGAGGGCCCTCTCCGCGCGGGAGGTGGACCTACGAGCGGAGGAGCAGGACTTGGAAGCCCGCCTCCGGGACTTGGACACGAAGGAGCGCCAGGCCGAGACGATGGCGACCGAACTCTCCGCACGAGCGAGTTTGTCCAGTCGTCGGGAGCAGGACATTAACGAGCGCGCCTCCCAATTTGACGAGATGGTGAAGCGGTTCGAATCGGAGGGCGCGGAGAAGCGGCGGGAATCGGAAACGCTCCAAAGAGACCTGAGGATGCAGCAGGGCCAGATGAACGCGACGGCTGAGGCGCGAGCGGCCGAATTGGCGAAGCGGATGGAAGAGATCGACGGCCGCGAGCGCTCGGCGCGGGCCGCGATGGCCCAGCTCGATCTCGAGCGATCGAAACTCGAGTCGCAAGCGAAGACCGCCGCGTCGAAAGCGAGCGAGGCGGATGCGGCCTGGCAACGGTCGGAGGCTCGGATCGCGGAGCTGAGGGCGGGTGAGGACGATCTGCTCCGAGCCCGACAGACCTTCGAGTCGGAGAGGTCCGTGTGGTCCGCCAAGCGTGCCGAGGAACTGAAACAGCTCGAGGCGACTCGGGACGCAGCGGGCCAACAGACCCAGCAAGCGGAGCGGCTCGTCGCCGAGGCTCAGCGCCGGATCTTCGTCGCTCAGGAGGCCGAGAAGGCGGCGAAGCGGCAAGCCGACGAGCTCGTCGCGCAGCAAGACATCCTCGAAAAGCGCCGCGCGGATGCGGAGAAGGCGGAACGGGACCTGCAGGCGCGGATCGCCCAAGTCAACGAAGCCTCGCAAAAATTCGCAACGAAGGAACTGGAAACCAATGCTGCCGTCAAAGAACTCGAGGCGAGGCAGACGAAGATGACGATCGCGGAGCACGATTTGGCCTCGGCCTCCGCGGAGATCCGAGTGCGGAAGACGGCGCTCGATCAGGAATCGGCTCAAGTCACCAGCCTATCGGACCGGCTCGCAGCCCGGCAAAGGGAAATCGACTCGCGTGCGAGCGCCTTGGACGCGAGAGGTGCGCAGCTATCGACGAAGGAGCAGACTCTCACCATGGAGCTGCAGCGGGCCGACAATCTCATGGAAGACCTTGCGAAGAAGGAGCGGGAAATCCGGGCGAGAGAGGATGCGGGCCGGGCGGCGGAGGCGGAACTTTCGAAACGAACGGTCAGCCTCTCGGCGAAGGATGCCGAGCTGGGAGAGGCGATGCGGTCCCTCGAACGAACGCGGGGCGAGCTGGAGTCGCAACGCGCTCAGATCGAGGAGGACGGCCGCGTCAGCTTCGCCGCGCGAGACGAGGCAGAGACGCTCAAGCGAGAGGCGGAGCGGCTCCGCGCCCAAGCGGACGGAATGCAGGCCGAGGTCACGAAGAACCTCCGGTTCCTTCAGAAGAAGGCCCTCGAAGTGCTGGACCAAGAGGAGAAAATGCGCGCCCGCGAAGGGAAGATTGTGGAGCGCGAACGAGGCCTCGATACGCGGATGGAAATCTTGGAGGGCAAAGAGGGCGTCGTCCAGTCGGATCGCCAGGAACTCGACGCGAAGACGTCAAAGCTCACGGCCGAGGTGGAGCGCCTGCGGGCGAAGCTCGCCGAGATGGAGAAGATGGGCGGCCCGAGCGGCAGCGCGTTGGAAGACTGGAGGAGAGATGTCGAGAGCCGTGTGAAGATTATCCAGAAGAAGGCGATGGAACTCCTCGACCGCGAAGAGAAGATGCGTAAGAAAGAAGAGGAACTCCGAGCCCTCGCCCACCAACTCGGCGTGGAGTTCTGATCGCAGACATCCGCCGCGCTACCCGGAGCGACGCGATCGGGACGCCTTTCGAATGGATGCATCAAAATCGTCAGTCAAGTCGTCCGCGTCCTCGAGGCCGACGCTCACGCGAACGAGTCCTTCGGTGACCCCGCTCACCCGACGCTCCGCGTCCGTCAAGGGGCCGTGCGTCATCGAAGCGGGGTGCTGGACCAGCGTCTCCGCACCGCCGAGGCTCACCGCCAGCGTTGCGACACGCACGGATTCCACGAACGCCTTCGCCGAGCGGTATCCTCCGCTCAGCTCGAAGCTCAACATCCCGCCGTACCCGGACATCTGCTTCCCGGCGAGGGCGTGTTGCGGGAACGACGGCAATCCGGGATAGTGCACGACGCGCACGGCACGATGCGCCTCCAGGAATTCGGCGAGAGCCTGTGCGTTCGACTCGTGGACGCGCATCCGTAACGGGAGCGTCTTCAGTCCGCGGCGCACGAGGAACGCCTCGAAGGGACCGAGCGTCGGGCCGAGCATCTTGTAGGTGAACCAGATCCGGTCGAACAGCTCGGCTTTTGCGGCGACGACCGCGCCCGCCACGACGTCGCTGTGGCCCCCGATGTACTTCGTCGCGCTGTGCAGGACCGCATCGACGCCCAACAGGATCGGACGCTGGTTAATCGGCGTCGCGAACGTGTTGTCGGCGAGGGTCCGAGCTCCAACGGAACGCGCGGCCCGCACGGCCTCGCGGATGTCCGTGATCATCATGGTCGGGTTCGCAGGGGTCTCGACGTACACGAGTCGCGTGTTCCGTCGCACCGCCTCGATCCAGGCGCGCGGACGACGCGGATCCACGAAGGTCGTCTTCACGCCGAACCGAGGCAGGAGACGTGTGAAGATTTCCGTAGTCGCGGTGTACAGGCTCGAGCCCGAGACGACATGATCGCCCGCGTCCACGCACGACAGGATGGCGGAGGCGATTGCACCCATCCCGGATCCGGTCACGAGGCCGCGCGCACCGCCCTCGAGGTCGGCGAGCGCCTCTTCGAGGTCTCGGAGGGTTGGGTTGCCCCATCGCGTGTAATATGCTTCAGGCCCGGATTCGACCGCGAACTCCGCACCCTGACGCGCCGAGTCGAGGGCCCACGTGGAGCTCGCGTAGGTCGGCGTCACGAGCGGCCCGTGGCCCTTTCGTCGCCGCCCGTGGATGGCGCGGGTCCGCGGGCCGGGTCGTCTCGCCACGATCCCGGCCACGGCGAGAGTATGCGAAATAGATTTCGAACTCAGGCGGCCGAGATTATCAGGAGCCTCCGGAACCCGCGGCCTCTCCGTGAAACCGGAAAGGTCAAAAAGGGGGGGTGTATACAAGCCATTGCTCGGCCCGGTTACCGGGTCGGGCGAGCATCGCCCAGGGAGGCGACCGCATGTCGCGGGAAGTGGACTTCAACGCAAAACCGATCGATCCGGACTTCATGAACAAGCCCGACGAGTATCCGGAGACGGGGACCCATTTCGACCACAAGGTCTTCGCGGAGGGCACGGAACGGCCCGACGCAGACGGCAAGGCGTACCCCACGAAGCTCGGGATCCACGGCACCCACGTCGCCGTCGACTTCGACGGATGCGTCGCGGACGGCGTGTGCATGGACGTCTGTCCCGTCGACGTATTCGAGTGGCTCCTCGCCCCGGGCAAGAAGGGAACGGGCAACGACAAGATCGTCGAGAAGGGCGGCGAGGAATGGGACAAGTACCGGTGCGACAAGTCCGACATGATCCGGGAGTCGGACTGCATCGACTGCATGGCGTGCGAGACGGCGTGCCCGACGAAAGTCATCAAGATTAGTCCATAGACCGCTGACGCCCCGCTTCGTTCGACGATTGCGGATGAGCCGCCGGCATGGGGCGGCTGCGCTCGGCCTTCCGTCCTGCTTCCCGCCCCGGGTCGTCGCGGCGCCATGGATTCCAGAGGCTTGCGCTGCGGTCTCCAGCGGGCGATCTCCGGGCTCGCGGCGAATCCTTATAAGGCCGTTATCTTTTGGCACACTGCCCATAGCGCACGACCTTCCGAAAGGGTCGCCATGACACGACGAAGGGAGACGATGACGAGATCGCTGGCGACCGTCACTCGGGGTGTGGCCGCGGCCGTCGCCCCGCGCGTGCGAACCGGTGTGTCGTGATGGCGGACCTTCTCTACGCGGCTTTCCTCGGACTAATCGCGGGATTCGTGCCTGTATACCTCGGCCTGATGCCTCTGTGGGCTTTCAAAAGACTCTCGAGTGCCTGGAGGGCCGTGCTTCTTAGTTTCTCCGTCGGCATTCTCCTCTTTCTCTTCGTCGACGTGACCCACGAGGGCGTCGAGTTGGCGGAAGCACCGGGGAGCAGTCCCTCGCTCTTGGCTCTCGGCTTGGTCGTCGGCCTCCTGGGACCGGTCCTCGTGGCCGGCCGAAGAGGGCGAGTCGGGACCGCTGCCCCGGGGACAGCACGCCCGACCCCCTGGAAGTTCATGGGAACCCCGAGGTTGTTCACCGCCTTCACGATCGCTCTCGGGATCGGCCTGCACAACCTCGGCGAGGGCCTCGCAATTGGCGCGTCCTATGCCGCGGGGACCATCGGCCTCACGACGCTGCTCGTCATCGGGTTCTTCATCCACAACTCCACGGAAGGGCTCGGCGTCTCCGCTCCGATCGCAGCGGAGCCCACGGGGAGAGGCGAGTTCCTGCTCCTGGGCTTCGTGGCGGGCTTCCCAACGATCATCGGCAGCATGATCGGCTCCTTGTCGGACTCCGGCGCACTTGGGACTCTATTCTTCGCCGCGGCGGCGGGCGCGCTCCTCTACGTCATCGTGGAGTTGGTGAAGGCCTCGTATGCGCCCGATCGGATGCGCAGCGGGTTCGTGAGCATCCTGGCCGGCATTCTTTTCATGTACTTCACGGGCCTGCTCGTGCCGTAGAGCCCGGGCAGTGACGCGCCAATTCAGCCAAGGGAACGGTAGCCGTTCGGGTCAATCAGGGTCCGTTGGTATCCGATGGATCGAAGCGTCATCGCGACCTCCTCCTCGATCGAGCGGAGGCGAGGAATGTCTTCAGGGACCACTTCGATTCGGGCGATTTCACCGTGATGACGGACGCGGACTTGGCGGAACCCGCGGCTTCGCAGATAGGCCTCGGCGGCCTCGACTTGTTGCAACAGCGTGACGGTGATGCGCGTCTGGTGCGGGATGCGGGAGGAAAGGCACGCGTTGCTCGGCTTGTCGTAGAAGGTCAGACCGAGAGCCTCCGCGAGCGCCCGGACGTCCTGCTTCGCGAGGCCGAACTCGACGAGGGGATGCCAGAAACCGGCCTCGTTCATCGCTTGAATTCCAGGTCGATGGTCGCCGAGGTCGGACAGGTTCACGCCGTCGGCGATGACTTGGTAACCGAGTTCCGCCGCGATCGGCCGCAACGCCCCACCGAGTTCCTGTCGGCAGAAATAGCAACGGTTCGTGGGATTCGCGACGTACCGATCGTTCGCCAACTCCGACACGCGGATTACCTTTACCGCGATCCCAATCTCCGCGGCCTCGGCGAGCGCCTCATCGAGCTCACGTCGAGCCAGGGACTCCGCGTCCGCGATCACGGCGAGCGCGTCCCCGCCGACCGCGTCACGAGCGACCCGAGCCACCAGGCCGCTGTCCACGCCTCCGGAGTACGCGACCAAGATTCGGCCACGGGCCCGCATCGCAGTGACCATCCCCTCGTACGCGGGGCCGAGTTTCAGCGCGGGGGTCGTAGCCGCCATCATCGCATCGAATGCGCCTGCGTGGATAAAGACATCGTGGAACAAACTGTATGCGCATCGTCGACATGCCCGAACCGTGCGTCCCGCGTTCCTCGAGTGCACCGGTTGTTCGAAGAAGCACGAGGTCCGGCTGCGGAACGTCTGCGATTGCGGCGCTCCGCTGTTCGCGCGATACGAATGGGGCGATCTCCGGCGGGAGGATCTCCCGGCGCGAAAGGATCTGTGGCGATACGCCCCGTTACTCCCGCTGAACGAGACCGAGATCCGTTCCCGCGGCGAGGGTGGCACGCCGCTTTACAAGCTAGACCGGATCGGGAGCGGCGGACGGGTCGCGCGGCTCAAGCTGGCCGCGTTGCACGTCAAGGACGAGGGACTCAATCCGACAGGCACGTTCAAGGCGCGCGGCATGGCGGTGGCGGTGCCGATGGGCCAGGCCCTCGGCGCGTCGACCCTCGCGGTGCCGACCGCGGGGAACGCGGGCGCCGCGCTGGCCTTGTACGCCGCCACGTACGGGGTGCGGGCGATCGTCGTCATGGCCAAAGATGGACCGATCGCCGCGGCGTCGGAAACCCTCGCCTACGGCGCCCACCTCCTCCAGGTCGATGAGGACATCGCGGACGCGGGCCGAATCGTCCAGGATCTCGCGCAGACCACGCCGACGTTCAGCGTCGCGACGCTACGGGAGCCGTATCGCGTCGAAGGAAAGAAGACGATGCTGCTGGAGATCTGGGAAGCCCTCGGGACGATGCCGGATTGGATCCTCTTCCCGACGGGGGGAGGGACCGGAATCGCTGGCATGTGGAAGGCCCTTCGGGAGCTCCGGGAACTCGGCTGGTTCGAAGGGCCGTGGCCCCGGATCGGACTCGTCCAGGCCGCCGGGTGCGCGCCCCTCGTGCGCGCGTGGCAGGAACGTCGGGAGTCGGCCGAGCCGTGGCCGAACCCGAAGACGAGCGCGGCCGGGCTGCGCGTCCCCTCGACCGTGGGGGACCGCATCGTCCTCCGGGCGCTCCGGGAGACGCGGGGCGCCGCGGTCTCGGTATCCGACGAGGCGATCGCCGTCGCGGCCCGGACATTCGCGGCCCTCGAGGGCGTCGGCGCATGCCGGGAAGGGGCCGCGACCCTGGCGGGACTCCGCCGCTTCTACGACGAAGGGACGATTACACAGGACGATCGGGTGGTCCTCGTGAACACGGGCGCCCCGCGCGATTTCGAGGCGCCGCTCCCCCGAGTGCCGGCCGTCCGGAGCGCCGAGCAAATCCGGGCGTACCTCGGGCTCACGTCGAGAGCGCCTTGAGCTCCTTGAGGACCCGCGCGTGGTCCGGGGGGACTTTCGGGTCTTCCGTGACCCACTTGTACCGCACGATGCCGTCTTTGTCGAGGATGAAGACGGACCGCTTCGCGACGCCTTGCAAGCCGAAGTCTCCGAAGCGGTCGTACTGCACTCCGTACGCCTTGCTCACGCTCCGGTTCCAGTCGCTCAGCAACGGATAGTTGATTCGATTCTCTTGCTTGAACACGCGGTGGCTGTGGTGGCTGTCCGTACTGATTCCGTACACCTTCGCACCGTGCGACTCGATCGCGCCGAGCGAGTCACGCATCGCGCAGAGCTGGCCTCGACACACGTTCGTGAAGTCGAACACGTAGAACGAAAGGACGACGGGACCGTGGCCGAGTTCCTTCGAGAGCGTCACCGGCTTCGCCTCGTCACTCAGGAGCGTGAAATCGGGCGCCTTCTCGCCGACGTCCACCATTGGCACCGCCTCGCGCGCGGCGAACCGGACGTCGGCGATGAACCCTTCGGTCTCTCGAAGGAGTCCGGAGACGAACCGCCGATGAGGCTCGGGAACCAGTCCGTCCCACGGAAACGCAATCTATATCTAACGGCACGGGCCAATCCGGGGGTCTACGGGACCTGACGCTCATCGAACTCCGTCTGGACGCTCGTCCGTCTAGCGGTGGGGGGGCGATGGCAAGATACGTGCTCGCGGCCGACTATACACTGATGACGGACTACCGGAACGTTCCCTTGGCGACGTTCTTCAGTTGCATCCCCACCGACTTCTGGCACTCGCGGCTCGTCTTCCGGATTCTCGCGGACCCGCCGAAGCTCGACGGGGACGGCCGGCCCGTCCGGGTCCCCTACGGCCTTCGAAAGGTCGAGGCGTCGCTGGCCCGTGCGCACGGGCGCGAGGAGGTCGTCATCGCCCCGCCCGATGACATCGACCGTTACATCACGGACGACACGGAAATCGTGGGGCTGCACTCGATGGATCCGCTCGGCCTCGGGCCTGTGAGCATGTCCTTCACGATGGGCGGCATCTTGACCCCTTACACGAAGGCGAAGTTCCTCGAACTGGTCGGGCACGTGCAGCGTCCCGGGCGGAAATACAAGGTCGTCCTGGGCGGACCGGGCGCATGGCATTTCGACTATCGCACCGAGATGCAGGCATCCCTGGGGATTGATCACATCGTCCATGGGGAGGTCGACCACCTCGTCCCCGAGATCTTCGACCGGATTGCGAACGGAGACGCGCCGCCCGTGATGCGATTCACGAACGCGACCGCGCCGTCCGTCGAGCAGATCCCGAAGATCCTCGGGCCCACGATGCACGCGATGAACGAGGTCATGCGCGGGTGCGGCCGCGGCTGCGAGTTCTGCGAGGTGACGCTCCGCCGTCCGCGGTACTTCCCCCTTGACTACATCGCCGACGAAGTGGCAATGAACGCTCGAATCGGCCAATCGTCGATCCAACTGCACTCGGACGACATCTTCCTGTACCAGCTCGAGAACTGGAGGACGATGGAGCCGAACGAAGACGCCGTCAAGGAGCTCTTCCGTTTCGTCATGGGCCAACCGGGCGTCTCGCACTGCTATCCGACGCACGGGACCGTCAGCGCGGCCGTGACGAACCCGGGGCTGATCGAAGACCTCTCCGAGATCGTGAGGGCAGGCCCGGACAAGCTCGTCGGAATCCAGAGCGGCATCGAGACGGGCAGCCCGTCCCTCTCGCGCGCCGTCCTTCACCGGAAGGCGGCGCCATTCACGGCGGAGGAGTGGCCGGACATCGTGGTCCAAGGCACGGAGATCTTGTGCCGAAATTACTGGTACCCCGCTTTCACGATTATCCTGGGCCTCCCCGGAGAGACGCCGGACGATGCGTGGATGACCGTCGACCTCATCGATCGGATGGAGCAGATTCCGGGGGCGCACTTCGTCACGGCGCCGCTGACGTTCGTGCCGATCGGCGTGCTACGAGGCGAAGAGTTCTACAACCTCGACGAGATGATCGACGAGTCGCGCTTCAACGTCGCGTACCGTGCGTGGCGGCACGTGCTCATGGAAATCGACGAAGATCTCTGGCGCCTGACGCAGCTCCCTCCGCTGATGAAGGCGATGGTCGTCGCGACGGGCCGGATCGGCGGGCGGTACATCCTGGGAATCATGCACCGATACGCCCGCCGCAAAGGGTTCCGAATCCGGGCTCCCGCCAAGACGCAACGCCAGGCGGAGGGCCACACCGTGAGTTTTCCGGCGGCGTGAGCCTGTCGAGTCGATCGAGAAAGGGCCCGCGGAGGATTTCGATTGCATCGCGCACTCCACGCGAGCTGGACCGCAGCGACGATGTCGAGAAGATCCCGCCACGGCTCACGAGCCGTCTGCGATCCACTCGAGATACTGCCTCGCCTTCACGTCCGCCCCTTCCTCGCCGATGATGGACGGCAGCGTCCGGGCGCGGAGCAGCTCGACGACCTTGACCAGGTCGTCCCGCGTGAGGGACGAGCGGTCCGCGCGTACGTCGCGCAGCCGCTTCCGCAGCATCGCAAGGGCCATGTCACCCCAGATGGCCCTCATGTCGGCCTCGATGCGCTCGTACGCCCCTTCCGCACCCACGATCTCACGCTTCGGCCGGCATCTGATGGGCGCTGAGCCACGCGCTGTATCCGACGTAGAACAAGACGACGAGCGCCACGACCAGGAAGGCATCCGGGACGGGGGTGTCGGCCAAGAGGATCCGCGCGGCCGCGCTGAGGCTCAACGCAATCCCGACCGCGGCGAGACCGACGCTGAGTCGGTACAACAGGCCGCCTCGCATCATCCGCACGCCTCTGTGGGCGAGCAGGAACGCCCCGAGGACGCCGCACGAGATGCTGAGCACGAGGACCACGAACTGCTCCGCGGAGACCGCCATCGACCCGACCGGACGTTCGATGCGGACCGACGGTCCTTAAGTCTACGCTCGCTGGATTCACGGGTGAGAATAATCACGGCTCGATCCGCGCGGTGACGGACTGCCCGCCGACCTGGACGAACCCCGCGGACCGATACAGCGCCACCGCCGGATCGTTTCCGACCGTCACGTAGAGCGCGAGCCGCCGCTCGCCGAGGCCCTCGAGCCGGTTCATCGCCGCCTGGAGCAGGGCGTGGCCGAGGCCCCGACCGCGGCGGTCCTTCGCGACGCCCAGTTCCGCGACGAGCGGCATGCCCATCCAGTGGGTGATGAGGATCGCGCCGACGATTCGCGTGCCGTCGAGGGTCACGAACGACGCGTCGGGCATGAACCGGCCCGAATCGCCCTTGAGGAGTCCTCCGACGTAGTCGCGCCACTCCTCCTCCGTGCCCGTGTGCAGCCCGTGCTGCTGTTCCACATGGCCTTCGTAGACTTCCATGAGGAACGCCGTGAGCCGCGCGATCTCCGCTTCCTCCGGATGCACGAGTCGGACGCCGTCGGGGATGGGGGCACGCACCGTCGCGGCCTCCATCCACATCCGGGCGAAAATTCGCCGGAACCCGAGCCCCGCGAACGACGGCTCGTACCGGTCCTCGTAGTGGGCCGTAATCGGGCCTTCGCCGGCCGCCCGGAGGAAATCGACCGCCCTCAGGAGGGCCCCGGTCGTCTCCGACGCGTGGGCGGGGTCCATCGAGAATCCGGAGATCTCCCCGTGCCCGAGCCGGATCGCCCCGACGATTCGGCCGTCCATCCGAAAGGCGAAGTGGGCCCGTTGCTCTTCCGGCGGGAGGGCCAGGTACCGGTCGAGATGGACCTTCAGGTCTTGGGTCGGGAGGTCCCCCCGGCCGGACACGAAGACCCGCCAGTAGGCGTGCGCATCCGTCGTCTGCAGGGGTTCGAGCGACATCGGCACGCGGTCGGCGAGGGAGTCGCAACGCATCAAGCTTCGCGCGCCGCGGAGATTTTATCCGGTCGAAGGACCTTCGACGGACGCGATGGACTTCGGGCTCACGGAGACGCAGGAAATCACCCGCAAGACGGTACGCGAGTTTGCCGAGCAGGAGATCGTCCCCCAGTCCCGTGCGTTCGACGAAAGCCAGCAGTTCCCCACCGCCTGGGCGAAGAAGATGGGCGAGCTCGGCCTGATGGGGGTGTTCGTCCCGGAGAAGTACGGCGGGTCGGGCCTCGACGCGGTGTGCTATGCGATCACGATCGAGGAACTCTCCCGCGCCGACGCGAGCGCGGGGGTCATCGCGGCCGTGTGCAACGGCCTCGTCTGCGAGCCGCTCCTCCGGTATGGGACGAAGGAGCAGAAACGCCGGTATCTCGGGCCCGTGGCCCGCGGCGAGTCGATCGGGGCCTACGCCCTCACGGAACCCGGGAGCGGTTCCGACGCGGCGGCGATGCGGACGACGGCGACGCTCGACGGACCCGAGTGGGTCCTGAACGGGACGAAGTCGTTCGCGACGAACGCCTCCGCCGCCCAAATCGTCATCGCGTACGCTCGGACGGGCCGAAACAAGCACGACATCTCGGCGTTCATCGTCCCCACGGACGCGAAAGGGTTCTCCGTGCTGAAGAAGGAGGACAAGATGGGGATCCGCGCGAGCGACACGGTCGTCCTCGGATTCGACGAAATGCGGATCCCGAAAGACAACCTGCTCGGCGAGATGAACAAAGGTTTCACGATCGCGATGGCGACCCTCGACGGCGGACGGATTGGCATCGCGGCGCAGGCCCTCGGGATCGCTCAGCGCGCGCTCGAGGAGTCGCTGAAGTACGCGAGGGAGCGGGAGGCGTTCGGACAGAAAATCGCGGAGTTCCAGGCGATCCAGTGGAAGCTCGCGGACATGGCGACGGAGATCGAGGCGGCGCGCCTCCTGACATACCGGGCCGCCCACCTGGAGGACCTCGGGCGGCGGCACACCTACGAGTCGAGCGTGGCGAAGCTGTTCGCCTCCGAGGCGGCCCACCGCGCGGTCGATTCGGCCGTGCAGATCCACGGCGGGTACGGCTTCATCAAAGACTACGTCGTCGAGAAGCTGTACCGCGACCAGCGGGTGACGGAGATCTATGAGGGCACGTCGGAAATCCAGCGGCTCGTCATCGCGCGTGCGGTTCTTGGGAAGTGAACGGTCGCAGGCCTACCCATTCATTCACGAGCTCTTCCGCCGTCGGGGCCCCTTTCGTCGACGTCCTCGATGTTCCTGGGCGGGACCTTCGCGCTCGGCGTGCCGCTCGTTCGGCGTGGCATCGGGTCACCGGCCGAGACGTCTCGGCGGAGACGCTGCGGGTGGCACGACGGCGGGTGAGGGCAAGCGGGCGGTCGAACTCGGGTTTCGACCGGCTATCCGATGACGCGGTCCATCATGACGACGGCGCCGAGCACCACGAAGATGAAGCCGACGAACACGATGTCCAGCGGAATCACCCCGAGGACGCCCGACATGACCGCGAGGAGTCCCAGGAACGCGAGGAGAAATCCGAAGTAGATCACGACCTCAATCGAAGGGGAATGGGGCTTCGGACGGTTCGCGGCCACGCAAGCCTCGAAATGCTCGGATGATTTATCGCTTGTGGTCTGACTCCTATCGCGGCGTCTCAGAGGAGAATCCTATATGCGGGCAGCCACGTTCCCTAGCCGCATGGCGACGCGGGTGCTTTACATGGCGGAGCGCGGGGGGCAAGATCCGGACCCGTGCTACGCCCGCGAGTTCGACGCGTCGGTCGTCGACCGGGGACCCGACTTCGTTGTCCTAGACCAGACGCTGTTTTACGCGGACGGCGGCGGCCAGCCGTACGACACGGGCGTCCTCGGGTGGAGCGGCGGCGAATCGAAGGTCCTCCGAGTGATGAAGGAAAAGGGGGTCATCAAGCACTATCTCGATCGCATGCCGTCGAGCGACTCGGTCCATGGAATCGTCGACTGGGAGCGGCGGTACAAACACATGCGGATGCACACGTCGCAGCATCTCATGTCCGGTCTCGTGTTCCGCATCTACGGCGCCCGGACGGTCGGCAATCAGATTCACACGGACTACAGCCGCGTGGACTTCCAACCCGCGAACTTCACACCGGACGACCTGAAACGAATCGAGGACGAGTGCAATCGAGTCATCGGAACGGCTCAGGACGTCTCGATCTTCGAGGAGGACCGCGTCGTCGTGCAGGGGAAGATCGAGGATCGCGCGCTCCTCGAGCTCATCCCCGAATCCGTGCGCCGGTTACGCATCATCCAAATCGGATCGGCCGACTACTGTCCGTGTGGCGGGACCCATTTGAAGAGCGTCTCCGAGATCGGCCAGGTGCGCATCTTGGAAAAGCGGTCGAAAGGGCGCGAGACGGACCGAATCGTATACGATCTCGTTCCGCCGTGAACCGAACGAACCCAGCGCTACGCTGTCCGAGCTATAGCTCGACGGCCTTCGTTCCATCCCAGATTTTCCGGGGACCCTTCTCCGCGGCGGGGACGAGGAGGGCGCGTTCCGACTTCGTCGGGATGATGAAGAACTCCTCCTTGCGGCCCGCGTCGGAAAGCAGCACGAGCTTCACCTTGCCCCCTTCCATGGGCTGACCTGTCTCCGGGTGGAGGTAGTGGTATCGGACATACCGACCGCGGTCAATCAACGAGCGGACTTCGGTCTCGCCTTTCTTCGTTCGCGTCAGGACCTCTTCAGGGAAACCGGGCATCGTGATACCGGAAGGGGCATGGCACACCCCGGGAAAACCGCATCGCCGACTCGGTCCGGTGTTACTGAATGTGATTCTCAACTCCGTTGATTATCACCGGCCGCGGTCGGGAAAGGAACGCTTATCAGCGGGGGGAGGCCGTGGCCCGGGCACCATGACCCAAAGCTACGAATCGGCCGGCAGGACGGCGATTGCGGACCTCGCAGACAAGCAGCCGCATGAATTGCTGCTGATGCTCGGGGGCGCGCTGGCGATCCTCCTGTCCGTCCTCTTGTACGCGATCGACTGGGCTCAGGGCGGTATCGCAGCGAACCAGCTCGCGAGCACGACGACGGTCCTCGTGGTCGACGTCGTCCTTGGGGCTGCGCTGTTGATTGCGCCCAAGATCGGCCACAAGAACTTGATGAACAGCGCGATCGTGGCGGGCGTCGTAAGCGTCGTCTTGCTCGCTTTCGGCGGCCTTCCCGGAACGATCGGCGGCGTCATCGGGCTCCTCGGCGCAATCCTGGCAGCGGCGAACCCGTACCTCCCCTGGTCCAAGCACACGTGAGCCGGCAAGATCGGCTTCGCACCCCCGCGCCTCGATAGCGAAGCCGCCACCCCTTTCGTTCTCGTCCTGTCTCCGGCCATCTGGAAAGCCCTTTAGCGAGTGGCCCGTCGGATGAAAAGCACCTCCCCGGCACACTCGATCCGGACAATCTTATAGTACGGGAGGCGCGCTCCGGCGGTGGTGAAATAGCGGCGCTCGAGGTCGACAATCTCGGAGCCGCGGATCACTCGAAAGCCTTCCGGGTGAGCCCGGTCGGCGTACCACAGCTCCGCGCCGGAGAGCCGACGGGGCTCACGCCAGCGCAGCTCGTTCAGGACTTCGCGGGCGGTGCGGGCCACGGACGCTGCCATGGTGATGCGGGCTTTTCGCCTTCGCGGCACAAAGACCATATCCGGCCGACCGGTTGCGAGGGACGATGGAGTACCCGCCACGGGTGCGGGCGCTGCTCGACCGCTCGAGGGCGGGTCAAGGAGACGCCGTCGTCGTCCGCGCGAAGGGCCAGCGGTACGAGGGAATCGTCATGCCGCACCACGGATTCAGCGGCCCCGACATCCTGACGATCAAGCTCTCGAGCGGATACAACGTCGGCATCGAAGTGGCGGACATCGAGTCCGTGGACGTGACGGCGAAGCACGCACCGACGTCCGTCGAGCGACACCTCCCGCCGCCGACCCAGGGCAAGCCGACCGTCGCGCTCCTCGGGACGGGCGGCACGATCGCCTCGTACGTCGACTATCGCACGGGGGCCGTGCATCCCGCCGTCACGACGGAGGAGCTGGTCTTCAGCGTCCCGGAACTCCTCGACGTGTGCAACGTGCGGGCGCGGGTCATCTACAGCATCTACAGCGAGAACCTGAAGCCGGAGAACTGGCAGCGGCTCGCCCGGGAGACGGGCAAGGAACTCAACGGGGGCGCGGACGGCGTGATCATCCCGCACGGGACGGACACGCTGCATTTCACGACCGCGGCTCTGTCGTTCATGCTCCGCGAGCTGACGGGTCCCGTCGCCGTCGTCGGGGCGCAGCGGTCGAGCGACCGTCCGTCGTCGGACGCCGCGGCGAACCTACTCAGCGCGGCCCGCGTGGCGACCGCGGACCTCGGCGAGATCGTCGCCGTGATGCACGGCGAGACGAGTGATTCCTTCGGGGCGATCCACCGAGGCACGAAGGTCCGCAAGATGCACTCGTCCCGGCGGGACGCTTTCCGGTCCCTCAACGCCGCGCCGCTCGGACGCGTCCTCCCGGACGGCCGCGTCGAACTCGCCGGGCACGCATTGCCTCGCTCCCGAGGCCCGACGAAGGTAGACGACGCGCTCGACACGAAGGTCGCCCTCGCGTACTTCTACCCGGGCCAGCAGGTCGCCGAACTCGAGGCGATTCTCCAGGACGTCCATGGAGCCGTCCTCGCGGGCACGGGCCTCGGCCACGTATCCGAGGACCTCGTCCCGGTCGTGCACCGCTTCGCGAAAGACGGCGTCACGATCGTCATGACGACGCAGACGCTCCAGGGTCGCGTCGACATGCACGTGTACGACACCGGACGCGATCTGATCAAAGCGGGCGTGATCGGAGGCGAGGACATGAGTCCGGAGACGGCGTACGTCAAGTTGATGTGGATCCTCGGGCACACACGCGATCCCGCGGACGTCGCCCGGGCCATGGCCACGAACGTCGCGGGGGAAATCAATCCACGAATCGGGCTCGACGAGTTCGCCGAGTAGCGCCGCGGTCCCTCGTCATCCTTATCCCGCGGACCCGGATAGCGTCGCCGAATGAAGATCGACCAAGTCGGCGAGGTGGGCGTCGTCCTCACGGAGGCGAACGAGCCCGTGCTTTCCGGTGGCGATCAGATCATCGGCTACCGGGCGTTGAAGTACGAAATCTACAAGCCCATTGGCCTCGCGAAAAGGACCTTGGTCCAGCCCCGGGAGGGGTGGGTGTGGCAGACCCGCCGACGGCTCCTCCTCCTCGACATGGAATGGCTCAATCTCCCGGGCGGCAAGAAGGGGAAGCGGTACCACGAGATCCCCCTGGAGGAGACGGTCGACGTGGTCCCGAAGCGGAGACGCGTCCTGCTCGAAACGGAAGACGCGGAACACGGGAAGGTCATCTTCGAGTTCCGGCCCTTCGGCGCGGCGTCCCGCCTCCTCGCATGGCTCAAGAACGAAAAGGAGCACCGCCGGAAGCGGGAGGAGGGCACCCTGCGGTCCCCGTACCGGGAGCCGCAGCGGTAGCGCCGGGTGCGGCGCGGCCTCGCGTACGGCCCACGAGGCGAGCCAAAGGTACATCGGCCGTGACGACTTGCCTTCGTCCGATCGACCATGATGGCCCTAGACGAGTATGGGCGAATCTGGGACATGCTCGCCCAGACGCACCGCGAGACCCACGGGGAGAACCACGTCCCGGTCCGGGACTTCAACTGCTGCGGCGAGTACGCCGTCATGATGGCCTTGCGCGCGGCGTCCACGCTGAAGCCAGACTATCCGCCGCACCTCCTCCGTCGCATGGAAGCGATGCCGGAGCTCGACCGAGACTTCTACGTCAAGAACATCTTGGCGACGGACGGCGAGCCGGAGCCCGCGGACCCGGAGCCGCTGCGAGAGTACCGCGCGAGCCGGCGGTACCACATCCTCTGGACGGAACTCAAAGAGGCTGCGGCGCGGATTGAGCAACTCGAGCGGGAATTGGAACGGGCGATCGGGCGGATTGCGGATCTCGAGGCCACGCTCCGGAAGGCGGGCGTCCCGGAAGAGGCCATCGCGGGAAAGGCTTAATCCCCGGGCCCGGGCTTCGTGAGCCGATGGACTATCGCGGCCTCGGCCTCAAGGTGGGGCTCGAACTTCACCAGCAGCTCGCGACGCACAAGCTGTTCTGCGCGGACGCGTCGGCGCTCGTCGATGAACCGGGAGGCATCCGGTTTCGTCGCCGCTTGCGCCCGACGCAATCCGAGTTGGGGGAGGTCGACGCGGCGGCGATCGAGGAGGCGAAGCGCCACCTCACCTTCGTCTACGAGGCCACCCCGAACTCCTGCCTCGTCGAGGCGGACGAGGAACCGCCTCATCCGCCGAATCCCGAGGCACTCGACATCGCGCTGGAGATCGCCCTCCTCCTGGACGCGAGCCCCGTCAGCGAGGTCGACTTCATGCGGAAACTCGTGATCGACGGCTCGAACACCGCCGGGTTTCAGCGATCGGCGCTCGTCGCGCTCGAGGGTCACCTCGACGTGGGCGGGAAACGGATCGGTGTGCCGACGATTCTGCTGGAGGAAGACGCCGCGCGGAAGCTCGGCGAGACGGAGGGCGAGGTCGCATACCGATTGGACCGGCTCGGCATCCCGCTCGTGGAGGTCGCCACGACGCCGAACATCGAGACCCCGGAGGAGGCCCGAGAGGTCGCCCTCGCCTTCGGATCGCTGCTCCGCGCGACCCGGAAGGTCATGCGCGGGATCGGGACGATCCGAGAGGACCTCAACGTCTCCATCGAAGGCGGCGCACGAATCGAGATCAAAGGCGTGCAGGAGCTCCGGATGATCGCCACGTTCGTCGAGAAGGAGGTCGAGCGGCAACGGATGCTGCTCGAGGTCGCGGTCGAACTGAAGGGTCGAGGCGTTCGGGCCGTTCCGTCAGACTTCAGGGATGTCACCGCCACGTTGCGGGAGACGCAATCGAAGGTCGTCCGCGCCGCGCTGGAGCGCGGCGGCACGGTGCTCGGATGGGTCCTCCCTGGCTTCGCGGGCCTGCTGAAAGGGAAGCTCGGTCCGGAACTCGCCGCCCATGCTCGCGTCGCGGGCGTGGCGGGGATCTTTCACTCGGACGAGTTGCCGGGATACGGGATCACGCCCTCCGAGGTGGACGCCGTCCGCGAGGCTTTGAAGGTCGGCCACCCGCACGACGCGTTCGTGCTGGTCGCGGAGGAGGAGGCGAAAGCCCGACGCGCGATCGAGGAAATGCAGCCCCGCGCCGGGGCCGCCATCGAAGGCGTACCTCCGGAGACCCGGGAGCCCCGCCCCGACGGGACGACGGCGTACGCCCGTCCGCTGCCAGGGAAGGCGCGGATGTATCCGGAGACGGACGTGCCTCCCATCCGCGTCACGGAGGAACGGCTCGCGAGGATCCGAGAGCACCTCCCCGAACGGCCCGAGATCACGACCGGGCGCCTCGCCCGGGAGTACGGAATCCACGAACAGCAAGCCCGACAGCTCGTGCAGGAGGGCAGCGACGAGCCGTTCGAGATGATCGCACGGGAATTCGGCGAGGCGAAGCTCGTCGCGACCGTCCTCCTGTACACGTTCCCGGAACTGCGGCGGCAAGCGATCGACGTGGATGCGATCCCGTTGGACCGCATCCGCGAACTGTTCTCGCTCCTGAAGGCGGGCCGATTCGCGAAGCAGGCGGTGCCCGACATCCTCCGGGAGATGGGCCGCCGGAAGGTACGGGCCTCCGACGCCATCGACGTGCTGGGGGTGACGGAGCTGGGCCGCGAGGAGCTCGAACGGATTATCGACGAAGTCCTCGCCGCCTCGGACGAGACGATCCGGGCGCGCGGCGCCGATTCGGAGAAGGCGCTCATGGGCCGCGTGATGGAACGCGTACGCGGCCGCGCGGACGGGAAGGTCGTGAGCGACGTCCTGCGCGCGCGGCTCGCCTCTCGCCTCGCCCGGAAGGCGGAGCCGGCAAAGAAAAGGAAAAAGTAAAACCTCCACAACGAACTCAAGCGCGTCGACGATCAGCGCTTGCCTTTCTTGGCTTTCTTTGCGTGTTTCTTCGTTGCCATGGTGGGGTCTAACTCCTCCTGGGGGCAGGCCCCGTTGATGTCGACATCGTTCGCGCATCACGGCTTAAACGTGCGCCCGGTAGTCCGCGAAACCGCAACGTGATGGAACGCCGAGAAGCGTTAAGGTGGCGAATCCCTTCCCCTCGAGGGGACGCGGTGAAGGTCTTCATCTCGATCGACATGGAAGGAATCTGCGGGATCGTCGGGGAGCTGGAGACGGACCCGGAGAAGGGAGGCGAAGCGTACCAGGCGAATCGACGGCTCATGACGCAGGAAGGGAATGCCGCCATCGAAGGCTGCGCGAAGGCCGGCGCGACGGACATCCTGGTCGCCGACTCGCACGCGAACTGCGACAATCTTGTGCCTGAGGAGCTCCACGAAGCCGCGACGTTGGTCCGCGGCTCACCCCGGACGTTCTCGATGGTCCAAGGGCTCGACGAGTCGTACGACGCGGTGGTGTTCATCGGCTACCATGCGAGGGCGGGCACCCCGCGGGCGATCCTCGACCACACGTACACGGGCAGGATCGCGCGGGTCGAGGTAAACGGCGTCGAGGTCGGCGAAACGGGCATCAACGCCTACCTCGCGGGCCACCATGGGGTCCCGGTCGTCCTCGTCACGGGCGATTCCGCGGTCACCGCGGAGGCGAAGGCCCTGATCCCGAACGTGCACACGGTCGCCGTGAAGGAAGCGACGGGAGCGAATGCGGCGAAGAACCTCCATCCGAAGAAGGCGCGCGAATTGATCCGCGCGGAGGCGACCAAGGCCGTGACGGACGCCAAGTCGATCCCTCCGTTGCAGGCGAGGAAGCCGGTCGAGATGGTCGTCGAGTTCAAGAGCACGGACCACACGGACCTAGCCGCAATGATCCCGGCGGTGCGCCGGGTCGGCGGCACCCGCCTCGAGTTCGATGCGCCGGACTTCGAACAGGCGTTTCGCACGTTCTACGCGATCGTCAACATCTCGTCCCTCGAGTCATAGCGCCTCCCGAGGCGGCTGACAAATACCTATATAGCGAGACATTTCATTCGGCGCTGGAGAGAAGGGACTTGGCCATGGCCGCGAAGAAGGCCAAGGGGGATGACTGGTTCTCCTCCCTCGATGCGGAACTCGACAAGAAGACCAAGGAGATCATCGAGGACGTCGGGGAGCAGAACGTCGCCCGGCTCGAGCTCAACAAGACGTTGATCGAGGACTTCTGGAGGGTCTGGAAGCGCTTCAACAAGATCAACGTGCACTTCGCGATGGAGCCGTCGTACACGAACTGGGGCGTGTTCCCGGACACGTTCCCCGACGGCGACTGGCATTGGCGCCCCGGATTCAACCTCGCGGCCGTGCAGACGGTGCAGCTCCTCGACCGATCGATGGACCAGGGGCGGATCGGGGACGCGCTCAAGGTGAACTACGTCGAGGCGGACCGGAAGGTCCATCTGCGCGTGACGTTCGAGTACTGCGAGGGCGAGCATTACTACAAATACAGCGGGTGGAAGCGGATCTGGACGATCCACACGCTCTACGACCAGCCGCTCGACCGCGTGAACGTGGACGACCTGCACCGGATCTTCGCCGACCTCGTCCGGGTGTGGTACGAGAGCCACCTGCGGCGGAACCGCGACGTCTTGATCAAGTACCTGAAGCAGACGTACGAGAAAGTCGAGACGTTCAACCAGTGATCCGGACGTCGACGACCAAGTATCGCGGCTGATATCCGGCCGAGAGCCTATATTACCCGGGCACGGGAATTTTCGCCGACGTGGACGACCTCCTGTCCGGCGCGCTCTTGGTTCTCCTCGTCGGCGGCGTCGTCTTCGCGTGGGTCGATTGGCACCTCCGCGCGCGGAAGCTCCCGAAGCTCCTCGGCCCCGCGTGGGATTGCCCGCACTGCGGCGTCGTGAACGAGGCCGCGTTGACCGTCTGCTGGTCGTGCGGGGCCGCCGTGACCCGCCTCAGCCTCCGACCGGGGGCCGCCCCCGCCTCGGACACCTGGCAGTGCCGCCAGTGCCGGGCGTGGAACAGCACCTCCCGCCGGTCGTGCTGGTCGTGCTCGAACATCCCGAGCAAGCAGCCGAAGCGGCAGGTCTAAAGCCGCTGCCACGGCCGTGACCCTCCGGCTTAGAGCAACCCGCGGTATAGCCCGCCATCGATCTGGATCACGTTCCCTGTGATGTACGCGGCCCGCTCCGACAGGAGGAATGTGATGAGGTCCGCCACCTCCCCGGGCTCGCCGAACCGCCCGAGCGGGACCTCCCGGAGGCTTTCGTCCACGACGCTCTCGAGCTTTCGACTCTCCCGCTCCGCACGGCCCCGCATGAGGTCCATGAGCCGGTCCGTCGCAATCCAGCCCGGCGCGACCGCGTTCACGCGGATCCGGTCCGAAGCGAGCTCCCGCGAAACGGTCCTCACGAGCCCCACGACCGCGGCGCGCATCGTGTTCGATAGCAGGAGGTTCTCGACCGGCTGCTTCACACTGATCGACGTGATCGCGACGACGGCCCCTCCTCCCCGCGATTTCATGGAAGGCGCGCACAGGCGGATCAGCCGGACGGCGCTCTGGAACGTCAGTTCATAGGCCTGCGTCCACTGCTCTTCGGTCAAGGCATCGAGGCGGCCCGTCGGCGGCCCGCCCGCGTTCACCACGAGCCGGTCGATGCCGCCCCACGCCGCGGTGGCGGCGTCGACGAAGGCGCGGATGTCGGCGGCTTTGGACACGTCCGCGCGGACCGCCAGGACTTCCGCGTTCGTCTCCTTCCGGATCTCCTCAGCGGCGGCGTCGAGAGGCCCCTGGTTTCGAGCGCAGATCGCGACCTTTGCCCCTTCCCGCGCGATGGAGAGGGCCGTCGCGCGGCCCATTCCCTGGCTCGCCGCGGTGACGAGGGCGACCTTCCCTTGGAGACCGAGGTCCACGCCGGGGCGACCGCCCATCCCGGCTAAGAAAGATTCGGCTGTTATAGTTATTCGACTATAACAACCTGCAACCCGAGCTTCCCTCCCGACCGCCCTATTCACCTTCGCGGAGGAAGCCGCGGACTTCTCCGATGGGATGGAACCCGAGCGTCTTGTACATCTCCTGCGGCGTATCGAAAAGGTCGGAGATCAAGACGACCCACTCGCATCCCGCCTCGATCGCTCGCTTGCACGCCTCGAAGATCATCGTGCGTCCAACGCCCCGCATCCGAAAGTCCGGGTGGGTCGCCACGTCATCGATCCACGCGAAGGTGCCGCGGGGCCACACGCTGATCGTCCCGGCGGGTATGCCATTCAAGTACCCGACGTAGGGGTACATACCGACCGCCTGGGAGCGTTCTCGCTGGAGGCCCCACAACTGGTCGAGGACCGCGGGCGAATAGCCGAAGGCCGCCTCGGTGGCCATCATGATCGACCGGAACTCGTCGATTCCGGATCCGTCCGCAGCGGGACGGATCTCGACCTCATGATTCACGATGCAATCCGGGAGCCCGACCTTGGCCATGGCGAGTTCCGCGGTCGGGCGGAATCCGAGTCGGACGAACTCTTCTTGGACTTCGAACGCCCGCTCCGCGTCCTCGAACAGGAGGACCCGATGGCGGACTGCCGTCCCGCGAAAGGCATCCTCGAGGTCCGTCAGCATCTTGGCCGGACCCTCGTCCGGAGGGACCGACACCCATCCGAGGTTCGCCTGGTGGATCAAGGGGAACCGATCGTCTCGATAGATCGTACCCCATGAAGTTCGCACCTTGTTGGGAGCGAGTTCCCTTGCGGTCCGGAGGAACTCGAGGACCGCACGGAGCATCTCTTCCGTGTCCACGGCCTCTCCATGGGAGCCGCTGGAATGAACCTTGCGGCCGCACGCCTGGGAATACTTTCGGGCACCTCGCCGAAACCCTTTATACGGCGGCCTCCTCGGCGTGGACGAGGCGAGAAACAGACACGCCTCGGGAACGTGACTTCTGTGAAGGAGGAACTGGCGCCCCATGTCCATGACATCACCCGGGCGCTCGGAGACAAGGTGAGTGAGCAAGAGATCGAGCGGGAGCTGTCGAGCTACCTGATCGTCAAAAAGCACGGCGGGAATCCCGGGACCCTCGCGGTCGGCGTGAGCAAGACGATCCGGGAACTCGTGCCGGGCGAACAGAGCGTGAACCTGCTCGTCCGCGTCGTGGCCGTCTATGAGAAGGAGGTCACCCCGCAAGGCCAGGACACCAAGCGGATCCTGTCCGGGATCCTCGGCGACCCGACCGCGACGGTGCCCTTCACGGCGTGGGAGCCGCTCCCGATCCCGCTCGCGAAGGGCGACGTGATCCGCGTGCAGAACGCGTACACGAAGGAGTACCGCGGACAGGTGCAGGTCAACTTCGGCGTGCGGACCGCCGTGGGGAAGGAAGCCCCGGACGCGCTGCCCGAGTACAAGCCCGCGGCGGGCGCGCCGTACGCCGGCAAGCCGACCCCGGTCCGCGTGGTCGACTTCCGCGAAGGCGCCTCGAACGTCGCCGCCACCGCGCGCATCCTTTCCGTCGAGAGGCGGGAGGTCGAGGTGGACGGGGCCCCGAAAGCCGTCTTCTCGGGCGTCCTGGCGGACGAGACGGGCAAGGCGCAGTTCAGCGCTTGGAAGGACTTCGACCTGAAGGAGGACGAGGTGCTGCGGATCGAAGGCGCGTACGTGAAGTCGTGGCGGGGCATCCCCCAAGTCAGCTTCGACGAACGCGCGACGATCACGCGGCTCAAGGCGGACCTCCTGCCGCCGGCGTCGCAGCTCAACCTGAGCCCGCGGATGTGGATCGAGGATCTCGCGGAGCGCGGCGGGGCCGCCGACGTCACGGTGCGAGGCATCCTGATCGACCTCCGCGAGGGCTCCGGCCTCGTGTACCGTTGCCCCGAGTGCCGGCGCGTGCTGCGGAAAGGCGCGTGCCGCCTCCATGGCGAGGTGAAAGGCGAGCCGGATTTGCGCGTGAAGGCGGTCCTCGACGACGGCTCCGGCGCCTTGACGGCGGTCTTCGACCGCGAGCTGACGGAGGCGCTGCTGGACAAGACCCTCGACGCGTGCATCGCCCAGGCGAAGGACGCGATGTCCGTGGACGTCGTGCGGGACGAGCTGGCGGACGTCATCGTCGCGCAGCCGATCGAGGCCCGCGGGAACGTCACTTCGGACGACTACGGCCTCATGATGATCGTGGACTCCGCCAAGATCCTCAAGGTCGACGTGCAGACGGAGGCGCGGGAGATGCTCGAGGGCCTGGAGGGCTCCGCATGATACGGGAGGTCGCCTGGCGGCTGTTCGCCTCGGAGTACAACGACGCGAACCTCGAGGCGGAAGGCGGCGGGGACCGCGCGCCGTCGTACGTCGTCACGCCGCTCGGCGCGAAGGTGAACCGGATCTTCGTCGTCGGCGTCATCACGGACGTCGAGAACGTCGGGACGGACATGCAGCCGATGTGGCGTGCGCGCGTCTCGGATCCGACCGGGACGTTCAACGTCTACGCGGGCCAGTATCAGCCGGAGGCCGCATCCGCCCTCTCGAAGCTCCGGCCGCCGGCGTTCGGCGCGATCGTCGGGAAGAGCCGCATCTACTCGCCCGAGGCCGGCACGACGTACACGTCGGTCCGCCCGGAACGGATCAAGGCGGTCGACGGAGGGGTCCGGGACTACTGGATCCTCGAGGCGTGCCGCTCGCTCCGGAAGCGCCTCGATGCGATGGCGGAGGCCCAGAAGATGGACCCGCTGACGAAGGAGGGGCTCATGAAGATCGGCGTGAAGGAGGCGATCGCCGACGGGATCGTGCGGGCGGTGGACCACTATGGGAGGGTGGACCTCTCCCGCTACACGGCGATGCTCGCGGAAGGCTTGCGGTACCTGTTGCCGGAATACCGCGAGACGGCCGGGGCCGGGGAGCCCGCGCAGCCGGCCGTACCCGCGGAGGAGCCCGCACCGGAACCCGACGCGGCGGAGGAGGCGGTCCTCGCGATCGTCGGGGACCTCGACAAGGACGGCAAAGGCGCTCCTTGGGAGGGCATCCTGGCGACCGCGTCCGCGAAGGGCGTGACGAAAGATGCCCTCGAGGAGTCGATCAATTCCCTCTTGGACAAAGGACTCATCTACGAACCGATCCTCGGCCGGATGAAGAAAATCTGACGGACGTCGGGGAAGCGTCGGGCGGGTCCCGGACGACGGGCGCACGGCTAGGTCGGCGGAAGATACGACCGGCACGACCAGCACTTGCGCGCGGCGATGCCGACCTTCGCGCCGCACTTCAGGCACCGACGCATCTTCGGGGCGTTCTCCGTAATCCGCTCGATCCGGCGCAAGCCGAGCTTGCCGCTGGCGAAACCACCGAGGCCGCACGCTGCCCCGAATCCCAGGATCAGGAGGATCTCCCAATCTACGGGCCACAGCGGCCACCCGCCGGAGTAGAGGAGCGCTTGGAACACGTACACGCCGATGAAGCCGCCGATTGACCCGCCGATGAATCCAATCGAGCCGAGGAAGGTCGTGCGACCGGCGACCGCGCCGACGCCGAATAGGGCGAACGGCAGGTAGAAGAAGAGCAACGCGGCGTCGGGGAGGAAAAGGACGGGGACGCTGATGAGGAACGAGAGGACGAGGGAGGTGGCCGTCGTCAGGCCGAATCCGATGAGCGGGTTCCGTACGGCGGGCAAGGGGTCCCTCCGGGAGGCTCGCCACGGCGCGTGGTCCTTTTCAACGTGCCGGCGTGGCTATCACGGCGTGATAACCAATGAAGGTGTCGTTGACAAAGGTCCGCTCTTCAAAGGCCCCTCGCGAACGCGGGCGCGGGGCCTGCCGCACGTCGATCCGCGCCGACGACCCCAGCCGCTCGGACAGGGCCATCGCGGGCACGCACGAGACGTGAATATTATCGGATTGTCCATATTGAAAAGCCCCAGAACATTGACGCCCGCATGATCCGATCGGATCGAAATCCCCGATGGCTTTACAAAAGTGCTTTATCTGTTCGGCCAGGATTGACCGAGGGATTGGGATGGCTCTACCTCATGAGAGCATCTATCTGAGCGTCGACGCTCTCCCGGAACCGCTCGAGCCGACGCGGGTCCGGAAGGTGCCCACGGGAATCGCCGACCTCGACAGCATCGTCGATGGCGGTTTCCCGAGCGGCTCCACGATCCTCCTCTTGGGAGACATCGGCGCGGGCATGCAGGAATACGTCTACACGGCGGGTTCGAAGGTCGCCCTCGTGAACGAGCGGCCGGAGGCGCGCCATTACTACCTCGGTGACCGTTGCGACGATTCCGATCTGCCGTCGCACGTTTGCTATGTGACCTTCTCCCGCTCGAAAGAAATCATCCTCCAGGAGCTCGCGACGTCGTTCAATGGGGATTACTATCGCGCGTTTCGCGACCGGACCGTCTTCAAGGACTTCTCGAGCACGTATTTCCGACACAGCGTCGTGCCGGCCTCTTGGACTCGGGATGACGAGCCGTTCGACCTCCCGTCCTCGAATCTCCTGGAGGAACTCGTCACGTTCCTCGACGACAACGCGCACGACTCGATCGTCGTCATCGACTCGCTGACGGACCTCGCGATCTCCGACCTCGTGGAGGCACGGGACCTCGTCACGACGATCAAAGGGATGCAGCGGGCGGCGAAGCGATGGAACGGCCTCGTGTACCTGATGCTCACCCGAGGCATCCTCGAGCACCGGAACGAGCAGCTCCTGATGGACAGCACGGACGGCTGCCTCGTCTTCGAATGGAGGACGTCCTCGAGATCGAGCACGCGTCAGCGCTACATGTATCTCGAGAAGTTCACCGGGGTCCTGCCCCATCTGCCGCGAGACAAGATCGCCCGATTCCCAACGATGGTCTCGGCGAACCACGGCCTCGTCGTCGTGTACATGGAGCGGATTTCCTGAGGTGATCGCTTGACCGAAACGGAGACGGAGCCCGAGAGGTCGACGGACGGAACGGATGCGGCGGCGGAAGGATTCGTCCTCACGGGGATCGACGGCCTCGACGAGATGCTCGGCCGGGGGGTTCCCGCGGGACACATCATCACGGTCATGGGGTCGTTCGGCACCGGCAAGACGACCTTCGCGCTGCAGTTCCTCATGCAGGGCCTGATCAACGGCGAGAAAGGCATCTTCATCTCCCTCGAGGAGGACGTCGAATCGGTCATCGCGAACGCAGCCTCGTTCGGTTGGGATCTGAGGCCGTACCTGAAGGAGAAGAAGCTGCATATCGTGAAGCTCGAGCCCGCGGACGCGAAGACGACCGTCACGCGGATCAAGTCGGAGCTGCCGGATTTCATCAAGCGGTCCGGGGCGTCGCGGGTGGCCGTCGACTCGATCAGCCTGCTGAACATGCTCTTCGCGGACGACACGGAGCGGCGGGAAAAGCTGTTCTCCCTCTGCAAGCAACTCAAGTCGACGGGCGCCACGTGCGTCTTCACGGCGGAGGTGAAGGACGACAACGCGCGGTCGAGCCGCGACGGCCTCGTCGAGTACGTCAGCGACGGCGTAATCGGCCTGCGCTTCAACGAGCGGGAGAACGGGGACGTCCAACTCGTAATCCAGGTGATCAAGATGCGGCGCCTCAAACATCCGCGGTCCGTGAAGCCGTACAGCATCACGGACCAGGGAATCGAAGTCCACGGCGACATGGAAGTCTTCTGAGTTTTCTCGCGGGCGTGACGTGCGGTAGGTCAAACGCTCTCGTCCCTACGCCGCAGTCCAAGTGGAAACGAATCCACCGTGAGTTCCTGTCCAGGCTCATACCGAATCAACGTGCCCGCCGCTGTCTCATCCTCAGCAAGGTCCAAACAATGCTGAGCGAAGGACAATAGCGCGGGTAGATTCCCTTCGATGCGGAACCCCTCTTGGTCTCCGCCGGTCTCGGCTTCGGAACCTTCCACCAATGGGCGGGAACCCGAAATTGCGGGCCGTGCCTGGTAGCGGAAGGAGGTTATCGCACGCGAGGCCGCGGCACCGGCAGCGCGGGGATTCTCGAGCGAACCAATTGTGACCTCAATTCCTTCCTGAAACGGCGCAGCAAACCCACCCGGTTGTGTCTTTGAGTACAGATGCGCGTGTGATGGGTGCGCGCACATCAGGAGGAAATCGGACGCCAAGTCAACAAAGTCTGCAGCATATCCCTCGATGACGAACCGGGATCCTTCGTAGCGATTTGCGATATGGCTCGGGCCAACCCTCCGAAATTTCCGGTAGGTCTTCTGGAACTTTCGATAGTCCCCACGCGACGCCTTGCCGAAGTCCGGAATCAGGTACTGCGTCACTCGCGTCCACGCCTCGAGCAACTTGACAGGTTCCCCGAATCTACGCCGCAATGATTAAGCCGGCGGCCGACAACCCCGGCGCCGTGCGCGTGGGCATCCTGCTGTTCGACGGCGTCGAGGAACTCGACGCGGTGGGTGTTTACGAAGTCCTCGCGAAGGCGAAGCAGCTTCATCCGCAGCTCGACCTGACGGTCCGGTTCCGGGCCATCAAGGAGGAGATCGTCGGGGCCCTGGGGATGAAGTTCCTGGCCCACGAGGTCCGGCGGGAACTCTCGGATCTCAATCTCGTCGTCGTCCCGGGCGGACCGGGCCGCGAAGAACTCTTGAAGGACGAGGAGGCGCTGAAGGCCCTGTTGGATTTCGGCACGGAGAAGCCCGTGGCCAGCGTGTGCACGGGCGCCCTCATCCTGAAGGCGGCGGGCCTCCTCGCGGGCCGGAAGGCCACGACGCACCGCAGTGCGATGGACGAGCTCCGCACGGTGGCGGACGTCGTCGACGCGCGGGTAGTCGAGGACGGCCTCATCACGACGGCGGCTGGCGTCACCGCCTCGATCGACCTCGGGCTCTACCTGTTGACGAAACATTTCGGGCCGGAGCTCGCCCGCGAGGTCGCGGAGCGCATCGAGTACCCCGCATACCCAAATCCCTAAGAGGACCGCCGGTCCTCCGGACTCCGGCTAGACCGTGCGGTTCCTCCGGAAGGGTAAGGTGAAGGAGGTCTACGAGGTTTCCGACGACGAACTCGAGTTCGTCTTCACGGACCAGATCAGTGTCTTTGACAAGGTCATCCCGACGCTCGTCCCACACAAGGGCGAGACGCTGTGCCGCACCGCCGCGCACTGGTTCGCGACGGTCGACGGGCTGGGCATCCGCACGCACTTCCTCCGCCTCGAAGGTGGGAACCGGATGCGCGTCCGCCGGGTCCAAGTGATCCCGGAATACGACCGGATTACGGCCCGGACGACGAACTTCCTCATCCCCCTCGAGGTCATCGCGCGCTACTACGTCGCCGGCTCGTTGCACGATCGGATTAAGGAGGGAAAGGTCCGACCCGAGGATGCCGGGTTCTCGCGAGGGCATGTGCCTGCGTACGGCGAGCTGCTGCCAGAGCCGTTCGTCGAGGTCACGACGAAACTCGAGAAGGTGGACCGCGAGCTCACGACCCAGGAAGCACTCGCGATCTCGAAGCTCAGTCCACGGGAGTACCAGGCGCTTGTAGACGCGGTCCTCCGGATCGACGAACGGCTTAACGCGGACGTGAGGAAGCGAGGGCTGATTCACGTCGACGGGAAGAAGGAATTCGCGATGGACCGCGAGCGACAACTCATGCTCGTCGACACGTTCGGGACCGCCGACGAAGACCGGTTCTGGGATCTCGACGCGTACGAGAGAGGCGAGCAGGTCGAGCTGAGCAAGGAATTCGTCCGACAGTACTACCGCAAGATCGGCTACCACGAGGCGCTCATGGCGGCCCGCGCGGGCGAGAAGCCAGAGCCCGAGATCCCGCCGCTCCCCGCCGACGTAAGGGAGCAGGCGACGGCCCTCTACGTTGGCCTGTTCGAGCGGCTCACGGGAGAGAAGTTCCGGTAACGAACGACTCCGAGAAACGGGAAACAAAGTCTTTTACCGATGGCGGTGATACATCCGTGTCCGGGGGCCGCGCGATGGATCTGAGCGTCTACGTTGACGGTAAGTTCTACCCCCAATCCGAGGCGAAGGTCAGCGTCTTCGACCACGGCCTGCTGTACGGGGACGGCGTCTTCGAAGGGATCCGGGCGTACAACGGACGGATCTTCAAGCTGGAGCGGCATCTGGAGCGGCTCTTCCATTCCGCGAAGGCCATCGACCTGAAGATCCCGCACACGAAAGAGGAGATGGCGAACCTCATCCTCGAGACGTGCCGGAGGAACGAGATCCACGAGGGGTACATCCGGCCCGTCATCACGCGAGGCAAGGGCGACCTGGGCCTCGATCCGAGGAAGTGCAAGTCCGGGCCCAGCGTCGTGATCATCGCGCAGCCGCAGATTTCGCTGTACGGCAAGGTCTACGAACGAGGCATGAAGCTCGTGACATCGTCGTACCGTCGGGTGCCGCCGCAGAGCCTCAGCCCGTCGATCAAGTCCCTGAACTACCTGAACAACATCATGGCCCGGGTCGAGGCAAACCAGTACGGCGCCGACGAGGCGCTGATGCTCGACATCCACGGTTACGTGTCCGAAGCGACCGCGGACAACTTCTTCATCGTCCGCAACTCGACGGTCACGACCCCGTTCTCGTCCACGAACCTTCCCGGGGTGACGAGGGAGACCGTCCTCGAGATCGTGCCGCAACTCGGCCTGAAGCCGGAGGAACGGCTCTTCACCCTCTACGACGTCTGGGCCGCGGACGAGGCGTTCATCACAGGCACGGCGGCCGAGATCGGCCCCGTCGTCGAGCTAGACGGTCGGTCCATCGGGGACGGGAAGCCGGGTCCGACGACGAAGAAGATCATGAAGGCGTTCCGAGATCTCGTCATGACGACCGGGACACCGATCTAGGACTCGGGACGCACCGGCGCTCGGCAAACCTTAACGCTCCGCGGCGCATCCGCGGCGCGCCGGCATGAAGTTTCTCGAGCACAAGGCGAAAGAAATCTTCGCGCGCTACGGCATCCCAATCCCCCGAGGCATCGTCGCGTCGAAGCCCGAGGACATCTCCGATCCGCCGCTTCCCTGCATGGTGAAGGCCCAGGTGCTCGTCGGCGGTCGCGGCAAGGCGGGAGGCATCAAGCCGGCGGAATCTCTGGAGGAAGCCCGCGCGGTCTCGCGGCAGATCCTCGGCATGGACATCCACGGATACCGAGTCAAGCAAGTCTACCTCGAGGAGCGGCTGGACATCACGAAGGAGCTCTACGTCGGCCTCACGATCGACCGCTCCGCCCGAGAGCCGCTCCTGATGGCGAGCGCGACGGGCGGGGTCGAGATCGAAGCGGTGCCCCGGGATCAGATCTTCATGGAGCACGTGCCGACGATGGCGGGCCTCCAGCCCTATGTCCTGCGGACGATGCGGTCCTCCCTGGGGTTGCCCGCAGACGTGGGCGACCGGGTCGCGGACATCGTGCGACGGTCGTACGACCTGTTCCGCAAGGAGGACGCGGAGCTCGTGGAGATCAACCCGCTCGCAGTCACGCGGGACGGCCGGGTGATCGCGGGCGATGCGAAGCTCGTGATCGACGACAACGCGGAATACCGCCACCCGGAGTACGCGGGTCTTGACCAAGATCGCACGCCGTTGGAGCAGGAGGCCCACGAGAAGGGCATCACGTTCATCCAGCTCGACGGCGACATCGGCGTGATCGCGAACGGCGCCGGGCTGACGATGGCGACGCTCGACGTGCTGAACCTGAAGGGCGGCCGGGGCGGGACGTTCCTCGACCTCGGCGGCACGGACGATCCGGAGAAAGTGAAGCAGGCGTTCGAGATCCTGATAAAGGCCAGGCCGTCCGTCATCCTGCTGAACATCTTCGGCGGGATCACGAAGGCGGACACGGTCGCGCTCGGCGTGCAAGGGGCCCTCGAAGACATGCACGCGCGGATCCCCGTCGTCGCCCGGATCAAGGGAGTCAACGAAGGCCGGGCGAAGGAGATCCTGCGGTCGATCGGCATGCATGCCGCGGAGACGATGGAGGAAGCCGCCGAACTCGCGGTCAAGGTGAAGTCGGGAGGCGGGTGAAATAGCCGTCCTCCTCACGTCGAAGGACCGCGTCGTCGTCCAAGGGATCACGGGACACCAAGGCCAGTTCCACACCCGCGCGATGCTCGAATTCGGCACGAAGGTCGTGGCCGGCGTCACGCCTGGGAAAGGAGGCGCCACGGTCGACGGGGTGCCCGTCTTCGACAGCGTCCTGGAAGCGGTGCGAGGCCCGCGGGCGAACGCCTCCATCATCTTCGTCCCCGCGCCGTATGCGAAGGACGCCGCTATCGAAGCGATCGAGGCGGGGCTCAAACTCGTCGTCATCATCACGGAGCGCATCCCGTTCCACGATTGCCTCGAGCTGATGCCCTATGCGCGGAGCCGGGGCTGCACGATCATCGGCCCCAACTGCCCGGGCATCACGACCGCGGGCCAGGCGAAGATGGGCATCATGCCGAATCACATCTTCCGGACGGGCGATGCCGGCGTGATCTCCCGTAGCGGCACGCTGACGTACGAGATCGTGAACGCGATGACCCAGGGGGGCTTCGGGCAGTCGACGTGCGTCGGAATTGGAGGAGACCCGATCATCGGTACGAGCACGGTCGAAGCGCTCGCGATGTTCCAGAAGGACCGCCAGACGAAGCGGATCGTCGTCGTCGGGGAAATCGGCGGGACGGCCGAAGAGGAAGCCGCAGAATTCATCAAGCGGCATGTGTCGAAGCCCGTCGTGGCCTACGTGGCGGGTCGGACCGCACCGCCGGGGAAGCGCATGGGACACGCCGGCGCGATCATCCAGGGAGGCCGAGGCACCGCAGAATCGAAGGTGCGGGCGTTCGCGGACGCAGGCGTCCCAGTCGCAGACTACCCCGCGGATGTTGCGAAGCTCCTAGCGAACACGTGAACCGACGCGTACCGCACGAGGAACGTTCAAGTACGCGCCTCGCTTCCCAAGGCCCGGGGAGCCCCAGAGGGGCTGAGAGTATCCCGAATGAGGGATAGACCCTTGGAACCTGATCCGGGTCATGCCGGCGTAGGGAACATGCGGTTGTTGTCAGCTAGGGGACCCTGAGGAGTCCTCCGGACATGCATGCGGCGCCCAAGTACCCGATGGGCAAGGTGAGCCGCGCCTTCTTCGAGAACGTCATCGCTCGCCATCTGGGCGTGAAGCGAAGCGACGTGGCCGTCGGACCCGCGAACGGCGTGGACGTCGGCGTCGTGCTCCTCCCGGACGGACGCGCGATGATCTCGACGACAGACCCGATCTACATCGTGCCTCAGTACGGCTGGGAGCGGGCGGCATGGTTCTCGTTTCACATCCTCGCGTCCGACCTCACGACGTCTGGCGTGGCGCCGCAGTACATCACGCTGGACTGGAACCTCCCCATGGACATCGAGGACGACCAAATCGAGACGATGCTGCGGGTGATCGACCGCGAGTCGAAGAAGTACGGCGCGGCGATCGTCACCGGCCATACCGGCCGGTACGAGGGTTGCGCCTATCCCATGGTGGGCGGCGCGACGTTCTTGGCGATCGCACCGGAGGACGGGTGGGTGACCGCGAACATGGCGAGGGCGGGGAACCGCCTCCTCGTCACGAAGACCGCGGCTCTCGAGGCGACCGCGATCCTCTCGAACACGTTCCCGGAGCTCGTCGAGCGTCGACTCGGGCCGGAGACGGCCCGCGCCGCCCGGGCGCTGTTCGAGTCGATGAGCACCGTGGACGACGCGATCGCCGCGGCGTCCGTGGGCTTGCGAGGCCGCGGCGTCTGGGCGATGCACGATGCCACGGAAGGCGGCGTGCGCAACGCAGTCTGGGAGATGTCGCAGGCGTCCGGCCTGGGCGTCAACGTCGACCTGTCGAAAGTCCCCATCGATCCCGCCGTCGAGGCCGTCTCCGACGTCTTCGGCATGGATCCGCTCGACGCCATCAGCGAGGGGACACTCCTCATCGCGGTCGAGCCGGGTTCTGCCGACGATGTCACCGCACGCCTCAAGAAGATCGGAAGCCGCGCCGCGGACATCGGCGCATTCACGAAGGCCGGCCAGCGATGCATCGACCGCGGCCGTCCGTTCGAGCCCGCGGAACGGGATCCGTTCTGGGTGGCGTTCAGCCGCGCCCTCGCCGGGGAGATTGCCTGACGCGTCCTCCGAGGCGGAACCGGACGCTCCGTGGCGTGTACCTCGTGACATCGCCGAAACGGCCCGTCGAGCGGCTCGTGTCGATCGTCGAAGCGGCACTCGAAGGCGGCGTGTCCGTCGTCCAGATGCGGGACAAGGGTGCGTACTCGGAGGCGGAACGGACGCAGGCAGGCCGCGGGCTCCGAGGGCTGTGCACGTCCCACGACGTGCCCTTCCTCGTGAATGACGATCCCGAACTCGCGCGACGCCTCGATGCGGACGGCGTGCACCTCGGTCGGGGCGATCCATCGCCGGGCCCCGCGCGGCTCGTCCTCGGCCCCACGGCGATCATCGGAGTGACGGTTTACGGCACGCCGGGCGAGGAAGACGTGGCGGCGAAGGCAGGTGCGGACTACCTCGCCGTCGGCCCGTTCTTCCCGAGCCCCACGAAACCCGACGAGCCTTTGCTCCCGTTGGATGTCCTCGACGGCGTCCTCCATCGGTCCGGACTCCCGGTCTTCTCAATCGGAGGGATCACGCCGGACAACGCAGGGCTCTTTGCCCGTCACGGGGTTGCCGGCATCGCGGTCGTCTCCGCGATCATGGACGCGTCGGATCCGCGCGGCGCAACGGATTCCCTCCGACGGGCGTTCCTGCACACGATGACCTCTTAGCCGATGTTCGCGTGCGCGTGCGGTAAACGCGCGTGCGAGCAACCATCGCACGGAAACATCCAGCGCCAAATCGTTAAATAGAGCCCCCTTCGTGCGAACCCTTCCGTGCGCCGACTCATTGTGACAGAGAAGTTCAACGCCGCCGTTCGGATCGCGACGATCCTCAGCGGCGGGAAGGCGAAGCGCTCCCACGCCGACGGCACGACCGTCTTCGAATTCGTTCAAGGCGAGGACCGCGTCCGCGTCGTCGGCCTGCGGGGCCATATCATCAACCTCGACTACCCGGAGGCGCTCAACGACTGGACGCGGGTCGACCTCAAGGAGCTCGTGTGGGCGGAGCCTCAGAAGGTCGTCACCGAGGGAAAGATCGGCGCCGCCCTCCGCACGCTCGCGGCCGACGTCGACGAGGTCATCGTCGCGACGGACTTCGACCGCGAGGGCGAGCTCATCGGCGTCGAGGCGCTCGAGATCATCAAAGAAGCCCGTCCGGAGGTCCGGATCCGACGCGCGCGCTTCTCCGCGCTCACGAAGTGGGACATCGAGCGGGCGTTCTCGAACCTCGTGGACGTCGACTATCCGCTCGCTTGGTCGGCGGAATCCCGGCAGTCCGTCGATCTCGCGTGGGGCGCCGTGCTGACGCGGTTCGTGTCCATCGCCTCGAAGCAGATGGGACGCGACTTCCTGTCCGTCGGCCGGGTCCAGAGCCCCACGCTCGCGCTGATCGTGGATCGGGAGCGCGAGATCGAGAACTTCCCCCCGCAAGACTACTGGACCCTCCACGCGAGGTTCCGGAAGGACGTCGATGGCACTCCCGTCGAGTTCGACGCGGACCACGAGCACGGACCCTTCTGGGCGCGTCGGGAGGCGCAAGCCGCGCAGGCCCAGGCCGAGGGGGCGCCCCGAGGGCTCGTGCGGGAGTACATCCAGAACGAACGCGAGGAACGGCCGCCGCCACCCTTCAACACGACGATGTTCGTCGCGGAGGCGAACCGGATCGGTTTCGGCGCGGCCCAAGCGATGCGGATCGCGGAGGACCTGTACCAGTCCGGGTTCATCTCGTACCCACGGACGGACAACACGGTGTATCCGTCGACGATCAACCTGCGGTCCGTCCTCGAGAAACTCGCCGACTCCCCCTTCGCGGACGACGCGCGAGAACTCCTCGCGCAAGAGCGGATCTCGCCGAGCCGGGGACGCACGGAGGCCACCGACCACCCGCCCATCTACCCGGTCCAAGGCGTCGCCCGGGACCGCGTGAAGCGAGAGGACCACTGGCGGATCTACGAGCTCGTCGTACGTCGATTCTTCTCGACCGTCGCGCCGTCCGCGGTCATCCAGGCCTCCGAGGCGAAGATCGACCTCGGCGGGCAGGTGTTCGTCGCCCAGGGCTACCGGATGACGTCGCCGGGATGGCGGAAGTACTACCCCTACTGGACGGTCCGCGAGGCGGTCCTTCCGCGCCTGGCCGTCGACGAGGCGCTCGAGCGCGCGGGACCCGTCGTCGTGCGGGACGACCAGACGAAACCGCCACCGCGGTACAGCGAAGGCTCGTTGATCCAAGAGATGGAGCGGCTCGGGCTCGGCACGAAGTCCACGCGACACGAGATCCTCAAGAAGCTGTACGACCGGAAGTTCATGGAGGGGAAGTACCCCCGGCCCACGACGAGCGGCCGCGCGGTGATCGAGGCGCTGGCGGACCACGCGCAACGCATCACCCAGCCGGAGATGACGGCCCACCTCGAGGCGGACATGGAAGGGATCGCGACGGGCGTCCGCGCGCGGGAGGACGTCGTCCGGGAATCGCAGCAGATGCTCAGCGAGGTCCTCGAGACCCTCGAGGCGAACCGAGAGGCGATCGGGCAGGAGATCGAAGCGGCACTCCGGGAACAGAACTACATCGGCAAGTGCAACCTCTGCAAGGAGGGCAACCTGACCGTCATCCGCTCCCGCCGCGGGTCGCGGTTCCTCGGGTGCGATCGCTACCCGGCGTGCCGGAACACGCACCCGCTCCCGCAGATGGGGATCGTCCAGAGCGCCGAGGAGAACTGCCCGGAGTGCAGCGCCCCGATGATCAAGCACACGGACCGGGGGCGCACGACCACGTACTGCGTCGCCTCCGATTGCCCGACCGTTCGGGAGAGGAACTTCATCGGTCGGTGCGAGAAGTGCGGTGATGGGGAGCTGAGCATCCGACACGGGACGTATGGCAAACGGTTCGTCGGTTGCTCGAGCTACCCGAAATGCGACAACTCGTACCCGCTCCCGCAACGCGGTCTGATCGTGCCGACGGAGGACCGATGCAACGCGTGCGGACACCCGGTCATCAAGGTGATTTCCCGCGGACGGCCGCCGTGGGTCCTATGCATCAACATGAAGTGCCCGGCGAAGGACGGCAAAGGGCGGAAGTCGGCGAGGGGCGGTGCGAAGAGGGCGCCCCGGAAACGCAAGCCGAAGGCGAAGCCCGAGGTCGTTGTCGCGGACATCCCGACCGGTTAGGGCGAGGCCATGAACCGCATGAACTCGTCCAAAGTCCGGGGCTGCATCGTGTAGTTCGTCCGTTTCTCTTCGCCGATCGTCGAGAGGGGCCTCGGTCCGTAGTGGTGGCCGGGACACACGACGAGCGCCTCGTCCATCGTCCGCACTCGGTTGAACAGGGAATCGTACATCTGCTCGATGCTCGAACCGGGGAGGTCGACGCGTCCGCAATCCCCGACGAACAGGCAATCGCCCGTGAAGACGCGGCCCGCGACGATGTAACAGCACGAGTCCGGCGAATGGCCGGGCGTGTGGACGACCTTTACCTTCAGCTCGCCGACGCCGACGATTTGGCCGTCCTCGAGGACCACGTCTTTCGCGACGTTCGAGAGGCGATGCGCGGCGATCTTCGCGCCCGTTTCGTTGGCCAGGCGGCCATTGTCGAAGATGTGATCCGGATGGTGGTGGGTGTTGAAGATCAACTCGATCGCGTATCCGTTCTCCGCCGCGGCCTTCTGGAGGACCCGGGCATCGAAACTCGGATCGATCACCGCCGCGACTTTCGTGGCCGGGTCCCCGATCACGTACCCGAAGTTTCGCATCGCCCCGATCAGACGCTGCTCGAAGAACATCGCCGAGGACACGACCCGCGTGGAAATGAGCCTTGCGTGCGAGGGGTCACCGTTGACGTCCGTAGCTGGGGTACAACCGCGCGTAGTACTCTTGCCAGGCCCGCTGGTAGTCCTCCCACGCCTTGCGCGTCCGATCGTTGTGCTTCATGTTCGACGTGACGGCGAGGGACACGAGGAAAGCGAATCCGAGGATGACGGCTCCCGTGGCGGTGCTCAGGCTCGGCTCCCCCGAGATCCATCCCCTCGTTGCGGCATAGGCGCCGAGCACCGCGGTCACGACGGCGAACGTGACGAAGCCCGCGATCCGACGACTAATCCAGCCCATCGCGGTCGGCGGTCGTCCCACGAGCGGATAAGGGTTGTGACATCGGTATCGGCCGTGGCAATCGAAGACGCCACGCTACAGTCCCTTCAGGACGTGGTATCCGCGCTTCTCCAGAACCCTCGCGACGGCGTCCCACGACGTCTTCTCCGGATCGAACTCCACGAAGCCTTTGTCGATCACGCAGTTCACGTTCGCTTCAATAATGCCGGGCAGCTTCCTCAGCGCCCGCCCCACGTCGATCGCGCAAGCGGCACAGTCGAGGCCACGCATCGAAAAGACCGCACGTTCACTTCGGGCCATCGTCGGCAGGCAAGACGCCGGCACGATATGTCGCTTCGCAGCCGGTAATCGAAACGGGGCGAGCTACGCCGGTCGAGATCCCTCCACTCGACGTGTTTCGCCAAGACCCCAGGCGAGTCGCCCCGCTCTAACGGCGATTAGGGGGCCCACGCCTCGGTGCAGCCGTCGATGGAACTCGAATGCCATGTGATTGCCGAGACGACCGCTTTGCGAATCTTGCGGAAGCGGCCGGGCCTGTCCAAGTCATCTCATCCTAGCTGGGACGTTTCGCACGCCCCTCCCTTGGTAGGGCCGCGCCTCAAGGAACACGGATTGTCTGAGGGTGGCGGGTGCAATTCCCGACGACCCCGCTCCCGGGATGGAGGTCCCTGACTCGGCTCGGGCACGCGCGACTCAGCGGGACCGGCGGCCCCGCTTTCGGCCGCGACCGGAGGGCTTCCTGGCGGCCCGGCGGGGTTTGGCACGGACCGCGCGGGGCCTCTGCCCCGCCTCGTACAGGGCGAGGGCGATCCCCGTGGGATCCTGGAAGACCGCGAACCATCCCATCCCCGGGATCTCCGTTCTCGGCGTGACGACCGTGCCACCTGAGGAGCGGATCTTGCCGAGCGTCTGGTCGATGTTCTCCGTCAGGACGTAGTCGAGGACGCCGGCGGGCATGTTCTCGGCCCTTTGAAGGCCGCCGCCGGGCGCGCTCGGGGGCTCGAAGGTCGAGTAGTTCATCTCCGGCATATCTTGGAACTTCCACCCGAAGACGTCGGAGAGAAACGCTTTCGTCTTTTCAGGCGCGGTCGAATGAAATTCCACGTGCACGACGCTGTTCGGTTTCTGAGCCATTTCTATCGGTCCCCCTTCCCGCGAGGGACGCGGGGATGGCCCCCCGAGATATTAAGGCATGAGCCTCGGGGGTGGGCGAAAGCGCGCGACGGGCATGGAATCGAGCGGACGCGTCGACGCGTCTCGGTCCCAATCCGGGACGCCGAAGCCGGATCCTCGACCTACCTGGCGGCATCCTCGCCCTCGCCGTCCCCGGGGAGAGGGCCGGGACCTGGGAGGATCTGGACGACCCGTTGCGGGAACGAAATCTCGATCCCTTCCTGGTTGAACCTCTTCTTGATCTGCTCCCTCAGCTCGCTCCCGATGTGCCACCGGTGGTCGACGTCGTCGACCCACACGATGATCATGACGAGGATCGAGTTCTCGCCGAAATCCACGATCCGAAAAATGGGGTCGAATTCGGGATCGTCCTTCAGGATCCAAGGGTGGGAGCGCGCGATGTCCATCATGACCTGCTTGACCTTGTCGAGGTCGCTGTGGTACGACACGCCGACCTTGACGTTGGTCCGGAACCGACGATTCGGGCGGACGTAGTTGACGATCTTCCGGTTCGCCAACTCGTTGTTCGGCATGATGATGAAGGTGTGGTTCTTGCCCCAGTACAGTTTCGTCGTCCGGAGCCCGATATCCTGGACCGTGCAGATGACGTCCGGGTCGATCTCGATGAGGTCCCCGACGCGGAACGGCCGGTCGACCATGATGTACAGCCCCGCGAAGAAGTTCGACACGGTGTCCTGCGCCGCGAACGCGATCACCAGGCCGATGACACCGAACCCCGCGAGGACGAGCGTGATGTCGTACCCGAGGGACTGTACCGCGAAGACGAGGCCGAGGATCACGATGACGACGGCTCCGATCTTCTCGAGGGCCGGGACCACGTGGTCGTCGCCCGTCACGCGCCTCGCAATCCCTCTCCCGTAGCTCATGAGGATGTCACGGAAAATCCGGTAGCCGACCCACGTGAGAATCAGGGCGATCGGGACGCGATAGAGCGCGTAGAGCGTCGGGTCGGGCGGCAGGCCAAGGATCACGAGGGAGCGCACGGCACCGTAGAGGAGCGTGAGGACGAACACAGGAAACCGGAGGATGTGGACGACATCCTCGAGCTTGGCCGTCGCCCGCCGGAGGACCGCCTTCACGATCGGATGGACGATGAACGCCAGGCCCGTGGCGATCCCGAGCCATGCCAGGATCGATACGCCAAACGCGGCCCAGTCGTTGTCGAGCGGCGGCGGCAGCGGGTTCGGCCAAATCCCCAGGATCTTTCCCGTGGCATCCTGCGACGGAAGAGGTCCGAGGAGGACGATGGGCACCACGACATCCTGCGTCGCCATCGCGTTCGTCTGCAGGTTAATCGCCATCAGGTGGACCCGGACGGACCCGGATTCGCTCGTCCCCTGCGAGGGTGCCTTCAGGCGGAGGACGATTTCGTCCGACCCGTTCACGTCAAGGACCACAAACAAGGGCGAGGCGACCGCGGCAAACCCGAGGTCGCCTTCGGCGGTCAGGTTCACGTAGACCTTCGCGGTCTCGCCATTGAAAAACACCCACGGGTAGTCGAGGGACTCGCCGAGATGGAGGGAAACCTGCGACGGACCCGCAGGGTAGTAGGTGACGTTGCTCGTCCCCAAGGGATCCGCGGAGGCGTGGGGCGACGCCAGGAGCGCGGCTAGGAGGAGCATCGCTATGAACGCACCTCGTCTCATTGCGGCTCCCCGGGTCGGTGTAAGGTTGGCGGGCCCCTATTTAACATTACTATGCCGCGACGATAATTGAGAGGGACATCCTCCCCAGAATCACCGGGCGAGCCCCGAAGGGTTCGGGACGAGAGCCTATTCCTTGCGCGCTTCCTTCGCCTTCGGCCGGAGCTCTTTGCTCCCGCACTTCCGACAGCGGGTCGCACGCATCGCGTTGCGTGCGTAGCACTGCATGCAGATCATCTTGTGCAGCCGGCGGCGCTCGGCTTCGGGGAAGCGGGCCACATGGAGGGCGAGGCCGGGGTGGTTTAAGAATGCTTCGGGTGCGACGTCTTCATTCGGAGCAAACAATAACCCCGTGTCATCATTGGCTGCAGGGACAACTGCGATTCTGATTCCGAGACGGCTGGTCAATTCGTGAAAAACCACCTCCGCACACGACTTGCGAAAGATTGTTTAGCAACAAAGTGGCGGGCTTCACACTATGAACGAGCGCCCGACTGCCCAGCGCGACGAGGCAGATCAGTCGGCTTGCGGTGGAGGGTGATTCCTACGCCGGCATGGGCATATATCCAAACCGGAGATTGTCGTAGAATCTCAAGCGCGATGGGCCACCGGAGGCCGATGTTGTGAGAGCGCTCAAACGCGATCGAATCCCACGCGGGCTTGCGTCGATTTCGACGGCTCTGCTCATCTACGCCGTATCCGCCTCGCTAACGACGCTAAGTGCTTGGCTCTTCTTCGCGGCCATCGACGCGTACTACCGCCAAGATCCTTCAACAGGCACGCTCGGCGTTGGCGGATCTGTCACTGTCTACGCTGGACTTGCGCTCGACGCAATCGCTCTCATCTACATTGCGTTGGGTTTCCGCCAGTTGCGCCCGGAAATCCTGGACTCCGACCCTGAACTGGCGTCAGTCATGGCCCCGTCGAGAAACGCCCTGTTTGCGGCTTGCTTCGCGGCCGTGTTGAGCGCCTCCCTAATCCCTTTGTCCTTCCTCAGTAGGTCAGCCGCTCAGGTCTCTGCCACACTGGCCATATTCGTTTCTTTTGCGACTGCTGCGGCTTTCTTGTTTCTGACGTGTGTGGGCCTTCCTCTCCTGCACCTTGCTAGGGGGGGCGAGCGCTCAATTGCCCTAGTCACCGTGGCCGTCGGCGCAGGAGGCATTACCGGAGAGGCGGCTGCGTCAGTCTTAGGCTTGACGGCGACGGCAGCAGTGCCGCCCAGCTTGATTACCTATGGCGGATGGCCGTTGCTGAACCTCAGCATCCCCTTCGGACCGTTCGTCGCAGTCAGTGCCCTCACCATGTCGATATTATATCGGCGCCTTGCCTTGGCTCGAAACCGGGCACCGATCAAACAAGCTTCCACTCCGGATCATGCCTGGACTGAAAGTGGTCCGACAGATCTCCCATGAATGGTGTCATGCTCGACATTCTGACAGCATGAAGCGACACCGCATGCAGATCATCTTG
>WNFX01000187.1_pt1 | contig 71863 bp, 82 predicted proteins | sample 5400111 | NCBI WGS metagenome assembly WNFX01 (sample SAMN13153363, study PRJNA577476) | soil metagenome | isolation source: 40 cm soil or saprolite under grassland replicate 1 | place: USA:California | collected 2016-06-15
AGCTCTTTTGATATATTTACTGGTCGCAATGTTGGGGTTGGTCTATGTTTATTACCACGAGGATTATTTCCGTAAAAAAACTTATGCATGTTTATGATACACGCTAATCGTATATCTATCTATGTGTTTAGCGCCACAGACATTTATTTAGCCTAATCCAGTTTTTCTAATATTTGAAAACAAAAAATTAATTCTGTATGTTTAAACCACTTCTAGACAATAGTTTTGAATCTATCTTTTTCTTCATGTTCAGGATGATCGATTCAGTCACGGATACTTATCATATAACATTTTGCTTAATATCTGGTCCAGTTAGCCTAATTTTTTCCTATTTATTTTAGATAATATGGTTAAGTTTTCTAGTAAGGGGGAACTTTGCACATTTTACTATGTATTGGAAAAAGACATTGACTACAACATTACTATCAATTCTGTTCAATTAATATCGCCTGAAAAGCCAATCATTTCATATGACGGAAACTTTATTCCCTCGAATAGTACTTCAGATTCAGTTAGTTATAAAGCAAAAATTAATGCACGTCATTATGATGAAATATCGAACGGGACTTATACATATAACTTAAGATTTAGCTATTTGGACCACGTGAATAATACTTTAAGAGATACCGTCGTTCCTTTCCAATGGACTATTGTTCCAAAGGACCTAAGCTGGCTAGGATACTTCTGTATTGTCCTAGCTGGGATAGTTGCCAGCAGATTTATTACTTTTGTAGTTGAAACAAGGGAAAATGAGGCTCTTGATATAAATAGGACTGAAGCAGTATGGCTTGTCTATACATTTATCATCGCTATTTTGGCGTTTGCGGGATTCAAAGATCAGGATATACTTGGGGATTCGATTTTCTTTAATATTATGGCTGGTTTTGTATTTGGCTTCGGATCACAAAAGGTACTTGAATTGGCCAGACAATTTCCGAGAACACAAAATGGAGATACTCCTCCTGCACAAGTGACAGGCCTCCAAATCGTTCCTGATGCAGGACCTCCGAGTCGGATGGACATAACTTGGACTACCAATACAGAAACAGACCTTCATCATTACAATATCTACAGAGGAAATCAGCCTAACTTTAGAGTAAATCTCTCAAACCCTGATTTTACTTAAACAAATACATATTCTGATACGACTGTCGTTGCTAACAATATGTATTATTATAGAATTGCTGCGGTAAACACTAGCAATACAATTGGACAGTTATCTGTTGAAGTATCTGCACAAGCCCAATAAAACATTTGTAACTACTCAATACAATATACTATCATGAGAATCATAGAAAATACAGTTCTGAGGGATATGACTGAATATTCATACGGACTATTATTAGAATTTCTAAAACTAGAATTTTATTATATGTAATTAAGAAAAACGTTATTTTATGAGTCCTTCGGGACGTGAATTATTAACAATTGGGATCCATGTAGTTATTTGGCCTTTCTTCTTTTTCTATTGGATACCAGTATGAGCTTATTATTGAATTCAAAAGCCAAAGAATTTTGTCTCAATCTAGCACGGATCTCATTTGCATATTCTATAATATGTCGCTCTTGCACCTTCGAAGTGTGAACTTCTAATCGCGTATACTTAACGGGTTCGAATTTACCTTCAAAGTAACCGTCAAACTCTGTCAGTGACATGCTGCCGTATTCTGCGACTATTTCCTTTACAACGTCCATGTATCCCTCTACTCGAGGTAAATAAAATTTGATTGAATTTGGTAAAACCTTGGTTATGTATGACTCTTCTACCATGTAGTAACATAGAAGACATTTTATCTAACCATTTCTCTTAAGTCGTATTTAAGATACCGTGTGCAGTTTGCCTGTTCTACGAGTTTGAACGAAATAGAAGGTAATAACTTGACTTCAATACTATCTCCATTGGTCCACCTAGTAATCATGAGCGCCTTACTTAGATCTAGTATATTTGAATTTGAGAAGTAAAAGCCAAACATTCAAGCATACGCCGATGGCATTAGCGATTGCGATTATTATATCTGGCTTTACAATTCCGTAAAGAACCCATAAAGAAAGTCCACCGATAAGGGATAGAATAAGCCACTTAGATACGTCGTCTGTTTTCTTAGTTTTTAGGGACTTCCTAATTTGAGGTACTGTACTCCATAAACTGAAAAAAGTTGCAGATATTCCTATCATAAAAATGGCATACTGACTGATCTCCATTACCACAATCTGATTTTGAGTTTACTACCTAAATTTAAATATAAGCTTGTCTATTACACGGCTAATATTTTTTCAGACAATGTAACAAAATTCCAGCCAGCATTATACTTACAGCACATATCACAATAATGACATTTAGATTCGCAGATCTTGGACCGTCGGGAACCATATTGTTAACGATTCGGATCCAACCCAGATGGATATGATTGAATATTCATCCGGACTAAAAAATAGAGAAAAAAATAAATTATTTTACACTCTTATTATGAGTCACATAATGATAATGCTAATCTGAACTCTTTTTCACTCGTGTAAATCCCACTTTGTTCATAGCCCCCTATTTTATCTATACATGTAGAATATTGTTTCATTATGCCTTCTGTGTATGATAGTCCTGCATACATCAACAAAATAATTGCCATAGTTATTGCTACTGATATTAGCAATATTGCAGAAGTCTTTGGTTCTCCATGTTTTGCCTTTGTAATTTCATTTGGTCTTAAGAGCGGAGTATCTAGTATGATACTCATTTTAATATCTCCTTTTTAATTATTTTTGAATTCATAAGTTAAACATGGTTAAACCACCACTTTAAGTCTAGTAAGATGTGTTTTTTACTAATACCAAGCCATTGGTATATTTAATATTAGAATTTTGTTTCTCTGTTTTAATGTTGACTCGACTCATTTTTAGGAGAATTAGTTTTTGTAGTGGTTGCCAGAATATAATATTCGTTCTCTAATGGCCCGAGGGAAATGGCTGAATATTCAGTCGAAACATTTTCAGGCCCGTCGGGATTCGAACCCTGCATGTATTAGGGTTCTATTACTTGGTATTTAGCTCTTTCTATCGATTAACTTTAATCCAGGAAATCCGACCCTGTTACTTTCGTTGGGGAACAGCCTGATTCAAGCAATTGTTTGTATCAGACTGTTGGCATTTAAAATACCCTCGATTTTGTTTATGGAGGATTCTTTACCATATGCTCAATTTTAGTGGGAGGGCTGACTGATAAAAAGAAGCCAGACCAAGATGAGATTATAAGATCATTATCTTGTTAAGCCAATAAAGTGGTTAACTACGGGAACAGCCTTGCCAATATGAAAGGAAAGAACACGATCTTCTATTTCTCTATCGATATTTGTAAAGCGTTCATGATAACGCAGATGCTCAGCCCAGGATTCGGCGATGAATGTCTCAACATAACGATCAGGATTTGAAATATCATGAAAAACACCCCAATTTGTCGCTCCATCTCTCAGGCGGACATTTTTTAGCACTTCTATTGCAAATTCAAAATCCTTTGATTTTGCTCTATCTACTATATATTCAATCTGTATTAATACTGGTCCATCATCTGGCCTTATATTGGCTGTTATTTGTGGTAGTGGCCAACGTAGAGCTGGAATAATGTCAAGATCTTTGCCATGCAATAATAATTTATAGTGAGTCATTGTAGTCAAACCACCTATCAATGCAATGGAAGCAAGTAACAATGCATTAGGAACCCCAAGCAAGTCCGCAAGAGTACCCCACAATACACTTCCACCAGTCACACCTGCTTGAAATACGAGTATATGGATAGACAATACGCGAATTCCAATCCATTTTGGAGTAGATCTATATGCTGAAAAGTTGAGGCTGGATATTATGATGAGTTGTGCAATACCGCCTGTTATCATTGCAAAACAAAGAATGACAAAATTTGGCTGATAAGCCAAAGTTATCAGAGTACCGGCAAATACTAAAATCGCTCCGCCTACCGCCCATTCTATCGAAAGTTTCTTTGGCAGTCGTGGAAGGACAATAAAACCTCCGATTATAGCTCCAAGGCCAAAGCATCCTACTAGTACTCCAAAACCCGTTGACCCAAGTCCCAATACTTGCCTAGTTAGGACTGGTAATAGTGCCATCAGCGAACTACTACTGATAGAAAATGCCAAATCCCGAACAAATAATCCATGTATGTGTGTGGAGTGGCGTACATATCTTAATGCGGCGCGCATCGCACCAACTACGCGTTCGGGTGGTAGTTGGCCAGAATATGGAGATCTATGCCATCTCTGATGAAATATTATGAGACCTACGAATGACAGTGCATTTAGCATAAACACAGACCAAGGTCCATATGCTGCTACTACCAGTCCGCCTAATATTGGACCAACGGCAAATCCTATGTTGATACTTATTCCTCCAAGTGTTATAACATGCTGTGCATCAGGTTTTGGTACCAGTTCCATCGCAGAGCCCATTGCTGATGGCAGGCTCACCGCCGCGCCCACGCCCAAAAGAAAGGTTAATAATAAAAGAATAGATGGTGTAATAAATCCAGTTAGAGTAAGCAAGATAAGCGTTGCTGCAACTACAAGCATAAAATAGTGTGTAATTAAAAGTAGTCGACGTCTGTCAAATACATCTGCAAGTGCGCCTGCTGGTAAGGCTAGCAGTACAATAGATAGACTAGTTGCTGTTTGCAAAAGCGCAACGGTTAATGGTGAAGCGGAAAGCGATGTCATCAGCCAAGCACTACCAACGCTTTGCATGAAAGTACCAATATTTGAGGCTGTATTGGCTATCCACAGAGCTCTGAATAGTCTTTGACTCGACAGAACAGATTTAGGCGAACTGTGTTGTTCAGTCATACATATGGCGCCTAGGATATCTTGGTATTTTCACTAACTGAAATAAGACACAACACCATAATCTTCACCCTGAATTAGAATTTGGCCTATTAAGACCTTGGTTAGGCCCTGCCCTTGAGTAGTTGTGATAGTGATTTGCCACCTGGAAGATCAAGGGCTGCATAGACTTTGGGAGCAATTGGATTTGCATTATCATGAACCATCTCAACAAACGCCGCGAAGCCTGACGAAATAATAACACCTGCTTGCTGCATCTGAGCTATTGCGCTTACCCGTAAGGTTTCATTCCATGTACCAGAACCGTCAAGTAGAGCATATGAGTCATAACCTTCACTGGCAGCCGAGATGCTAGGAAAAGCCAGACATACATGAGTAGTTAGAGCCGAGAAGAGAACCTTTCGTCGTCCGGTATCCTTTATAGCCTGGCTTACCTTTGGATCCTCCCAAGCGTTGATGATACTTCGTTCTATGTTCTCTACACCTGGTAACGCCTCTGTCAGCTCTGGTAAAGTGGGACCAAATATATTTGGCGCAGTTGATGTGAGAATGACTGGGACACCTAAGACACGAGCTGCGCGTGCCGACGCAAGCACATTATGGCGTAACTCCTCTTGGTCTATGTCCTTAATGGTCAGCAAATGTCCCACTTGGTGATCAATTAGAACTAATAGCGAATTATCGGCTGTCAAGCGCTGATAGTGACTGCTTGTAGCATTCTCTATTGAGTTTCCCCTTCTACGAGAGGTCATGTAACAATATAAAGATAAGATTATTTTAAGTATTGTGCAAATCAAGGTATAGTTTTAGTATAAGTTTTCTAACATTTGTCTGATTATTATTGTGTAGGTATAAAAACAGTCAGTCTTCTGTTGTTGCATCAGCCGATGATGATAGATAGTTTTGATTAATTGTTATTCTTTTATCAATCTCTCTCTTTAAACAGTTTTGATTAATTGTTATACTAGTTCTTATAAACGACTCGACTTTATTGACTCCATTATAAGATTCTAATCTTCTTAATATTAACTTGGCTGTAGAAATGTTCGCACAAAAGAATACGGCGACAATAACTTCTCTTTGATACCAACCTGGAATATAAATCAAGTATTCGTCCAATTCACGGTATATTTCTTCAAGTATGCTCCGGTGTCTAGGTATTTCAACGTGAATTAATACTTCAAATTCCATATAACCAGTTAATCGCATAGAAGATAGATTTCTTGAAATAGTAAATTGTAAAACATGGTTTTCTCTCATTTTTTCTAATCTTCTTGCCACGGTCCTGGGCGAGAGCAAAGTTTCTTTAGCAATTCCCTCAACTGACTTTCTAGCATCTGATAGCAAACATTTCATAATCTCTAGATCAGAATTATGAATCTTCATGGTTGGTGTTGGACTAAAATCTGCAAAGAAAGCTTCTACCGTTGCTGGTTTTAGTAACTCAGTCACTGTCTCTATTTTGTATTGTGCTATATCCTTAACATATAGTCCGATAATATAAGATCGCTCTAGTTCCTCTGAATAGGCAATAACATCTCCCAAAAGGCTTATCTTTTTGAGTATGTCTTGTTCTTTAGTCGTCTTATCCATATTCTTAACTATTAAAACACATAGTGTTTCATATCCAAATATTATTGGGTTTACAAGTACCACAAACTTTTGTATTACGCCATTTGAAACCATTTTATTAATTCTTTCTTTTGTAGAACGTGGTGTTATTCCAACATGAACAGCTATACTTTTGTAAGCAGTTCTAGAGTCTCTAGCAAGTAACCTTATAATCTGTAAATCAGTACCATCCACCCGTGCCTGTTGCAATATAATATGTTATGGTGATTTGTGAGTAACTTATACATATTTCGGCTATTTTGGCCACGATTTCGAAGACTAAGCTCACAATGCCTCATTCCAAAGCATATTGTCTGTCGTATAGTATTAATGTAGAGATTGGTCATTTTTCCCCATATGGTATATAGAACAATTGTCTTATCTTGAGTAACACATAATTTGGTGAATTAGAGAATCCTGATGTCTTTTAGCTTCTTCAATAGCTATGCCCATCAATTTTTGACTTCTCTGATATAATTTGATATGATTACGAGGAACTAAAATCGATACTAATACTTAAGACTAAATTCATAGGTTTGGAGCCGTCGGGATTAGTGCCCTTCATGTATTAGGGTTCTAATACAACGTATTTGGCTTTTTGTTTCTGATTATAATTTCTTAATTGTATAAATTCATGAAAGAAAATAATTATAAGAGACCGTTGATTTAGGACCGGTCGTTTGTAAACGATTTCACTTAGTATCAAGACTTAGACTTTGACTTAGAATTTGACCACTTTTTCATCCATTGCAATAGAGTAATTGTAGATTCTACTAATTCTTGTCCTTTTGAGCTAAGTCTGTATTCTACTCGAGGCGGTATCTCATTGTATGCTTGCCTTTCTAAAATTCCTCCTTCTTCTAATTCTTTTAATCTGCGAGCGAGCGTCTTGCTACTGATACCTTTCATTAATCGTCTAAATTCTTTGTATCTTACTGGCTTTGTAGAGCAACAGAGCGGTATTAACATCTCCATTGTTCCTCTTTTGGTAATTAACTTGCGAATTTTGGCTGTTTCCTTCATCAATATTGCTGCGTCGTATCCCTCAAAACTACATTCATTCTTATACATTGGCAGCTGGTTTACTTCTTGTCCTTTTGTTTCCAATATGTCACCTAGTTTACTATAGTCTCCTTAACAACTTAAATAGTTTCTGTAGTAAACAATAATGATATGAAGCAAGACGCGTTGAAGGCAAAAATCAAAGACAGGTATGGTAGGATTGCGTTAAGCGGAAATTCAGATTGTTGTTGCACGCCACAGGAATGTTGCAATACAACTGATTTTAATCCCAAACTATCATCACTTGCTATCGGTTATGATGACAAATCATTAGATTCAATACCTCAGTCATCTATATTAGGAGTTGGTTGTGGCACTCCACTTAATTATGCTAATCTGAAAAGAGGAGAGGTTGTCGTAGATTTAGGTTCGGGTGCTGGAATAGATGCTTTCTTGGCATCTAAACAAGTTAAGGATAACGGTAAAGTGATCGGTATAGACTTTACTGATAGTATGTTACGTAAAGCAACTTCCGCCGCCAAAAAAAATGGGTTTACCAATGTTGGGTTTCGAAAAGGAGATATAGAAGATAGAATCCCAGTCGATGACGATACAGTGGATGTTGCGATAAGTAATTGTGTTATCAACTTAGCTACTGATAAGGTAAAAACATTCAGGGAAATTTATAGAATATTGAAGAAGAATGGTAAGGGAAGAATGATAATTTCAGATTTAGTCACAAGCAAAGAAGTTCATGGAGAATCGGTCGATACCGAGGATTGGTGTAGTTGCATTGATGGAGCATTAACAAAGGAAAATTACATTAACAGCATAAAGAAAGCTGGATTCAGTAATATAAGAACTCTGAATGAACAGTTATACATGGACGAAGATAAGACGAACGGAAGAAAAATTACGGGCCTTATCATCGGATCAGTAACAGGTCAATGAAATTCTTCAAACGGGAACCTGAAAAGTCAATTCTATTTGTCTGTGTAGAAAATGCTGGAAGTCAGATGGCTGAAGGTTTCTTTAACAAGTACGCCCCAAAAGGATATAGGGCGATAAGTGCTGGAACGAAGCCTGTTTCGCAAATTAATCCATTGGCAGTTGAAGTTATGAGAGAAGTAGATATAGACATAAACACTCAAAAGTCCAAGGAGCTAACCGATGATATGATACGCAACTCCTCAAATATAGTAAATATGGGTTGTATGGAAAAGGAATCATGCCCAACCCTTTTCTTGCACAATTTGCTCGATTGGAACATTGAAGACCCAAAAGATAAACCGATTGAAAAATTGAGGGAAATAAGAGATGAAATCGACCAGAGAGTAAAAGAGCTTGTCGCAGGTATTAAGACTCACCAGTAAGTTAACAGTGACTCAAAAGAAATTTTTTGCTGAACTTATTGGCACATTCATAGTAGTAACGTTGGCAACGGGTTCTGTTGTTCTTGACGCAAAAGTTGGTCGAACGCTGGGAAATCCTTTCATAGCTTTTGCTCCTTTTGTAGGAGTTGCAATAAGTGTTTACCTTTTTAGTAAAATTTCAATGGCCCATTTCAATCCCGCAGTCACAATTGGATACTTAATTACGAAACACGTACCAAAAAATTTACTTGCATGTTACCTTAGCGCTGAAATAATTGGTGCTTTAGTTGGAAGTATTTTTGTAAAGTATTTCATTGGAACAGAAGCTAATCTAGGAGCTAATGCTCCAAACTATTACTTTCCGCTTCCTGTGATATTTGGGATAGAAGTTTTGGCATCTGGACTTTTGATGGCTGTCATATATGCAATGGTTCATACAAAAGGATTAAGAGGCTTTAGTGGTATTGCAATAGGCGGCATAGTTGGATTGGATATTTACTTCTTAGGTTTTATTTCTGGTGCTTCTATGAATCCTGCTCGCTCTTTAGCTCCAGCACTGATATCAGGTTCTTTGGGAGATTTGTGGTTATATTGGTCTGCAACTTTTGTTGGCACTTCACTTGTTGCTTTGATGCTAAGAAAGAAAATTATGAATCAAGAATCAAGTCGGGAATGGTTACAGCAATAATTTTGCAACAATTTATGCAACACCAATGTTACAATAGTTAAGATTCAATTGATAGTCTGCAGCCGTCGGTACCCGAGACGCTATCGGTTCTAAAACGAGATTATGATATAGGAATGAACTGCTAAGCTTTAAAGTTTTCTTTTCTAACACATTCAAACCAAACTTCTTAATAATGGTAGCTTGTTAGTCCGGGTTCGGTGTGAACCATGTGCAATTTGGCACGGTTCTAAGTTTTTGTTTTCATCTTTACCTAATGAAAACAACAATACGCTCTTAACTATATTATTATATTTACACCAGTAAAATAATCATTGTATTGTTGAAGAATGAAAAAGGTAGAAAACCTCGTGAAATTGAATTAACTCCTGAAAAAAGGAACGAAACTAAACGAATTATTAGGGAAGTGGTAAAGAAAAAACTTGATGCTGCAAAAAAACTTATTGAAAGTGATAAGGAAGTTTCGGCAGGACTTTATATTTATGCCATAGAAGAATTTGGAAAATTATTGTTACTCGATAACAGTAAACTGCAAGATGGCAAAGGAAAATTAAATTATCGAGATGAGTTTGTTAGTCATGAAGTAAAATTTGGTAAAGCGTTTGACTATTTGCAAGAGCATGATTACAATAACTGTATTGTATTAAATGATAAAGGTGATTTCAGTCCAGAATCTTTTTCATGGCGAAATTTTATTATTGGTTTAATACCAGAGACGGAGGCAAGATTATCAATATTCTATGTAGATTTTCTTTATACGAACGAGAGTACTAATGATATTGACATAATGAAAATTCCACTGATTGATGTAGAAATTCTCAGAAAAGGAATTAATGAACTTGAAAGTGCTATTAATGAATTACCAACTGAGTAACCCCGTTTGAATGCGGTGGAAATAGTGTGAAATTTTACACTAGTCCCATTTAGAGTGGCTGATGTAAATTGTTGAGTATTACCATGTTTGCTTAAAAAAGCGTAAAATATTGGTGACTGCTTACAAGAATCGCTAGAAACTATTACTCAACGTAGTCCGAGGGCGTCTTTTAGATCTATTTCGTGATCCTGCTCCTGTGCGATGATATTTCTTAATTTTTCGGACAAAGCAAATTCACCGGCGCGTTCTGCTTGACGGATTCTCTCCCTATAGTTATTGATAGTTTCTTGCTCAGATCTCAGATCGATTTCAAGCATTGTCTTGGAATCCTTTGAATATTCGGCTTCTTTACCTTTTACAGAAGGGTCTCCACCCAAATAGTCGATCTGCCTAGCCACTTCCAAAGCGTGGGAGAGTTCCTGGGAAGCGTGTATTTTTAACTGCTCTGCTATATCTCCATATTCGGCTCCATTTAATGTAGAACTGAAAACCACATATTGGATAATAGCCTTGTACTCTCTTGCAAGATCATCGTTCAACCCTCTGATAATTTCTTCCTTGATAGAAGATGACACTCCCTCTGCATCCGCTGGTTCAGAATTTTTGCTTTTTGACACAGCCTTATGTCCATCTCTCCTCGACTTAAACTTTTTCAAATTAATTTTGAACTGCATTCCGCCGTGAATAAATTTTCTGTTCTATAGACTAAATTATATTTTTTTAATAACTTTAAAAACCAGGTACCAAAACTCATAATTCTATGACATAAAACAATTATAGTAAAAGTTTAAGCAAAATCTGAGATCAGTCATTTGGGACGGCTGCTGAGGGCTCGTATGTTGGCAGAGAAATAGTAACCAGAATAGACCAAGAGAAATTCAAAAAGATGGTTTTGATAGCTGTCATACTTGCAAGCATCAAATTCATATTCGATGGCATCACAGCGAGTTTATAACTTGACACGGTAACAGATATCTGATAGAAGTGTATCAAGTTACATGTGAGGGCTGCTACATATTCCTGTAATCGTTGTAAAATAAAATTTCAATTAATAGGAATTTCTAGCGTAGAGAATCCAAGATATTGTCCCTACTGTGGTAAGGACTCCATAGAAAGAAATAATATAATTTTTGGATAGACGTCGTTATGAGAGGACTTGTAAATTAAATTAAAAAAATAGATATTATACAATGTTTATAAAACTAAGCCGTCAATTAAGAGAAATAATAAAATTTGATAAAAGAATTTAGAGTTTGGATAGAAAAATACTTTAGTTATTCATAAATTCTTATAACCTTCTACGCAAGCCGTTTTATAGTTTGTAGTACAGTAAATTATAACGACTAAACACAAACAACTGGTGGGAGATTGGTTGTTTCTTGTTCATTCAATCAAATTAAATCCTCCCATCGGTTGTTAATTTTTATTTTCTTATATATATGATTACTATAAAAATATTCTGCCTTCTTAGAAGGTAACTTAACAAAATCTTAATTTGAAACAATAGTTTTTTACATTTTTGTAGAAATCTTTTAGTAAGGAAATTTTGTAATTTAGAAAGGATGATAAAGTTAATTGAAATGGATGAAAAAGTAACACTCTTTGAACAGATGGATTCACAGGTGGCCCCTGTAATATTGATAAATAAATTCAATGTAAAAGAAGAACAAGTTCAAGAGTTCTTAGAGGCTTGGGCAGATGATGCTAAGTACTTTAAACAACAATCAGGATTCATTTCTGCACAGCTTCATCGTGGAATTGGTGGAAGCTGTGTGTTTCTCAACTACGCCATTTGGGAATCAAGTGAACATCTCAAGCGAGCCTTTAACACTCCTGAAGTTAAATCCAGACTCGATAGATATCCGTCCACCGTTGTAGCATCTCCCCATTTATTCAAGAAAGTTGCCGTACCTGGGATTTGTGTAGACTAAATATCATTTTAACTATTCATCCTGTTAAGGCCTTTTCTAATTGACAGACCCTCAAAAGCAGTTAGTAACGGTAGTTTTACCTTTTTTATTTTTTCAGTCTTATCTCCAAAATGTATCTTACTAGGTTCACTAAAATAATAGTAAAGTTCACTTCGAATTCATGCTAGATTTTTAGCTTCTAATGCCAGTTCTTGTTTTAGATTTATTTTTTAAGCAAGGTTTGGTATCGACATTTTCATAACTCTTTTTCTTAATAGTATTGCTAGGACTATTGACGCAATTGAAAATACTACAGCAGTGAGGAAAATCATATTGAATGATACCAATGACGGGAAAGAATAAATAATTCCGCTGATATCTAATGGGGATTGGTGTGTTTGCATGTACATTCCTGCAAGAGCAGGGCCTACTGAACTTCCTATAATTCTCATAAGCATAGTTGTACCAAGCGATATTCCTGTAAACTGTTTTGGTGTAGTAAGTATAATCACATTCATAGCTCCAACACTAGTCAAGGATAATCCAACCGAGAGAATCGCAAGGTTTGCTGAAATTAATAATTCACTTGAATGGAATGTCAATAAACTAAAGAAGCTGATAGCAGTAACTACAGAACCAGCTATTATTGGTTTTAGTGAACCTAACTTAGATATTATGAAGCCTGAAGAAGCTCCAAAAACTAGAAGTACTACAGCAAATGGTAACTGCACATCCCCCGTTTTAATAGCATCTTCTCCAAAACCTAGCGGCTGAGGATTTCTTACTAAAATCGGTATGGTCTGAAAAACCATGAACATGGACAATCCAACAATCATGATGATCAAATTTGCAGGGAAAATGGCCTTATTTAATATCAACTTAAGGTGAACCAATGGATATTTTGCACGACTTTCTGTAATTATGAATAGTATGAACGAAATTATTCCTGTTACAAAAAAAGATACAACCTGTATAGGCAAATCAGAAGAGTTACCGTTAGTACTGCTACCGGCACTTCCTGTTTCCATATAGGTTAGGGCTAACAGAAACGAAGTAACTGCAACAGCTAGTGTTATTGCACCCTTTATATCAATTTGGCTTCCAGATGATTTACTGCTAATATTGGTACCTGTTTTGCGACTAATTCCTATTTTCTGGATAGACGGTCCTTCTTCTTGTTGAGGTCTGCTTTCTTCATCTACTTTTATAAAACGTCGTATTACCGCCAAAAGAGTAATTGCAATGGGTATTATAGTAAAAAATGTAGTTTGCCATCCATAGTCTTGAATTATAGTGCCTCCAACTAACAAACCTATTACTGCCCCAGATGCAAACATTGAAGTGATCACACCTTGACCTATGGATATTTTCTCTCTTGGGAATTGGTCTCTTACAATACCAAATGCAATTGGGAACATCGACAAGCCTATTCCTTGTATTGCCCTAGCGATTAACATGAAAACTATATTTGTTGCAAGTCCTGCAGTAGAAACACCTATCACATAAATTACCATTATAATAAGCAATATTTTCTTCTTTCCGTAATGATCTGATAATTTACCTGCTATAGGAGTCATAACCGCACCTGTAATTAAGTATGCTGTAAGAATCCAAGACGACATACTATAAGACACATCTAAGTATTTGATAAGGTCTGGAATAGCTGGTATTAACATTGTTTCTGCATACATAACCATAGTAGCGACACAACTTAGAATTGCAAGAGTTTTCCATGCACTGATAGGAATCTTTACAGATGAGGAAGATTGTCGATGATATACAGTAGAAGGAATGTTACTTTTCTTATTTACATTATTTTTTTGTGATGATACCCGTTCCATTTTCTTATTACGTTACTCCTTCTATAAACTTGACTTTTTTCTTCTTCACAATCTTGTTGGAGGAAGTAATTGATGTGTCAGCAGCAGAAATAGTAGTAACAGTAGTGTCACAACCAACATTAAAATGGATATTCAGGTTCTCACAGATCTTTTCCAAAGATTCACGCATAATTGTAATGTGGTTTTCAGATATGTCTTTTACCGATATTTTTCTTATTTTTAATGCACATTCAATCATTTGATCCCATAAGGCATCCACTTTCTCTGTACGATATATCCTATTGTTTCGCCTATCAGCTTGATCCACCTGCCTTACTACTAAGCCTTCTTTTTCCATTTTATCGATAATTGGGATAAGAGTTGCGGCTTCGAGCCCTAGTCTACTAGCAATTTCCTTTTGGGTAATACCATCTTGCATAGACAACATTACAACGACTTTCCATTGACCAAAGGTTACTCCTACTTTTTCACGTAGTTCAGAATCAAGAGCCTTTACGAACACCTTGGCAGTTCGATTAACTATAAAACCAATACTATTTTTAAAGTCGTATGACTGCATTGCAAATACCTACTAATAATTAGGACACTAATAATATGTATATAAATGTTTAGCTAGCTTCCGATTTACTTATTCCGAAAGAATGTCTGAATGGATGTAGTATTAATAACTCTAGGATATGTAGGACGGGTAGAATTGACCAAGAACTCCTACAATTAATTTTGGATTAGAAATTCTTTTCTAAAAGTTTGAAGTTAATAAGTCAAGTTGACCTTTAAATGTAAGATTTGCGGTTCACAATTCGAAGAAAAAGAGCGTTTCCGTATTCATAAAAATGTCCACGGGAGAAAGCCAAAGATCAGTGAATATGGAAGTCCTGAGTTTAATCAAGATAGATTGAGAGGCTAATTGTTCATGGATATACTGAAAATTTAGTCTAGACAAAAATCTATAAAAATCAAATATTATTTTATTAGAAAAATGCTAATCTTTTCTAATTAGAAATGTCGTTATTGTTTACAGCAATAGTATTAAATATATTGTAACTGAAAAACACGGTCCTATAATCAACTCTCCCTATGATGCAAGTGTAACATGACTTTTTGCGCAGTTGCAAACATCAAACTAGCGTTTCCCAAATCTTCCTAAGATCTTCCTTTAATGCTTTGTAGCTATCTAATTTTACTCTTAGTTGGTCGTCGGATGGAAGGTTTTCTAATAGTATTCTTTGTTGTCTGTCTACCATTTTGTCGATTGACTCTATTATATTACTGAGATCATTCTCGCTCATTTCCAATGCCACTGTCTTATTTGCCCTATCAGCTTGAAGTTTTCGGATCATGCATTATTACAACCATTAATATCTATTAATGTATTATAGCAGTTCAGTAAACCGATTAGTCACAATATATTATGACTTAATACCGAATCCATCTATCATTGGATTTTGAAATAATGAAAAATCGTTTTAATATCGATTTTAAAGCTTTAAGACGTTTAGAAGAAATAAGAACATATGGACACTTTTGAATCTATAAGGACCAAGCTAGATATTAGAGAATTCAGCAGCGGAGATGTATCACAGGAAATAAAATTAAAGGTCCTTGAAGCTGCTAGATTAACAGGAACTGGTCTTAATACACAGCACTGGAGGTTTGTTGTAGCCGAGGATAAAGAGAATATAAAGAAGCTTGCGGACGACAGCACGAGTGGAGGTTGGGTTGTAAATTGTAATTTTGCAATAATAATTCTAACAAATCCAAAATATGATTTTCACATGATTGATGCGGGACGAGTTCTACAGAACATGCAACTTACCGCATGGAATTATGGAGTAGCTTCAGGCATATTTACGGGAATAAAGGAAGATAAATTCCGGAAGGACTTTGAAATTCCCCCAGAGTTGAATGTTACTGCAATAATTGGATTTGGATATCCCCTAAGAAAGCTGACAGGCGGTGGAAAGAATCGTTTATCTCTTCGTGAACTGGTTTTCAATGAAAAATATGGTAACTTAAACACTGCATAAACAAATTCACAGTTCCGGGGCCAAAAGCTCCGTAGGTCTTGTTTGCTTCTGCCACTATTCCAACCTTGGCATCTTTTTCATGTTGCTTTACTTGCTTTATTTTATCAACCCATTTCTCTATCTCTTCAAACCCTAGCTTTTTGTATTTTACCAAACTCTTTTTCATTTATACTCATATCTCCTATTAGGTGAAGATAAATAAACTCAGATGTTACTGCTGTACGAACAAGATGGATGTCTTACGTCTATTAGATATGTCAATTTTTATTCACGGTTTCTGGTTTTCGTATTTGAATCCCATTCATAAGATCATTATTGTCTCTTCTGTCGACTACTATTTACGTCATGATGAAAACATGTAAAATCTCTACACCAATAACAAAAAAGGCAATTTGGGCATAAAGGCTTTGAAAGTGTTGGATGAAATTCGGTGTAGCAGTTAAAGCAAATCATTAGTGATTCATATGGCTGAATTCTTATTTAAATTTGGTTCCGGATTTGTAAGTCTATATTTATAAAATTTTTTGGGCCCGTCGGTACCCACGACGCTATCGGTTCTAAAAGTAGGTTCTGATATTGGAAAGGACTAGTAAGCTTAATTTTCTTTTTTCTTGATATTTACAGGAGTAAGTTAAATTAAAACATGGTATTATTATTGGGACTTTTCTCAGGTATTCTCTGCAAAACATCCCAATGTTCAACAATCTTACCGTCTCAATGTAATCTGAATATATCAATGCCTGCCCAATTACTAATATCACCGGGCCACTCCTGATAACAATGTAAGACTACATAATCTCCTTCTGCTATCACTCGCTTGAAATATACTCGTTTCCCGGGATATTCTTTTGCCATTCTCTCAAAATACTCTATGAAAGATTCCTTGCCGTCAGCTACTGCTGGATTGTGCTGAATGTATACCTCTCCCACATATCTCTCGATCGCCTCGGTAGGATTGTTCCGATTAAACATCAAGTCATAGAAGGACTTTACGTTCCTTTTGTTACGTTCAACTTGTTCTACCATCTTTCGTTCTTATTATCAGTGGAAAAAAAACTAAAAACAATTACTTAAGAATTCTGTCGAGCTAAGTTACTAATATTTAGGGGCAATATAATATAACAGGGTCAGTGGTTTGTGAACCATTTTTGACTTAATTTTTAGGTTCAAATTTCAGAAATATTCAAATGGAAAGATGTTAAATATTTAAGCGCTATTTGCTATCAAATGATTTCTTAAATTAATTGTATTATTAATCTTCTCAAAGCCTGAGATACTGCTCATTTTCTTACCGTGGGAGAGTGGACTTTACTCCTCTCGTCTTACTATAATGAACAAGAGAATTTAGGTGACCATTCTTCGGAATGTTAAATTTATTCTTGGTCGAGTGATTTTCCTAGATTTGGGTAGACTATGTAGCCAGTTTTTTTGTGTCGCATCCTTCATTAACAGTAAACTACCATGTTCAAGTAGTACTGAAATAGATTTGTTACTTTGTTTATGCTTAAAGGAGAATTTCCGCTCCGCCCCAAAACTTACTGAAGCTATGGAGCTATTATCTTCAATTGATTTTTCATCATCGCTATGCCATCCCATACCTTCATTGCCATCATGATACAAGTTCAATAAACAGGAATTAAATTTTGTATTCGAAAGATTCTCTACAATTTGTTTAATGTTTACAAGTTCTCTAGTCCATCGTAATGCTTGCTTTATAGTATTTGAATAAATATACACATAGTTAGAATCGCCATACCAGGCAGTTTTTCTTTTGGTAACAATATGTTTTCCTAATACAAATACTTCATCATTCTTCCATGGAATATTTTGTAATAATGAATGGAAGTATCCGTTAGCATCATCAAACGTCAAGATCTTGCCGTAGTAATATGCTATACCATCCTCACTAAGTAGATTAGTTATTTGGCTTTCAATAAGAAAAATACTTTTTATTATCTTATACTTAATCCTTGTGTCACATGAATGCAAAATAATGAATCATCTATGTTAGAGCAGATATTTTCCATCTTTGTAACGCACTGGTGATTTGCGTCTGAATTTTTTCTGATTTATAATGGATTAATTAATTAATTAATTAATTCAATGTTACTTCCGTTAAATTCAGATTACTAATGCAGGGCATCATGAAAAATAATTCCTAGTGTATGTCGTTCCCCCTCATGAACCTCGCTTATACCATGCCTCATTTGCACTTGATAATAACCTTTATTGCCTTTCATGGGTCTGAAATTTGTAGTAAGAATGAGCATATCTCCAATACGTGGTCTAAGTACTATGGCTTTTGATTGTGCTCTAGGGTTTTGCTGCGTCAATACAAATTCTCCTCCAGAATAGTCTTCATCTGGTTCGTTCAGGAAGAGTACGAGTTGTATGGGGAAAAAAATATTTCCATATAAATCCTGATGTAATGTATTAAATCCTCCCTTGCCATATCGTAGAATAAGAACTGTGCATTCAGTTTGATTGTTATCGTGGCATATCTTTTGAAGTGTTTCAAAGTCATTAGGAAATTGTCTTTTTAGGTTTAGCAGCCGCATCCAATTGTTTGCGATAGGAGCAAGTTTAGGATATACACCTTTTCTTATATTATGGATTAAATTGGGCAATGGATACTTGAAATATTTATATTCTCCTAAACCGAAACGATATTTTTCCATATTAATAATCTTACGATAAAGATCCTCATTACCATAATTGTCGATAAGTTCTTTACAGTATTTTACAGGCAAGAATTGTGATAACAAAATATATCCTTTCTCATCCATCTCTTCGGCTATCTGTTGACCATTGATTTTAGAGATCTTTTGCTCAATATCATTCATTATTTTCAGATATAATTTTTCGTTAATATTAAATTTAATCTACTTGACTTGTGGGAAACTTATTGAATATGTACATTTTCGTCATCCTTTTACGACACATGTTCGAGTACGCGCCTAATCATTGTTCCTATCCGTCGAGGAGATTGAATCAAGTATCAACACCAGGAGCTTGTCCTGCTTTGGAGTCAGCTGGGTCAAGCGCTGTACAACTACTTATTTATACGCGTAGCTATTTTTGATAGCGTAAAACGATCATTACCTAATATTTATTAGATTAAAACGCCTGACAAATACCATTTGATATGGCCGAATTTAGACTTCTTGCCAGTAACAAGCCATTTGTTGGGTTCCTGATGGGACCGATTATTCTTTCCCTTTTTTATCTGTCATCTTATTATGATAACTTTCACCAGGGTACGGGAATAACGGCATTTGGTCAACAACAACAAGACCAAAAAAAAGAACTAGCAGAGAAGTATACTTTTGAAAGAAGTTGGGGATCAAAAGGTACAGGTGACGGCCAATTTAAGATTCCTCATAGTCTTGCAATAGATCTATTTGGTAATGTATATGTCCCACAGATACTGGTAACAATCGGGTCGAGAAATTTTCTTCCAATGGTACGCTACTTGAAAAATGGGGATCAAAGGTAGCAGGATAATTCAACCAATTACATGATATTGCAGTCGATCCAATAGGGAATTTTGTCTACACGTTAGAACTTGCAAATCACCGGGTTCAGAAATTTGACAATAACGGTACTTTTCTTACAAAATGGGATTTCAATTATACTGGAGGTGCAGGAGCCGACAGAAGACCTCACCAATTGGCTGTAGATTCCTATGGATACGTTTACCTCACAGACAGGGGAGGATCTGAAGTTTTAAAATTCAATAATAATGGAACTTTTATGGAAAAATGGGGAGCATATGGATCAGGAGCCAAGCAATTTGTTAGGCCTCACGGCATTGCCTTTGACTCTAAAGATTATATGTACATCACGGACATGGGAAACTCAAGAGTCCAGAAGTTTGATAAGAATGGTACGTTTATTTTAACGTGGGGTTCTTACGGCACTGGAAAAGATCAATTTTCGGGGAGCATTCCTGGAATTGCCGTTGATTCCTAAGGATTTGTCTATGTGATTGATAGATTGGAATCTCGTATTCAAAAGTTTGACGGCATCGGTACTTTAAAAGCAATGTGGGGTTCTAAAGGTTCTTCATTAGGTGAACTTAACAAACCTGAAGATATTGCCATAAACAACAAAACTGGTGAGGTTTTTATCACAGACACCCAAAATTCTAGAGTCCAAGTGTTCCATATAGAGTGAAAAGATGGTAATATAGGTGATAACACACCTTTGTCCAATCATAACTACTTGGTCCTTATCTTGGAGGATTTAAATAATTGTTACCAAACCAAAGGATAATATGTACGCAAATTGTAATATATAGGCGATTATATGTTACCGGTTTCAAAATACGTTATAAAAATTAAATATCAACCAAAAGGATTTTGACTGAATATTCAAGTGGCCCATAAGTAGAATTTCTAATACTAGAATTTTATTAGATATGAATAAGAGGAAACGTTATTTTATGAGCCAGTCGGGATTAGTGTTGTTAACAGTGCGGTTCCATAATGACGACAAACTTCATTTGGTCTTAAGTATTTGATTATAACGGACAAAATTTATTTAATTACTTGTTTATTATACATGGATGACAACAAGAAACGGCTATATTCTATTATTTAGCACCATTTTGTTCTTGATTATCAATTTTATTGCTTTGCAGCTAATTCACGTTGATGCTGCTAAATTTGCCACTGTTCCATTTGATAATATACCAATAACTAAAATCAGTACAGATAATCGTGAATACAGATTGGGCGCTGATTTTTCAATTGACTTTGGAGATGAAACAGTAATCCAAAAAAATTTTGATGCCAAGTCAGTTAAGAACATGACATTAGACAAAAAAGTAAATGGCTCATCTCTAGAATTAGAATGTGATAGTAACGATGAATGCGGTACGAGTGTAGGTCCCTTGCTAACCAAAATCTATCTAGTTAAGAGTGATGCGGAAGATGATGAAATTGCGAAGAATTCTATACCAAGTGTAGAATTGGAAAATAATGAATGCGGTACTCTATCTATTCAACAATGTGCAGATTTTAATTTCACTATACCAAATGATGCACAATTCCAAAATTATAAAATTGTTATTGATATGTCTTTTGATGAAGCAAAGTGGATATTTATCAATCCTATTAGGATAACAAACTAAACCTTAAAAATACAAAATTATAGAAGAATTTCTAAGCTGACATCTCTGATTGTAATGGAGCCAGAACCATTATTTCTTACCCAAAAGTATGACTTTGCCTCATACAGGTTTCTATCTACCATCCAGGGTTCGGGTGAATTATCGAAAAAGTCCATTACTTTATGAAGACCCTTTCCATCCATATAGTCAATCTCACCTATTTGATGCACCATTCCGCCTTCATCTTTAACTGTCTGCCGTAACTTTACTGCTTTCTCATTTTGTATTTTCTTTGGAATTGAATCTGACTTGTGCTGGTCATGGCAGTTGTGTGTAGATTCTCTCTTTGCATCCCATCCGATTTTGTTTACGGCAAATCCATATCCACCGAATCTATTACCATCTAGCGGACTACCTCCTTTGCATGTCATACCTGGTTCGTTATGCCTTGACCTCATTTTCAATGAACAGTTGTCATTGGTACCTGCAAAGTGTGGTATCAATGTAACGGTAAGTATAGCGTTATAATTATTATAGTGACAATAAATTCTTCGCCTATCTCCAGTAATCGTACAATTACCGTTACCGTCTATCATGCATGGAGTGTTACCATTAGCGCGTACTTCGACTTTATCATCATCAGGATCAAATCCTCTGAAACTTCTGTTATGACCATTATTCCACGTTCCGGATATGTTGAATATTACCATTAAAGCAATGTCTTGTATCGCATATATTAGTTTGATATCGTTTTCGTTTCCTGAGACCTTCGAAAGCTTATGAGCAATTAGGGAATAAATTTCGAATACCGTCGGGGAACAATTTGTTAACAATTCGGATCCAATCAAAGGAGTATGACTGAATATCAATCCGAACACTAGTTAGAATTTGGCTTTATGGAGTTGGAATCATCTTTGCACAAATTTTACAACTTTAGAATTGGATAAACTAAATTAAATAAATAAAGCGGTTTCATTCTACCTAGTAGCAGTAACAGGTTGATTACCTCCACCAGTACCTCCAGCGTTGCTCGTCCACCAGTAAAATACTTGAATAGGATTATTACTAGAATCAGCACATGAACGTTTCCTGAAGAGGTTATAGCTATACTAGTTGGCCCCTCAAACTGCCCGCTAGCCGAACCTTCAAATCCCCGTTGTAATAAGGCATGCTCCAAAAGTGACTTGTGTCGTACCTTCTGGACATGGTAGGCTTGTACAAAACTTTTGAATACGATTATTACCAGTATAGGTAACATAAATGTTACCGGAAGAACCTAGCGCTTTATCACCTTGGCCTTTGAACACATACTATAACATACAGATAGCAGTTGCTCAGAATTCAATTGAATCAAAAAATGCTATGAATCCCATACAACTCAAGCTAATTCTTCGTAACCTTTGGCTCGACCTGGCTGGTGGACCAGAAATTATATAATAAGTTTTGTAGCGGATATACTTGATGCTGGTGTGGCTACGCAAAGCTTCTTAAGAACTACCATCCTGACACAATGTAGGGAACTGTCAAGTTAATAAGTCTCTGACATTCATTTTATTTGTGTATTCAGACATCTGGAGCTCCAGAAGTAATTAATAATGAAGAGGAAAACTACGGAAATAAGAGTAGATTTTTCTCTTAAACGCGAGGTATTCTTTGTTGTCATAGGGGCAATGCTAGGAGCAGTATCGATGCTTATTCCGACTGCTTTTGAAGTTGGAATGGGCTTGCCTTATTATGTTACATGGTTAGCATTTGGACATGTCGTAGGCGTCTACTCTTCTGACGCAGCTTTTGCAGGAGTAGCAATTCATACAATAACTGCTATTTCAATAGGCATTGTTATCGGAGTATTTCTCTATAAAACTGGAATACTGAATATAAGTAAGCTTTCAAATGGCTTGCTTTATGGGTTATTCGCCGGTTCTGTAATCCTAATTGTTTTTTTCATACCTGTTTACTTGTTAATTCTGCAGCCAGAGATCAACCGTATTCTAACTAACACGATGCCAGAATCCTATGATGAATACACCTATGATGAATACGGTACAATATTATCTCAATATAACTTCCCACTGGTGATTGTAAGTTATATTATTATGCATCTTGTTTTCGGTATCACTGTAGGAGTAACGTCATCTACTTTATCAATTAAATTTGGCAGCCGATATAGGTGTACAAAATGTGATATTTCTTTTTCTAGGATCGATTCATACCAAAAACATGTAGAACTTATTCACGGAGAAAAACCAATTCAATTAACACGCATTTTAATTTTGGGAGGCGGATTCGCAGGAATAGAAGTTTTACGGCAGCTTCAAAAAACATTTCAGAACGATATTAGAATTGACATAACACTGGTAAGTCGAGACAACTTTTTCCTCTTTACACCAATGCTTCCTGAAATATCATCAGGGATGATCGAGACAAGACATATAGTAACACCGCTGAGAGCCTTTTGCAATAGAGCAAAATTTTATGAAACAGAGATAGAGTCAATTGATCTGGAGAAGAAGGAAGTCGTTATAACCCATAGGATCGGAAAGCATACAAAGCCTATCGAGTGGCGTAGTCATATGCTGAAATACGATTACCTTGTCTTAGCATTAGGAAGTGAAACAAACTTCTTTGGTGTGAGTGAGGCTGCTAAACAAGCCTTTACTCTAAAGAACCTTGGCGATGCCATAGTCTTACGCAATCATGTGATAAATATGTTAGAACAGGCCGACATTGAACATGAAGATATTGACCTTAGGAAAAGACTGTTGACTTTCGTGGTAGTTGGCGGAGGTTTTTCTGGCATTGAAATTGTCGGCGAATTGAATGACTTCATACTAGATTCAATAAAATATTTTTACCACAATCTACAAAAATCCTATGCAAGAATAATACTCATAAATTCGGGGGGAAGGATACTTCCCGAAGTAACTGAGGATCTAGCAGACTTTGCTTTACGGGAAATAAGAAAAAATGGAGTCGAAGTGCTTTTAAACACACGTGTGGTGGAGGTGACCTCAGACAATGTTAAACTAGATCAAGGAACTATTATCACAACCCAAACAATAATATGGGCTGGAGGAGGAAAGCCTCAAACCTTACTATCCGCTCTTTCTTGTGAACACGATAAGTCTGGTAGAATAATGACCAACAATTACCTTGAAGTTGCTGGATATACTGATAGTATTATGGCCCTAGGCGACTGTGCCTGTGTCACAGATCCTAATACAGGAAAACCTTATCCCCCAACCGCCCAACACGCATTAAGACAGGGAAAGGTTGCTGCAATCAATTTGATCTCTAAAATTAAGGCTCAAGAAAATCATAAAGAAACATTTGATTACAAGACAAAGGGGGTTATGACGTTGATAGGAAAGAGAAATGGTGTTGGCGTAATACTTGGACATAAGGTTCATGGATTTGCAGCTTGGTGGTTTTGGCGCTCATACTATCTAGTTAATCTTCCTACAGTAGAAAAGAAATTGCGAGTTTTAGTGGACTGGATTATAGACTTATTCTTCAAGCGGGATGTAACCAGACTTAAAACCCCTGCAGAGGAAATTGGCTTCAAGCCTAATATTTCCGATCGTTCCTTTACTACCTAATCATGACATATCCAAAAATATTGTGATAGTTTGACCTGAATTCATTTACCGTTTTCAGCTTTAGTACTCTTGAATTCTTCAGTTGATGGGTCTACAGCATTGTGCCGAATGGTTACATGAACCAAGAATATATTCAGTTCAATTTCATTTCTTTTTGCTTGCAGTGAATTGCAGTACAATCATATACGCTACTACTAATATGCACTAATACTAAAAATAACAATCAACCCGGACATTCCATTAAAATATCATATCATAGGCAGACATGTTGATGGCGATGGCAAACATTTTCATCTTCTGTGCAGACAAATAAAGAGACAAGATTGACACTGGCCCGTCGGTACCCACGCCGCTATCGGTTTTTAAAATAGGTTCCAATACCCAATTTCTATCTGCTTCTATATCTCATTTAGCCATTTCAGAACAGGTTCATCAATGCTGTGCATAACCTTCATGTTGAAGAGGATTTAACATTTCGCGAGAATTACATTTTTCTAAAGATTATTTGATTGAGTATAGTTTGTAACCTTTATCATCCTTTGTATAAACCTCCAATTTTTACAAGTTATTAAACTCTAAAAGATATAGACGATGGATACCAGCTTCAATGCTAATGGGTGAAAATAAAGATGATTCAATTAACATCATTAATGAAAATATTGAGAAGGCAATTGAAATGACGCCTGTTATTTTTTCACTGTTTGGTAATGAAAATATAGATACAACTGAATTTGGTTTAACTAATAAATCAGATTTCTATCTCGGTGCAGTGATGGTGAGTGCCTTAGATTTGATTGCAGACAATTATAGGCAAAGATACGCAAAACCCATACCTGATACTGAAAAGATAACCGCATTATCAATAATTTTAAGACGTCTTCCCGATTTCAAAAAGGCAATCAGAGAGTTGGGAATATAAACAGTAACGAAATGATATTACGAAATAGTATTGACTGAAACCAAGTGCCACGTTATTAACAATTCGGATTCAAGCCGAAGAATATTAACTGAATATTTAATCGGACCACCAATTAGAATTTCTAAAACTAGAATTTTATTAGATGCAAATAAGAGTAAACGTTATTTTATGAGCCCGTCGGGAACCATATTATTAACAATTCGGATCCATAATCTCTACTTGTAGTTTAAACTACGACTAAAAACATATTTCGAAGATTTTTTTCACATTAGATATTATTCTGGCAAAATAATTAAATACTTTCTTCCTCATATTTTTGGTAATGAGTATTTGGGGAATTGAACCATCTGATTGGTTTACTAGGTTCATGAGAAATCCTTGGAGAGCACCATTTCCTGAAAAAGATTTCGGGGAATTTGATGATATGAGGAAAGAAATGGAAAGAATGTTTGAAGAACAATTCCAAGAAATTCAATCATCGGCTCCAAAGGAACTGGTCAGAGAATACGAAACGCCAGAAGGTGGCAAAGTGAAGGAAATTGGACCACTTGTCTACGGTTACTCTGTAACGATAGGACCTGATGGTAGACCAAATGTGAAGGAGTTTGGAAATGTTAGGCCTTCTGCTAGAACGGGACTAGGTACTAGCGGGAGAACCAGAAAAGCGGAATTAATAGCTGAAAGAGAACCTCTGGCTGATATAGTTACATCTGATAAGGAAATTAAAGTCGTAGTCGAATTACCAGGCATAACCAAGGAGGATATCAAAATAAATGCATATGATGGTTCTGCTGAAATTATTGCTGGAAAGGCTGATAGAAAATACAAACGTGTAGTTGAGCTACCTCCTGATATAGATATCGAGACAGCAAGATCCACATTTAACAATGGTCTTCTAGAAATAACTTTTGACAAGAAGAAAAAGCCTGAGAGAAAAGGTAAGGAGATCACGATAGAGTAGAGTTGATTGGATATTGATACTTGAGTTCACATCTTTACTATTTAGGTAACTCCGAATTTTCCATTACGCTTCCATTTTTTAACTTACTCTCACTATCCATCCAGCATCACTGAGTTCTTTTTTCTTCTAAAACTTTCATTCCTTCCTTAGTTACCTTTTTACTAACATACTAACAATCTATAGCATACCATAATTGTTTTTCAGTGTTCTTGTACAAAAGAAATTTTAGTAATCCGATCTTTTTGACTAGGACTCGGAAACTGGTAGGCCATCTATTTTCCCTCTGCCTTCCTTAATTCCGAAAAAACATTCATTGAGAGAATGTAGATTCTTAGTATAGGATTGTATATTTGCTGTTGTCAAGTCGTATGACATAGAGACAAAATTTAGGAACATATTGACTATAGCAGTTTAAGTTTTGAGAAATGCATCTATAACCGAACTGCTGTCTTTATTTTTGCTGAAATAATTTTCAAGCCAATTTAATTGATTAGCGATAATGCCGTCACACGAAGTAAGAGCTGTTTGTTGCAGTTCTATAGAAGCATCAAGATATTTCAATTGTGATGCTGTTGCATTACCAAATATTACTGAGCAAGTTTTTCTATATTGGTCAAATCCGCTAAATTCTGTAACCGTAGACATAAGGTTTCATGGGTCATCCCATATTATAAATTAACTTACGCTTGCTTTTTCGATTAAACCCATGTTATAACGATAGTTATATGGATAAAAATAATTCTGATATTGGAAACTCTTGTTTGTAACTGTACACGCAACAAGATCCATGCTCACTCTGATCGAGTGTTCTCTAGAGTATGCTGGCAATTTTTTTTCCTTCATATATTTATCCCGTCTACATGAACATAATTAACCACTGTCGAAAACAGAGTAAGCAATGATGTGTTCAAAACTTGTAACCAATATTCCGTAGAAATTTTTTTCTTTCATCTATCTCATTGGTTGTTTCTATGCCCTTTGGTTTAAATCCATCAACAACACCAACTATTGCCCTACCTTGTAATGTGTCAATAAATAATATTTCAACTGGATTAGCAGTTGCACAATAGACAGTTACTATCTCAGGAACTTCTTTTAACCTTGTTAGTACGTTTATCGGGAATGCATTCTTTAACAAAATTACTAAACTATGTCCGGCAGAGATACTGTATGCATATTCACCGGCCATTTTTTCGAGAACTTCATCGTTGCCTGCATGCCTTACCAGACATGAGCCGCTTGCCTCACAAAAGCCACATCCAAATTTAATTCCAGGAACGCAGTTCACTAGACATTCTGAAACATCCTCAACTGTCTTTATGAAATGGCTCTGTGCCAGTATGAATTGAACATCAGTTGGAGGTTCTATTTTTAATGACTTGATTTCCATATATCTTATGAATTGAGTCTGTGCTTTATCTTTTCAAACTTAGCTATTTGTTAGGAGGTTTAGTCATTCTGTGATATTTACGTAAATCAAATTTTATATGATACAAATGGTTCTTAATCTTCGTCCCTCCTTGATACCATTGAACTCTATCTTAAAGTACACAATGTGTCATTCGTAGCTAACAACCCAGGAACCATAAATTATTACTGCCATGTGCATCTGCCGAACATGGTTGGCCAAATATTGGTGTTACCTAGAACTATAGCACAAAGTTAATACAAAGCAATGTTAAACTGAAATCGCCGCTTCCCTATTTTTTTTGTTTTCATTTTTACTGGAATAAAGATCAGATTATGAAAGAGTTTTGTTTTCAAATCCTTATTATGGTAAAGAAGATATAATATTGTACATATTATTTTATGAATCCGACACGAATATTTATATTCCATGTAACTTCTTTTTTGTCAAGCTCACCTCCCCACAAGCTTTTTAACTCTGACTTTACGAGATCTAAAGGATCATGCTTATTTTCAGAATAATACTTTTTTACTGAAGACCAAGTTTTCATATAATTCCATAGTTGACGCAAATTCCAGTATAATGTCGTCTTAAAAACTGGAACAGAAATTTCCTTAAATGGAAAAGGAATTGTTTTGTACTTTTCTTTAACATATTTTGTTTCTTTGGCCCAATAATTACCAAGAATATCACCATCTACACTCAGACTGTTACTAATCCTATCTATCTGTGGATTTATCTTGTGCATATCATAACACCACACTGCTATAATTCCATCATTTTTGCCAACTCTTTTTACATTAATGTAAAAATTTTCAAAATCAAACCAATGTAATGCTTGAGCAATAGTCACAAGATCGACGGAATCGTTGTCCAAGTTTGGATTTTCAGCTGGAAATATCTTGTAGTCTATATTTTCTCTTTGAAAACCATGTCGAATTTGATTTTCGCTTGCATCACTTGCAATTACTTTCTTAAAATATTTGCATAACCCTATAGCAGACTGTCCATTTCCGGTTCCACAATCCCAAGCAAGATCTTTTTGAGGTGGTATTGCAGATAAAAATTTAAAAAGTAAATCAGGATAAGTTGGTCTTGAAGAAGAATATTCTTTTGAATGACGAGAAAAATTATCAATAAATTCTTCGGACAATAGAATTATTTAGTTATTCCTAGTTATGATTCTTTATTTTATTATATTATCGAACCCTAAAACTTCAAAGAAATATAATAAATAAATCATGTCTTATTTGAATCCTCTTTTGAAACAGATTCCATTCCAAGTAATAAGTCAAGACAGTTCATACGTTACCATTAGAATTGATGTTCATTCTAACCATACTGTGTTTGAGGGTCGTGGTAGAAACGAAGGATCAGTATTCTCAACATTCGTCAAAAGATTATTCGGTTGGGGTTTCGGATTGTCGGGTCTTTTATTCTTTCTATGTTTAATAATTTATTGGTTCTCCAAAAAGTGCATAATAATTATAAAATAGAATAGAATAGAAAAAATAGTAAGAATCAAAATATATTTAAGAAATGGCGTTCTTTATTTTGTATACAGATATGCCTGAGGAAAGTAAAGAATGGATTAACATTGACTATACAAATACTCACCAATATAAGACTATAGAATCTTGGAAAGAAGCGGCTAGAAAAGTAGAACTGGTGTTAGAATATCCACATGATTTTCCTCATTCTGAAATAAATCAATTAAAGAGACTTAAGAAGTTTGATTCCATAGTTAAACCAGAAAAAGGACCAATCCGAAAAGTAATTGATTCAATATCTAGACAACAGATTAAGACATTTGGTAAAGATGGTAAACCTATAAAGAAAGACTGTCTATTTTATAATGGATATTATTATGGATTTAAATGGACAGGTGAGGAAATTAAGGCTGAATTTTCTGAAGGATATTATAAGAAGCCAAAAATGAAATTCCAGTATGATGATAATAATACACCAAATGACCCAGAAACTGGAAAACCCATAGGTAAACATAAAGTGCAAGGTGTGACGTTTGAACATTATATCGAATTACCAGCTAATAATGCAAAAGAGAGAAGGAAATTCATAGAAGATTTGATAGCGAAGTGTCCTGGTACCTTTATAGAAGTGTTAGCCGGCGGTAATCACCTATATTATAGAACACCTGCTAAAGATAATAGCCATTACGGTACTCGTCAAACAGGATATAGTTGGGACCAATTTTGTGATTCTGATTTAAAAACATTGGAAGAATTACAAAAGATACGTGGTCGACCTCAAGGAACTGGTTTGTATAAAGATAAGGATGGAAATTTAAGAGATAAGGACGGTAATTTAGTAATTGCGAAGTAAGAAGTAAAATAAAAAACGAGAGGGAATTTTACTTAATTATTTCATATGATCAGGTAAATAGGACCCGTGGTTTGTGATCCATTCTTGTTCTAAATAGCAGTTTAATAAAATTCCAATGTTACCATAAAAGCGACTAATATGGGAAAATTAATAATAATCACAATTTTTTATACTGTACTTGTACAATTATTTCAGATTATTGCAAGTATTTTTCGTGAGTTATAACTTAAGTAACTCTCGAATTTTTCATTACGCTTCCATTTTTTAACTTACTCTCACTATCCATCCAGCATTAACGAGTTCTTTTTCTTCTAAATCTAATTCCTCCTTAGATTGTTTTTTCTCAGCATCATCCATTCTTTTCCTAAAATCTTCAACCCACTCGAGAATTGCATCAAGGCCTCTGCCTTCTTGTTTAAAGAATGAAAGATCAATTGAGAATTCGTAATCAGGGGCCTCACATTTTTTCGTATTGAGCATATCCTGCAAATCTATCGCCACTTTTTTAAGCGCGTGTTTATCCTTCGCTGTCAGATTAAATTCCATGGAGAAATATAACCAATATGAAATATTAAGTTTTAAAAGGAAATAATACTCGACAACCGTTTCTAAAGTCATTATATGTTCATCACAATAACCAATTAATCTTATTGCATCCATGTCATATTTTACTATCTTTGTGGGTATTTCATAGCAAGCAAGAGAATGAAATCTCGAACCATAGATTGAATTTATAAACAACAAGTTACGTTTTAATTTCTGGTTGGTAAAGAAAGATATGGTTTTGCAAATCAGCGCTGCAGTATGGTTTATCTCTGTGATTGCTTTATCTATCGGAGGAACGTTTGCAATTATCTATATAATTAAACATGTAATGGGCTATTTCGAAAGAAGAAGGAATAGATGATAAACGATCTGATTATTCATTATAGTAACGATAGTCACATAAGAGAGTTAGTTCCACTTCGGTAGGATTACTGCCCTGCATGTAATAGGGTCCTACTAACTTGGTATTATCTTTTTCTTCTGTTTAATTACTTTTTCTTAGCAAAATCCCGTTTTCGGTTTCTTCTATAACCACATTTGAAGGATTGTCTAATCCATGTTTCTTAACAATGTCGATAGGAATTACTAATGTTGCACTGAGTTTTCCAGTCAAATAAGTATAATTGAATTTGCTATTCTCTGACATTCGATAAATTGAGTTAATCTCATAAAGTTTGGTCCGTTCCATCACATTAACTTGATAGAATCTTCCTAGTAATAAGAACAAATTAACTGAGTGATAATTTAAATCATCTACTTTACCGTTAATACTGGACAATGAGCATGTCTCACAACATCCAATGCAACGCTCCCAAGCACTATACTCTTAAGTTTGGACCTGCCTCTGGTTCCGATTATAATTAAATCTATATGTTTATCTTTGGCATAACTTACAATAGCATCAGCAATTCTAATTGATGCAATAATTTCTGTTTTAACTCTTATAATATTTTCCTTATTGCTGTGTTTATGTATTTTTTCTGATATTTTAATAAAATAGGCTTCTGCCTCTCTCTTCAATTGAATTATGTGGCTTTGAAGATTTACAGTGTGTACATTAGCATCACCTCGAATGATATAAAGAATTACCAATCTTGCATCATAGTCTTCAGCAACTTTTATCGCATAATTTACTGCTCTATCTGCCGATTTCCTTGGGTCATGTATGGCAACAAGTATTTTAGAAAATGTTTTTCTATCATTTACCTTTTGCATCATAGTCATTTTTTGTTCTGATAAGAATTAAAGTTATTCAATGGGTTAGTAGTTTGTGAATCAAAGTTGCCAAGATTTCTAGACACATCATAAAAAGATTTTAATTGAAACAGGCACATCGGTACCCACGAGCTATCGGTTCTAAAACGATGTTCTAGGTATTAGAAGAACTACTAAGCTTGGTATCCATAAAAAGAAGGAGTTGACGTTTTAATATATTACTCTTAACGAATTACAAAACAACTACCTCCGGACATGGAGAAAGGAGGTGTATCTGAGGATGATGCATGCGGTCATCATACATACGGTCCTCCGACTCCAAAATCCGTATTGATCTCTCGTCGTACACTAAAGATAATAACATTTTGAAAGATTCTTACTGAACAATAACCGTTGCTGGGAAAATGGAAAGTTAATGAATGAAAATTGATACTATGGAGGTGATTAAAATCCTAGGTCACGAGCCGTCAGGAACCATACTGTTAACAATTCGGATCCAATCCCAGGGGAATACGACGTGCTCGAAATGGTATTTAACAATGGGACCGGTACGCAAATACGAGAATTCCAGGGCAAATCCCCCATCGAACAAGCCAGTAAATATACGAACAGCAGATCTATAACAGAATGGAGAATAGTAAAATTATTGGTGAATCGATCCCTAACGCCATTTTCGTCTTGGCCTATAGACCTTAAACTAATTACTACATTTTCGCAAGAAAGGTACATTAACTTTCGTGTTGTTAATGGAATAACTAAATGCCGGGTAATTCTTATAAAAAGGAAATTTCTGAAGCTGATGGTTCGGAAAAATTCCCTATGAACGATACACGCAAGGGACTTCCGCTAACCAGAGCTCATGTTGAGCAGATATTTCCAAAATTAACACCAGCGCAGATTGGCCGCATTACAGCACGCGGAAAAATGCATGCCATCCAGCGTGGCGAAGTGCTCTATGAGCAGGGAGAAATCAACGTACCGTTCTTTGTGGTTGTCTCCGGCGAACTAGAGGTTGTGCGCCCATCGGGACCTGGCGCCGTTGAGACCCTTATCACCGTGTATCGATCTGGTCAGTTCACTGGTGAGGTCGGCACGCTTTCAGGCCGGCGGACCATCTTTCGCGTGCGTGTTACTAAGCAGGGTAAGGTGATCGAAGTTGATCGGCAACAGATGTTAGCTTTGGTGCAGAGCGATTCTGAGCTTGGCCAGATTCTTATGCGGGCTTTTATTCTACGCAGGGTTGAGTTGGTGGCGGCTGGCGTGGGAGACGTAGTGCTCATCGGGTCAACGCATTCATCTGGTACGCTTCGGATCAAAGAGTTCCTGATGCGCAATGGACATCCCTACACCTTCTTAGACCTCGAACAAGATCCTGATATACAGGGCTTATTAGATAATTTCCGTATCACCACCAACGAGATACCCGTGGTGATCTGCCGAGGCACAATTGTGTTACGCAACCCCGGTAACCAACAAATTGCGGACTGCCTCGGCTTCAACGAATCTATTGACCAAATCCAAGTGCGCGATCTAGTCATCATTGGCGGGGGTCCCTCGGGGCTGGCTGCGGCAGTGTATGGCTCCTCAGAAGGGCTTGACGTACTGGTGCTGGAAACGAGCTCGCCTGGTGGACAGGCAGGTTCAAGCTCAAGAATCGAAAATTACTTGGGATTTCCCACAGGTATCTCGGGTCAAGAGCTCGCAGCTCGAGCGTACAATCAGGCACAAAAGTTCGGTGCGGTGATGCGCATCATCAAGGCCACGCGACTCGTTTGCAACAACAAACCGTACGTCGTCGAAGTTCAGAATGGGAATCGAATTCCGGCACGAACTGTTGTTATCGCAACCGGGGCGGAGTATCGGAAGCCAGAATGGGAAAACTTGTCGCGTTTTGAAGGTGCGGGTGTCTATTACAGTGCGACATTTGTGGAAGCACAATTGTGCGATGGAGAAGTGATTGTGGTTGGTGGAGGAAATGCAGCTGGTCAGGCTGCCGTGTTTCTTGCTGAGATGACGAAGCGCGTATACATGCTTGTCAGGTCTGCGGGTTTGGTTGAGAGCATGTCGCGCTACCTAATTCGCCGAATCGAAGAGACTCCTAAGATACTATTCCGGCCACACACTGAGATCTTGGCGCTTGAAGGAGGCGATCACCTCGAGTCCGTTCGGTGGCGAAACAATCAATCGGGTCAGACTGAAGAGCACAAGATCAGGCACGTGTTCGTCATGACCGGCGCCACTCCGAATACCCATTGGCTCGATGGCTGCGTGGCGCTAGACACTCAAGGCTTCATTAAGACTGGTTTTGACCTGTCGCCAGAAAATCTGATGGCAGCTCGCTGGCCCCTTGCCCGTCCGCCGTACCTGTTCGAAACCAGTTTGCCGGGGATTTTCGCAGTGGGTGACGTGCGAGGCGGCAGCGTCAAGCGTGTTGCGTCCGCGGTCGGCGAAGGATCAATCGCGATTTCGTTTATTCATAAAGTACTCCAGGAATAGGAAACAGATCGAATTAGCACTGTCATCGTATTCATGCTGCAATCAATGGCCAATTACATTATTTCATTATATGATGACTCTAACATTTATTTTTCACAAGATTAATTTGAGTTTAAAATTAAATAACCTATTCCGGTTAATCTCTATATTTTATGGCCACATTTATTGCAGTAAATTGAATCAGCCATACAGCTGTTCCCACAGCTAGAACATACAAGGGCTGTAGGTCTAGGTTTGTTTATTTTTCCTCCTTGATGTAAGTTTGTTATCAACAAGATTAAATCCTCGAGCTCGTCTTAATGAAGTTGTTCTACCATCTTTCGTTCTTATTATCAGTGGAAAAAACTAAAAACAAGTACTTAAGGATGCTGTCGAGCTAAGTTACTAATATTTAGGAGCAATATAATATAACAGGGTCAGTGATTTGTGAACCATTTTTGACTCTAAATAGAATTTTTGTAGAATTCGATTCCCACTACAAAATCAACATTAAAATATAATGAGCCCGTCGGGATATGACTGAATATTCATTCGGAACCTCTGTCGGAATCTGAGATTTAGATATTCATATTAGTGGCGAATTGGACTATTAAATGAGTCCAGAGGGACTGACGCTGAAATCAGAACTAATCCGTTTGATATTATCGCATTTTTAATCTGTAGATTTCGACTAACCTTATTTTTCTTCATCCGCTAATTAATCATGTATTATACTTGTTTCAGCTATAGCAAGTCTTGCACAAAATCCCATTACTCCACCAAATATTATATGTAATGATAATGAACCCCAAAAGATGGTATTTGAAAGCTCAATAAGTTTTTTTGTCATCGCATATAGTGAAGTTGATGGATTTGATTCTACAAGAATTTTTTGTAAGGTTGGTTGCATGATTACATAATTTATTGGCAAGAATAGAACTCCCCACACAATTATTCCTGCCAGAATGCCCGTTCCTACTCCCTTTAATACTGAATTAATATGCAATACTTTAATCCTCATTGATATACCACTGTAAATAATTCCTATAATAACGGCAGTTATCATATACAAGAGAAATCCAATATATACTGCGTAAGAGGTATCTATTCCAAACCCAATTCCAACCATCTGAAACAACGCACCTGGCTCTAGTCCCATTTCCTGATCTAAAGCTAGGAATAATCCAAAAATCGCCCAAGCCGCAGTCAGACCTGCAATTATACCAGGAGGTCTTTTTATAACAATCCCACTTGATGATTCCATATTATTGAATCATCAAAATAATATTTAGGGATGTCGTTTTGGAGGAAATAAATAAACCTAGCAGAGTTAGAAAACGGTAGTGTCGATATTAAAGATTCAATTTTTATCCAAGATCCCGACAAAATCAAATTCAAATTCGCATTTAATAGAATTAAGAAATAGAACTGTTCGATGAAGTATATGATGCTATTTTTACTTTTTACATAGCGCTATGCCAAAACATTAGAGTTACTAGTAAATATTAGGGTTACTAGTAAATATTACTGTTTTTAACGATGGAGCAAATGTTACTCGAAGTAATAGCTAACCAAATATTCATTTCAGATCTTAATTGGATTTCTGATTAAATCTTGATAGTAGTACTTGGTTTTTCATTGAAGTACCAATAGATTGATAATATTAGAATTATTTTCTCTACGCTAAACGAAACTAAAATAAATTAAATAACTACAAAACTGTGAAAAAACATAAAGTTGTTCCTTCATTAGGGGTTCGAAGAATTCTTTAACTCATATTTTTCAATTGCAGGTTGCTTGGGCTTATAGGTTACCGACAGGATATCTCCAATGGCATAATTGCAATTTGAGATCACCCTTGGTATCTTGTCTGACGGCTCGACAACACAATTGTTGTCTTTCTTCAGCTTAACAGGCACATCCTCAGTTATGGCTGCACTAAACAAATTTTTTGCAGATGAGCCCAACAACGCTAATATTATAACTATTCCCGCAACAATGAAAATTAGTGCTAACTTCCACATTGAAATGTTTTGAAAGCTCACCAGTTATTATTTACGGCTCAAATATATTAAGTTGCTGTAAATTAGATTTTGTTGTTCCCTAATTATACTTGGAAAAATCAAATAATTAGATTTTCAATGGATTTTGGTAGATTAGTGACAGTGACCAAGATTCAACCAAGCCACACTACATGATATGTCATAAATTGAATGAATTATAAGCTTGTTACCAAAAATCAATATTTAGTCTTGACCGTTGGTTATTATAAAGAGATGTAACCCATAAACAACAGATTCGAAAAATATAAATTTTGTATATGCTTTGGTGGTAACAATGTGGAATTTCACACCAGTCAAATTAAGAAACTATAAGAGGTGCTGATGCGTCGGGATTAGTTCCCTTCATGTAGTAGGGTTCAACTAAACCGTATTTAGCTTTTTGTTCTGATTATAATCTTCTTAATTGTATATTTATGAAACAGACTAAATAAAGGACAACATCGGGTTTGGGACTGGTCATTTGTGAATCAAATTTGACGTAAATTTGGGAATTCAATTAGTTAGTTGTAGAATTGAGTTAATTCTTGTCAAAAGTCAAATAGTATTAAAAACACATATTTATTGTGAGTGGAATTTGGGACAAGGTCTATTCGAATGATTCATCTTTTTTTGGAGAAGAGACCAGTAATTTTGCTCTGATATGTTATGAGGATTTTATTAAATATAGAGTGAAAAGATTATTAGAACTAGGATGTGGTCAGGGAAGAGATACAATATTTTTTGCAACGAACGGTTTAGATGTTCATGCAATAGATTCTTCTAAAGTAGCAATAGAAAATATATATCAAAAAATAAGAGAAAAAAAAATTTCTTTATATTTAAAACATTTTCAAGCAAGGCGAGATTTACCATTTGGTAACAGTTATTTTGATGCAATATATTCACACATGTTTTATAATATGTCTTTCACAGATGAGGAACTGAAGCCTCTTTTCATAGATTCTAGTAGAGTATTAAAAAATAATGGTTTATTCTATTTTTCCGTTCGAAGTGATAAGGATGTTCTATACAATAAAGGCAAGAAAGTAGGTAGTAATATTTATGAAATAAATGGTTTTAAAATTAGATTTTTTACCAAACCACAAATAAAGTCATTTTTATCTGATTATTTTGAAATCAAAAAGATTATGGAAAGTTATGAGGAACCAGTACGTCTTTATCTTGTCTTTTGTTATAAAAAATAATTACATGAGCTAAGACCGAATTTTACACGATTTTGAGACCCTCCATACTAGAACTAATTTACTATCTACGATTCAATTTCTCTATTAATGGATATTGACTTAAATCCACCAACTCTAAGAATAGAATATGAGATTATCATGATTGAAGCTGTCATAAATATCGATGCAAAGGTTGTCAAGAAAATGCTGGCGCTAAGAGGAACTAGAAATCCAATAAATGAAAAGCATGCTGGACACACACCTATCAAGAAACCAAGAAGAGTTCCTGCAATCCCAGACTTTGTAGCTTTACTTGTTTTGCAGCCTATACGCCTGTTCCTAGAATACAGTTAAAAAGTTATGAACATTCCAAATAAAACTGAAAAGATAATATACATTACAGAGTTCCAAGGTTTTTGATATAGGTTTTTCTTTTAGGAATTGGAATTGCAACTTGTTTTTATTCAAATTTATTCGAACGGGTTCATGGGAATCGAATCTTACATGTAGTACGATTCAGCTACATTGTATTTAGCTTTTTGACTTTACTAACTATTGTTGCATTAGTCTTGTTCGACGAGGCTAAAGTTTTCACTAATTCATAGTTGGAAAATAAATGAAGCAAGGAAATAATATATATTGATGGCAAATTTGTGCATTTTAGCACAGTCAATTAACCTTTATAAGCGATTAATTATTCACTTCCTTCATGCATTACAACAAAACACTACATTTAGTCATATTAGCCAGTGCACTGTTATCGTTGCTACTCCTTGCAACTACATACTCGAATTTTACGTATGCACAAAACAAATTTAGAGCAAAACTCGATGCAAATAATGAAGTCCCACCCGTAAATTCAACAGCAGAAGGTGTAGCCACATTCAAAGTAAAGGATGATGCAATAAAATCTAAGATCAATATAACTGGAATAACAGATGTTTCAGGCGCTCACATACACACAGGAAAAAAGGGCGAGAATGGTGATCCAATAGTTGATTTATTAAAAACAGGTGAGAAGAATAAAACACCGGGAGGAGTTACAATTGAAGGAAACTTTACTGCTTCTGACTTTGAAGGTTCCATGAAAGGAAAAGCTCTATCTGATCTGCAATCCGCGATGGGCACTAATGAGACATATGTTAATATTCATACAAGTGATCATCCAGATGGAGAGATAAGGGGACAAATCACAGTTAAAGGCAACGCAACACAGTAGAGCTTGTGAATCCTACAACGACAACAAATGGAAGGAAATAGGGTTGACTGCGTGAGATAACAAAAGGATTCACATCTTACCGTCGGGAACCAAATTGTTAACAATTCGGATCCAACTCAAGTGGGATACAATTGAATATTGAAGTGGACCATTATTAGGATTTCAAAAACCAAATACAATTTTATTTGTTTCATTAATTTTGGATGATTTAGATATTGTGTAATTTGTCCAGAATATTTTCAATACATTTCAGTTTCCATATCCATGTATTTATCATAATTTAATAAAGTCGTATGCTAAAACAATTCTGAAAAATAAATTATTGTTTAGCTTCCGGCTTGTACCAATAAATTGTATTTTTATTTTTACAGGAAAAACATTCTTTCTTCATTTCGACAAAATCACCAGGAGGATCATTAGGTTTTGAATGAGCTTCAGTATAGACACCATCCGGTGGAATAACTTCATAACTAGAACCGCATTTAAGACAACCTAGGGCTATTGAAGACATAAATTATTTCTTTATTATGTTGTATCTAAATATTTCTTAGTCAAGATCTAAATTTGTATATTCATAACGGAATTTTTTATAAACTTAACAAATTTGATATTTTTCATCATCAAGAACGACACTAAAATATAATGAGGCCGTCAGGATATGACTGAATATTCAATCGGAACTTGTATCCATTAATTGCTTTACCAGTTTATAATCCGAGTCGAACTATGGAGGCTTCACTTATCTTTAATAACTATTCTGCCCTTGCTTTTTTAACCTTGAACTTTCCTTGTACAAATACAGGTTCTTCAACTCCCCAACTCCACTTCTTCTTGGGATTTACCCTTATATATTGGAGATTGGGGTGGTCAGTGTTTTCCATATAACCTCCTTGGCGAGTAACAATATCAGCAGTGCCATAGATCCTTATACCTCTTGGATCCCATGGATCGATACTTTTCAAGTCATCAACCACCATTGCAACCTTGTTATTTTTCAAAACATTTCTAAATTTTGTGGATTTAAGAAGGTTCATCCCGCCTACATACAGATATTCACCATCAAAATCAAACCCAACAGGTACAACATCAGGTTGTACGGATCCTTCTTGTTGTGTAGAAGCTGCAGCTGAAGCTATTCTTGCAAGACGTTGAGACTTTAGATATTCTACTTCCTTTTGGGTAAATATCGATTTTGCCATTTGACACTGAAGAGTAAGCATTAACAAAAGATAAAGTTAACTTAGCAATTAGTTGATGAAACTGCTCTTGCGGTAGATTTCCAAATTGAGATCGAGGATGAATTTAAATTACTAGATTAAGAACCAGCTATATCATCATAACGCTTCCAACCTCCACATAAGAGAACTAATTTTACTATCAGATACTTTATTTTGTTTGATCTGTTATATTCATTAGCTCACAATGAAATTCAGAAAGATTGTTGAAACGTCAATATATTCATCTCATTTAGAAAAAATGAAAGAATTCTATGTTGATAAATTGGGTTTAGAGCTCGTCTCTGAACAGAAAGGCAGGCATGTTTTTTTAAAGACGGATAAAAATATGCTTCTTATTTTTAATCACGGGGTAACTGCAGTTGAAAAAGAAACCAGTCATGGTGCACTTACTCCGCCTTCAATGGTTCATGTTGCCTTTGAAATCGAATTAGACCAATATGAGGAAGCAAGGGATTTGCTAGAAAAAAATAATATACAAATCGAAAAGGAAATGGCGTGGGAAAATGATATCAAGTCCAGATCAATTTATTTTCGAGATCCTGCTGGGAACCTTGTAGAATTCATAACAAGAAATTACTGGCGAGTAGCAGATTGATTTTCAAAATATATCAAAGGATTTTGTATGGGACAGTTTATAGCTTATTGTCATTAACTTCACGACAATTCTTCTTTCTTTTGATGAACAAATTTGATTGCATCTGTAATGACAATTTCATTGGTAACAAGGTCCATCAATACATAAATAATTAGAACAGTATGAATTAAAATGGAACTCGGGAGCCAATAATGATAATTACGACTCAAGCTCTGAAAAAGGCAATCCTTGCTGCATTGGCTGACGAGGATATGACAAAGATATTGAATGCAGTTATGGTCATGTCGAAATCAGTCAATTCAATCATGAGAGAACAGAATATCCCTTACACCACGGCATATAGGAAGACAAAGTGGCTTCTAAAGCAAGGACTTCTTGTGGTTGATAGAATTGAAATTACGCCAGATGGAAAGAAATCGAGTTTGGTTCATGCTACCCTTCAGTCAATAGCTGTCAAGTACGAACAAGATGGTACCATTATCGTTGAAGCTGAAGAAAATATTAATGCACTAAAAAAAGTAATGAAAAAATTCCTTTCAATGGAATAAAAGCAAAAAATGAAATCTTATTTTTGAGTATCAGTATCAGCAGGGCTATCGACAAGATTTTTGATACCTTTTTCGGAATAATAAAATCGAATCCATATAATAAAGGTCAGAAAAATTGTTGCACCAACATGTATTTGTGACCCTAACGATTCAGGTATGGATAAAAATGCAGCGAGCTCTTTGATCTCAATTATCTCTCCTAGAACATACAGTCCTATGAATAATGAAATTTGAAATTGGAAAGTCCTGATACTCTTGGATTTAATTGATAACAGCACAAAGAAAGCCAAAGATACTAAAAAAAGAATCGATGTGATTATAGACAGAGATGGAATTAATTCTGGATTTAAATCGAGATTCAAATTAGATACTAGCCTCTTCCTCTTTTCTCTTCATTTTTTTTATTGAAAAGTAATAGATAATTGCAAATATTGTTAAAGCCACTGCAGATATTGGTTCGAGAATTCCTTTTGAGAGTAGCTTCAGATTTAACATTCCGGCAATATGATAAATGAATTGGATTAACATAAAACTAGCAAATAACATCATTAGTTTTACAAGAATATCATCTTCAATCTTTTTACTTCTTGACTTCAAGATAAAGTAAATTGGGATTGTAAAACCTGCAAAATAAAAAATGGCATCGATTAAGTGATATTCAAATTGTATCAATCTAACTAGATTACCATTTCCTTCTCCATTGAGATTCTTTAACTTATGCATAGGCATTAGAACTTAAATATAGATCTACGAAATCCACATCTGAACTCCAGAGCTGGATTCCAAACTTAAGCTTCGTCTTTTCGTTTATATCAAAAATAAAAGGAACAGCCAGTACAGAAAATGAATAACCAAAAAAATAAGTCAGAACAAAAATGGCTGATAGCATCGACCCTTATGGTCGCACTATCAGTAACAGCTATAATAAGTGCAACCAGTGACCAAAGTCTACAAAAGACGTTCGCAGAAAATACGACAACATTCAAAATGGTCAATCCAAACCAATCGACAAACAAGGAATTCTGGATAAATACAGTACACCTTGATGGAAACACAAACTTGAATCTTGGCATAAAATGTGATACATGTCCTCAAAACACTCCCCTACATCCAGCTGAGCAGCCTCCTGCAAATTCAACAATTCCTGTTGGTGGAGGTTTCAGAATAACGGAACCAAATAAAGTCGGAGCTTGGGACTTCAGATCGTTCACATTCTCGCCAGACCAAATAGTAGTCAACCAAGGTGATAAAGTCACTCTGCACTTCATAGGAGTCCAAGGAGCACACCATGCCATTACTATTCAAGGAGTAGATACCTTTGAACTGATGAGAGGACAAATACACACAGTATCATTTGTGGCAAACAATCCGGGAACCATAACCTACATTTGCCACGTACATTTACCTAACATGGTTGGCCAGGTATTGGTCCTGCCAAAAGCTGCATAGGGAATATAGGAAGTAATGTTCAATGGCGGTCTCGCCTTCCACTCTCTTTTTTGATTTTGATTTTTACTTGAATATGGCAAACACATCCCCATCAATAATGGGAGCTCCGAATTTAATACTTATTATTGGTACAAAAGTGATAAAGTGATGTGGATAATCAATTATTTCAAAAGAAAAATCATTACTGATAATGATACAATTCATTTTGATAAGTGTTATTCAATACAATATAACAATAACAATGAAGATTCTAGTACAATAATGGAAAAATACTCTTGCTGGTCTGTTCTCCTTATCGATGGATTAGAAATAGAAGCAAAGATATTACATAAGGGGAGGGGTAAATTCAAAATTGTTGAAGAGAACTATAAATCAAAGTATGTTAACAAAATAGTGGACGCATCAGGTGTAATTCGCTGTAAATTGAAACCCGAAGATGTAGATAGTATTATGAGAAACAAGTTAGCACAATTTACATATTAAAAATAGTACATAACAAAAGATAGTATATAGGCATCTCAAATGAATCGAGCTTGATAATAGTGCGATAATCTGCCTTTGTATGATAATTATCTGTGATACTCAAGTTTTAATTGGCTGGTGTTCAGCCGTCGGGATATGACTGAATATTATTGCGGAATCTTGGCAAATTTGAATGTATCAGGATAACATTAGGATAGACCTAGAAGAGTTGTGCCTATATAACAGATTAGTTTAATTAAGGAATAGTACATAGTATGTCTAAACCATTCAATGTCTATCACTTGGAAAAGAGACTCAGGACTCACTGCTCGAATGACCCTTAGCTTCATTATTTTAGGAATTCTATATGTGGTATTTTTGAGCATACTACATTATCTTGGGGTAGGATACATTCCTCTAGCCTTTATAGCAGGGGGTATGATCATGGCGCAATGGTACTTCTCCGATAAGATAGTACTCTGGACTTCTGGAGCCAAGATCGTATCAAAAGAGGAATATCCACAGCTACATAATATTGTTGAAAACCTCGTAAATAAAAATGGTATTCCGAAACCTAAAGTAGCTGTAGTTAATTCAGCCGTCCCTAATGCTTTTGCCACAGGGAAAAGCCCCAGGAGCTCCCTAATAGCAGTAACAACTGGTATACTGGGCCTGCTCGATGATGAAGAACTCGAAGCAGTAATAGGACATGAATTGACACACGTTAGAAATCGAGACGTCCTGGTTCTGACACTAGCTAGCGTATTTTCTACGGTTGCATGGTATCTCGCTCAATTTGGATTTTTTGGCGGTTACCAAAGTAGAAATCGTGGTAGTGGAAATGCAACGGCAATTGTAATACTGGTTGCAATAGTAACATGGGTGGTAAGTTTTCTCATAATTAGGGCAATTTCCAGATATAGAGAATATTCAGCAGATAGAGGAGGTGCAATAATGACTGGAAGGCCAGATAAATTGGCAGACGCACTTATGAAAATAAGCGGAAAAATGAACAAGATTCCAGCTAACGAATTGCAAAAGGTACAGAAAATGAATGCATTCTTTATTATCCCTGCCTTATCAGGGAGTTCCATCGCTAACCTCTTCTCAACTCATCCACCAGTTGAAAAAAGAGTCCAGAAACTCAAGGAAATGATGACTGGCGCGCACTGATAACGAATTAGCATTTATCTACGTTCATGCCACAGAGAACTAATTTTATCACGGGCCCGTCGGGAATCCAATTGTTAACAATTCGGATCCAAAATGAAAGAACCCAGAACCATTTGTCACAATTTTGTAGTTCAGAAATAATGCTTCGATATTCTATGGTATAAATTATATTAATTTTGCGTAGTTAATAATACTAATGTCCGAAATGACCAAGGATGAAATCAGAAATTTTCTCTTGAAAGGAACTTTTACAGGTAAATTAGGAACCATTAACAAGGATGGGACACCACATGTAGTTCCGATATGGTATACATTAGACGAAGATGATAATATTATTTTTAATACAGGTGAAGAATCAGTAAAGGCAAAAAATATTGGACGTGACAGTCGAGTCCGTTTATGTGTTGATGATCAGACTCCTCTTTTCTCATTTGTTACTATTGACGGTATAGCAGAAATAATTAGTAATGAACCAAGCGAAGTTTACAAATGGGCTAAAATTATTGCCGCAAGGTATATGGGTTATAATAAGTCAGAAGCGTATGGTAGGAGAAATAGCGCAGAAGGAGAACTGTTGATAAAAATTAAACCAATCAGAGTTATTGGTCAAAAGAATATAGCAGGATGGTAACCAGACAATATAAGTTAACTTTTAATGAATGAATTATTTATTTATAAAATAATGAATTTCAGAACTATAAGTTAATGTTATTATGCAGACTCAGTGGTTTGTGAAACAAATTTGAGATTCCTAAAATATTGGTAGGGCCGTAGGGATATGACTGTATATTCAATCGGAACCTAATCAGTATTTCCATTATAGAATTTTTAATTTCTGTTTACAATATGAAGCCATGTTAATTTGACAACCTATAAGTCGGGTTTGGTGGGAATCATGTATATTTGTACACTAGTTGAATCTGAAAATAATTGTTCGAGTAAAATTATTCAATACAATACGATCAAAATAAGCCTCTACAGGTGTCTGTCATTATTATTGTTCTCTTTTTTGTCTACTTCGTCATCGGCATTGTCGTAATCGGATAATTTCTCATCGATCTTTTTTTGTAATTCTTTATATCGTTCATATTTCTTGGTCCACTTCGAAAGTACAAACCATTGCCTTATTCCTATACCTAACCATATTAGGGAAATCAGAAATGGAATTACGCGCACGATGCCAAAGGCAGGGTTGAAACCAGGACCAAATGAATATTTACCATATCACTCTCTATGAGACATTGGTAAATAAAGTAGATTTCCAAGATTTTCACCTAACTAATGTGTTCTGCATTCTACGAATTATAATTTTAAGAACAAGATAAGTTATCAGGTAACAAAGTTACGTGTCATAGGTAAATAATGAATAAAATAGTCGCTTAGACTCTTTATCCTATGACAGTAAAAAAGATTGTGAATAAGAAGATAATCCTAGCTTCTGCTATTATAGGGGCTGGGATTTTATTATCAGCAGCTATCTTTATGGGCTCACCATTTGGGTACTTGTGGGCACAACAACAAATGATAACGAACAGCAACATCTCTATGCATGACAACATGCCTAAAATCAATGGTTCAATAAATGTAGGACAACAACTAAAGAACTTTTTTAAAGAGAATACGAAGATTCCCTTTACAACCGCAGCTGAAACTGCACTAAAACAAATTCCCAATGGAAAAGTATTAGGAGGTCATTTGGGGGTAACTCAAGGATATTTAACATACACATACTTTGTTGTAGACCCAACTAATGAGACAGGACACAAAGTAATTGTAGATGCTGGAAATGGTAAAGTTCTCTATACGTCAGAAGGTTTCGCAATGGCTTCATTAGCGTCATCATGGAAAGGACATGGAGTCGAACCATGGCACGAGTTTGGAGGCCCGTGGAAAGGTTCTGGATTTGCACCATTTTGGCATGGACTCTTTGGATAATAGATTGCCATTGTGACCAATTACATCTGTCTGACAGAATAGATTATTAAGACCAGGTTTAATCCAACCCAACCCACTTTTCATTCCAAGTTTTAGATACTTTGGTCAATAAAAGGTTACCATAGTTGATAACACAACTCAGCATGGGTTCAGATATCCTAGTTATTTAGATGGATAATATCAATATCAAAAGTCAAGTCACGTATTAATTAATAGGTCTGGAGCCGTCGGTACCCACGACGCTATTGGTTCTAAAAGTGGATTCTGATATGCATATGTACAACTAATCTTTAAAGTTTTTTTCTTACTAGGAATAGGAATGGCAATTATGAATTGAGCTCATGTTCACTTATCATGACTCTTCTTCCTCCTCTTCCTCATCAGTCCGGATGACTTGGCGTTTTAAGATTAGGTTTAAAGGGATATAACGTTTGCTAGACAAATATAATCATGGAATGGCAAATCCAGAAAATGAACAGTTCAAACTCAAAGAAGGGCTTTAGTTAATGGATTTTGAAAAAGATACATGTAGTATTTGTGGTAAATATACTGACATAACCGCCAAAGTGTTAAACGAACGGGAGACACTTTATTGTATGGAATGCCAGGACAAGGAACTGAAAAGAATGTTAGATAATTTTAATCAAATAAAGTTTTACTGTATAAAATGTGGTTCCACCAACGTAACAAAAAGTGATCCCAAGACAGGAATTAGTTTAACAGATATACCAAATGCTATATACGCTAATGCCCTTATAACATGTAAGGATTGTGACCATCGGTTTTTTGTGAATATGGAAGATCATGGCAAAATAAATTGACGGACGATATTTTCTTTCGACATTTCTCGCGCTAGGATCACAAGGTACAGCCCATATAAATACATGTTATAATACGGGCCCGTCGGGGAACAATGCTGTTAACAATTCGGATCCAGGAGTGATAATTGAATTTTTTTGGGACCATAACCACAATTTTTAACACTATGGTAAATATAAAGTGAGAGAACTGTTGTGCCTTATAAGGTGGTTGAAATCAGTTTTTACGATTGCTAACTTTATTGCGAAAAAGGTGATCTGAAGGGAGGACTGGACACAGGATTTCTGATAGCAAGCTCTGTTGTAGACGCCCAAGCGGTGTACAGTAATGGTTCGGCATTATTATCTCGATCGCCTGTAAAGTAACCATGACCATTGCCATCACATGTTGTGGCGGGCGAGGAGCCGAGACTCCTAAGAGCATTCCTGATATCCGAAGGAGATGCCCCAGGATGTTCAGATTTATATAATGCAGCGGCGCCTGTAACGTGAGCAGTTGAGGCACTCGTACCACTGAACGACGTGTAAGAACTACCTCTTGTTGTTGTTTTGACCAGTACCCCTGGAGCAGCCAGATCAACTACTGGACCATAATTACTAAAACTTGCGAAGGTATCATCTTTACCAACTGTTGTAGATATAGAGGATTTACCACCGCACTTTCCGTCAATGTCAACAATTGCTGATACAGCTATTACTTCTGGGTAGCTTGCAGGAAATACAGATGAGGCATCCTTTCCGTCATTCCCAGCAGCCGCTATATAAGTTACTCCAGCTGCCACAGACTTAATGATTGCCTTATGAAGAGCATCATTTTTGCCAACGGCCCCAAAGCTCAAATTCACAACATCTATCTCCTTTGCATGTTGAGTAACATAATCGATGCCCATTATTATGTCGGAGCTGGAACCAATGCCGTTACTATCAAGAACCTTAATAGCCCATAATCTAGCGCCTGGAGCAAGACCCACTACACCCTGAGAATCATCTTTTGCCGCAGCAACCCCAGCAACAGCTGTACCATGACCATTATCATCGTTACCACTACTTGTTCCCGAAACAAATGATACTTGTCTATATACGTTCAGGTCCGGATGATTCAGGTCAATTCCAGTATCCACGATGCCTATGTCAACATTTACAGCGCCCTTCCCATCTCCAGATTTCGTTGAGCTCAAATCACCATCTACTCTATTAATCCCAGTTGGTAAATTCTGAGCGAATGCCTTTACCTTAACATCAGGCTGCACATAGTCTACTTCTGGAATTTTCATAATTTCCTCAAGCACCTTCTCATTAGGGACTCTAATAGCGAACCCGTGTAAAGAGTGATCATAAATATGTCGTAATGCTGCTCCTTCGCTTTTGGCTTCACCAGCTAGAGACCTTACAGATGATAAAAAATTGTTATCCTTTAGTACGACGATGTAATCATTCGGTGTTTTTTCTCCCGTAGCCTCTCTTAATTTATTTGCCATCTCGAATACATTGGTCCTAACATCATCATTTTTGCCTTGTAGTGATGTTTTATCGATGGGCTTCGCTTCCACCTCAAACAAGGAATTTTGTGACACCGAAGTTAATATACAGTTTGAAAACAAGAGCGCTATCAAGATACTTGATATATACCCAACATTCTTCCGAAAACCCATGGTCTTTACGCAGGATTATGAATCATAATTTATTTAACTTTGGAAACATGCTTAACTACGTTTCTTCTAAACGATCCGAGTTCCAATTGACACTGTAAAGGAATTCCTTGATAGCTAAACTTAACTATCGATTAACAAAGAGTACTCGGACGAAGTTTGGGATATCACAGAACCATTTAACTCAGCTTCTATACAGGCGAAGCTCAAATAAAATAATGTTACTCAGCAAGGACTAATAATCAATAAAATTTTTGTTCCGTAATTTATAGATATCTGGCCTTTTTGGGAATAGTGCAATCTTTACAGTTTACAATTGGTAATCGGTGTGTCCGACATTGAAATTAATATACAATAGATCAAGGTGCGAATGCGTCGGGAACGATACTGTTAACAACTCGGATCCAATTTAATCAATACGGTGGAAATTAAATTTCCTGAGGGTTAGCTAAAGGCTCGATAATATGCACTTAGTTAGTCTGAACCTTAAACCCACAAACAGAATATAGCATCTTTTAATATTAATCATAGATCAGAGTATGTTATGATTTCAATGGGAACTAAATTATTTCAAGAGGTTGATATAACGTACAGAAAGTAAAATAACAACAAATAATGCAACATTGGCGTATGACAATTACTCCAACGGCTAATATGATTGATATAGAAATTATAGTTAGGATGATTTACTCCCAAGTTTGCAGAACTCCATATGATATCTTTTACAAGAAGGCCCTACATTTCAAAATTTCCAATATGTTTGGCATATGTATACCTACGTAATATCAAATCTAGTTCAAGTAAATTAATTAAAGTGAGTAGTGATCTAATTATATGATTGCAAATGATGGCTCATGCAACAATTAAACTCCCACTGCATGGTGGCCATACCCCTTCTTATCTTATCCACAGGATGATCAAACTTTCAGGCGCAATTGCGAAAGTGATTGTAAATGAATACGGTGAACACGAGTTTTTAAGAAGATTATCTGATCCCTTGTGGTTTCAGGCTTTTGGTTGTGTGCTAGGTTTTGATTGGCACTCTTCAGGAATAACAACCGTAGTAACGGGCGTTTTAAAACAATCACTGACAGTTGAAGAACACGGTATTTCCATAGCAGGAGGGAAGGGCAAAAAATCTACCCAAACTAAAAATGAAATCCCAACATTGGCTGAAAAATATTACAATCTATCTTCTAACAAAATTGATAGTTTAGTATATGCAAGTAGGATGGCTGCAAAAGTCGATAATGCGACAGTACAAGACGGGTACACACTGTATCACCATGTGATCCTTTTTGATAAAAATGGTGATTGGTCTGTAGTTCAACAAGGCATGAATACTAAAGACATGACTGCAAGAAGATATCACTGGATATCAGATTTTGCGAAAAGCTTCACTTGCGAACCTCATGCAGGAATAATTAGCAATTACAAGAATTTAAGCACCTTGAACATGTCTTCAATTAATTCAAAAGAAAATCAAAAGGTTTCCCTGGAATTAGCAACCGGCAATATTGAGAACCTGAAATCTTCTGTTAACAGGCTCGTACTAAAGAAAGATCATACGCTGGGAATGGATAGTACATTAGATGATTGGACACCGAGAAGCAATTTAAGCTATACTTCTGGTATCGTTTTTGAAGGTTACCATGCTGATGAACACTATGAAATGCCTCGTAGATTGGACTGGAATTTATTTAGAAAAATTTATGATATTCAACCTAGGAACTACGAGCAACTAATTTCCGTACACGGTTTCGGACCCGCAGCAGTTAGAGCTTTATCTCTTATCGGCGAGATAATTTTTGGAACTAAAGCTTCATGGCAAGATCCTGTGAAATATAATTTTGCTCATGGTGGTAAGGATGGCGTACCCTATCCGGTCGCTCGAAATACCTATGATAAGTCAATTAGTTATCTGTCGGACGCTATCGAAGGAGCGGAAATACAAAGACAAGAGAGAATTCATGCTTTAAAGAAACTGGCAGCCTTCTCTAAAAGATTGTTCTCTGATTGAGGAACTAGTAGTATCAAAACTCACTGTAATCGAGAGATATTTTCAATTTAAATGTTGCACTGCTATTGTTTTAATTTAAGCCTCAGGAAATTTTCCAGTCATAAATTTTACGTATAAATTGCTAGTTCCCAATTCATCAAAAATCTTTTTTATCGTTCCTAGCATAGTTTATGGTCATAAAATCCGATACTAAAGTTAAGATTGAATTTACACGTATTCGGCCGTCGGGAATCGTATTGTTAACAATTCGGATCCGGAGGGACTAGTCTGATTTTTCATTTGATTCCAGATTACTTGCCGTACATTGTTTTTCTACTGAATAACCTAATCAGTTTTCGTACGAGAATGTTTATGATCCTTCGTGAGGAATCCATTATATCAGTAGCATTATTAAATAAAGATTAGTTTGAAGATAACTGAATTTTGTTTTGGATCTTTATTTCATAACGATGAAAGTAAGGAAATTAATAACATTGGATTTTCCGATTCTCCATTTCAAATAGAACGAAGTTGTGTCAAGTATATATATCAAATAATGAATCATAGACGATCACTGCCTGATAAAAATGATTTCAGAAGAAAAGAAAGATGTTGTAAGGAACCTGTATTTATCTGGAATTGGTGAAGAATTCATTGCGATGCAATTAGATTTAGAGGTTCCTATAGTAATCAGTGTCCTGAAAGAACTTGGCATTTATAGATCAGAGAAGAAAGAGTAATTGGATTTAATGGAAATTAAGAAGCCGAAAAAGATACACTAAACTCCCATTTTTGCAAGAATTCCGTTTTTGATTAGATCTGTACAAAATCTGATATTACCTATTGGGATAGGCTTTAATAATTGTGCAGGCTATTTTTCGATGAATGAACCGAGAAGAAATCCTAAAAAAAACCAACGATTTGGGAGTGACTACTACCCCTGAAATTATAAACCAAATATCAGATATGGTTTCAAAGATAGCTGCTGATACTATGCTTTCCGCAGGCGAAGTTGAAGCATTGACAAATATCATGACATTAAAAGCATGCGATACTGCATTGCTTGATAAAAGGACAATTATTACGGTTAATGATGTTCTATCATCACTCAATTTAGTATGCGTTCCATTTTTTTTTCCATGTGCTAAAAGTAACATACTGGAGAATCCTCGTATTACAGCTTCCGTTATTACACCTTCTGATGTAAATTTGCTTGAAAGTTTAGGCATTACTAAGAATGACGAATTAAATGTTATGTCAACTACTGAAATAGCGAATAAAGCGGTAAGTTACCTTAAAAGTAAGGTTCCTTCAATGGATATTTCATCTCATGATTTTGATTTGTTTAATAAGAGAATAGAAATTTGGAAACTACAGGCAAATATTCTGTCTACCTTAAATAAATAAATCGGCTAGGCTGATCTATTCAATCTATAGCGATCTATATTAATCCCAGTATCTGAGGAAATTCTTACTCCATCACTTGTCTAAATCGTGTTTTATGATATGATTGCTATAAAAATATTTTGTCCTTTAATAAGGAACGTCTTCACTGAGAAATTGTAGGGAGTAATTGCATACGCCCAAAAAATCGGAATAAACTTGAAAATCTGTTTGATATATAACTAACAAGTATGTATATTTAAATTAAATGAGTTTGTAAATTAAACCATGGCAAAATTAATCGAAATGGATGAAGTTACTCTCAGACCAAATGGAAAACCAAGTGGAAAACCAAGTGGCAGGTCCAGTAGTTTTGATAAATAAATTCAATGTTGATACCCATGAAGTAGAACAGTTTTTAAAAGCTTGGAAAGAGGATGTTTCAAGTTCAAAGATCAATCAGGATTTATCTCTGCACAATTACACCAAGGCATTGGAAAGAGCTCTGTTTTTGTCAATTATGCAGTTTGGCACTTAGCATTTCAAGAAAAAAGTTGACAATGTCATTGGTCCTGATTTTCAATCCCAACTTTCCAAGTATCCTAAAAGTCTGGTGGTTTCTCCACATTTATTCAAAAAAGTTGCTGTTCCTGGAATATGTGCAGACTGAGCTGAAGTATACAATAGTCGATAATGCAGCATTTTCTTAAAAGGAACTAGACTAATTAAATTCCCGGTGTTCGGCCGTCGGGGTGTGAATCAAAATTGACACAATTTTCAGGCTTACTCATAGAATTAATTTGGTATCGGGTTCGGTGGGACTGATAACGCTACAATTATAATTTAGGAACCCTGCTACTCAAGGTCGGTATTAATTCATTCAACATTGGAGATTTGTAAGCAGGTCGGAAGGGAGAAATCATCTTCAAACACCGTAGAGTTCATAAGTTCGACGATTACCTATTGCTCTTTCAATAGTATCTCAAATGGTAGCGTTAACTTTTGCAATGTTTGTTGCAGCAAATTCAATTGATCTACTACGTCCCAGTGTTCGATTATAATACCATTCTCTATCCTATAGAGGTCAGCAGATCTGATGTTTACTGATCTGTATGTTGGTGACACCAAGTCATTGTAAATAATATAAGAATGAGCTCGTATAATAATTTCTCTTGACAGAAGAACCTGCAGGAATCTACGTTTCAACTCTTGAAGAGCTGAAGAAAAAAGGATGTATGTCTTTTAATGTTGATGGATACGATCTAGTAATCTTCTATCATGAAGGACGCGTGTATGCATTAGATAACCGTTGCCCTCATATGGGGTTCCCTCTGAGCCGCGGCACTACTAAGGAGGGTATACTCACTTGTGACTGGCACCACGCCAGATTCGATCTGAAAAGGGGGGGTACGTTTGATTTATGGGCTGGTGACGTGCCATCTTTTCCTGCTCATAAGAATAGGACTAAAACATGGAATTACTTACCGGCAGGATGGCTGGGGACAAGGACTTACCATTCTTGTATGCATGGTCAACCTGCTGCCAATCCTATCCTCTGAAGATAGATCACGCGCCCTCTATCATGGTTTATCGGCTGTGGCTCAAGACTGTGATGGTGTAGCACCACGTTTTGCAGTAAAAGGACTTCCAGATATGGCACCTGACGTAGTAACTTTGAAGGGGTGGTTTCGTCATTTTATAGAAGTTCGTGATTCTGATGGCGCTGAACGCTGTTTGGTTTCAGCTATTCAGGCAAAGCCAAAGCCAGACCCTTTGGAAATAGCTGATATACTTTTTTCAGCTGCTACCGATCACCGATATCTGGATGGGGGTCATATTCTTGATTTCACAAACAAGGCATTCGAAGTGCTCGAAGTTGTAGGATGGGACATGGCAGAAGGAATTTTGTCTAGTCTGGTGCCTCTATATGCCAGAGCAACTCGAATGGAGGAGAGAAGCTCTTGGCGGCATCCTGTAGACCTCTCAAAAATACTAGATAGATCATTCAGAGAAATCCCCAGCTCATTAGAATTAGGCAGGAAAAAACGAGGAAGTTGGAAGGTTGACAAATCATTTGTTGATACGCTTCTTGGAGACAAGCCTGACCAAATAGCAGACATACTTCTGAATGCAATCCGTAATGGTGCCACAGAACAGGAACTAGCAGTGTGTGTAGAGTATGCTTCAGTCTTGCGCATAGTATACTTTGGAACTTCAAATGAATTTTCTGATTGGGACACTGCTCTCCATACGTATACCTTTTCGCACGCAGTGCAACGGAGCCTGCATAGACTTTCTTCAGTCGAACTTTTGCGTGCAGTGTTTGACGTAGCTATGAGTGTGTACCTTATTCGTTTTCTTAACGTCACTCCTTCTCCTGTCCCAGCATCGGCAGCACAGGAGAATACTGAAGAGCCTGATACTCTCGCGAAGAAATTCCTAGAGGTCCTAGACAAACGACAGCAAGTGAGCGATGCGACTGAAGTAGTAACAAGGTATGTTACTTCAGGAGGAAATCAAGAGCGACTCCTCACTGTACTGGGTAACGCCCTGTTAAGAGAAGATAGAAATTTCCACTCTATTCAGATGATCGAAGCGGCATTCGGGCAATGGAAGTCCGTCCTTCAAACAAAAGTACCCCTCCTTGATCAATCTTCGATTCTGATCGCGGCTGCGCGCTATTTAGCCGCACATTCCCCCACAGTTCGCCGTCAGGGTCAGATGTTTGAAATTGCTTTTAGGCTGCATCGCGGAGCCAAGTTATATGAAGGAATTGAATAGCATAACTATGTATTATCACGTCACTTTTGAATCAGTGCCATCTTAACCTGAACGAATCCTTAACCAAATATTGAAAAGGTTGTAATATATTGTAGTTCAGTAATTAATGATCATAAATGACTATCGATAAACACCACAAGATTGTAGGTTTTTCTGATAGCATTTGCACCTGTAAGGAATGCAATCATAAGATGGGGCGAGATTGCTTCAAATTTCAGTGCGACTGTTGTAAAAAAGAAGACCATTCTATGGTGATGAATGGATTTGAAGGATTTGAAGTAACTAACAAAAAATTACGTTAAAATTTAAATAGTGACAATATTAGATTTACTAGACGTTACTGATCACAGTATTAATAATATTCGAGATCGGAAGTTTGTGAACCGTTTTTGAAGCTAAAGGCAGTTTTGTAGAACTCCATTCCTAATACAAAATCGACAGTAAAAAATAATGAGCCCGTCGGATTAGTGCCCTTCATGCAGTAGGGCTCTAATAATATGGTATCTAGTTTTTTGTTCGGATAATGAAGAATTCAGGTGACCATTATTCGGAAAGTTAAATTTATTCTTGGTCGAGTGATTTTCCTAGATTTGGGTAGACTATGTAGCCAGTTTTTTTGCGTTGCAATGTTCAAGTAGTACTGAAATAGATTTGTTACTTTGTTTATGCTTAAAGGAGAATTTCCGCTCCGCCCCAAAACTTACTGAAGCTATGGAGCTATTATCTTCAATTGATTTATCATCATCGCTATGTCATCCCATACCTTCATTGCCATCATGATACAAGTTCAATAAACAGGAATTAAATTTTGTATTCGAAAGATTCTCTACAATTTGTTTAAGGCTTACAAGTTCTTTAGTCCATGGTAACGCTTTCTTTTCAGTATTTGAATAAATATAGACATAGTTAGAATCACCATACCAGGCAGTTTTCCTTTTGGTAACTATATGTTTTCCAAATATTACTACCTCATCATTCTTCCAGGGTATATTTTGTAATAATGAATGTAAGTATCCGTTAGCCTCATGAAAATTCAAGATCTTGCCGTAGTAATATGCTACACCATCCACGGTTAGTAGATTAATTATATGGCTTTCAATAAGGAAGATACTTTTTATTATCTTAAACTTAATCCTTATGTGTCACTTGAATGCAAAAAAAAGGTGCTGAAAACAGGGATTTAGTTATTTGCAATAATTGTCTGTGGGCTGTATCCCTGTTAAAAGGTTCCAAAGTATTTCATCGGTGTCCTGTGTGCAATGGTAAGAAGCTAGAAGTTACCCCAGTTGAAGATTATGAGAATTATAAACTAGCGGTAAACCGAAAAAGAGGTTTGAGCATAGAATTTAGTGCTGAAGATTAGAGCTATCATACGCAAGAACTTAGAAGTTGAACGATTATCATTCAAGGTTTCTTTTACTTGGTATTAGAATTAGTTTATTCGGGCTCATCGGGATATGACTGAATATTCAATCGGAACTTAATATTTAACACAAATACATAATGGGCCCGTTTGTACAAGACCCATCCTTTCAAAATGAAGATTCTGATGCAACAATGAGGGGGTTCAAGCTTTAATGTTTCTTCTTAGATTTAAACCATAACTCGTTTCTATCTAAATATTCTATCTAGTTCGATTCTAATTTCTGAAACTAGATCTAATGATATTATAATTTTCATTCCTTACTCGTGTTTTTTTCTGAACATTTCAGTTTCGTAGTTAAACGATCAATACTTCCCCAAATTTAGGTAGCCGGGCTACTTGTGTTTTGCGGGCTACTTGTGTTTTGTGTTCTCACCTGCTGGGTTGCAAAATCGGTTAAGTACGATATTATTGAACTTGTTGCTAATCCAACAGAAAGACTGACTAAAGCCACGATAAACTTATCTACATCACCGGCACGGGTTAGTAAAAACCATGCGGCAATAGCCAGTAATGGAGATAAGAGCAGTAGGGCAAGATCTGTTAGTGACTGATAAAAAGACCATACTCTTCTTTCAACAGTCTGGTATACATAGACATCTACATTTTGGCTTTTTTCCAATCGCAGTTTGCCGTAAGTTACATCACCTAATTTAATCGTGACAATATTATCTGATAGAAACGCTTCCATTGTTATAGATTTTGTTTGGTCTTTTGAGGTAGCAACAAGCTTTTCATTTTCTTTCTTTATACTCCCATCAGTTATCCAATCTGCACCAAAGCTTGTTCTCAAGAATGATTTTAACTTCTCTAATTCCGCTTGGTCATCTGGAACTTTATTCCAACTAAACAAAGGTATTTTCACGTTGTTTGTAGTAGCATCACTAGATCTCTCAAGGTTCCATAGCTTTACTGAAGTACTATAAAGATAACGTAAATAACCTCCCGCAAGTCCAAAGACAATTACATAAAATGGAATTAAAATACCAGACATGTAATTATCAATCTTCAGGCCACCGACAGATATGAACCATTGATTTTTCCAAATTGCGTCTAAAGATTGTTGGCCTTTGGGTCCTACAGGTTTCGTAATAAGACTTATTGGAGAATTTATACCTAGTTCTGAATCTGAAAATAACATTGCAACAATTGGAGAAGCTACTATACCAGAAATCAGAACGAAACGAAGGATCTCACTAGTTGCAAAGTCTATCCGTCCTGAAAGAAGTATAACAATTATTAGTGCAATAAAACAAATAATTGCAAACGACAGCATCCAATAGGGTACAGTAAAAATTGGATTTACTACTTTAACTTGAGCGATTGGTATTTCAAATAGTGGTCCAAAATTTTCGGTCTTCAATTTTGTGGCGATGGTATAGTATCCCTCCTTATGGGCACTATAATAAGGAAAGATAAATGATCCATTTATTGTTCTGACATCAGTTCTAAAATTTAAATTTCCATTAAACCATGTCATATCCTGGTTGTAAACACTACTGTTTTCCGAATAGTATACACCTAATGATATAATCGAATTAATGGCTCCAGTTTCATTAAATACCGATCCAGTAATAATTACTGTTTCCCCTGGGACATACTGAAATTTATTTGTTGAAATACTTATGACCGGATTCTTACCTATTACATCTATCACACGGGTTGAATCTTGAGAAATATTCCCTATCTGACCGTATAAATTGATATTGCTTGTTAAGAAACTAAAACAAATAACGATAGTAAGAATAAAGATGATCCTGTAATTCAACGATAAAGTACAAATAAAGAATGTATATATTAAAAATTCTACACAATTTTACTGAGGTTTTTTAATTCAATATTACTACTAAAAAATGGCGATTTCCTAAGTGTTTTTAGATCATGGCATACTTGTGTCTTGCCAAATTGAATGGTGCATAGTTTTTAGAGTCAGTGCGTCGGGATACGACTGAATATTCAATCGGAGCTTAATTAGAACTTCTGAAGCTAATATTTTATTAGATGTCAATAAAGATGAATCGTTATTTTATGAGGCCATCGAAAATTCGCTATGATTATGACGGCACTGAACTGTAATAGGGCAAATCAAAATATGAAAATAAGGGGAACTATTATAGTAATAGAAGTGGATAGAATATTTATCATATCATTAATTTCTGTTCCGCTACTGTACATTTTAGCGATAAATTCAATTATATTTAATATTACATCTCACGATGCTCGTGCATTATTGGAACAGCCGCAGACATTAACTGCAAAGAGGCTTTATGACAGCGTTGACGTCGTAGCAACAGGCACAATCACAAATTCTTCTGCGATAATGGAAGATTCTAAAATATGGACATATATGGAGGTCGAAGTCGGCGAGTTTCTAAAGAATCCACAACTATCTCGGAATTTAGTGATAAAATCTATGGGCGGTACGGTGGGGAATATTGGTTCGGTGGTAGAAGATTCACCATTATTCAAGGAGGGAGACAGAGTGTTACTTTTTCTCTATAAAGATAGTCCAGTAGATAAAGCGTATAGAATGTCGCCTTACTCTGGTTTACTGAATAATGGAAGTACATCTGAATTACTTACTGAACTGAGGATCGATAATGGTAATAGGGAAAAATAGAATGAAAGTTACTTTTTTCTTTCAAAGTCATTTTTTACCTATAAAAATTTTTTAACAAATTAATTATCACAAATATTTTTACATATACTATAATCTATTATTTAATTCTGAAAAAATTAGTTGATTTTGCTTCATGAAAATTTATTAATCACTTTATGAACAGTTGAGTGGTATGAGAAAAGTTTTGGCTCCTATTGTAACTATGGTGACTGTTATGTTATTGTTCCCGGTTAATGCAGCGCTATCTGATTACAACACCCAAGGGGTAGACGCTAATGGTAATAAAAAGAACACAGATTCTACTGTCGCAGACTGTACTGCTCTACCCGATAGGAACTGTAACAGTGATATAGATCCTTTTGCTGCTGACAATGGGAAGTTTAATTCTAAGGGTGCAGACATAGCAAAGATAGTATTTGTTGACTATGGAAGACCCCCGCAATCTATCCATAATGGACCTGCTGGAGATGTATGTGGTGACGGAACCGGAAAGTATGCGACCCTAAGTGGAGGTATCAAATGGAACAGTTTTCCTGTCCCTTACACGATTGATGCATCTTCAAGCGGTATAGATTCGACAGCAGCTAAAAGCGCTGTGAAAGCTGCTTTCAAGACTATAGATGATGAGCAGCATCCAAATGGAGATTTCTTTGTTCTGACAACTAGTAACCCAAAGATAACGGTTAAATGGGCGTCTATGGATGGGCCAGGAAATGCCCTTGCTCAAACCACTACATACTACAACACAGCTTCAAAGACGATAATTAAAGCTGATATTGTTTTTGACAGCGGTGATAAATGGAGCGTAAATTCCAACTTTGGTTGTAGTGGCGGTGGTGATTCATTTGATGTCCAGAACGTAGGTACTCATGAACTTGGACATGCTGTAGGACTTGGTCACGTCGCAGACAACCTGCTAACTATGTACAAATATGCGTCTCCAGGAGAAACTTTGAAGTCTAGCTTGGGAAGAGGAGACCAACGAGGCATCGACAAATTGTATTGACTCAATCTTCCATGAACGGCTCCTAAATTTAGTGTAATCGTACTCCCTCGTAATCTTGTTTTGAATCTATTCGGATGATAATAGTTATGAAGAACTATCAATTTGTATTTTACCAAATTAACTTTCAGCCAATCTTCGATCACCAATTAAACGGAGATATACAAAATCAGATGTTACGATTGGAGGAGTTTGAAGTCTATCCATCTGGCTCCATACCATTGCAATATTGTTATTTCTAAAAAAGTTATAGGCTAAATCACTGAACCAAGATGGATGTCTTACTTCAACTGCATATCTGAAATCGCCTTCAAAGAAAAAATTATAACTACTCAAATCTTCTAACCTTTCTTTAAGTTGGTAACTTGGAGGTAATTGAATTAGTAACGCTAAGACCTTATCTTTAAGCGGTTCCACTCTTCCATAAAATAATTCCAATTCCTTCTCTACATTCTTGAATTTTTTTTCATGTGTTATTATTTTTGGAAACTTGGCTGTAAATCTAAAATTATCAGGAGTCCTTCTGTTCGAGTTTTTTTACCATCAATTCACTTGGGATATTATAAAAAGTAGAATCAATCTCTACGTAATTGAAGACTTGAGAGTAGTATGGTAACCATGATCTGTTCTCCATATTTGCAGGATAAAAGGTACCCTGCCAAGATGAATAACTCCAACCGCTACAGCCTACGTAAAGCTTCAATTATGATTATAAAACACTAGTTTTCAATATAAATTAGCTATCTCTTTAAACAGTGTGAATGCGTCGGGATATGGCTGAATATTCAATCGGAACATAATTAAAATTTGTAGGATTCTGTCTAGCTGGATTTGTTTTCGGGCCCGTCGGGATTCGAACCCGAGACAGCCGGATTTCTTCCGAAATGATAAAAGTCCGGTACTCTACCTGGCTGAGCTACGGGCCCATATTTCTGAATAGCGTGTATCGTAGTATATTTAATGTTTAGCCAGATTTGGGAATCGATGAGATATATACAACATATACAACAATTGTTTTAATTCAACGCTAATTTCGTAAATGAAATCCATTAAGAAAACATATTAATTGTAGAGTGGGAAATTTTTCAATGCGCCCGGGTAGTATAGAGTTTCGATAGTCTTACTAAATCTATTGAAGCATAAAGTCCGGTCTAGTATGGGGGACTGTCACTCCTTCGACCCGGGTTCGAATCCCGGCCCGGGCGCCTTTTTATTGAATAATTTAAAATCTTGTGCAAGGAAATCATAAATTTTGATATCAGAGAAGGCAATGAACGAAAATCTATTATTAAATGATAATTCAGAGTCAAGTGTATTTCCAGTTTTATCTAAAATTAGTCCCCCTGCCTCTTTAACAATAAGGTAGGCGGCAGCCATGTCAGTAGGTCTAATCTTATCTCTAAAATCCATAAACATGTCCAAGTATCCCCGCGCAAGAAAACATAATTCCAAAGCGTTAGCTCCAAATACTCTGATATGATTTAGTTTAGTAAAAATCGGACCTATTGAATAGAGTAGATCTTGCGAAATTCCTGATATATTGACACCTGCTATGATTTCATCCTCTTTTATTGTCTCAGGTTTCTTGACGCTTATTTTATTACCATTCAGAAAGGCACCCTTATCTCCAGACGCATAATAAAGATCCCCATTTGCAATATCTATGATTGCTGCATCGGTGACAGAACTTAGCCTAGGCTCAGTTGCAAAAGCTAATGAACAGCAATTAAAAGGAATGGACCTTGTAACATTGGTAGTACCATCAATAGCATCCATGATTATGTAACCATCTTTACCTTCTATTATTCCGCATTCTTCTCCAATTATTGTCGGATTTTTACCAGATTCCTTTATTGTCTCTATTACTTTTTTTTCTGCTGTTATATCTATTTTTCTTGAAATATCCCCACCTGCTCCAAGACCCATTTTTGTGTTACCTTCCGGCGTTCCAACTAAATTCTTGACGCTCTTTCTAACTTCCAAGCATGCAGTTTTCAGCGTTTCAATCATTTGGTAATGGTCATTACAAGAGGATTATAAAATGTTACCTAGTTCTATTTTTCCAATGTCTGGATATTTTGGTAGTTTGGCCTTTTAATGAGATAAATAGTAACTTGGATTATTTGAAAAAAAGTAAGTTATTTCATTTCAATACACTTTGTAATTCGTATTGATATACAACCTTGTCATTTTCATCATAAACATCTGCTTTAATTGGAAGAGGCAAATCCTTATTCAAATAAATTTTACTTGTTGAATTGCCAACTTTAGATTGTAGAACGTAGACCTTATAGCTATCTTTAGAAATGGAGATTGTATCCGTATTTACTATTTTTACATCAATTGTTGAGGAGCCGGTAAATATTTTGTCCCAAACTGCTCCAACAACAAGATACTTTGGTTCCCTTGCAATATCGCGAATTGCCAGTATTGATGATTCTATTGGTTGAATGAACTTTTCATTTTCTTGAGTAATCGGGTCTGTTATCAACAGTTGCTTTTTGGAAAAATTGGCACTACTTTCTTTGACTGTACTTCCATTATTTATTTTGAAATTAATATTCCATTTGTCCTTCAACTCATTGAACTTGATTGAAACTATAGAACCTCTAAGGCTTGACTCCTCACCTATACTTGTTAGCGAGTAAGTTAGATTCATTCCATCTACTATGTTGCTGCCAATTGACCATTGGTCTTTTGATGTAGGTGGATTTAAAATCGAAGGGCCATTCCCTGAAAATCCACCATTCAGCGCAATTATAGCTACACTTACAAGGATTCCTATAGCTCCAAATATTGCCGATGATAAATAGACAACTTTTTTGGAAGTCATTGCCTTCGACTTGAATTAATGGTATAAAAAAAATAGAAAAGATTGTAAGGAAAAAATATTGTTACTGACGACTACGCCATGTTACTGGACGACTACGCCAAACTGCCCTGTTTCTACAAAATTGCTTGGGCTACCTGATCCAGCTGTTGTTATGAGTACCTTTACAGTTGCCGGTCCTGGATTTTGGAAGACTACTCTTTGTATAGCAGTTCCATCGGGTGCTAGTTGATTATCTTTCCCAAGTACAAGTTGACCCTTAGAATCGACAACGGCAAAATTATATCCCACCTCTGTCTCCAGGTTCTTCTTATCATCATAAAATATTATTCCAAATTTAGTAGTATTACCAGTCTTTATTGTAACAGGTTCCCATGTGAGGCTGATGATATAAGTCCCTCGCTCAGTTCTCTGTTCTAGTGGAGGTACTGGAATTTCTGACTTACTTTCCGGCTGCTTTGGTTGACCTTGGCCTGTTGCAAGCAAGTCAAACGCAAATTGAATTGGAGGATTACCTGTGGTAATATCGGCAAAAGTTTGAGCCTTTATAGGATATGGAAATCCATCTTTTATCCAAATCTTATTATCAATTCCCTTGTGCCATAGAATTACCGTCGTATCAAAAGTTCCTGCAGGTACTGTAACTGTAGCCTTACCTGAAGGAGAAATTGGTGAGCCACCTATTGAAGCTATCTTGCCCCAATACGCTGCAGTTAGGGATTGACCGGGTTTTGTAACAAAGGAAGAAAGCCATTTTAGAGAACTGGTATATCCACTTCTGTATACATTCATCTCCTGAGGGATTTTAGAAGAACCTAGAGCAGTTAAATCAAGGTCGCTTAGATTTAGTGTTCCATTTATTACACGTCCCTGATCCACAACGAATGTTGGGGCTACCCAATAATGACCTGTGCTATTATAATCCTTGAAATAAATTGTGATATCAAAGGGACGGCCACTGTTTGTGTCCTGCTCTTGAACCCTGTATGTTACATACGTGTCCTTCTTTGCACCGTCGCCAACATACCATAAATCATCTGCTGCTTGTGCATTTTTCAAATGTGGTTGTGAGAGCAGCAAAATAGTTGAGATTAATACAATCGCAATAATTGGTTTGCACAATGAGAATTGGGATATGCCCATAGTTCTGATAAATTAGGATACGCACTCATAAACTTTTACAATTCTATCATCATGGCGCAAGCTATCTAGCTTGCAAGTATCTACCGAGTTTAGATAAACTAATAAGAGATGCATAAATCAAAATAGCAATAATGTGTGATTGCCCTAAAATTCATTTCTATGAGGTAGATTTTAAGTTAGATGGAATGAAAGTGGTGCCGTCGCACAAAAATTGTGGAGATCCTCTAAGCAATGAACAATTCTCAAAATTCGAAAAAGAACTTGTCAAATATTGGGGAATTGAAGAGGCATAGATTAGAATAACAGGACTAACTCTAGTTAACGTTTAAATCCATACACAAATATGGCAGACAGAATTCGTCAACTTTATTAGTATCCAATCTAATTTTTGTTTAGGTGTGTTTGAATGACTAAAATGTGTAAAGTGTCGATAGATACTAACGGAATAAAGCAAGACGCAGGTCAGGCTTGGGTGGATGAATTGGGAAATATTTATGCTGACATGGAAATCGAAAATGTAAATGTATCTGGAAACAAGATTTCATTTAACGCTGGATTTTCAGGTATGGATGATACTCAACCAGACGACATTAAGATGAGACTGGATGAATATCTTACAATGAATGAAGCCTTTGAGACAAAATCTATAAACGTTAGTTAGAAAAAAACATATTTTTTTTATTTTATTTTTATTAATTATGTAAAATTTTGATGAAATAAATTAATAATGTTCAAAATATTGAACAATCAATGTCCATATTTAAATACTTGAGGCGCTTTTTATATATGGGTATAAGAAATGACTTGTAAGGGAATATGTATACGTCACAAGGCCCAAAAGCCGGTAGGTTCAGGCAGATATGTAAGCGGCCAAAAACGATGCCAGATATGTGAAATTTTCATAAAATGGGACGGATTATGGTGCCCATGTTGTGGATACAGACTAAGAACGAAACCAAGAAACCTGAAATACAAGGCTAAATTGAGGGCTAGAAGGGTAAAGGAGATAGAACCAATTTTGGTTGCTCCTGTTACTTAATTTTTCAATATTTTTTTGCAGCAAAGCTTTAGCAGTTCTGACATCTTGTTAATGTATTCATAGTCACTTGTCAGATCCAATGCGATAGTGTTAAGCTTGTGATAATTAATTTGAAAAGCATGGTCTTTATCTTCTAGATGTTTGCAGACTAGTTTCCCAATATAGTAATAACAATCAGCAAGTAAACCATGTTCCAGTAAAAATTGTATTTTTGATGATAACAATTCGATGTCATATCTTTCTTTAAGGATTTCTTTCATAGCTTTAATGGATCGATTCATAATAGTTCTTGTGGCCCTTTCTATTCCCAAGCATTCAATACAGGCTTGAATAGCTTCGTTGATGAAATCTTTGTGAATTTCTAGCTGACGTAATTGATTTAATTCATGAATAGGCATGGGCCTGGTCTTTGAAATTAGAAGGATACCTTCAATTAGATCATATGTAGCTATTTTTAGATTTAATGCCGAATTTAATTCTGTTTTATTAGTATTTTTTGACACCCTAAAGAGAGAGTCAACAACCTTTTTTTTTCCTCCTGCAATAAACATACTCTTAACATCTAGTTTTGGAATTGAACGTGGAGATTTCAACAAGTGGTAAGTCGCTTTGCTCTCCAGTTCTATCATGTTGAAAAGTGAAATATCATGATGGCTATAATTTGGAAAATTTAGAAATTCCAATGTGCTACTTCTAAGATATGTTATTTTATTTCCCAAATCCAAACCATTGTTTCCAAGAACCGCGATATCATATTCGCAGCAACCATAGGATATTTCAGAGTTTGTGGCCCTACAACCTATAAGAGCCAATTTTGAATCTGAATCAACTTTTTCATCCAAGTATTCTTGAATTTCATTTGGGATTTTCAATTTTTAAAATAAAATAAAAAATCTAGTTAACGCATATTTTCCATATCTTCAATATCCCTATAGTCGTTGGGGTTTAACCGAAAACCATTAACCGATTCGTATGGAACCTCACTTATTTTCAAGTAATAATCAAGCTTTCTCTTCTTAATTTTTGCATCCAACCAGAGAACAAATCGTTCTTCTAGGGTAATTGCTTCTTGCTTGTTAATCTCAGGATGTATTTCAATCAATTTTTGTACCAATCTTGTATCTATAGAAATTTCAAAGAAATCCCATCCAAGGGTTTTCTTGCCGCTGGTATAACATTTGTAATAATTATTGTCCAAATGAACTTCCTTTTCAAGAGACTTTAGGAATTCCATTATCCTGGGACGCTCCTTTTCAAAATTAATGCATGAACCGGTAATTATTATGGAATTTGATATTTCGTCGGCTACCTGGGTTATTCTTATCTTCCTTGTTTTATCATCTTTATCATTTACTGAAATGACTTTTTTGATTGTGACAGTATCTCCAATTGTAGTACCAATTAAATTTCTTATATTAGAGTCAATTCTAATTATTTTTTTATTTTTATCAGAAGGTAACAATGAAAGACAAATTATATTTGTTCCATTTGAGCGACCAATAACATTAATTAAATCACCCTCAGATATATTTAATCTATGCATGATCTCCGGATCAATTCTTACTATCGCACGATCTTTGTCTTGATTTTCATTTTCATAAACTGGTAGCAAAATTCCAGAACTATCATCCATTATGTGTATCATGCATATCTGAATATAAGAATATTTTCAAATTCATGGCGTTGAATATTTTCACAATTGAAGATGATTAGGAATTTCATATTTATTTGTGAGAAGTATCTATGGTGTGTTTATCGATAAAAAGAACTATAGTACCAACCAATGCTTCTTAAAAAAAAGAAAAAAAAGGGTTTTCCTACTATAGTTGACAGCGTTGTGTATACATTTAGCTTATGGAATTGATCTGCTGTACAGCTTTCCTTCAAGTGCAAGCTTGTACATTTCAGCAACGTATGGATTCTTTCCAGGTGTTTCAGCACCAAGTTCTACTAGACGTGCATATACTCTTACTACATACGCAAGAGCACCCATGAAAGCTACTACAACTCCCATGTTAAACATCCAGTGGTTAGGCACTGAGAAGATTTCTTCCACAAACCAAAAGTGCCACAATTCATTTACACCAATTGTAAACATGGTTGCAAGATAACCTATGATAGTTATCTTCAAACCAGTGTTCATTGAGTTTCCAGGTCCCCTTAGTACTGGTACCCTTCTGTCATACATTGCCACAAATCCCCAACCAAGAGGTAGGGCAATAAAGTGACTGTATAACCACCAATGAGCTGGTGTAAATGCACTGTCTCTAATTGCAGTTTGATGAAGTGATCCATCAACAAAGTTATCTACTTCTACGGATGCTGCAATTGAACCCAGCATGATAACCATGATGTAGATCTTCTTTAGTCTTTGGATTTCTACTTCTTTTGGAATTAGAGCCGGCATCTGTGCCATTTTAGTTCATAGATACTTCATGGATGTTTTATAATAACTTGAAGATACAATAATTGTATTTTTCTATATAGAATTAATAAAGTAAACAGTAATTATTGTAAATATTATCATATTCGTTTATGAAAATGAATAAATATATATGAATATAATGATTATCATATATGATTATCATAAATGATAAGCTTTGTTAGTATATTACAGTAATTTATTACAGCAATAAATGATTTGTGCCATTTTTCCTATTTATGATCTGGAAGCCGTCTACATAATATATAAATTATTTTCTTTTAAAGACAGATTATGAATTTGGATCACAAGCTCAAAGTGAAAATATTATTCCTTTTCATCTTCGCTTTCTTTTCAATTACTGGTGTTGCTTTTGCAAAAGAGACCTCAGGAAATGCATCTGGGACAATTAGTTGTCCTGGTGGGAATTCAGAAAAGGGAGAACTTTCATTCACCGCATTTATGAAGGATTCACCTGTTTACGGTAGTTGGGAAGTAGTGTTGGACGTTTCTTCTGATGACAAGACCAGTAATGGAGGATATCTTGCTTCTGGAAAAATAGATAACAAGAATTATGATTTGGAAGGTAAAGAAACAACAAGTAATATTTGTGGAATGGACAAAAAAGCAAATATTTCAATTCATGGAGAATGTGGGAATAATGGGAAAATCCAAGTTCGAGCCGATTCTGGATGGAAGGGAACATTTGAAGGAAACATTGACTGTGGATAGAATTGAATTCATTTTGCATGTTATCTTTTGAATGAAAGTACTAATAAAGCTCATCTGAATCTCAAATGAGGGGCACAAAAGAAAAATGATGCCACAACTATCAGTGGCTCGAAGATAGTTTTTTGCCGAAAGCTACTTTTTATCAGTTTTCAATTTTGATATACTTTTTATTTATGGGACATTTTTCAAAGAATGTATTTGCGTAAAGGTAAGATAATAGTTATTGAGGGAATTGATAAAGCAGGAAAAACCATACAAGCAAAGCTGCTATTAAAAAAATTAAAGAGCCATAAATGTGTCAAATTTGATTTCCCTGATTATTCTACTCCTGTAGGTCATGAAATCAAGAAATTCCTTGAGGGAAGCAGAAAGTATTCTGATGATGTAAAAATGATGCTTCTTTCTGCAAACAGATGGGAGAAAAAAACAGAAATAGAAAGAATAATTGGCAATGGAACGACGATCATAATGAATAGATATTATCAATCTAATCTTGTTTATGGAATATCAAAAGGGTTAAAATTAAACTGGCTACTTGGCTTGGACGACGGTTTACCAAAAGCAGATCTTGTGATAGTAATAGATATCAAAACTAATACACTGGTTAAAAGGTCAAAGGATCGTATCATCGATACCTTTGAAAAAGATCTAGAATTCATTCGGAAGGTAAACAAGAACTACAGAATTCTTGCAACCAAATTTGATTGGCGCATAATTGATGGAGAGAGATCAATATATGAAGTTAATAATGAAGTATTAAAACAAGTAAAAAAGATCGTGAAAATTTAATTCTTTGTTGTAGTGAATACTATCTGAGATATGAAATATGTTGGTGAAATTGCTGATCCAATTCACAAGTATATCAGGTTTACAGAGCTGGAAAAAAAGATCATAGATTCAAAAGTCTTTCAAAGATTAAGAAGAATAAAACAATTAGCTGGCGCACATTTAGTATATCCTGCAGCACAGCATTCCAGGTTCGAACACTCGCTGGGGACCATGCATTTGGCCGGCCTGGCTGGAGAGCACCTATTTTCCATGGGCGTTTTAGATAATGAATCAATTCAGGAATTACGTATAGCTTCGTTATTGCATGATATAGGTCATGGACCATTTTCGCATTTGTTTGAAGAAGCATTAAAGGTCACAAGTAACAAAAACCATGAGAATATTGGATCGGAGATAATTTGTAAAACTGAAATAAGTGATATTCTTTTAAGCTTTGGATATTCTCCGACTAATATAAGTGAGATCTCGTTTGGTCAATCAAAAATAAAATTTAAAAATGAAATAATTTCTGGCAGTCTTTCGTCAGATCTAATGGATTATCTTCCACGGGATGGGTTCTTTACAGGGGTAGAGTACGGGAAGGTAGACTACAACAGGATAATTAATTCATTCAGAGTTACCAATAATGATAATCTCGCATTAGATATTTCATCTTCTTACTCTTTTGAATCAATGATCATTTCAAGATACGAGATGTTTAGAGCAGTCTATTTTCACAAGACCGTGCGGTCTGCAGAGGTAATGCTGCTTCATTCTCTCCTGCTTTCAAGTGACATATTGAATTTGAATAACATAACCCTGAAAGATCATCTAAATTTAACTGATGACAATATATTGTGGAATATTTTGTCATCAATAAATAATGAAATGGCAAAAGAGATGATTTCTAATTATTTAGACAGGAAATTGTTGAAATGTGTTTATGAAAGATTTATTCGAAAACGTGACAATCTTACACAGCTAAACAGAGAACGAATTGAGGAATTGAGATTGCAAATTGCAAGGTTATCAAATATTGATGAGGGGAAAATTTTTCTTGATACATCTGGTATCTCTTTAGTACCACTTGCGCCCAATAAGCAGGAAATGAAATCAATACTTCTTGTCAGTGAGGACGAATTCTTTAAACAACCAGTTTCTAATCTCCCATTGGTAAATTCAATTACAGGATACCTTGATATGATTAGAGTATATACTAACCATAAGGATCGAAAAAAAATTACAAATATATCAAAACAAGTATTAGATAAGGAGTTACCCGAAAGACTATGAATATCTCAGATAAAGGTCCCAAACAAAAAAAAATTGTAGTCATAAAGCTAAGTGGCAGCATTTTTAATATCAACACCACGGCAAAATCTCTAAAGCAATATGCACAACTCTTCTTAGAGATACAAAAAAAAATTCAACCGGTAATAGTAGCAGGCGGTGGCTTAATTGCAAGGCATTACGTTAATTTGGCAAGATCCTTAGGCTCTGATGAAAGTACCCTTGATGTGATGGGTATAGAAATATCGAGATTAAATGCAATGCTCCTTTCTGCAGCCCTCGGAGACTCTGTTTATCCTGTTATTCCATCTAATCTTGAAGAAATTAGTGTTGCTTGCCAGTCAGGCAAGATAATAGTAAGTGGCGGGCTTCACCCAGGTCAGAGTACTAATGCCACAGCTGCACTTATTTGCGAAAAAATTAAGGCAAATGGATTCGTAAACGCAACAGATGTTGATGGAATTTATGACTCTGATCCAAACAAAAATCCTAAAGCAAAATTATTTAAAGAAATTGCAATAGAAAGATGCTTAAACCTACTGAATACTGGAAGCACTATGGCAGGTACTTATGATCTTATGGACATTGTTGCTTTGAAAGTTATAGAAAGATCGAAAATTCCTACATGGGTAACTAAATCGGATCCTAAAATTATTAAAGATCTCATTATGAAAAATAGTAAGATAGGTACAAAAATTACTGTTTAGAGTAAAAAGCAACATTGCTTAGTAACTGAATTCTTGTTTAGTATCTATTCGGATAATAAGATAAAAGGTATTAGACGAAGTAACGATCATTTTATGAATGAAGGAAATTTGATCTTCAAATCATGAAACTGTCTTAATTTGTCCTCTATACTCTTTAAAACCATCATCTAGCATTTTTTTATATACTTCATCGGCTTTTTCTTTTGGTAACGGCTTTGACTGGGCTTTTGCATACCCGTCATTATCACATAGAAATAACAGAGCATTTGATTCCTTTTCCATTTTACCTATTAGCATTTCCTCACCAACTGGAGAAAAACCATTGGCATCCTGTTTCACAGTATATGTTAGCATGGCAAATCCTGTATAATCAAATAGCTTTAATTGAGCTTTCCTAGATCTCTCTTGTCCAATAAAAGAGGCCTTATGATATTGCATAAGCATTATGTCGGTTTTACCTTCTAAAAGTATTTCTTTGCAGGAAAAATTTTGATTTTTTGTTCTTGTAATTGATTTTGTTTACTAATTTAAAATAATTATTATATCGCGACTGCATACTTTCAAATATTGTAATGTCCTCAACTGGAATGTCATTAGCTGAACATATTGATGAATTAAGAATAAGGACAATCCATATAGTAATTTGCATTGCAATAATTACCATATTT
>WNFX01000066.1_pt1 | contig 70964 bp, 70 predicted proteins | sample 5400111 | NCBI WGS metagenome assembly WNFX01 (sample SAMN13153363, study PRJNA577476) | soil metagenome | isolation source: 40 cm soil or saprolite under grassland replicate 1 | place: USA:California | collected 2016-06-15
GGATGGCACCGCCACCGTCACCGCCCGGGGCTCACAATCCCGGCAGACACGACGAACGAGGGATGGGGACTTTTACATGGCCACCAGCGGGGACCTCGACCCGGCCACACACGGGGACTTTCTCATGGCCATGGACACCCGCCAATCCCCACAGCGTCGCCGCACTCCGCGATGAGCGCCAGCTTCGATGGGAACGGATCGCCGCCCCGAGTCTTCGGCGATGCCCGACGAGGCGCGGACGCGCGCGGCCTATGCGACCAAGCGCGCGGCCGGGAGCGTCCTCGCGGTCCTACACCAGTCGCGGCCGCCACTTCCCCGGAATGGAGCCGTAGCCCGGCAGGAATCGCTCCAGACGCTCGTGATCTGGCCGGAAACTTGAGCATGTCCGCTCCGGCGTCGTCAGGCTCGAGCCAACGCAAGAATAGGGGCGAACCGGCGAGGCACGCGAGCTCCTATAAGCGCGAAGGCATCTTGGCGAGCAGGTCGGGGGCGATGCGTGCGCGGTATGGCAAGGCTGGACGCCGTCATCGGCTGCAGCGCCAACTCGCAAGGGTCCGGTGCCATCGCTCGGTGCCGGATGCGTCGCGGCGATTACCGGAATCGATGATGTGCTGGTAGGCGGCCCGGGCAGCGGGAAGTCCCCGGTTCGATCGGCCAGTCTGGGGCGGCCGCGCGGCCGGGGAAGGCGCGGGTGATCGCCGCTGTTCGGCTGGTGACCTGGAGCCTGCGGTAGATATTCTCAAGGTGCTTGCGCACGGTGCCTTCTGCCAGGCCGAGGCGGCGCGCAATCTGGCCGTTGGTGTGCCCTGCCGCAATCAGCTGCAGCAGTTCCCAATGCCTGCGCGTGAGCTCGGGGGTGCCCTGACGGCGGAGCTCCGCGTCGAGGTACGCCTGCTGCAGGTGGGGGCGCAGCAGCGTGAGCATCGCCCGGTCGCGCTCGGAGAAATCCGGGCCGGGCCCGCGTGTGAACATCAGTCGTACAGTCCGTCCCGGCCCTGTGGTTCGCAGCGTCCCCTCCGGCAGAAACAGGATCAGCTCATGCTCAGACCCCGCGGGCCCGGAAAATTCGGTGTACATGCCGGTGCTGTGCAACTGCCTGGCCGAATAGAAATCCGACGTCTGAATCACCGAGCGCAGGTCGCCACTGCGATCTGGATAACTGCAGTCGTCGCTGCCCCAGTAGTGCTCCCAGAACACCCTCAAATCGGATCCTACAGGGAGGGCTGGCCAATGCTGCTCGAACCAAAACGCAGCGGGTTGGATGTGCGCGGAATCGGCCAGCGTTTCGGCAACCCGTTGGTGACCAGGACTCCTGACATAGAGATGCGCCTCTTCGAGAGCCGAGCATCCCGAGCTGCGACTTCGCGGGATGTCGCGGTCTGCACGCCTTGCTGCGCTGCGTGAAATAGATGTAAGGACAGTGTTCACCCGCCGCTCGCCACTGCCCTGGCAGCGGCGGTGCTGATTGGCATGGCCGGGCAGCCGAGCGCCTATATGCTGAATCGGCTGGGAACGCCGTAGGCATCAGCAAGTAATCGCTCTTTCACCAGACCGGAGTCTCGTGCGCGAGCAGGCGATGTTCGAGGGCCAGGCATCCGCCTATATAAGCAGTGGACCGCGCAGCTCTTTGTGGCAGCCGGGGCGCCGATGGTCAGGCGCCTGTTGTGGATCCTTCACCCCATTCTTTCCGAACCGCCGAGATTGCTTCTTCCGAGCCAATCTCCAACAGTGCAGCCTCGATGCTATCGTTGACCCAGTTCCTTTCGTGTCCAAGTTTCCTGATAAGAGCAGGTGCGGCAGCGCGAGCATTCAGTTTGCCAAGCGCGCGAGCTGCCGCCCGGCAAACATTTGAGTCGTCATCGAGCGCGTCAACAAGAGAATCAACAGCGCGCGCGTCGTTCAGCCTGCCCAGCGCTTCAGCGGCATGCATGCGAACTACGAGATCGCGATCCTGGAGCAACTCCTTTAGCAAGGGTATCGCTTTGTCGTGGTCTTGGGACCAGTCGAAGGATCTGACGGCAGCGTCGCGTGCCGAATCGTCACCATCGTGCAGCCTTTCTCGGATCAGGGACATCACAGTTGGATCGCCGATCCGGCTTAGCGCTTCAACAGCTGAACTGCGAGTCCGCCCGTTAGCCGATCTGAGTTTCTCCGTTAGTGCAGGAACAACCGACCTGTCGCTGATCCTCCCTAGGGCTTCTATCGCATCCCACTGGTAAACTATATTCTCACTATCTAGTAGGTCTACGAGCACAGGGATCGCAGCTGCCGCCTTACTTCCCATTCCCGCAAGCCCATCGATGGCGGACGTTGATCCTTGTCGGACTTGTTCAATGAGAGCCGGCACCGCGGCTGGATCACGTATCTGTGCTAGCGCTTCCTGAGCGTGGGATGCCGCGCCGTAGCCAGGATAGGTAGACGCTTCCAGCAAGGCGGGTATGGCTTCGTTCCCGAGTTTCGCTAGTGCGCCTGCGGCATGCCTGCTGTCATAGAAATCCCCACCGCGCATCACGCGCAACAACTCAGTGATCGTTTTGTCGGACGCGGACCCGATGTTTCCCAACGCATAGGCAGCCGCAGCGCGCACTGTCTCGTTCGAATCGTCCAGTAGCGCCGTGAGAGCGGGTATTGCTGGCCTCCCAATGTTACCCAGCCTTCCGAGTTGATCGGCCGCATGGATGCGTTCCCGAGCCGACTTACTACTGAGGGCTTGGCGCAACTCATATAGCTTCGCTGACTTAGGCGCTACGACAGAGAGGACTCTTTCGATTCCGCCCTCCCAGTCCGCATTGAGGCTGACCCATTGGAGAGACCGGAGAGTCTCGCCAGCACCGATATCGCGATCTGGAATGTCACACTCTGTCAGGAGAACGGGAATGAACCACGCCTGGCCGGTCGATCGTTGCCGCAACTCGTCTATCGCGATAACAAGCTCTTCATTCATATATGATTTGCTGCGCTCCTGATACTCCGCAGAGAAACATGCGATAAAGAAGTCTCCATCCGAAATTGCTTGCCGGATAGCAGTTTTCCAGCGAGCGCCTGGCGGTAGTTGATCACGGTCAAGCCAAACTTGGACATCGAACGCCATCAGTACATCTGCAAGACGAGTCACGATGGCACTGTTCTCACTCACGTACGAGATGAACGCCCCGCTCATCTATTCTCCTTGCGCCTCTGTGGGTAGCGCCCGCCCTGAGCTTGTCGCGATAGGAGCTAAGTTAGCTGGCCCGGCTATAGCCGGTCTACAGGACTCCTCACACAAGGATGCGCCTCTCGGAGAGCCGAGCGCGCCGGACTGCGAGTCGGAGGATGCCGTCGCCTCCATCAGCATCGCACATGCCACTACGCCGCCTGACCCGCCGTCCACGGGCTCGTTGTGGCGATGGACCTGACATTTACTTTCTCATACTTTCTCACCATGTCAGGAGTCCTGGTGACAGACAGTTCCCGTGGTGCGTTGGGCAGCAAGCCCGTGTCATCCGGGCCTGTCAGGCAGCCGTTGTGCCAGCCAGCCAGGATCTTGGGCGGTCCATCGGTAGCCGCAGCTGATTCTGCAGGCCATGCCGTCACGATCGTCCTGGCCGTTGATGCAGTCCCAGGAAATATCCCCGCAGAGCGGGCAGGCCCGCCAGAGGATCCTGCCAGTGCCCTGGCACCGGTAGCAGTCCAGGCCCGCGGCGCCCTGGCACTCGGGGCATGCCTCAGTCTGGGCCTTGCCTGGAGGGGTCACCGCGAGCGCCCGGTCCGCCATTGCCCTCACCTCAATTACACGCGACTCGTCCTCTAGCATGCACCTTTCCGCTATCACTTAGCAGCTTCCCGCTCCTCCGCGCGTTCCAGGACGGCCGACGCCGCGGGAATCTGCGGTTTGGGTGGCTGCACTACGGCGTCGCGCTGGCGGCCGGCAATGGTGGTCCATGCCTCGCCGAGGTCCAGCTCATCTGGATCCTCTGATGGCATCCTGAGTGATCGGCGCTCGTCGATCTCCTCTTGGCGCCTGCGGTTGAACTCCGCGATCTCACGAACCTGGACTGGTAGTTCGGGCTGGTCGAAGCCGATGGTGAGCCCAAGGGCCTCCAGGGTGCGCTCCTCGCGCTCGGCCGGGCTGAGCACCACAGGTTCGCGGAACTCTTCCACGCGACCGTCCAGGCGAGGCTGTACCCACACCTCGGCTGTCTTCTCCGCGGGTTCTGAGTAGACGAAACCCGCAGGTTCCGCCGATCGGAGCAGATCGTCGGGGTCGAGCGCGCCCCGGCGCTTCAACTCGATGTCGCCGGCCCGCGCCAGGCGCCTCGTGGGCTCGGTCATGACCTCCCACTCCCGCCGCGTGCCATGCGCCTCGGCCAGCGTCGAGCGGACTTGCGCGGCCCGCGTCCCAAGCGCCGTCCAGGATTGGGCCGCGGTATCGTGCAGCGATGCCTTATCAGGCGTCCCGCGCCGTGCCGCGGCTTCGGCATCGTAGCGGTGCCGCGTCGCTTCTACCCCGCTGAACTGCTCTTGCCGCCGGGCCGCACGCAGCTCTTCGGCCACGTATTTGGGTGCCCAGGAGGTCTCTGCCTCATACGCGCGGCGGCGGGCCAGGAGCTGGCCATCGGACAGGTTGCGCACGTCGATGCCTTCCACCTGTGCCATTGCGGCGAACGCCGTGTGCCATTCCGACCGGGCTTCGGGTGAGGTGGCAGCCGGAGAATTTGCACGGTCAGTTCCAGGATATCTTCTACATCCTGCAGATGCGGCATGTTGTCAGTAAGGGCGCCATAAAAAAAAATGAAGTCTGGGCTCCCGCCTGCTTCGTACTCCCGCCGCAGAAACTCTCCGTTGTCTAAAGTCACGATTGTTGCCTTCTTGTCAAGGCCGATTTGTCTGCGGCTCTTTACCGCCGAGCACCCCTGGCGCGAGCACGCTACAGGCCAGCTAATGCTCGCGCTACACCGGTCAGGCCGCCGGGCCGATGCGCTAGCCGTTTATTCCACCTTCCGAAGCGCCTGGGCCTGCGAACTGGGCCTAGACCCCGGCCACGACCTGCAGATGCTACACGAGCAAATCCTAGCTGCCGGCCCGGCGCTCGCCTCTCCTTAACCAATCCGGCGACACCGGTGGTTCCCCCGTCGGGGGCAGCTATATGTGAACCAGGGGGTCCGGGCCGGGGAGGGGCAGCTAAGCCCTGCCACGGTGCGTGGCAGGGCTCATGGACACCTTCGGGGTGGAGCCACGCGGCCCGTCGGCCAGCGTGGACGGGCTGGCCGCGTTGCGCCGGTCGCTGCTAGTGTTCCCCGCCTGAGGAACTCCAGGAACTCCGCCGCCCCGTGGCGGCGGTGCAATTCGCTGGTGACAGTGCCGTCGGCGATGTTGAAGGCGGTGAACAGGCTGGTGACCCGTGCCGGCGTAGTCGCAGGTGCGCCGCTCGGGCATGCCCGGCGTCATCGGCAGCACCGGCTGGGACAGGTCCGGGGCCTGCACCTGCGTCTTCTCATCCAGGCACAGCATCACGGCGCGCTCGGGCGGGGTGTGGTACAGGCCGACGACTTAACGACCTTCTCCACCAAGAGCGGGTCGGCGCCGGCCACCGGTGCCAAGCGCGCAGATCGAGCTTGGTCCCAGGGGGGTCATTGCAACGTGTGCCGCTCGAAATAGGATTCTGGCTTTGACCTGGGCCTTGCGCGGTTCGCACGCTGATCCATCCGCGTTCGCATAAGCGCAGGTCATAGCCTCAGTGAGCTTACCTGGATGTCATCGCCATCCAACCAGCACGGGACCGGGCGGTCGCGCAAGCGGCCGGTTCTGCTGCTGGCCGACCGCCCGCCTTAGCGCCTGAGGGCCTCGACGGGGTCCAGCAGCGCGGCACGTAGGGCAGGGTAGGCGCCAGCTGCGCACCCGACGGCGGCGCCGATCAGAGGGTCGGGAATGATCGTCAACGGGTTCAGCACGGGGTACCAGCCATTGGCACCGGAAACAGCGACGAGCCCGATGACGGCGGCGCAGGTGCCAGCGAGGCCGCCACAGGCTCCGAGGATGGTGGCCTCGGTCAGGAACTGGGCCACGATGGCGGGCCTGGTGGCACCGAGCGCGCGGCGGATGCCGATCTCGTAGAACCGCTCGAGCACCGATGTGAGGATGATGCTGGCGATCACGGCCGCGCCGATGAGCAGCGCGATGATCCCGGCGACGAACAGCAGCCTGGAGATGTCGCCGTTGATGACTGCTTGCAGGATGAACGGGGCACTGGAGGTGACGACGACCAGCCGAGTTGGGTCGGAGGGAAGGACGGCGGTTGGGATCTGGGAGGCGACGACCGCGGCGGAGCCGGGCCTCGTTGCGACGATCAGGTCGGCGCCGCGGCCTGGCGGTCCCCAGTATCTCAGCGCGGTCTGGTCGGGGATGATGGCGTCCTGAAGCAGGCTGGCCTCTCGGCGGACCGATTTGAGGATCCCGGTGACGGTGAACGGTATCCCGTCGATGTACACCGCCGACTGGGCTGATATGTCGCGCACGCCTAACTGCTCAGCGGCGCCCTGGCCGAGGACCACGACGTTCTGGCGATGCTGGTCGGCGACCTGGCTGTAGGTGCGCCCTCCGGTCAGGGTGGCCTGGACCGTAGGGAACAGGCCGGGCGAGGCGGCGGCGACCTGGACCGAGTTCGCCGGCCCGGGTGCGAGGGCTGGGGGCAGGCGGGTGATGCTGGCGTCTGAGGGCACGGGGACCTGAAAGGTGACCCCGGAGGAGAGGACCCCGTGGATCCGGTCGATGAGCTGCTCGGTACCGGGGGGGAATGCAAGCGAGATGGGAGAGGGCTCGGCGTCGGACACCACGATCTCGGTCGCGGCCAGACTGTTGAACCGGCCGTTGACCTGGGCCCGCGTGGTGCTGGTGAGGCCGGTTACGATGGCGAATGCGGCCACCCCGATCGCCGCCCCCAGCATCGTCAGCAATGATCGCACCGGCCGGGCGGACACGCTGACGCTGGCCTCCGTAATGGTGTCGGCCACGCCGGACGTGATCCGGCCGATCCTGGCCGTGGCCGCTTGCCATGTTTGCACCGATGCGTCCCGCTCAGGCTTCCGCCTGCTCGCGCCGCGCCAGTTCTTCGGTGATAACGCCGTCGGCGATGACAAGGCGGCGGCGAGTCCGGGCGGCGATGCCGGAGTCGTGCGTGACGATGATGACGGCGATGCCGTCGCTGTGCAGAGAGCCGAGCAGGCCGAGGACGGTACTGGCGCTCGCGGTGTCAAGGTTGCCTGTGGGCTCGTCGCAGAGCAGCAGGGCGGGCCGCCCGGCCACGGCGCGTGCGATCGCTACACGCTGTGTTTCCCCGCCCGACAACTGTCCGGGCCGCGCCCTGGCCCGGTGCAGTATCCCGACTCGGTCCAGGGCCTGCAGCGCCAGAGGCATTCGCTCCGATCGCGGGACCTGCTGGTAGGCCAAGCCGAGGGCGACATTTTCCGCAGCGGTTCGGTGCGGGATCAGGTTGAAGGTCTGGAAGACGAAACCGATGTAGCTCGCCCGCAGCGCTGACATCTGCCGGTCGGGAATGTTCCTGGTGTCCGACCCGGTGAAGGCGACCGACCCGCCGGTCGGCCGGTCCAGCAGTCCCATCAGGTTCAGCAGCGTGGACTTGCCCGACCCGGACCGGCCCATAAGCGAGATGTAATCCCCGGCGAATATGGCAAGAGTGGTCGGCCGAAGAGCCCTGACAGGCGGCGCGCCGCCGTAGGTCCGCTCTGCGCGGTCCAGCATTAGCAGGCCTTGCCGCGCCGGTGCGGCGGTCACTCGCCCACCACGACGCGGTCCCCTGCGGCCAGCTGCCCCCGCAACGGTTGCACCGGCACGTACCCGCCCGTCTCCGCCCCGACGCGGACCGGCACGTTAATCCGCCTGCCGTGGGTGATCGTCGTGACCATGGTCTCCCCGTCAGCAGTGGTATACAGCGCGGAAACTGGTACGGCCAGCACCGCGCTCCTGGTGGCGGCGATCACGATCCGCGCGGTTACCTGATGGCCCATCAGCGACCAACGGAGCGGCCTGCGCGGCGCCAGCACCGCATGCGGCCCGGACCGGGCGCCCTTGCCTGCCGCCCGCCCTGTCCTCTGGATCGCCGTGACCTTCGCTGCGGCCCGCCGCACGGCGCCTCCATGTCCGGTGATGTACAGGACCGCCGGGTGGCCGGGGCGGATCAGGCCAATCTGCGCCGCGGTCAGCGGGACTACCGCTCTGAGCGGCCCGCTGGCCAGGGTCAGCGCCGGGTTGGCGACCGGCTGCCCCAGCACCAGGGACGAGGATTGCACCACAGCGGGCAGCCGGGGAATAAACACGATCTCGGCCTGCGGCACGACCAGTGTTCTGCCCTTGCCGGAAGCGCTTGCTGGCGGGGTGTAGCCAGAGTCGCGGTAATAGGCGCGGACCGCCGCAATGGTTGACCGGCCGAACACCCCGAGGCTGTCACCTGCCGGGAACCCGAGCGCCGCAAGGCCCTCCTGCAGTTGCACCACGTCTGGGCCTCGGTCGCCAATAGTAAGGTCTCGATACATGGGCATGACGCCGCGCATCGCGAACACCGGCCGGCCGGCCACCTGCGCCAGCACGGAGCCGTCGCCGACGACCGAGCCAACCCGGGGCGGCTTCTCCGTGACGATCGGCTGCGCGCCGGGCACAGTCACCGAGCCGAAGTCCACCTGGCGTAGGCTCGCCGCGGTGATCACGCCCCGGACGGTCAGGGTCTGCGACAGGCGGCGTAGCACCACCGTGGCAGTCAGGACCGTGCGCGGCGCCGGCTTGAACCGATTCTCGATCGAGGCCGGGGAAGTCGCATGCGTGCCCGCCCAGTACGCGCCGGTGACCAGCAGCGCTCCGGCCGCTGCCAGCGCCAGCCAAAACCGGCTTCCAGCCCGCTGGCTCGATCTCAGCCGCTCCCGTCTGCCGGGTGACACCGGCGCGGGCACGCCCGCATCCGGAACCGGGATGCCCAGCTCGATCGAGGTACTGTCGCCCAGCATGCCGCTGCCCTTCGCCGGGAAAGCTAGCCCGTCACGTGCAGTGCTTTGGCCACTTTCAAGGCCCTGGCGAGGATCTGGGTGATCCTGGCCAGCTCCCCGGCCAGGGCTTCGCTCATGTACCGGGCGTGGGATTCCTCCAGCGCCCGGATCGTCGCCACCAGCCTCACCGCGGCGGCGCACCTGTAATCGGCCACCGATGTCTCGATCTCCAGGTTCCGCAGCGCGGGCCTAGGCCCCGAGATGATCCGGCCGGCGAGGCGGTTCCACAGGTCCTCGGGAGTCGAATACTCGTAGCCGCGCCTCGACATGCAGGCCGACCACCGGGCGATGACCGCAATGGACGCGGGATCGGTGCTGACGGCGTCCTGGAGCTGGCTTGTCAGATCCGACAAGCCAGTTGTCGCGAGAACGCGGCTGGCGATCGACCCGTATACCCGCCGCTCGGCCGCTCCCCGGCAGCCGCCGGCCAGGGACGTCCCGCTATCTCCTCCGGGCAACGTCCAGGATATCTGCTGGTTTTCAGGGCCAAGCAGCGCTAACAGGTATGAATGGGGAGCCGAGTTTGCGTACTCCTGTTCCCGGCTCGGGCCTGCCTGCCCCGGGTTCGCCGCGGCCTGCACGGTACGAGAATAGAAGCCGTAGCCGTCCGCCTCGCGCGCGGCCAGGCCGATCGGCGCCTGCGGCACACCGGCCAGGCCGATACCGTTGAGTTCTTGGGCGGCGGTCAGGATCAGGGGGTAGTACACGAGCCCATTGGCCCGCATGCACCGTTGCACGAGTAACTCGAAGGCGTTATTCACCTCAGCGGCGGCAACCGCCGACCCGCCGGAACTGGTTAGCGCGGCGATCTCCGCGCCCGTCAGCCGCACCGTCGGGGACCGGGGGGCGGCAGCGCACGCCGCAACCAGCAGCCCGCCCGCCGCCACGCAAGCCGCCACCCTGGCCGACCCTCCGCGTCCGACGCGCTTGACATCCGTTCTGAACCAACTCACCGTGATTCCGATCCTTCCCGCTAAGAAGCGCGCTCCGCCCGGCGTGCACCGCTTTCGCGTCCAACCGCAGCACGCCCAGAATGAGCGAGACTGGTGTCGGCGTGCGCGCCGGACCGCAGGGCCCGGCCGACGAAGAAGGCAGATCGCAAAGCAGGGGCAAAGTATGCGACCCGTCGGTGAGCTCGGGGCTAATGGAGCCCGGCCGCGCCTGCCGCTCAGCGACGTAGTACCGGCGGCAGGCGCGGTTGGGCTCGCTGACAGCAAGGACAGCTCAGCAGTTGGAGCCGTTGTTGCCGTCCCGGTCAGAGCTGATCGCATCATTGAAAGTAGAACTGAGGCTCTCAAATACTGCCCCCGGATCGATTGGCTTCCGGGTGCCCAGACAGAAGGCATCTGTCCATACATACTCGGTCTGAGTCGTGCCCCGTGCCCATATCGATGAGGCGCAGTCGTTCCATGTAAATGTGACGATGCCTCCACATACATGGGGGCTAGAGTCGTCGGGGATGTTGGTCCAGTTCCTGACGTCTCCGCCGATGTTGAGCACTTGGTGGGCGCTGCCGTTGGGCGCGCGATTGGCATCTGCGTAATAGCAGACGTGGCCTGTATTGCACCCGGTTTGTGTGGAGCCGTTGAACGCCGACGCGGCGCTCAGCGCAGCGAAGGCCACAACGATCGCGGCGATCGGCACCGCAGCAACGATAGCCGCCCTTCTGAGCTTTCTTCGTGATGGCTGTGGCATTGACTACCTCCTGGTCGTGATCCGCTGACGCCAACCTTGCCTGCGGCCGGTGGCGTTTGCGTGGCGCTGATCACCTGAGACCCACTGCCGCGACGGCGTGCCGGAGATGAATCATGTGGCCGGCGGTCCTTGGTCTGTTGTGCTCGCGGCACAAGGACACAGTGAACCAAGAACACTCAGCCATCGGCACGGTGCCGCCGCCAGCGAAAGAGCCGTCACCTCCGGCCCTCCGGCGCCCCCGCATCGGCATCCCAGTGCCGTTACAGGTCCCTCATCGCAGTCCTGAACGCCGCTCAACATCCAGCGCCGGGTCGCCGTCCAGGATCTGCTGGTGCAGGCCGCGCAGCCCGGCTCCGGGCTCGACGCCAAGCTCGTCTATCAGATACCGGCGCGCCTGCCGGTAGACGGCCAGCGCCTCGCCTTGACGCCCGCATCGGTACAGCGCAAGCATCAGCTGGGCGCGGAAGCGCTCCCTCAGCGGATTCTCCGCGACCAGGGCCCGCAGCTCAGGGACAAGCCCGCCAGGCCGGCCCAGATGCAGGTCAGCCTCGATACGGTCCTCAGCCGCCTGTAACCGCAACTGCTCCAGATACGGCACCTCGCCATCACGCAGCACACGTGAGGGGATGTCCGCGAGCGGCGCGCCCCGCCACAGCCCCAGCGCCAGGGTCAGCACGCCGGACGCCTGCTGCCACGCCCCTGACAGCGCCGCCGCACCGCCATCGCGGCACAACGCGGCAAAGCACAGCAGGTCCAGCTCGTCAGCACCAGCCTCGATCGCGTATCCCGGACTGCGCGTGACGATCCGCGATCCCGGCACCGGGCCCAGGGCCCGCCGCAGCCGGGCGACATAACTCCGCAGCGTCACAGCCGCCCCGGCCGGCGGCATCCCGTCCCACACCGCCTCGCACAGTTCGTCCGCAGACACCACATGACCAGCCCGCACCAGCAGTGCCGCCAGCAAGATCCGCTGCCGCGCCGCCGGCACCGGGACCTCCGCGCCCTTGTGCCATAAACAGAAAGAACCCAGCAAGCCAAACCACATGATCTACTTCTCCCAGCACTTGCCATTGGCCCGAGCGCGCTGCAGGCCGCATCTCACGCGACCCGCAGCGCAGCCTCCCGGCCTGCGCCGCCCCCCTCAGCAGCAGCCGACAGCGGCCGCCCGGCCGCTCCGCACGCACGACTCGCCGGAAGCCGCGACCGCCCGCCCCAGCGACAGGCGCCTCGCCAGCCCGCACGCCACCGCCGCAACCAGACGCCGACAACCGAAACCGCGCACCACGAGTTGTCTGAGGGAGCGGGGCATATCTCCTCCCACAAGTTGCGTGGGCCCACAGCGGGGCTCTTGTCCTCTTAGTTCGGAAACCATAAATTGTGCGTGTATCATCCAGATATCATCGTCGTATCATGCCCTCCGGGCGCTCCGGATGAACGGAGAGCTGTGATGGCAGACGAGCTGGAGTTCTGGCTGTTAGGTCCGCTCATCGTGCGATCCGGCGGGGCGGTCGTGCCCGTGCGGCAGGCGAAGCAGCGAGTGCTGCTCGCGGCGCTGCTGCTCGATGCGAACCGGGTCGTTCGCGTCGATGCGCTCGCCGAGGCACTGTGGGGGGGCACCACGCCGCCATCCGCGCGAAACACGGTGCGGAACTACGTCAAACGGCTACGGGACACGCTGGGAGAGGCCGGGCGGGCTCGAATCAGCAGTCAGCCGCGAGGCTACTCGATGCAGGTGAGTCCCGGCGAGCTGGATGTTCGCCGATTCGAGGTCTTGCTGGAGGCGGCGCGCGGGGCGGCACGAAATGGCTCTTGGACCAGGGCGGCAGACCAGGCAAGCGCTGCCCTGCTGCTCTGGCAGGGCGAGGCGCTCGCGGATATAGATTCAGATCTGCTCAGGCAGCGAGAGGTATCCCGACTGGCCGAGATGCGGCTGTACGCGGAGGAAATCCGAATCGATGCTGGCCTTCATCTGGGTCGGCAGGCTGAGGTGATCAGCGAATTGCGGCAGCATGTCACCGCTAATCCGCTTCGGGAGCGCTTCCACGCGCTGCTGATGCTTGCGCTGTATTGCGATGGCCGTCAAGCCGAGGCGCTAGCGGCCTACCAGCATGCCTACCGGGTGCTGGCTCACGAACTCGCCGCTGAACCAGGAATCGAGCTTCGCGAGCTGCACCACCGCATACTCACCGGCGAACCTGCTTTCGGCGCGCCGGAGCCGGCATCTGCCATGGCCCAGACACTAAGCGGAAACCCAGTTGCGCGGCCATTGCCAGGGCCCGCCACGAATCAGGTGTCGCCTGCACCACGGCAGCTGGCTAGGGCGGGGGCAGACGCGGTGCCGTGGCAGCTGCCGGCCGCGGTCGGCTGCTTCACCGGCCGCGACACTGAACTGGCCGCGCTGACTGGCCTGCTCGATGCGCATCCAGGAGCCCGGCCGCCGGCGATGGTGATCTCAGCGATCGGCGGCACGGCGGGGGTGGGCAAGACCGCCCTGGCGGTGCATTGGGCGCATCGGGTCGCGGAGCGGTTCCCGGACGGGCAGTTGTATGTGAACCTGCGCGGCTATGACCCGGGCGAGCCGGTGCCGGCGGCGGACGCGCTGGCCGATTTTCTGCGGGCCCTGGGCGTGCCGGGCACCGATATCCCTGACGGGGCGGAGGACCGGGCGCGGCTGTATCGCAGCAGGCTGGCCGGCCGCCGGATGCTGGTGCTGCTGGACAACAGCCGCGACGGCGAGCAGGTCCGGCCGCTGCTGCCCGGCGATCCGGGCTGCGTGGCGGTGGTGACCAGCCGGGATGCGCTGGCCGGGCTGGTGGCCACCGATGGCGCCTGGCGGCTGGATCTGGACGTGCTCCCGGAGGCCGATGCGGTCGGCCTGCTGCGGTCGCTGATCGGGGGCCGGGCCGAAGAGGACCCGGACGCGGTGGCGGAGCTGGCCGGGTTGTGCGCGCGGCTGCCACTGGCTTTGCGGATCGCCGCTGAGCTGACCGCAGCCCGCCGGGGCGCGCCGCTGGCCGAGCTGGTGGCCGAGCTGGCGGCGGATCGGCTGGACTGCCTGGAGGCGGGGGAGGACCGGGCCGATGTCCGGGCGGTGTTCTCCTGGTCATACCGCCAATTGCCCGACGAGGTCGCCGGGGCGTTCGCGCTGATCGGCCTGCACCCTGGCGCGGACCTGGACGTGCGCGCCGCGGCCGCGCTGACGGGCACGACGACCGGGCAGGCCCGCCGGTCACTCGGCGGGCTGCACCGCGCTAGCCTCCTGCAAGCCAGCGGTCCTGGCAGGTACGGCATGCACGACCTGCTGCGCGCCTACGCCCGCGAACAGGCCGCCGCCCGCGACACCGACGGGCGATGCCAGCAGGCTCTGACCCGACTGTTCGACTACTACCTGGCCGCGGCCGCCGCCGCCATGGACGTCTTGTTCCCGGCCGAAGCTCGGCTACGGCCGGGAGCCCGACCGGCCGTAGCCGTCTTACCGGAAGTGCCCAGCCAGGCGGACGCGCGGGCGTGGCTAGACCGGGAGCGGGCGAACCTGGTCGCCGTCGTCGTGCACTGCGCCGGCCACGGCTGGCCCCGACACGCCACCGGCCTGGCCGGCACGCTGTTTCACTACCTGATGAACGGCAGCCACCTGCCCGAGGCCCACACGATCTACGGCCACGCGCTGCAAGCCGCCCGTCGGTCCGGCGACCCGGCCGCCGAAGCCGAAGCGCTGAACGGCCTCGGCAGCATCGATATGATGAAAGGCCGCTTCCCCGACGCGGCCGGCCACTACCGGGCCGCGCTGGAACGCTACCGCCAGTGCGGCGACCCGGCAGGCCAGGCCCGGGTCCTGCGCAACCTCGGCATCACCGAGCAGTACCTGCACAACCACCAGTCAGCGGCCCGCTACTACCGCCAGGCGATCGCCGCCTGCAATCACGCGAGGGACAGCCTCGGCGCGGCGCGCGCGCTGACCTACCTCGCCGCCACGGAGACCGAGCTGGGCCGCTACGACCAGGCGGCGGAGCACCTGCAGCGTGCCCTGCCGGTGCTCCGCGACGGGCAAGACCAGGTCGGCGAGGCCGAGGCGCTGGAGAGCATCGGCGAGCTCTGCCTCTCCCGCGGCCAGCTGACGCAAGCCGCCGCATTCTTCGAACAGGCCCTGACCATCCGGCGCCGCATCGACAACCCGGCCGGAGCAGCCGCCGACCTACGCAACCTGGGCGAGGTCAGCCTGCGCCAAGGCGAATACCAGCAGGCCATCAACTACCTGCGGCAGGCACTCACGCTGTACCGGGGAACCGGCTACCGGTACGGCCAGACCTTCACGCTCCGCACCCTGGCGGGGGCCCTGCACGCGGCCGGCCAGCCAGCCGCCGCCCGCGCCGCTCTGGCAGCGGCACTCCGGCTCGCCACCGAGACCGGCAACACCTACCAGCAGGCAAGCGCGCACCGCGACATCGCCGAAAACCACCACCGCGCCGGCGAGGACGAGCAAGCCCGCCACAACTGGCAGCAGGCACTCACCCTGTACACCCAGCTCGGCGCGTCCGAGGCAGACCAGATCCGCGGCCAGCTCGCTGCCGTATCGCCCCGCTGACCTGAACTCAGGGCACGTCTCACGGTTTCGGCCTCCCGAATCGTGCCCATCTGGCGGAAAGTCACCCGCCAGCTCGCCGCTGCAGACCGGACTATTACCGGTGCCTGAGCTCGGATGACTACCGGTACCAGGGCGGGCGGGGTCTGCGGCAGCAAGCCGGTCCGCGCCGACTACCTCGACACCGTCGTCTGGGACCACATCACCGGCCTGCTCGCCAGCCCCGCGCTGATCCGCGCCGAGTTCGCCAAGCGCCTGGACCGTGCCCGCACCGCCGACACGGTGACCCGCCAGCGCGACCAGCTCCAGGCCGCGCTGGCCAGGACCGCCGCCTCGGTCACCGCCATGGTCGAGGCGTTCACCGAGCAGCTGATCACCATCGACGAGCTGCGCGCCCAGATGCCGCACCTGCGCGCCAGGGAAGCCAGCCTGCGCGCCAGGGAAGCCAGCCTGCGCGCCCAGGCCGGCCGCCTCGACACCCAGCTCGCCGACCACCAGGCCTACCTCAAGCTCGCCGATGACCTGGAAGGATTCCTCGCCCAGCGCCGCGCCAGCGCCGCCACCAGCACCGTCGGAGGCCGCCACCGGGTCCTCCGGGTGCTCGTCAAAGACGTCCTGGTCGACCCCGAGAAGATCACCATCCGGCACCGCGTCCCGATCAGGAACCGAGCCCTGTGGGGTGTCAGAAGTTTGCCTGGACTGTGAGCTGCAGCGATGTATCGAAGTCAGCAGCAGGCCGTCCTGGCCGCGCTGATCCGGCACATGCCCGGAAGGCTGCGGGCGCACCGGCTAGTCACGCCCGGCACCGTGATCCGGTGGCACCGCCACCTGGTCAGAAAGAAGTGGACCTACCCGAACCGGACGGGCCGGCCGCGGTCAGCGCCGAGATCGCCGCGCTCATCGAGCGGCTCGCCACCGAGAACGCCGGCTGGGGCTACCAGCGGATCCAGGGTGAGCTGCTGAAACTCGGTCACCGGGTCAGCGCGGCCACGATCCGCCGGGTCCTCTAGGCGCTGCGGATTCCTCCGGCTCCCAAGCGACGTACCGATACGGCCTGGCGGCAGTTCATGCACTCCCAAGCCGCGACCATGCTGGCCGCGGACTTCTTCCATGTGGACTGCGCGGTAACGCTCCGGCGCCTGTACTGCCTGTTCGTCATGGAGGTCGCGATCGCAGCCATAACCCATAGGAGCGTTACGCTGAGTGATGGGCAACTTTCGGCAAGCGGGCCGCGCTCCTGTGTGCCTGCGCGTCCCAGCTGGCTGCAATTCCAGCCTGGCTCGCCATCTCGCCATCCTGCCTGCCGATCGTCCCGTAACGAGAGGACAGTCGTAACCTGAGTCCGGTACATTGCCTTCCGGGATGAGATGTGACGCGAGGAGCTCGGGCATCGGGATACGTATCTGTATGGTCGGCGTATCGCTGGTGTTGCTGGTCGCGAGTGCGGGGTGCGGATCCTCGCGGCGGCCGGCGGCCGGTGCCTCTTCGGGTGGTTCAGCCGCGGCCGCGAGGCCCACGTCCAGCCCGGTGCGGACCCCAGCTCGTAGTCCCGTGCTGGTCCCAGCTCCGACTCCGACTCCGACTCCGACTCCAGCTCCCACGCCGACTCCGACTCCGAGCCGGCCAGGGCATCCGCATGTCATGGTGATCGTCGAGGAGAACCACAGCCTGCAGCAGGTCATCGGCAATTCGCAGATGCCGTACCTGAACAGCCTGGCGAGCCGGTACGGCCTGGCTACCGACTGGAAGGACTTGTCCCATCCGAGCCTGCCCAACTACCTTGGGCTGGTTTCCGGTTCCATCCAGAACAACCCCCAGGACACCACGCCCGCCGATAGGACCTACCCAGGGCCAACCGTGGTGGACCAGCTGGCGCACGCGGGGTACAGCTGGAAGGCGTACATGGAGGACATGCCGCGCCCGTGCGACCTGACCGATACGTACAGTCCCGGCGACTATGACGTGAACCACGATCCATTCGCTTACTTCGACTCGATCCGCAGGGACCCTGCCCAGTGCCGCCGCATAGTGCCGTTCACCGAGTTCGCGAGCGACCTGCGGAACAACACAGCGCCCGATTTCATCTGGGTGTCGCCGAACCTCATTCACGACATGCACGACGGAGGGTACGCGCAGGGAGATGCTTTCCTGCGCGAAGAGATTTCCCTCGTGCTCGCCTCGCGGTGGTACAAGGCCGGCGGCACAGTGATCCTCACCTTCGACGAAGGCGAGACGACCGAGCAGGTGGCGACGATCGTCATCACGCGGCGCGCGGCGCGCGGCGCGCGGCTTACCGCCGCCGGGAGCCACTTCGGAACGCTGCGGGCGATCGAGCAGACCTACGGCCTCCCCTTGCTGGGCCGTGCCGCGAGGTCCTCGTCCGGCGATCTTCGTTCCCTCTTCTGACTGGGCACCCTATAGGCCGGCACGGCCACCGCCACCGCGTAGTTCCCGTGCCGCTACCTGCCGCCGCCGCCAGGCACGGCATCAACATCCTGGTCGGCTGGCCGCCCTCGGCGGCCAGCCCTGGATGCCACTATCCCCGGCCAGCCGGCCGCAGCACGCTACGGTGCATGACCCAGCGGGACCGGGCGGATGCATGCCTGTGCGCAGCTTCCTTAACATGACGGCACCGTCAGGTTCTCGATCTTGAATTGGCACTGATGGCCGGTGCGGGCAGTGAGCGAGTTGCCCTGCCAGTCCCAGCTGAAGTACCACACTCCCTCCATGCCGGAGTTCTGCCAGGCGGCCCATTGCTGTTGTAGCTCGGTGACCGAGGGACGCCGCCAATGAGAGTCGGTGAAGTCTTGGAGCACGGCGTAGAAACGCGGGGTGAAGCCGCGATGGGCGGACTTGTAGGCGGCCGACTGCCGCCTCCACGCGCTGATGGCGTTGCTGATGTCGGCGAGCACGTTGGTGCCGGACACGCATGGAATTGAAGTGGTGTATCGGAACGGGTAAATATCCAGGCCCATCACATCGGTGGTGCCCATGAAGGGAGCGTAATCGTAGCACCTGAGGTTGGTGCCCTCGTTACTCACGATGGTATAGGTGAAGTGGGCGGTATCGGGGTCGGTCCTGCGCACGAGGTCGCTGCGGGCGTTGAGCTGAGCGGCGACGCGGGGACAATCGGCCTCAGCTTGCTCCGGCTCGTCGGCCAGGAAATACCCTATGAGCGCGGGCTTGCGCTTGATGGCGTTGACAGTGCTGACGACGGTGGCGTCGGATTGCTGGAAGGTGCAGGTGGAGTTGTCGTAATCGCCGAGCCAGACGATGGCTTTCATGCCGAGCGAGGCCGCGGTGTCGAGGCTCTCGGCGTCGGGCGGGAAGTAGGTGGCGGTAAACCCGAGCGATTTAAAGAGGGCGGCGTGAGCGCCGTCGGAGGTTTCGATGAAGCCACGGACGGCCGACGGCGTGCCGCTGCGCCTGGGCGACGGGCTGGCCGCAACCGGTGATGGCGATGGGCTGGCCGCAACCGGTGATGGCGATGGGCTGGCCACAACCCCCAATTGGGTGTGCTTGCCGTTAGAGGGTACGGTGCCGCTGCGTCGCGTGGCCGCGCTGCTTGGCGTGCCCTTTCCAGATCCGGCGCTAGTAAGGACACCGGGGGCGGGGGCGCGGGTGACGAACACGACGTAGCCGGAGAGGCCGCAGAGCAGGACCACTGCCGCCAGCAGTGCAACCCGCCTGGCCCGGCTGGTTTGGGCGAACCGGCTCATGAGCAGGTTCATCCCACTGCCTTTAGGCTTGCCGGCCGCCATTTCAGCCCTCCTCTTGGCGTGATTCCGGATCGAAGGTTCCTCAGAGCGGAGCCTGGCTGGCCGGTGGCACGGGCCGGGGAGGATTCACGCCGGCTGGGTTGGAACACAAAGCCTGGCCGGAGCCGTGAGCCGCGGCGCCCGCTGATCATCAGGGCGACGGCCAGCACTGTCAACGATGACAGGCACTGCCACGCGGCTATCCCAGCAGGCTGGCCCGTGCCATGGGCAGCTTGTGCCAGGATAACGGGCCAGGCGGCGGGCCGGCGGGGGCTTCGGCACACCCGGCACGCCGTCTTATGTGCGCGCCCGGCGATCTCGGATCGTAGTGCCCGGACGGGACCGTTGATCAAGGTCGGCCGCCCGATCACGGCCATACCCCGCACCGCCAGCCCGGGTGCTGCCGGCGGTGCGCCGCGCGCTCGAACACCGCGTGATCGCGCCAGGGGTGCCGTCGGCCACGCGCGGCCCCGCGCCCAGTCGAGGGCCGGGACCGGGTCCTGCGCGTCCTGATCGGGCTGATCGGCAAGTACGCGATGAACGACGTGAAGTTGCTGGAGCCCGACGGTGCGCCGGCCGCCTGGATGGTCATTGGGGGGCAAGAACAGCTCGTGGCGTTCGACATCAGCGGCGGCGTGATCAACGGGATCTACGGTGTGCTCAAACCCCGGCAAGCTCGCCTTCGTAGACCCCTGACCAATAACCCGCTGCTCGCGGTGCGGCGCGCACGACGATCCGGCGGCGAGAGTAAACGCGCTCAACAGCTGCGCATCCTGCCCGTGCCGGGAGGCGGCACCTCCCCGGTGCCGTGGCCAAAGGCAGCCTGATCGGCGGAGCCAACGCCGGCGCTGGCCGGCGGCTGGCGGCCTTGGTCGCACGGCGAGCGTCATACCGAAGTCAAGATCTACTGGATTCCGCTGCATGCCGGTCACATGTCCGAGCTGGCCGTCCAGGCAACTCTCCTGCCCGGCCGGACAGTGACCCGGACCTACCGCCAAACCAGGTCGCCACCGCTGGCCACGTTGTGTCTATCCCTCAGGAGTGTCGATCCCGGCGCCGGGCACATCTGCCTCGGGCTACGCCGGCCGACAGCATCACGCTGAGTTACTGGGAGTGTCGGGGGAAGGCTCGCCGAGCCGCCGATCTGGCGCAGGTTACTGCCACCAGGAAGCGGTCGACTGCGGATGCAGATCTGGTGTTCTGCGCGCCCCTACCCGCCCGGCCGGCTGGACCGACGCTCGCTCGTGCAGAATGAGCGGGCCAAGTTTGACCTTCGAAGATGTGTCGGGACCCCTGGCCTTGCGCTATTCGGTGGCGTGCAACTCGGGCCGGCCGAGAACAGGTCGCGGACGCGCCGGGTGTTGCGTGGAGATGAACCGCGCGCGTCTTCAGCGCGGTGGGGCGTTAAGCCGATGGGCGGCGGTTAGCCGGCGTACAGACGAGACATCGAGGTCCAGGCCGTAGCTGTCAGGGCGCGAGCGGGTGCTCAGCGAGCGCCAGCCTGCCACCCGTCCGACCCCCAGCCAAGATCAGGACTGCGCCCAGCGGACCCTCCAGGAGCGGGTCCCGGTTCGAGGGACAGATGATGTACTCAGTTTCGTCTGACGGCCACCAGCGCCGCGATGTCCAGGAAGGGCAGCACGATGTAGTGCGGGATGGCCAGCACTCCCCTATCACACCCAGGGCCAGAATCCCGGGAAGCTACGGGTTAATATTCTGCGGCCCCATATCTGAGGCGATGTCTTCGCCGTAACCGGACGGATAGCACGAATCCCGAAGGCTTCGAAGACAAATGGCTTAGGAGGCCGCCCTTCCGGGCTAAGTCCTGGACGGAGCGCAGCGGAACTCGCGCTCACGTGAGTTCGCCTGGCCAGGAACACCCGGGGGGAAGGCTGAGCCTTCCCCCCGGGTGCGTCGTTGCCAAATGGCGCTGCTACCCCGCCGGGTGAGCCTGAATGTTGCCGCCCGTGAGCGTGCCCGTGACGTTCAGGACGACGTTGCCGGCTGCGTCAGTGACCTTGAACGAAGCGGTATCGCTGCTGCCGGGCTCACCGTGGTCGGTCAACGTCCACTGCACGGTCGCTCCGCCGACGCCCTGCAGCTTCCCGGTCCCGGTGCCTTGGTAGGTGTTGAACCCCGCGGCGGGGTGGCCTTCCGAGAAGGACGGATCCTCGCTGCACGACGCGCCTGTCAGCGCTGTGAGGTGGAAGCGGTGACCGTTGCCCCAGTTGATCTGGAGGTTATCGGGCGTTACAGAGCTATCGCAGTAGAGCTCAGTGCCGAACGTTACGGTCGGATTCCCACTGGTGACGAGCTTGCCGCCGCCGGTCAGGAATCCCTTGCCGCCAGGCGGCAGGCCACCGAAGCCGCATGAGCCCGCAGGGATCTCATATGCGTGGGCTCGCATCGGGCTGTAGGCCTCTTTGGACCACATAACCTGCTTACCGCTGCCCGCGAACGTGTTCGGGTCGCACGTGAGGGCCTCGTCGCGGAAGTTCGGGTCTCCCGCGACGATTGTGGAGAAGTCGAACGTCGAGACGCTCGGGTTCGTCTTGTTCGCGACCCACACATGGCTACAGCCGTCAGATCCCTCGTAGAGGTCGGTGCCGCCGAGCCCGAGTCCGCTGTTGTAGCAGGAGGTTCCCGCCCAGGTGCTGTCGCCCGTGCCGTTCGGCCCGTCCAGGATGTGGTTCCCCGACGTGTCGTAGTGGTGGATCACAGTGGATCCGTCAGGGCTGTAGTACAGCGAGTCGTTCGTCCCGTCGTAGGCGAGGCCATCGTCGAGGCTGGTGCTGGCGTCGGACGGCGTGAACTTCGCCGTGGTCGACACGACGTTCATCGACGCGTCAAGCTGGATCAGCTGGATCGCGGGGCTGCTTCCACCGCCAGGGCCGGCCCAGATCGCGTTCCGCACCACATCGTATGCGAGAGCGCCGAGGCCGCCCTCGATGTTGTACGAGGCAGTGACGGTACCGGTCGTGGGATTCGCGCGCAACAGGTCCGGGTTCGATGCATAGCAGCTGTACCACAGGTTCGACCCGTCGTACGTGATCCCGACGCCAAGGCCCGATTGGCAGTCTTGACTGAAAGTGACGCTGCCGACCATGTCGCCGGTCGCAGCGTTCGCCGTGCCGACTCCGGCCGCGATCAGCCCGGAACTGATCAGCAAGCAGATCATGACCATGTGCAGCCGTGGCCTGAACCTATCCATCATGAGAGATCCCCTCTTGAAATGCCCGTCCAGAAGTACGTAGCGACTCTGGCAGCCGCATCCGTCGGCGCCGATGTCGCGGCGTGCCGTACCGTCGTACGCTCACGCATTAATCCCCCCGAGAGCCGCGATCGAAAGCCTGGCCCATGCAATCTGCTCAGAAGTATAGCTCTATTCAACAAGGCGAGCGGCCCATTCCGCGAATTCGGACGCGGCAAACGATCAAGGGGTAACTATCGCACCCGGACCAGCTCGGTCCCCGGCCATCGCTGCCGACGCAATAACACCATTCCTCACCCCTGATCGTGTGCTATCCAACAATCGCACGTACACCCGTGAACCGCGCCATACGCAGACGAACCAGGACTCGGGCGCAGCCGAGTCACCAGCCGACCAGAAAGAATGATATGCGCGTACTGGTTCGCGTGCGGCCCGCAGCAATCGGTCGCTCCGAGGCGGCGTTCGGCGCTAATGCAGGTTGTTGAGTCATTCTGGTACGTTACAGCGCGTAATGAGTTCCGAACTGTCGTAGCGATCCGGTGACACGGCATGAGACGCTTGGCACCGGAGGACAGCCGAGTCCTGGCGCGTCGCGCTGGCAGCACGGTGGGCGGCCCGGATGTCAGGCTTGTGCTTGCCTGCGGCCGGGCCGGCAGTCCCTGGCTACCGGCAGCGGGATCACGACCCCTCCCCTGGACTGGGCTTCTTCGTTGGCGGCTTCCTCGTCGGCGAAGACTTTCTCCTCGAAGACGAGCACCATCTGGTCGCCTTCTGACCGGGCCACCATCCACAGGGCCTCTCCCGGTGCACGGGACTGCGCCGACTGGAGCACGGCCGCGAGCGCAACTGCAAGCGCCCCGGAATCCGGGCCTGTCCGCTGTACGCCTTCATCAGCGTCCAGCCGCTCAATGACCCACTGGCGCATCAGCGCCGACGGCGCGACTCCCTGCTGAGCAGCTCGCTGGCGAAGCTGATCCAGTCTCCCGACCGGGATCCGCACGCTGTACACCTGCGAGAGATCCTTGGCAGGATGCCTCGGCACATAGGTCGGCCCCAGGTCCTCGTTGGCAGATCGCCATCGACGGCCGCGGCGAGGTCCGCGAGCGCCGCGCCGATGACGCCTGCGCGAACCCGTCCTGCGCGCACCGCCGGTGCTGGGTCGAAGAAGCGCACGTTACCGAGCTGACACCGCTGCAGCGCGAACGGCCCGGCCGGGGACCAGCTGAAGGCATGACCCGCCGCCATGCGGGTCTTCGCCCGCCGCGAGCGGCCGCATCCCGGCCCGAGCTGACGCTGTTCGAGGCCGAAGACGGCTGGCGGTACAGCCTGCGGGCCACCAACCGGGCCGCCACCACCAGGGGCTGGCTGGGCCACGCCGCCTACATCGACGCCGCCCACCGGGTCCAGGCTCGCGTCGAGGACGCCATCCGCACCGGCAAGCAGGCCGGCCTGGGCCATTTCCCGTCTTTTGATTTCAAGGTCAACGCCGCCTGGCTGACCGCCTCCATGATCGCCTCGATCCTGCTGGCCTGGCTCAAGCTGGTGGCCCTGGACGGTGACCTGGCTAAAGCCGAGCCCAAGACGCTGCGCCCTGGGTGCTGCACGCCGCCGCCCGTCTGGTCCGCAGCGGACGGCGGCGCCGCCTTAAAATCCAGGCGACCTGGCCGTGGGCCGATGCGATCACAGCCGCGTGGCGGCGCATTGACGCGCTCCCGCAAGCCCCCTGACCAGCACGAAACCATCCCTGCGAGCAAGGAAGGAGACCCGGGGCCCGTGGAACCCCGGCCACCCGGCCCGCCAGCCGGGCCACCGTCATAGCCCGGCATTAAAATCCACACTCAGCACGCGGCCCGCACGCCGCCCGGCGCCAGCCTCCAACCCATATGAAAGATCAGGGGCTAGGCGGAAGATGCGAGCAGCGCGGTGATCAGGGCAGGTCGCTTGACTCGCCTGCGTGCTGTCTGAGGTAGGAGGAGAGCACGGACATGATCTCGCCGCTGCGGTCGAGGCCGACATCGTGCCCTGAGGAGCCGCAGATGTGCAGGGTGGCGTCCGGCAGTTCGCGGGCGAGGCGGCGCGCGAAGGCGATCGGTGCGCTGCGGTCAAGAGCGCCGTGCCACAGGTGCACCGGCGTGCTGATCTCGCTGAGCGGGAATGGCCACGGGCACCTGTTCAGGGCGAGTTCCTGCACCGTGGCGCGCGTACCCGGCCGCAGTGCGTCAGCGACGGCTTCGATTTCTATGCGCAGGCCGGCATGCGCAGCATCCGGCGCGGCGGCCATCTCGCGGCGCAGCAGGCGCTCGCGCCTGGCCGGGCTGGCTAGCGACCGCCGCATCGCCGCGACCTGGACTGTGTTGAGCGCCGGCGCGTTCCGGGCGAGCCAGCCCCTGATCCGGGCACTCGCCTTCTGGCCGGCTCGCTCGGCCCGGTCGAACGGCCCGCCCGTCGCAATCAAGGCGGCCACGCTCACCCGTTCGGTGAGCTGATGCGCAGCGGCCAGCGTGACCGGGCCGCCGCCGGACTCGCCCGCCAGCGCGAACCGGTCCAGGTCCAGATGAGCCGCCAGCGCGGCCAGGTCCTCACCCCAGCTGACCAGACTGCGCTTCGGCTGGTAATCGGAGCCGCCGTAGCCGGGCTTGTCCGGCGAGATCCAGCGCAGGCCCGCTGCCCGGGCCGTCTCGTTATAGCTGCCTCCGCCTAGGCCCGACACCGGCGTCCCCGCCGTGTAGATCACCGGTGACCCGTCCGGGTCGCCGAACTCGTGCCAGCTCAGCCGTCTGCCGACAGCAAGGGTCATCACGCCAAGTGCCACCTATCGATCCTGACGCTGGCCGGAGCCATCTCGCAAGATACCGGGCACCTGCAGATAAGGAGCCCTCCCGCGTAGCCGTCCGCAGGTACGGGATGCGGACCCTGTCTGCGGACCTGATTTAGTGAGCAGTTTCGGTCATCGCGAGCCGAGCACCCGCAGGTCAGCAGGATTGGCCCGCCGAAAGTCCATGTTCGTAAGCCAAGACGGGTCACTGGCAATATGCGGGGGGCTCAGTGAGCCGGGACACGGGAGTCGGAGTCGACTACCAAGGCGGCGCAGTATTCGCCGGAATCGGCGTCTCAGTTCAAACCACCCTAGGTGCCAACGCCAACCTCGGGAGCTATTAGTCAGCAGGCCCATTCCCTTGAGGTAGGTTCGCGCCTGAGCGAGTCCGTGACCGGCTGGCCGAGTGGGCCCGCGCCGAGGCGTGGTCCCATGAGGAGTTCCTAGTCGCCTGCCTGCAACGGGAGGTCGCCGCACGGGACGCGCACAGCGGCGAGGTCCGGATAAGGGCCGCCAGGTTCCCTACCGCAAGAGCCTGGAGTTGTCTGGCGTTGATCTTGCTAATTGCCTTGTTTCCGCAGGTGGTGACGTTGCCGAGATGGCCGGTTACGTCGGGTTGGCTCAGTCTTGGATGCCGTGCTGCTGTAGCAGCCGCCGCAGGCGGAGGAGTTCTCCGTGGGAAGCGGCGAGTCGGCTTCCCGGCGAGGGTTCCCGAGGCAGATGGCTATTGCATGCGGCTTATTGAATACAGCTGAGATATAGGTCATGATCTTTCTCAAGCCGGACATTAGGGGGACTGGAGCAGGACACGCCAGCACAGGAGGGCTGCGTCCATGGTTTCCGCCGCATCGGTCTTCACCCAGCACCTCAACCCGCTGAACTCTGTCCTGGGCAGCACCCTGGTGGCGCTGCTCCCGCTCGCCTTACTGCTCGTGCTGCTGGCCATCATGCGGGTGACCGCGTGGCTGGCGGTGATAATCGGTGCCGTCGTCACCATCATCATGGCGATCACTATCTGGGGCGCACAGGCCGGGCCGACGTTCCAGGCCTGGGGAATCGGGGCGGCGACCGGGATCTGGTCCATCGACTGGATCGTCTTCTGGGGGGTGGTGATCTACAACGTCCTTGTGGAGGCGGGCGCCTTCGCCCACTTCCGGCACTGGCTGGTCACCCAGGCCACTGCTGATGTCCGGGTGCAGGCAATCCTCATGGCCTGGGCCCTGGGCGCCTTGTTGGAGGGCCTGGTGGGTTTCGGCTACCCGTGGGCAGTGGTGGCACCCATCCTAGTCGGCCTGGGCGTGGCCGAGATCGACGCCATCCGGGTGGCTGCCATCGGCAACAACGCGCCGGTCTCCTACGGCGCCCTGGGTGCTCCGATCATCGCGCTGGCCGCCGTCACCAATGTGCCGCTGCTCAGCCTGTCCGCCTCGGTGGGCCGGATCGTGGCGATCCTCGCTCTGCTGCCGCCGTGGATTCTCATCTACCTCGTCACCGGGCGGCGCGGCCTGCGTGGCATCTGGCCGCTGCCGGTCGTCGGCTCCCTGGCCTATATTCTCGGCCAGTTCCCGACGTCCCAGTGGCTCGGGCCCTACCTGCCCGACGTCATCGGCGCCCTGGTCTGTTTCGGCGCGCTGCTGCTGCTCCTGAGGTACTGGCGACCAGCCGAAACCCTAGGCTACGGAGGGGTCCCGATTGCAGCGGAAACGGTGTCCGTGGACACCACGGCGCCTGGCACCGGGCCGACTGGCAGCGGGTCTGCGGACAGGCCCGCCAACGGGGAACGCTCGGGGATCCGTGAGGCGGTCCCCGCCTTGCTGGCGTTCGGCATCCTTATCGCCGTAGTCGTAGCCGCGACCGGGCCATGGTCCCACCTCGGCGACTACACGTTCATCAAGCCAGAGGTGGACGCGGTCAGCTCGCTCTCACACCAGCCGGTCTCCGTGGTGTGGAAGTTCGCGCCAGCCGTCGCCGGTACCTGGATCCTGGTCTCCCTGCTTGTCATCCTGGCCGTTCTCAGAGTGGGGGCGGCACAGGTCGGGGCGGCGGTGAAGCGCAGCTTCTCGCAGACCTGGGGCGCCCTGCTGGTCGCGCCGATCATCTTCGGGCTCGCTACCGTTTTCAATTACTCAGGCATGGCTAGCACGCTGGCCTATGGGTTCTCCCGGGTCGGTACCTGGTTCATCCTGCTGGCGCCGCTCCTAGGCTGGATCGGAGTCGCGCTGTCGGGGAGCAACACGTCCACGAACGCGCTGTTCGGGGGGTTCCAGTACGCGGTAGGCGGCCTGTTGCGCATGCCAGTGCTGCTGCTCCCGTCGCTCAACTCAGTAGGCGCCGAGGTGGGCAAGCCGATAGCGCCGCAGACCACCAGCGTGGGGGTGTCGACCAGTAGTTACGTGCGCCGGGAGGGCGAGGTGATCAGGCATAACTTCGGCTGGACGCTGGTTCTCCTCGGCTATCTGATCCTGATTGGCCTGTTCTACTTCTACGTCCTGCCCGCTGCTGTGCGGCTCTGATCCGTGGCTTAGTCCGAAGCGACGACGCGGCCCGCCGCCTGCTCGCCGCCGGGCAGCCGACCCGCCGCACTCGTTTCGGCAGCATCGAGGCCACCAAGCAGTGCGTCGCAGCCGGACTCGGCTGGACCGTGCTGCCCGCCGCCGCCGCCGCCCTGGAGCTCCGAGAACGAACCCTGGTCGCCCTGTCCGGACCGCCGCTGGCCGACTGCACCGTCTACCTCGCCACCCATCCAAAACGCTCCCTCGCAGCAGCGGCCCAGCTCGTGCGCGACCGTCTACGCAACCTCTGGGCAGCCGCCGCGTAGCCGATCATCTGCCGGGACTGTCGTGCCCAGTCCGCCGCGGTGCCTGGCAGATCCGCGCAAGCGCGCGATCACGACCGAGGCGCAGCTCCCGCAGATCCTTCTTGACGATCCGGGCGTCGTGGAACGCAACATCCTGCAGGACACAAACCATCGGGCGGCGTACTGGCATCGGCAGCATGAAACGAAGGGGACATTCATGCCGTTCGATGAGCCTGGGTTCATGACACAACTGGCCTGGCACCTGTCGACGGTCATCCGCGGTGTGCGCCTTCGCCGGGAGGTCGAGCTGAGCCACCGGCTGGCCACCGTGACCGGATCCGAGGCGGACATCGAAGCGATAGCACGCGACGGCGACCGGCGATCTCTGTCGTGGTGCCTTGCAGTCTCACCGGCCAACCCGGCCCGGACAACCTAGAACAGCGAAGATCATTCCGTTGATCGTGCCGGAGCGCCGCGATACCCGGCTTTCGTCTTCATCCCGCGACGGTCTCACCTTGATCGGGCCGTCGTAGTGCAGGAACTCCTCGATCGCCGGGCCGGTCAGCTCCGGGTCCGCCGCGCAGCGCGGCCATCTGGCCGGGGTTGCGCAGCAGCGCGATGCCTCCTGACCAGTAACGGCTCCGCTCGCATCACAGGCGGGATTACCGCCAGATCCACGCGCGGCCCATACGGGCCCCAAGCCGCCGTACGAATGACGTTTCCGCAGGCAGGAGCCGTGGCAGAGAAATGCACTCTGGAGCCGTGTGCGCAGGTTCGAATCCTGCTGTGGGCGGGGCCATTGCCGGGCCGGGGGCAGGGTTAGCTGACGGGAACGCGGCTGCCGAAGTAGGGGTCGCGGGCGAAGGCCCGGAACGCGGCCAGCGATGCCGAGGACGAGGTGACGCGCCAGTTCATCGGGGAGTCGACGGAATTGAAGTACACGATCGCCTTGATCCCCGTGAGCTGGGTCCGCAGCTGCTCATCAGCTTGGCGGAACCAGGCTGCTTTCTGGCCGGGTGCCCGCTCCATGACGCCGAACTCGCCGATCATCATCGGTTTGCCTGTGCCCAGGCCCCAGTGGTAGAAGGCGGAGAAGATGCGGGCGATGCTCACCCAGGAGGCGTGGGGTCGGCCTGGTGACCAGTTGTAGCCATCGGCGCAGATCCAGCCGACGTAGCTGCCGCCCGGGTAGTAGGCCTGCGACACTCCGCCGGCGAAGTTGAACGCGTTCGGGCACCAGACCCAGGTGACATTGCCCGCGCCAGCCCGGGTGAAGATGTCGTGCACGTGCCGCCAGGCCGCGATGAAGCGGCCAGGGGACTGCGCCAGCGGATGCTTGGCGATGCCGTCCATTTCGGCGAACCAGCGGAGCATGACCGGCTTACGCAGCGCCCGCAGCTGCAGCGCGTCGGCCCTGATCATGCCGTCGTAGACGCCGGAGCTGATCAGGTTCGCGGGGGCTCCGGCCCACGAGATCATCGGGATGATGCCCTGGCTCTGATCCCATCGCGCTACCCGGACCGGCAGCTGGTGGGTCCACCGGACAAACAGATTGTCGATGGCCAGCTTGCGGCCGATCTGGTTGTCCAGCGTCGTGATCGCGCCCTCCATCGCCACATAGTCGTCCCCGCTGGCAGGTGCGGCGTAGGCGCCGAACAGCGCGCCGTGCGAGGGGACAAGCGATCGCCCCGCAGACGGTGATCCTGACGGACGCGGAGACGGCGAACCCGAGCCTGCCGGTGATTGCCGAGCCGGCGCCGATCGGGCAGCAGAATGAACCGGATGCGCGGGCGACGCCGGGGCCCGCAGATGCGTACCCGGTGCGACAGGTGAACCGGCATGAACCGGCACGGTCGGGCGAGCGCCAGCCAGTCCCCGGCGCCCGTGATCAGCCGGGTGCGCGGGCCGTCCTGGCACGGCGTGCCCCGCTGAGATGACACCAGGCAGCACAAATGCCGCGACTGCCAGCACCGCCATGCCTGCGGTCACGGCGAGGATCCTGAACCGCGGTGACCTCTGCGGCCTGCGCTGTGAATCATGCCGCAGTCGGTGGGAGCGCAATCGCATGAAACTCCGATGCCCGGCCTGCGCGCCGGTGCCGAGCCGTCCTCACCGCCCGGCATCTGGCGCCTGACGCTGCGGACGTTACCGCTACAGGCCCCCAGTCGGGGCGAAAATAACGAAACAGACACGGACCGCGTTCCCATCAGATAGCCGCAGCGGCGCCGGGCGAGCCGGCCCGATCTGAGCAGGCACCCGGCTTCCGCGCCGCCTGCGGACGGGAACGGCCGGGGGCGGAACGGCGATCGTAGACCTCGGGCAGGCAAGCATCCACTGGATCGAGAGTGCCTGACACCCGGGTACGAGATGAGATCCTTCGTGCCGCCGAGAATGGCGAAGCAAGCGCAGAAGCGGGGAAGACGGCGCGGCCACGCCGGCTGGTCGATTCCCATGGCGATGGCGCAGGCGCCGTCGCTGACAGCTGCCCGCTACCAGCCGGCAGGCCCTGACCTCATCCCATCGCACGTGATCGCCGGGGGGCGCCACGAAAATCGGATGGCCCTTGTCGTCATACTGGGCAAATGATCGGCGCTGCCTTCGCGGCCACGCTGGCTGAGGCCCAGGGGGGTGAGGAGGCGGCTTTCGCCTGCCTGTTCCGCGATGTGCAACCGGCGCTGCTGCGGTATCTGGCAGTGATCGCGCCTGGGGCCGCAGACGACGTGGCCGGCGAGACGTGGCTGCAGGTTGTGACCGGCCTGGCGGGCTTCCGCGGCGGCGAGGAGGCGTTCCGGGGGTGGCTGTTCACCATCGCCCGTCACCGGGCGGTCGATGCGGGCCGGGCGCGTGCCCGCCGCCTTACCGTCCCGCTTCCTGCCACCATCGCCGCAGAGCGGGAGGCTGCGCCGGACACCGCCGACGTCGCGCTGGAGCGGATCTCCACCCAGGCTGTCCTGGCGCTGATCTCGGCGCTGCCCCCGGACCAGGCTGAGATCATCATGCTGCGGGTCGTGGCGGGTCTGGGCACCCACGCCGTGGCGCGACTGGTCGGCAAGAGCACCGGAGCGGTGCGGGTGGCCGCGCATCGGGGTATTCGCCGGCTCGCCGCGACCATGGACCGGGCGGGTGTAACGCTATGAGCGCGCCGGCCGCTTCCTCCGGTGAGATGCCTGAGCTGCCCCTCCCCGGCCGGTTCGGCCGCGAACTGGACGAGCCGCTGCTGGAAATGCTCCTGACCGGGCAGCCGCTCCCCCCGGATGCCCCGGAACAGCTGCATGAAGTGGCGGGAGTGTTCGCCAGCCTGACCGGCCCGGCGGGCCCCGCCGAGCTGGTCGGGGAGGCGGCGGCGCGGTCGGCGTTCGCCCGTGTTGCCCCCCCGGTCGGGGTCTCGCCCGTTGCCCGCCCGTCGACACGGCGGAGACCGCCCTGGCGGCATACCCGCGTCAACGCCAGGCTGGCCGCCGCGCTGGCCGCCGCCGCGGTCGGCCTGGGGGGTGCCGCTGCGGCGTACGCTGGCGCACTGCCCGGCCCGATCCAGGATTTCGCCCATCACGTGATCGGCGCGCCCGCGGCACGTCATGCGCCGGGCGGGCGCCAGGCAGCGTACCGGCTGTGCAGCGCGTATGAGCGCGCCGCCGCGCACGGCGGTGCCAGTGCGCGCGCCGCCGCCGCGTTCCAGAAGCTGGCGAAGGCGGCCGGAGGCGCAGGCAAGATCGAGGCATACTGCGCGGCGGTCGGGCGGCCTGGCCTGGTACCGGTCGGCCGTCCGAAGCCGCAGCCGGCCAAGACCGCCAGGACGAACAGCCACGCCAGGGCCAACAGCCACCCCAGGACCAACAGCCACGCCAGGACGAACAGCCACCCCAGGGCCAACAGCCACCACCCCAGGACGAACAGCCACCCCATGACGAACAGCCACGCCAAGCAGAAGCTGGCAAGGCAAAGGTCCCGCCGAGCGCGCCCCGCTAGCCGCGCGCGCGGCTGAACTCGCGCGGGCGTGGTCACTGTGAGCCCGGCGGCCGCGGGGCCGCGGCCCCGCGGTCCTGGCACGCCGGGGCTCCTGTCACCTCCCGCCGCATCGAAGTAGGCGGCGCCGGCGGTCCTGATGGCGGCGGCCTCAGCCTCAGCGAGGGGCTCGAAGGTGAAGTCGGCCAGCGCCGGCCTCGCCACGACCCCGGCGCCTCCTCCAACAGCGTGACGGCAGCCAAGCCTGCCGGGAACCCTTTCGTCCGGCCGAAGGCGGCGCTGGAAGAAGAACGCCAACCTGAAGCAGGCCGGTGTAACGCGGTGAGCAGCGCCGGCGCTCTAGGTCCGTGATGCCAGACTTTGCCTGCGCGCGTACCGTTGCGCCACAGAGCCCGCGCAGCTGGGCAGCATGGCAGCTGCCTGGCTGCCCGCCAGTCAAACCTGCCAGGGCCGTTCACCAGGAAATCCTGGCGGCGAAGCGTCCGCCTGTTCCGCCTGGCCAGCGCGGCGGCCCGCCCAAGAGCAGGCGGGGCGGCCGATCTCTGTGGTCCCCGCAGCAGGCCGGCGTCCTGCTCGTACCGCAAGCCGGCAACAGGGAGCGTGCCCGCGACGTCCCGGCACGGGACAGGCGTGAGCAAGCGACAGTGGTGCGGTATGCGCCGGCCAGGTCAGAAACGTCCGGCGTGTTTCTCGTCGAGGTTCTCAGGTCCCGCGGCAGAAAGTGCCCGGAGCCGGTTCGCTAGCCGTCGGGAGGGATGGTTCATTGCGGTCGCGGCGATTCGCCTTACATGTGCCGCCGCGCCTATCACACGGCGCAACTGCTGTTGTTCTCGTCGTCGCCACGGCTGCCGTGGTGGCTCAGTCGATGGTGCGGGTGGTGGCTGTCGGCTTCTTCCCGGATCAGATCCACGTGCCGGGGTGGGCGTGCCGCATCGGGTCCGGCGCGATCCCCCATCGGCGCGCCCTGGTGCTGTACGACGGCAAGGGCCGTTACGCCGCTTACGGCGCCCAGGCCGGGGTGCTCGCGGCGAACTTCGTGTCGCATTTCGCGCAGCCTGTGCGGCAGCCGGTGACCTCCTACCGGCGTGGCGAGATGGCGGATTACGCCGCGGTCGTGTACGTCGGCACGAACTACGGCGAGCCGCTGCCCCGTGGCTTCCTCTCAGACGTGCGCGCGGGTGTGCGGCCGGTGCTGTGGCTTGGCGGGAACGTGTATGAGCTGACGGATGCGGCCTTTGGCCGCGTCCGCGGCTGGCGGGAGAGCACCGATCGCGTCCGCCGCTACACGGCGGTCGTGTACCGCCACACGCACCTGACGATCACCAGCAACGACCTCGACGGCATCGGTGTCGTCGACCCGGCGAAGGCGACGGTGCTGGGGACCGCAGTGGCGGCGGATGGCAGGAGCACGCCGTGGGCAGTGCGATCCGGGAACCTGACCTACGTCTCCGAGGTGCCGTTAGACTCCCGCGGCGGCGAGGACCGTTCCTTCGCGGTCGCCGACATGATGGCAGAACTTTTCGGCCCGGTACACCAGCGGCACCGGGCCCTGATCCGGCTGGAGGATATCGGCCCGGCGGCCGATCCGCTGCAGCTTCGCCAGGTTGCCGACCTGCTGGCCGCTGGAGGCATTCCCTTCTCGGTCGCGGTCTACCCCCTGTATGTGGGTCCGGCGACCCAGCATCCGCGCGTGCGGATCCGGCTTCAGGACAGGCCCCAGGTCGTCGACGCGATCAAGTACATGCTCTCGAAGGGCGGGACACTCATCCTGCACGGCTACACGCACCAGCTCGGCGACAGGGGCAACCCTAGCAACGGCGAGAGTGGCGAAGACTACGAATTCTTGCGCGTCCACTACGACGCCCACCACGTCCTCATTGACGACGGGCCAGTCACCAAGAACCCGGCGGCTTGGGCCGGGCGCCGCATCGACATTGCGCTGGCCGCGATCCGGTCGGCCGGCCTGCCGCGGCCCGAGCTCTGGCAGTTCCCGGAATACGGGGCGTCCCCGGCGGAGTACCGGGTCGCGGCATCGATGTTCATTGCCCGGTTCGAACGCGGCAGCTACGCGGCCGGACTGCCCGGGCATGAAGACCTGAAGACCCTCACCGAACAAGCTCCGCCTTACCTTGTCCGCGACATCTACGGCGGGCCGGTGCTGCCAGAGACTCTCGGGTACGCCATCGGCCCGCAGGTGCCGGCCACCGGGCCGGGCTCTATCCGGGAGATCCTGGCCGCCGCGGCCGTGGAAAGGGCCGCTGTCCGCGACAACGTCGCTGGCGTTTACTACCACCCGTACCTCGGGACGGGGCCGTTGCGTCGCCTTGTCGACGGCCTTCGTCACGAGGGCTACCGGTTCGTCAGTCCCTGTGCCGTGCTGAAGGGATAACCGTGCTGGCATTCGCCACAGACATGGTGGCCGTCGTGGGCATGGTCTTCGGGCTGTATGCCTTCGCCGTGCTGCTGCTCTCAATGGTCGCGGCCGCTATCCGTCTCCTGGACCGGTGACGCCCGTGATTCTGCAGGTGTCCGCCTGGACCGCCTCCGTGGGCATTGTCGCCATATTCGTCCACGCCGTCCGGCTGTGGTTCGTGAGCCGCACGGTCGCGGAGCATTCGGCCGCGCCCGGAGCCGCAGACGGATATCTGTTCGCTTTCCTGGTGCCCGCGCTCAACGAGGCGCGGGTGATCAAGCAGACCCTGAGCAGCCTGCTTGCGCTCCCGGTGCGTCACAGCATGGTCCTGGTCATCGACGACGGCTCCGACGACGCGACAGGCCCGCTGGTAGAGTCGCACGGCGATCCCCGGGTGCGCCTGCTGCGCCGGGAACTCCCGCAGGCGCGCCGCGGCAAGGGCGCCGCGCTGAATTCCGGCTTCGGCCGGCTGCTGGAGGAGGTGGACGGGTGGCATGCCGACAAGGTCATCGTCGGCATCATGGACGCCGACGGCCGGCTAGACCCGCAGGCGCCCGACCGGGTGGCGGCGTATTTCGCGGAAACTGATGTCGGTGCGGTCCAGGTGGGCGTGCGGATCCACAACCGGCATGACAGCACGCTGGCTCGCTTGCAGGACGTGGAATTCGTCACTTACACCGACGTCTTCCAGAGCGCCCGCGATCGATGGGGTGTGGCCGGGCTCGGCGGCAACGGCCAGTTCGTGCGGCTGGCGGCGCAGCTAGACCTGGCGCCTGCCCCATGGACCGATGGGCTGACCGAGGACCTGGAGCAGGGCCTGCGGCTGATCTGCGCCGGCTGGCGGACACGGTATTGCCGCGACGTGGCCGTGCACCAGCAGGGCCTGGTGTCGGCCCGACGTCTGCTGCGCCAGCGATCCCGATGGTTCCAAGGCCACCTGCAGGCGTGGCGCCAGATCCCGGGTATCCTGCGCCGCGCTCCGCTGCGAACCGTGCCGCATCTGCTGCATTTCCTGCTGGCGCCGATCCTGCTGCTCGCCAACGTGGCGCTCCTGGCGGCACTCCTGGCGATGTTGACCGGCATGGCTGTCTTCCCGGACGTCAGGTTCGAACTCGCGCGTCCGGGCGTCATCCTGGACTGGTACTGGCTCACATTCGCGCTCGCCGTGTTTCTCACGGTGTCGGTGTATGCGCGACGTGAGCCTGGCCTCGGGGCGTGGCGGGTAATCGTCCTCGGCCACGCCTTCGCAGGCTACTCGCTGCTGTGGATCGTGGCCGGCTACTGGGCGCTGGGCCGGATCCTGGGCGGCAGGCACGGCTGGCTGAAGACCGACCGGCTGCTCGAGCATGCTCGTGAGCCGGCGGCGGAGACGGAACCCGCGAGAACAGATGCGCCCTAGCCCGGCCGTGGCCCTGGCCGCGCTCGCAATCGCCGGCTGCAGCGCCACCACGGCGCCGACGGCCCGGCCTGGCCACGCCTGGAGCGTTGCCTACGATGGCTACGGCCACGTCTCGGCGAGCACGCATCACGGCGTCCTGCGCCTCACCCTCTCACCGGCCCGCCCGGCGTCCCCGACGGACACTCACGCCGCACTCGTGCTTTCCCGTAGCAGCTGGCGGGACCTCACCGTCGAGATCCGGATCCGCACGAGCCGCCAGCTCCGCCAGCCCCATCCGAACCCATGGGAGGTCGGGTGGCTCCTCTGGCACTACGCCAGCGACCAGCACTTCTACTATGTCATCCTCAAACCAAACGGCTGGGAACTCGGCAAAGCCGACCCGGAGTATCCCGGTAACCAGCGCTTCCTGGCCACCGGAACGCATCCCGCCTTCCCGCCCGGCCAATGGTACGCAGTCCGCGTTCAACAGCGCGGCGACGCGATCCAGGTGAATGTCAACGGCCACCGCCTGGTCCGGTTCGCCGACACCCAGAATCCCTACCGGTCCGGGCGGGTCGGACTCTACACCGAGGACGCGTCCGCGACCTTCCAGCCCGTCGCCATCGACCGAGTCCCGTAAGCCGAAGGATGCAGATGCACACCGGGCAGCCGCCCGCGAAACGCGTCATGGTCATTTACGGGACACGGCCCGAGGCGATCAAGCTGGCCCCGGTGATCCGCTCGATGCACGCCTCCCCGCTGCTCTCCCCGATCGTCACGCTGACCGGGCAGCACGGGGCCATCGTCGACCAGGTCAACAGCATGTTCGGCGTCCGGCCCGACCACGACCTGAATATCATCCGGCCGCGGCAATCCCTCGACGGGCTGACAGCACGAGTCCTGCAGCGCCTCACGCTGACCCTGCAGCAGGAACGTCCCGACGCCGTCGTCGTGCAAGGCGACACGACATCGGCCTTCGCCGGCGCGCTTGCAGCGTTCTACCAGCACGTCCCGGTAGTCCACGTCGAGGCCGGCCTGCGCACCGGCGACGTCTACTCGCCGTTCCCTGAGGAGGCCAACCGGCGGTTGACGAGCCAACTCGCCTCCTTGCACCTGGCGCCGACCCCGGCCAGCCGGGACAACCTGCTGCGCGGCGGTATCCCCCCGCGGAAGGTCCTGGTCACCGGCAACACGGTGATCGATGCGCTGCTCTGGACGGTCGGCCAGCGCGTCCCATACGGCAGCCAGGCGCTTGAGGCGGTGGACTCTACCGACAGGCCGGTGCTGCTCGTCACGACCCACCGCCGCGAGTCGTGGGGACGGCGGATGCAGGGAATTGCGGCGGCCGTCGCCAGGCTCGCGCGAAGTCACCCCCAGCTGGCCGTCGTCCTGCCGGTGCACCCGAATCCCGTCGTGCGGGAGGCGCTCCTGCCCGCGCTCTATGGGCTGGACAACGTGCTGGTGGTCGAGCCGATGGGCTATGGCGCCTTCGCCCGGCTACTGCGCAGGTCCACGATCGTTCTCACCGACAGCGGCGGCGTGCAGGAGGAGGCGCCCAGCCTCGGCAAGCCGGTGCTCGTGATGCGCGACACCACGGAGCGCCCTGAAGCAGTCTCCGCGGGCACGGCCCGGCTGGTCGGCACCGACCCGGATCGCGTGTACGCCGAGGTGAACCATCTGCTCACTAGCGCGCAGGCGTACCGGGCCATGGCCAACGCCGTGAACCCATACGGCGACGGCCGCGCGGCGCAGCGGATCGTAGGCGCCATCGAGCACATGTTCAAGCTGGGCCCGAGGCCAGCGCCATTCCTGCCGCTACCGTCACAGCCTGACCATCGCCAAAGCGCTCAAAAGCACATCCCGGCATGACGACAACCCGGCGGCAGAGCCGGGCTACGGATCTGCTCGAACATAGCTGATTCTGGCCAGCCGCCGGCAGCGCGTGTCAATCCCCGCGTCGTGCCGGTAGTGTTCTGTCTTGTTCCCGTGGCACCGCACGGTGGCCTTGAACCGCAGGAACTGGCCGGGAATTGCCGATGAGTTTCTTCTCTCTGGACGGCGGCGGCAGCCACGCGATCCGGCTGTCGTGCGGCGCGCTGGCGGCTGACCAGATCGATGCGGGTGTCCACCGCCTAGCTGCCCCGATTGCCGGCTTCCGGTCGTGACCGATCTCGTCTGCGTCTGGATCGTTCCAGTCGATGTGCCACCAGATACCGCGGCCAGGTGCCGGGACGTGCTCGACGACAGCGAGCGCGCCCGCGCTGCTGCATTCCTGAGCCCGCGCGACCGGCAACGGTTCACGGTCGCGCACGGCGCGCTCAGGATCCTGGTCGGCCGCGAGCTGAAGACGCGGGCCGCGGCACTCACCTGGATCCCCAGCCGGTACGGCAAGCCCGAGCTCGCGCCCCCGTGGTCCTGGCTGCACACCAGCCTCTCGCACTCGGGAGACATGATTGCGGCGGCCATCAGCACCGACCGCCCGGTGGGTGTCGACATACAGCACCTGGTGCCTGGCCTGGATACGGTCGGGTTGTCCGCCCGGTTCTTTCCGCCCGATGAGGCCGGGTACGTCGCGGCGGGTCGCGACGAGAGCGCACGGGCGGACCGGTTCGCGCACCTGTGGGTCCGCAAGGAGGCGGTCGTCAAGGCGGTCGGCGGCCGCCTCTGGTCCAATCTGAAGGTCGCGGTTCGCAGCCGGGATGTCGTCAGCTGCGCCGAGCCAGCAAGCCGGCACCGGGTAGCAGACGTCACGGCGCCGACGAGCTTTCGCGCCGCGGTGGCGCTGACCGGCGCCGCGCCGTTCGTCATGGAGGCAGTCGGCTGGCCGAGCGCCGGAACGGCACCAGCGATGGTCAGCTAGCTAGCGGCCGCGGCGCTTCGAAATCAACGTTCTCGCGTCGCGCCATGGCGCCGGCCGGCCCAAACAGTATCACCGGGTCGTCGTCGCGGATCGCGCTGACCAGCAGGCCATAGGCGTCGGTCGGCGTGGCCGGCACCACCGTCTTCACGCCGGGCCATGGCCCCGGCAGCGCCCAAGACGACTATGCGCAGCCTCGACCCAGCTGTCCAGGACATCCCGAGTTGCACCTGGCGCTCGGGAGCGGCCACCACGGGCGCATGATTATTCAATGACAGGCTGGCACCGGAGACGCACTGCTTTGCCACCTATGGCGCGGCACGCGGCTCGCCGGCGCGACTCACTGTCAGGACACCTCACCGAGGAGGAAACCATGACGGCACGCAGATCCCTGCTCGTCCGCTCGGCCGGCACCGTCGTGGTGGCCGTCGGTGCGCTGGTCGGCGCAATGGCTATGCCCGGCGCCGCGGCCGGCGACCACGCCGCCGCGCGCAGCGCCACTGCGATCCAGCATTTAGTCGTCATCTACCAGGAGAATCACTCCTTCGACAACTACTTCGGCAGCTACCCGCACGCCGCCAACCCGCCAGGTGAGCCGGCCTTCCACGCCAAGTCCGGCACGCCAGCGGTGAACGGGCTCACCGGAGCGCTGATGACCAGCAATCCCAACCTGGCCAACCCGCAGCGCCTGGATCGCAGCCAGGAGATCACCTGCGACAACAATCACAGCTACGTCCCGATGCAGCAGGCCTACGACGGCGGCCTGCTCGACAAGTTCGTCCAGTCGGTCGGGCCGACCGGCTCCGGCTGCGATCCGTCGCTGACCATGGACTACTACGACGGCAACACCGTCACCGGGCTTTGGAACTACGCCCAGCGGTTCGCGATGAGCGACAACAACTTCGCGTCCACGTTCGGCCCGTCGGTCCCGCAGGCACTCAACCTGATCGCGGGGCAGACGCACGGGCTGACCACCTCGGCGCCCACCAGCGCGGTCGCCAACGGCACCCTGATCGCCAACCTGCCGCCCGCGCACGACGACTGCGACGCCTCCGGCGCGGTCAATCCGACGACGCTGCAGATGACCGGGCGCAACATCGGCGACCTGCTCAACGCTCGCGGCGTGACGTGGGGCTGGTTTACCGGCGGGTTCAAGCCCACCGCGGTGGTGAACGGCACGGCGGTCTGCGGCTCCACCCACGACAACATCGGCGGCGTCGCCCAGAACGACTACTTCAACGGCGAAGACGACCCGTTCCAGTACTACCCCTCGACGAACAACGCCCACCACTTGGCGCCCAGCACAGCGGCGATTGTGGGGAGCAGCGACCGGGCCAACCACCAGTACGACCTGTCCGACTTCTGGACCGCGGCCACCGCCGGCCGCATGCCCGCCGTGTCGTTCCTGCGCGCACCCAGCTACCAGCAGGGCCACCCCGGCTACTCCGACCCGCTCGACGAACAGCACTTCCTGATCGACACGATAAACCGGCTGCAGGAACTGCCAAGCTGGCGCTCGACCGCGGTGGTCATCACGTGGGACGAGTCCGACGGCTGGTACGACCACGTGATGCCGCCGATCGTCAGCCCCTCGAACGACCCGGCCCACGACGTGCTCGCCGGGCCAGGAATGTGCGGCACGCCGAAGCCCGGTGCCTACCTGGACCGCTGCGGCTACGGCCCGCGCATCCCGGTGCTGGTCATCTCGCCGTACTCACGGCCGAACTTCGTCGACCACGCCCTCACCGCGCAGAGTTCGATCATCGCGTTTATCGAGGACAACTGGGGCCTGGGCCCGATCGGTGACCAGTCCCTCGATACCCGCTCCGGCACCCTGGACGCCATGTTCGACTTCCGGCACCCGCATCCATCCCCGCTCATCCTCGACCCGGCAACCGGCGAGCCGGTTCACAGCCGGTCCTGACCCCAACCGGAGCTGCGCCGAAGGCGACCGCAGGCACGCACAAGCGGAGCGGGAGCAAGGAGGCTCAGCAGGTGCACTACCGGCTCGTGCCCACCAGCGGGCATCGGTGAAGGCACGTGCCTTTCGCCCTACTTGAGCGCCCCTGCCGTTAGCCCGGAGATAATCCGCCGCTGCGCGAAGATCACGAGTAGCGCGACGGGCAGCGTGACAAGCACCACGGCGGCGTCGATGCGGTTGTAGAACACCTGGTACTGGCTCTGGCCGAGCCCGACTATGGCGAGCGGTGCGGTGTACTTGTCGGGGGTTTCCATGAACGACACCGCGAACGCGAAGTCGTTCCAGGCCAGGATGAAGGACAAGATCGCGACCGTGAAGATCCCAGGAACGGCCACGGGAAGGATGACGCGGCGCAGTGCCTGCAGGCGGGAGGCGCCGTCCACGGCGGCGGCCTCCTCGAGCTGGCGCGGGAGCTGCGAGAAGAAGTTCGCCAGGAACCAGGTGGCCAGCGGCAGCGTGTAGATCAGGTAGGTGATGATCAGCGAGGGATAGTTGTTGAGCAGGCCGATGTTCCGGTAGGCGAGGAAGAGCGGACCCACCATCGCCAGCGGCGGGAAGAAGCCGGCAATGAGAACGAAGCCGAGCACCGGACCCTTCGCGCGCATCCTGGTGCGGGAAAGCGCGTACCCGGCCAGTACCGCGAGCACCACCGTGATCGCCGTGGTGGACAGCGCGACGATCGCGCTGTTCAGCAGGGAGCGACCAAAGTTGAGACCGGTCGCCGACGTCTGAGTGAGGTCCGCCGAGTAGCTGCCGAACGTAATCTGTCCGGGCAGCAGGCTGGTAGTGCCTTGGGTGAGTTCGCCCTGAGTCTTCAGCGACGTGACGACGATCCAGTAGAACGGGAACAGGCTGCCCACGATGAAGGCCGCGATCAGAAGGTAAAAGCCGGTTCGCGCGGCCACCTTGCCCATGGTGATCCGGCGCCGGACCGCGGGCCCGCGGGCTGCCGCGGTCGTCGCAACGCTCATCTGCGCCTCCCTAGAGCACCTGCTCGGACCTGAACGCACGCACGTATGCCGCCGCGATCAGGAGCGCGATCACGACGAGGGCGACGGAGATCGCCCCGCCGTAGCCGTAATCGGCGTAGACGAAGAACGCCTGCCAGTTCAGGTAGGACAGCACGCTGGTGGATGTCCCTGGTCCGCCGCCGGTCATGGCATAGACCACGTCGAATATCAAGAAGGAGGACAAGGTGCGGAAGATCAGCGCCACCATCAGCGCTGGCATGAGCAGCGGCAGGGTCAGCCGCCTGAAGGTCTGCCAGGCGCTGGCGCCGTCGATCCTGGCCGCTTCGTAAATGTCAGTGGGGATTACTTGCAGCCCCGCAAGCAGCACTATCGCCATGAACGGCGTGTTGCGCCAGGCGTCCGCGGCGAGGATCGCGCCCCACGATGTCCACGTCCCGGCCAGCCAGGTGGTATGAGCGAGCGGCAGGTGCAGCGCTGTCAGCACGTAGTTGACCCACCCATTCTGCGGGTCGAACATCGACTTCCACAGCTGTGCCGAGACTACGGTGGGCACCGCCCACGGGATGAACACCGCCGCCCGCACCAGGCCGCGGCCGGGGAACCTCCGGTTCAGTGCCAGCGCCAGTGCCAGGCCCACCACGGTCTCCACCGCAACCGACACAATCGTGAATCCCGCCGTGTGTGCGAGCGCCGGCAGGAACTGGTTGTCGGTGAAGATCCGCCGGTAATTGCCCGCCCCGGCAAAGCTCGGCGGCACACCGCTGTTGATCACGTCGTGCTGCAGGGAGTTCCAGATGTTGTAGACCAGCGGGTAGGCGGTGACCGCGAGCAGCACAAGCACCGCCGGCGCCACGAGCAGGTAGCCGAATCGGCGGTCCAGGGCGATCAGGCTGTACTGGCGGCGACCCCGCGGTCCACCGTCGCTGGCTGCCTGCACCGCGGGCCCCGGCCGGGCCGGCGTTACCGGCCCGGCCGGGGCTGCGCCTTCCCGTGGCGCTGTCACCCCGGCCTCATCCGGCGGTGGATTGCAGTTGCTTCACGGTGGGCGCGGTCGACGACAGCGCGGCCGACGGAGTCGCCTGCCCGCTGAGCACCGAAGAGATCATGGTCTGCAACTGGCTGGAGATCTGCGTGTACACCGGGGTGACAGGGCGCGGCGTCGCCACCTTGAAGACCGCCTGCTCCTGCTGGAAATACGGCGCAGCCGCGTACAGCTTCGCCGTGTACGCCGACCTGACCGCCGGCGGGTCGCCTGCCGCGATGGCGCGGGCGATCTGGGCCTGGTCACTGGTGAGGTACTTGATGAACTCCCAGGCCGCCGCCTGGTGCGTGCTCCTGGCGTTGACGATCAGGTCATCGCCGCCGAGCGAGGCCTGCGGGGTGCCGGTGGGGCTAGGGAACGGCACCCAGCCGGTCTTGTTCGCGACCGCAGGGTAAGACGGATTCGAGCCCTGAGAAAGGGCGAAGATGTAGGGCCAGTTCAGCGCAAACGGGGTCTGCCCGGAGAGCCAGGCGTTCTGCACGTTGGACTCTTCCCAGGTTGATACCGCCGTTGGGGAGATGTGGTACTTGTGCACCGCGTCGTACATCAGCGTCAGCACCCCGACGTTGGCCGGCGTGTTGATGTTGCCCAAATTCGACGACGAGATCTGGCCGCCGAAGCTCTGGAACGCGGTGACCGCCCCCTCGTATTTGTCGCCCTCGAAGGCCAGGCCCTCCTTCAGCTTGGGGTCTGCCTTCATGGCGGCCAGTGCGTCCCTGAACAACTGCGCCGGAGTAGTGGGCGGAGTCTTGATCAGGTCGGTGCGGTAGTAGAGCCCTTCGGCGTTGATGAACCACGGGATCGCGTACTGGCCGCCCTTGTATTGTCCTGTGGCCATCTGACCGGGGAAGAACGCGCTGGTGTCCGGGTGGAATCTGTTCAGGTTTGCCAGCCACCCCGGACGGGCGAACGTGGTTGGCCAGATCACATCGGAGGTGATCACGTCTGGAGTACTTGAGCTGGCCGTGAAGCGCTGCGTGAGCTGCTGATACGCGACGTCCGACGTCGGCGACAGGGTGAGGATGCTGACATGAATGTTCGGATGCAGCTTCTCGAACGCTTTCACCGCTGCCTGCGTCGCCGTGCCCTCGGCGCCCAAGCCCTGGGTGGCGAACACGATGGTCTGCGTGGCGCTGGCGGCCACCTGCTTGCCAGCTGAGCTTGGGCCGCTGCTACAGCCTGCCGCGGCCAGCGTTGCCACCGTCCCAACCGCGACAGCCATCACCGCTGCCCGGTTCCTACGGCGGATAAATCTCTGGGGGGATCCGGTCCGAGCCGCACACCTCGCGTTGCCTGGCCACTTCCTCAACGTGGCCACCTCCTTTGCCTCTGGCCCGCGGAGCGGCAGCTCGCTGGTCCGCGGACGGCTGCGTGTCATTCATTGCAGGGGATCTCTGGTTGATCCCGTCCTCAGATGCGGTCAAGGCGGCAGGGTGGCGCGATCGGGCGGCATGCCGATCGCCAATCGCAGGAAGACTTGCCTGCCCGCTGGGTTGCGATCCGGGTCCGGCGCCCGCCCGCGCCGAACGGCGGGAGGACTGGCCAGGCACGCGCAGGCTAATGCCGATGTCAGGAGCTACAGCACGGAAGGCCGTGCCGTCCACCAGGAACGCCACATCGAGGTCCCTTCGGGTCGTTCAAACTCCGGCGGGTCTCGACGTCGGGCTCACGGAAGCACGCCCCACCAGTCCTGGCGAGGCTCCTGAGAACCCGGCAGTCTGCCTCATTGTAATACGCATACTTTCTGGCCAATCAGGTACTACCTGCTGATAACGGCCGGTGTCATCTGGGCTCGTCCAGGCGCCCGATTGCCAGTGCGCTGGACGGGTCGAAGAAATGCAGGTTGGCGGTGTCAACCGCGAGTTCGAGCCGCTGTCCGGGCCGGACCCGGCTTCGCGCCGCGACGCGGGCCGTCCACTGCGACTTGCCGCCGGACAGCGCGATCGCGGAGTCGTCCTCCTCATCGGAGATCGTCTGGCTCAGGCTCGAATGCTGGACGACTGGCGCGTCGATCGTGAAGATGACGTGGATCTCGCTGCCGAGCTCCTCGGTAACATCGGCTCGGACGGGCATCCGAGCCCAGCTCGCCTCGGCTATGGTGGCGTCCTCGAAGTCGGACGGCCGGACACCGAGGATCAGCTCGCTGTCGATGTATCGCTCCAGGCCCGGCCTGGCTGCGAACGTCGTTGCCGGGATGGGCAGGCGATGCCCGGCGAACACGACGGCGAGCCCGTCGTCGCGGACCACCGTGGCGGTGGCGAAGTTCATCGCTGGAGAGCCCATGAACCCCGCCACGAACAGGTTCACGGGTGCCTCGAACAGGCGCTGCGGGCGGTCGACCTGCTGCAGCCTGCCCTCGCGCATCACGCAGACGCGCTGGCCAAGCGTCATCGCCTCGACCTGGTCATGGGTGACGTAGACGGTTGTCACCCCGAGCCGCTCGTGCAGCTGGGACAGTGAGGCGCGCATCGACACGCGCAGCTTGGCGTCGAGGTTGGAGAGCGGCTCGTCCATGAGGAACGCCTGCGGCTCCCTGACGATCGCCCGGCCCATCGCGACCCGCTGGCGCTGGCCTCCCGACAGCGCGGCCGGCTTGCGCTTGAGGAACTCCTCAAGGCCGAGCATCTGGGCGACCTTGAGTACCCGCTGCCGGATCTCCCCCTTCGGAGTCTTGCGCTGCTCCAACCCGAACGCGAGATTCTGCTCCACGGTCATGTGCGGATAGAGGGCATAGTTCTGGAAGACCATCGCGATGTCACGGTCCTTGGGGGGCAGGTCGTTCACCACGCGCCCTCCGATCGAGATCGTCCCCGCGGTGATCTCCTCCAGCCCGGCGATCGACCGGAGCGCGGTGGACTTGCCGCAGCCAGACGGGCCGACGAGAACCATGAACTCCCCGTCGGAAATGTCAAGGTTCAAGTCATTTATACCCGTGACACCACCCGGGTACGTCTTGCCCACCTGGTCGAGAAGGATTTGAGCCATCGCATATCCCCCGTTCCGCCGAAGCCGGTACAGGGCCTGCGGCCCGGGGTAACCGGCGCAGCGCCAACCTGCAAATTACAAGATCGCCTCTGGTCATGAGTTCCCCATGAGTTCCCACAGCCGTCACCGGACTGTTACAAGAGTGCCATATCGGGCTGAGGTATGCCGGCATCGGGCACGATACGATGCGGTCGTGGGCAGGCTCAGCTCCCGCGTGCGCCAGAGCCTCGGCGTCTTTCCGGCCCAGTTCTGGTACCTGCTTGGCGGGCAGCTGACCAACCGGCTGGCCGGGTTCGTGACCCCGTTCATGACGATCTACCTGGCAGCCGATCGAGGTTACAGCGCTGAATTCACCGGTGCCGTCGTGGCGCTCTTCGGTGCCGGGTGTCTGCTGGCCGCAGTGATCGGGGGTTCTCTCACCGACCGGATCGGGCGCCGGCCGGTCATCTTCTGGTCCGAACTGCTCGCCGGTGCCTGCACGGTCGCGTTCGCGCTGGCCGGCGGCAGGATCCTGATTGCCGCCAGCCTGTTCGGCATCGGCTTATTCTCGACCATGCCACGGCCCGCGATGGCAGCCGTCATCGTCGACATTGTGCCGCAGGCCGAGGTGATGCGGGCGTACTCGCTCAGTCACTGGGCAAACAACGTGGGCATGGCTATCGCCCCGGTGCTGGCCATCGCATTCGCGGCCGGGGGCTTGCGTCCACTGTTCATCGCGGACGCGGCGACGACGGCGGCGTTCGGCGCCATCATGTACCTCACCCTGCCCGAGTCCAGGCCCATCGCGGCCGCCGACGTTGCACGACCGAAGGCCGGCTATGCGCAGGTCGTCCGCGATGCCCGGTTCATGCTGTTCACTGTCATGGTGCTGGCGATCGCCGCGCTGCTCACGCAGTACTACGTGACGCTGCCGCTTGCCATGCATGCGGTCGGCCTGACGAAGACCGCGTACGCCACCGCGCTGGTCGTCAATACGGTCATGGTCACGGTGCTGCAGGTGCCCTTGGCACAGCTCACCAAATCCGCCGATCCGTGGCTGGTGCTGATGGCAGGCGCGCTGCTCGTCGGCGTCGGCTTCGGAGCCAACATGTGGGTCTATTCCGCGCTCGGCTACGCGGCGACAACCGCGGTGTGGACCGCGGGCGAGATGCTCTGCGTCCCCGCGATGGCGGCCATCACCGCCCTGCTTTCCCCGGCGCATGCACGGGGGCGCTATCAGGGCGTTAACTCGCTCGCCTTCACGCTCGCGGCAGTTGCGACTCCGGTCGCTGGCGCTTCGGCCTTCACCGCCGGCGGCTCCCGCGCGGTCTGGCTGGGTTCGCTGGTTATCGGCCTGGCCGCCGCGATCGGCCTGGCGCTGCTGCGGCCGAAGAAGAGGCCGAGTGAGGCAGCAGGCAGCGCGGCAGTATCCGTAGAGGAGGCGGTTGGCCAGTGACGGACCTGCGCATCGAGTCGGCGGCGGCAGTCGGCGACCTGGCGGACCGGTGGAGCCCGCTCGCGACGTCGCTCTACAGCTCGGCGGACTGGCTCGCTACCTCGGAGAGCCCGGCCATTACGAGGCGCTACCTGATCCTGAGCCATCGCGATGGGGATGGCCCCGGCGAACCGGCCGCGCTGGTGGCGACCAGCAGGATCGACCAGCCCGGTGGCTGGATCTTCGGCGACCCGATCGCCCTCCTGCTCGGCCTGGCGGGGGCGCCAGAGCAGTCGTTCGCTCCGCAGGCGGCGCGGCGCCTGAGTCGCCTGCGCGAAGGGCTGACCCCGGACGACCTGTACCCGGCCACGTTGTGCGCGCTGTCCAGCGGGTATCTGCCCGGCATCGTGACCGCGCCCGGTGCGCCTGCCGCCGACGTCGCTGCCGCGCTCACCCAGGTCGAAAGGCAGGCTGCCGAATGGGTAACGAAGAGCACCTCCGTGCTCTACGTGCCAGAACGTGACCGCATCCTGCGAGCGGCCCTGGCCGGCCGCGGCTATCTCGCGTTCACGCCGCTGGCCGAGTGCGTCCTGCCCGTGGCCGGATGGACCGCGTTCGAGGACTACCTGGCGTCGCTGCGCTCGGCTCGCCGGAACAGCGTGCGGCACGAGATCGCCGCGTTCGACGCGTCCGGCGCCACCTTCGCCGAGGTCAGCGTGCACGCACTTGGCCAGGGCCACGCGGGACTCCATATTGAGCACATGCGCGGATACGGCCACGAGCTTGCCGCCGACCGCATCCTGTCGCTGTTCGGCACGATCGGGGATCTGTTCGCCGACACGGCCACGGTCATCGAACTACGCGAAGACGACGCCCTGCTCGGCTTCCTGCTGATTTACCACGACCGCGGCTGGGTCTATCCCAAGATGCTCGGCCTCTGCCCGTCAGCGCAACGCCCGCCCTACGCCTACTTCAATCTCGGCTACTACGAGACCATTCGGTATGCGATCCGGACGGGCAGGGCCGGCATCATTTTCGGACCCGAGGCCTACGAGGTGAAGGCGCTGCGCGGGATCTGGCCCGAGCCCAGGACGATCTTCCTGCGCCCGCCAGCTGGGACGCGCGACCAGGTCGCCGCCGTGGTGGGCGTGCTGGACGAGGCGCACAGGCACCGGTTCGCCGCCTACCCGTGGCGCGCCCGCACGGCCACTTGACTAGCCGTGCGGGCGCTGTACTGTCTAGACGTGCCGGCCGGTTCTGGACTTATCGCCGCCGCTAGCCGTGCTGCCATTCCCGGCCTGGCGAAGCAATTCGCGGAGAGCACGCTCCGGATGGCGCGCGCTGGCGACTTCCTCGCCGAACCGCGGGCCCGCGGCTTAGCACTGGACCTGTCGGCCCGGCAGGACTTCGATGATGTCTGCGGCCTGCAGCCGGATTCCGAGGAGGCATGGAACCAGACCAGGGGCCGGCATGTCAGCGTCGAGGAATACGACAAGGCAGACCCGCAGGAAAGGTATTTCCGCCTCATGTCGACCAGGACATGGTCTCTTTCGATCGGCCAGGACCGGCTTGACCCTGGCTGCCCGCTGAGCCTGGCCGAGCTAGCCGAGCTACTCGACTACAGCGCCGCGGTTACCCGGCTGCCGCTGACCATGATCCGGGTGCTGCCGCGGCGGTTCATGCCTGGGCATTTCGTTGGCTCGCACCGGGAAGCCAGGCTCGGGCGCCTGGCGACCGGATACCTCTTCCTCAGCCCGGACTTGTCGCAGTGCGACGGAGGGCGCCTTGAGTTCCTTGACGACGCCGGCCTGCCGCACGAGGTGGCGCCCGAATTCAACTCGCTGGTGCTTTTCGATGTCCGTGCGCACTGGCTGCAGTCGCTTCGCCCGGTCACTGGCTCGCAGCCGCTGCACTGCGTCCAGTACTGGCTGTACGCATGACATCCGCGCTGACCGGTTTCGGGCTGCCCTGGATTGATGACCTGCGCTGCCTTCCGCCGGACTTCCTGGCGACAGAGTTCAGGCCCGCTGACAACGGGCTGACGGATGCCGATCTCGCCACGGCGCTCGCCGCCCATCCGCGCACCCGCGGCTACCTGCTCGAGCACGTCGATTCGGCCATCGCGGCCGGCATCAAGGCGGCCACCCCGGCGAGCGCGCCGGACGCCGTATTCGCCGCGCAGGCCAAGCTGGTCGGGGTCTACTTCTGGCTGATCGTCTATCACCGCTTCCCCGACGTGTACGAGCAGTTCTCCGCCAGCCAGCAGATTCCGTACACCGCGCTCTTCCCGCCCGCCCTGATCCGCGGCAAGGTAGTCGCCGACGTCGGCTCCGGCACCGGCGCGGCTCTCGGTTACCTCGCCAATCACGCCGCCCGCGTGATCGCCATCGACCCGGCTGTGCCGATGCTCGACCGCGCCAGGGCCAGGCACGGTGCTAACCCCAGAATTTTTTTTGAAACGGGGTCCTTCGCGGCAATCCCGTTGCCTGACCGCAGCGTCGACGTGGTGGTCTCGTGCTACGCGTTCCAGTCGTCGCAAGAGCGCGGCGGCCGGCGCGGCATCGCCGAGATCCACCGCGTCCTCGCCCCAGCCGGGGTCGCCGCGCTCGCCGTGGACAACGAGGACACCACCCGGTTCTGGCGGTCGCTCAACCTGCGGCTTACCACCTGCGACCAGCCGGTGACCTGGGCACGTCCAGCCGAGCTCAGCTCGCTGCTGCGCCGGATGTTCGAAATCGTCGGGATTGACTTCACCGCGGCGCAGACGGTGCGTGGTGCACCGATGAGCGTCCTGTGGCTGGACGCCGATGCCGGTGGCTAGCTTCTGGCTAGAGCCACAGCCCGCGGTAGCTGCTGGCGCGCATCACCCGTCGCCGCCTGCCCTCGCCCAGCCGACCGGCCGAGTGCAGCAGGTCGGTGTCGAAGATCAGCAACGTCCCAGCCGGCGCGGTGAAGCGCACTCGCCTGGTGAGTAGCAGTTCCTTGAACATCCCGAAGATCGAGTAGAAAAACTCCTGCGAATACTGCTCGAACACACGGGACTTGATCGAGTTGTAGTCGTCGACCCGCAGCCATTCGGCCTGGCGGATCTGCTTGCCCTGGAGGTGAGTGCCGGGAATCGCCTGGAACGGGGCATTGTCCTCGTCGATCTCGTCAAGGTAGACGTAGAACTTCAGCGAGTTCAGCTCGTCGAAGTGCTCGGCGAGTATCTGCTCGCGCGGCTCGTAGTCGTCGGTCAGGATGACATGCCTGGCGGGTGACGCCGGGCTGCCCAGGTACCCGCGAGTGATAGCGGCGACCCGCTCAGAGCTGAAGATCGCGTGCGCAACCGGCAGCAGCGCCGCCATGTCCGCGTCCCTGTCCAGTTTCAGATGCCGCCCCGTGTCGGTGCGGCCGAGCCGCCGGCTCAGGTTCTTGCCGGTTGCCGACAGCTCCGCTGGCACGTCAGATTCCGCGTCGAAGGCCGCATCGAACTCGGCCCGCAGCGCAGTCAGGTCGGCGGCGAACGCGCCGGGCACCATCGCGACGCCGAACCGGTCAAGCAGGCCCAGCACGTCGCCGTTCAGACCGGCCGAATCCGGGTCCGCGCACAGCGCCTGCGCCGGGTCGTTGATCTGGGTGAACGCTGTGGTCATGAGCGGGTACCCGGATGGTCGGAGATCGTGGCGAGCAGGTCGACAAGGACGCAGGTGCTGTCGCAGGTCGCACCGGCCTTGGACGAGCCGCAGACGCAGCGCTTGACCTCGAATGTGCACACGCACCGAGAGCAGATCGGATCGGTGGCCAGGTCTAGATTTCGCCTGAACGCCACGGCGGACGGGGAGTTGATCACCGCGGCCAGGCTGCCCGCCTCGTGCAGGTTTCCGTAGGCGGGCTGGAAGAAACACGGCCTGACGGTGCCGTCAGGCTCAACCAGCGCCGACCCCCAGGGTGCGTTGCACGACACTGGCGGCAGGTCACCGGCGCCGTAGCTGGCCCGGTAGTAGCCGACGATCCTGGCGCGAAGCGCCTCTGGCGACTCGTTGATGAAGCCGGTGGCGAAGTCGGCCGCGTGCTCGGCGATCAGCAGCTCGACTTCCTCCGCTAGCGCGTCCAGGCCGTCGGCGGGGACCAGCAGCCCGGCCTGGCGGTCGGCGGGCCAGCCGCCAGGCCGGTTGAACGCCTCGCTGCCCACGTCGGTGGCCAGGAAGCTGACCCGGTTCAGCCCGATCGACTTGGCGTACCTGACGGTCTCGCGGAGCAGCAGGTAGTTGTGCCGGTGCACTGCGCACCTGCTGAAGATCCGGAACTCGGGATCGATCGCCCGGGTGGCCGCGATGCCGCGCTCAAGGAAGATGTGCGCCCTGGGTACCCGCCGGATCGAGTCGTGCACCTCGCCGGGGCCGTCCAGGCTGACCGTGATCCCGTTGAACCAGCGCACCACCTCCGCGGCATGCCTGGCAAGGGTGATCCCGGTGGACAGCAAGGTGATCGTGATGCCACGGCGGTGCAGCGCGGCGCAGATCTCCCACAGTCGCGAGTGCATGAGCGCCTCGCCGCCGGTCAGGATGACGAATCTGACCCCGAAGTCGGCCCACTCCTGCGCCCACCGGTCCACGTCGGCGGCGTCGATCTCGCGCCGGTCGCGATCGGTCCAGATGTCGCACATCCGGCACCGGGCGTTGCAGCCCGAGTGCGGCCACAGGAACAGAACGGGAAGCCCGGTAACCGGGTCGTCGTAGTAGAGCTCGCCCCGGCTGACCGTCTCCGCCCGGCTCACAGCCGCGTCCCCGCCGACCTGGCCGTAGCCAGCGCGTCGAGCAGCATGGCCCGGTCCGCGGCGAACTGAGTCATGCAGTAACTGCCGTCGCCAAGGAACGGGTTGGCGTGGACCCGGGCGCCGCGCACCATCAGCGTCGCGGTCAGCCGCCGCGGCGCCAGCACGCAGTGGTAGTCGGCCGGGTCAAGCAGCAGCTGGCCTGCGCGGCCGACGAACTCCTGGCTGCGCGGGCGGAGCGAGGGGTCGTCGAGCCCGCCGTCGTTGTCGAACAGAAAATGCGCCAGACCGCCATTGAGCACGGTCGATGCGAACGAGAAATGATGCCGGTGCGGCGTGATGTAGCCATCTGCGCGCAGCCGCTCGAAGCGATCCGGGTCGTACGCGTTCAGCACGATGTCGTAGTGGCCAGGCCGGGACACCAGCGGCCACACCATCGGCTCGACGTCGGGCACCCGGATCGCCTGCGCCCGGCCGAGCTGACGGGCCATGTCCGCGGCATCGACCAGCTCGCCGAGCTCGTTCGCTACGCCTGCCAGGTCCCCGAACGTCGCTGACGCGACCTGAACCGGGTCGGCGCTGTCGTCAAGCAGCTCGATGAACTCACGCAGCGTCACGCCAGCACCGCCCTCTCCCCCGCCCTCTGGTGCTCGATCAGGTCAGCGTGCGACCAGTACCGCAAGGTGCCTTCCGTGGCCTCGAGCTGACTGACGACGAGCGCGCGCCCAAGATCGAGGCGAGCGCGGACCTGGTCAAGCCCGGCGTCGAGGTCGCAGTTCAGTTCGGCCTGCGTGGCGCCGGCTGCCACGGCATCGATCGCGGTGACGACCAGGCCGGCCAGCTGCGTGTTGACCGCGGCTTCAAACGTGTCGAGCACCCGCTCGGTCGGAGCGCTGCGGCCGGGAACTGGCCTGCGCCATTCCCACGTGATCGACGAGCGCACGCCGGCCAGGAAGTTCATGTAACCGATGTAACGGTCGGTGACCCGTTGGGCGACCTGCTTGACCGACCTGGCCGCCGGATCGCGGATGAACGTGCTCAGCGACAGCCCGTGGTCGGCCAGCACCCCGTCACGCGCCATCCGCCGGATCAGCGGCGTACCGAAATGCGGATCGACCGTTGAGTTCAGCGAGACCGGCTTCAGCTCGCCCACCTGCTCGAGGAAGCGGACGTTCTCGCGCAGGGTCCGCAGGGTGCTGTCAGGGGTGAACATCATGAACCCGCATTGCACAGTCAGGCCAAGGTCCTTGACCATGCGCACGGCGTCGGCGTTCTGCGCCACAGAGTGGCCCTTGGCGTAAAACCGCAGGTCATCGGATGAGCCCGACTCCACGCCGATGAACACGTGGGACAGGCCGGCCAGGCGCAGGCGGCGCATGACCGGTTCGGTGACATTCTCGGCCCGGCACGAGATCGCGAATCGAACCGGCGAGCCTGCCGCAGTCAGCCGGTCAGCGATCTCGGTCGCCCGCTGGTGCCCGGCTTCGCTGCCGCCGAAGAACTCGTCGTCAACGATGAGCAGTTCGTCGATGCCGTAACTGTCGTGCAGGTGCGCGATCTCCGCCACGACGTCGCGCGCCGGGCGGGCCAGCCAGGCACCCGAGGCAAGCGGCTTGCCCTTGTCCAGACCGTAAAAGCGCGGGACGCTGCAGAAACTGCACCTCGCGTAACAGCCGCGGCTGGTCGCGATCGCCGGGATCGCGTCGAGCCTGATCACGTCGGGCATCAGGTCGCGCGCCGCCCACGGCAACCGCGCCAGGTCACCGATCCTGACCGGCGGCTGGCTCACCGCCTCGCCGTCGACCATGGCGGTGACGCCCGGTGTCCGGCGCCAGTCCGCTCCGGCAGCCACAGCGGCGAGAACGAACCGGATGACCTGCTCGCCTTCGCCGGCCACGGCGCCGTCGAGCTGCGGCACGGCCTCGACGATCCGGGCCGGGAAGAACGAGACGGCGTGGCCGCCGACCAGGCTGACGCCACCGAACCCGCCGTCGCGCAGCAGGCCTGCGATGGTGGCAAGCTGAGGGGGGAACTGGTTGACGGTCACGGTGAAGCCGACGACGTCCGGCCTGGCCTGCAGGATGCGCTCCGCGGTCTGTGCCTCGTCCCACCCGTAGAGCTGGCTGTCAACCAGCTCGACCTCGTGACCGTCGAGCCGGGCGGCGGCAGCGAGCGCCCCGAGTGCCAGGCTCTCGACCCCCTTGGAGAACTTGTGCTGCACGTCGACCGGGGGCCGGACAAGGACTAGGCGTGCCCGCTGCGCCGTCATGCCTGCCCTCCTCAGAATGCGAACCGGCTGACCGAGAGCAGCCGGACCGGCAGGTCGAAGGTGCGCTCCAGGTCGCGCCAGTGGCGACCGCGCAAGTCGCGGCCGTGCCGGTTGAACGCCGACTCCGCGACCAAGATCAGGTCCGGCGGGCCATTGCCCGCGATATCACGGTCGATCTCGCGGGCGAAGTCCCCGATGGTCGCCATATCAAGGACCCGGATGTTGCCGCCGAGGAAGTCGTTGGCAGGCTCGGCGTACCTGACCACGTCGGCCGCCAGAGGGGCGAACCTCGCCAGCAGCTGCTCGGCGGCAGGCCGCATGACCGGCGAGGTCAGCAGCAACGCCGAGCGGGCGCCGACCTCGGCTATGTGCCGTTCCACCTGGGCCGCCGAGCTCGCGCTCAGACAAGGCGCGACAACGACGCCCCACGGAAACAGGTATTTGCACAAGATGTCGCCGTCGTAAGGGAAGACATGGTCGTCGTGCCCGCCCAGGGAAAGCTCCGCGGGCTGGCCGCCCCTGGTGATCACCATCCGCACAGAGTTCCTGGCGAGCAGCAGGAGCGGTATGACGTCAGACCGGGTCCGCACCCGCATGCCGTTGATGGTCTCTATGACGTCACCGCAGCTAAGGCCGACGCGGTGCGCGGGCGATCCGGGCACCGCCCCGATCACCCTGGCCGCCAGCGCGTCGGCATTGAAATGGTTTTCCTCGTGTGCGCTCGGGATCGTGAACACGGGCAGGCCGACCTGGCCGCGGATTTCCCGGATCGCGGCGATGACGTCGGCCCATCGCTTTTCGGTATCGAAGGAGCCCGCGTACGGCAGTTCTCTGGTGAACCCCGGCTGGTTGACCCGCACGAATCCGGCGCCGATGCCGTCGACGATCCTGATGGTCCGCTGAATGTCGGCGAGCGGGAACTCAGGAAACGCCGCGATGCTGATGCCGAACGGGATCTGCCGCCTGGCCAGCTCGTGCAGCGCACCCACGGCGGTCGTGGTCTGCCCGGCCCGCTCGTGCATGACCGAGCCGCGAAGCGCCTCGTCCAGACTGTTGATCGACACGATCAGGTGAACCGGCTTGATCGCCGATAGCAGGTCGAGCACCTTGCCCTTGAGCGGGCTGCCGTTGGTGATGAAGTAGAACGGCTCCGGACTCCGCTTACGCAGCGCAGGCAGCACCGAATGGATCTTCGGGTCAACCAGGAATTCGTTGATCTCCCACTGCGCGTGAAAAAGCGAGCGGCTGGTGGCCGGATCATAGTATTTAAGCCGGGTTTCGAGCTCGGTGTCCTTGATGACTTTCTGGCCCCTGGCCACCGCGAGCGTGGACGGATTCCCGTAGAGATAGCAGAAGTCGCATGCCACATTGCAGACGCGGGCCAGGTACTCGTAGACCTCGGCCGGATGCCCGTCGGCAGGCACCACCCAGTCGGGCAGATGGCGCAGCCGGAACGCGTCAACGGGGCGCATGGCAGCGCCTCCTGGCGCGGCGAAATCCCACTCCTGTGTGACCAGCCGCCAGTGCCTGGCCAGGCACAAGATCGTAGGCTCGGTCGCCGCGACGCTGTGCAGCGGGTGCAGCTCGCCGGTACCGTCCCGCCCGTCGGACCGGATGCCGAGGTCCAGAGCGCGCCACGGCTCGTAGTGCGGAACCGGCTCTCCGTCGATCTCGTCCACGTCGACGATGGCTCCGTCGCCGTCGCGCAGGTCGATGCAGTCGGCGATGATCGCCAGCAGCGTCGCTCGGGAGGCCGCCGTGACTTGCGGCATCTCGCCGATCGGGTACTTGAACGCGAAGTCCGGTGATCGGTCACCTTGGTGGTTCCAGCTGACGACCGCCCCAGTGGGCCGGTGCCTGGAGGTTCCCGCCCATATCGGCAGGTAGCCGCTGTGCGGCGTGGTCAGCGCCAGCAACGCCGTCAGCGCTAGCGGGTCAGCAGGCGCAGCCGCGACCGGCTCGATGCCGGCGTCACCGCGGTCATCATGGTGCAGCGAGCGGAGCGTGAAACCGCGGACGTGCGCGTCCCTGTGCCGCCGCCGTAGCGCGGCGCTGTCGCCCGTGACCTCCGCAAGTACCAGGGCCGCGTAGGCCCGGAATGCCGCACGATCGGGCGTGAGATCCGCCTGCCCGACAATGTCACCTGCAACTGACGCTGGCAAGGCTCCTCATTCCGGCGGTCGTCCCGTCAACCCGGCAGTGGCCGCGCCTGCGGCTTCGGCGCACAGGTGCGCCGAAGCGCGGAACTCGCCGCATCGGCCAGCGCGACGCGGACGCCGCGCCGAGCCGACGCCTAGAAAGACGCCTAGAAAGTGGTATCAGACGCAGTTGACGTTGGCGATGCCGGCGGCGAGCTGCTTGGACACGAGCTCTGCCCGAGCCAGCAGGTCGTCCTGAGTCCAGCCGTGCTTCGCCATAAGCGCGGCTGACTTGTCCGGGTCGTTGAGAGCTTCGATGAGTTCGCTAACGTCCAGCGTGTCGAGGTTCTGCGAGGCTTGGGTCATCGGGATCCCTTCTGCCCAGTCACTACACAGGGCGTGCCGCGACAATCGGGCGTATCCCGTCCGATTCTCGCCCGGTAGTGCCCAGGCCTATCCATAATGGGAATCGCGGTGCTGATACGCGGCCTATCCGGCGAGTGTACGATTATATGCCTAAATGGAGCAACTATCCTCAGGGTAAGTAAGATAAGGCTCACCAGAACGTAATAGTCGCCGCGCAGGGGTTCGTTTGGCAATGCGATGCGGCCGATCTCCGCAATGCGGCCGATCTCCTGTAACCGGATGATCAGGCTGCCCTGCTCGTCAACTCCCGGTTGACACGGTATTATTCGTCAACTTAAGGTTGACGTCATGACGCAGCCGGTTGCCCTCACCTCACCCGTCCGCCTCGGCGAGCTCATCGACGCCATCGCGGCGGCACACGACCAGACGCTGGATCAGCTGTCCGGCGCCGTCCTGCTCGCCGAGCATCTCGGCGACCTCGCCGACAGCCTGCTCGGCCACTTCGTCGACCAGGCTCGCCGGGCCGGCGCGTCGTGGACAGAGATCGGCCGCAGCATGGGCGTCACCAAGCAGGCCGCCCAGAAGCGGTTCGTCTCCCGCCCGCCGGGCGCCACCACGTCCGGCAACCCTGGCGCCGAGGGCTTCGCGCGATTCACCGGGCAGGCCCGCAATGCGCTGGTCGCCGCCCACAACCTGGCGCAGCAGGCCGGCAACGCCGAGGTGACGACCGGGCACCTGCTGCTCGGGCTGCTGGCCGACCCCGCCTCGCCCGCGGTCGCCTGCCTGAGCGCGCAAGGCCTGGCCGTGGCTGCCGTCGCCTCGGCGATCCGCGCCGCCCTGCCGCCCCCGGCCGCTCAGGTACCCGCGCTCATCCCGTACGACGACGCAGCCAAGGCCGTCATAGAGGCCTCGGTCGGCGAGGCCGACAGGTTGGGCGACGCACAGGTCAGCGGGCTGCACATGCTGCTCGCGCTCGCCGCGCACGAGGGCCAGGACGGCGTCCTGCGGCACCTGGGCCTCGATGCCGCCGCCGCCCGCGACACAGCCGGACAGGAAGCGGCCGCGAGCTAGCGTGCATTCGCGGCAACGGGACGGGCCGCCCCGGCCGCGCTCACCTGCTGCTACCTGACCACCGGCCCAGACGGCCAGGCCATGACCGTCACCGCCCGCCGGGCCGAGATCACCGCCAAGTACGGCCCCGGCCATCCGAGGAGCCTGCCTGGGTACTCGTTGACGAACAGTCCATTTCACGGTACACGTGGCTATGGACGGCAAAGCGTTAACCGCGAGACCTTGACCCTTTCTGGACGCATCGCAAATGGGGGTCGCTCGGGGAGAGGGGATTGTTTCACGTGTCCGACACCGATCAGATCCGCGCGCTTCGCGCCTACTATCTGCACGACAACGACGGTGAGCCAAGCATCTTTCATATCTGGGAGAGAGGCAGCGGGCGGGGAGATGTGACGACGCCGGCCACGTCCAGCTCCGCGTACCGGCAGTGGATGGGGGACGTGCTCCGCGGGTTCCTCGCCGAGGGCCCAGACCCGGGACTGCTCAGCCTGGGGTGCGGGAACGCGATGATCGAGGCCGGGATCGCGGCCGACGGCTTCAGGGTGCTCGGCGTGGACGCGCTGGAGCACGCCGCCGAGCTGGCCGCGGCGAAGGGCGTCGATGTGGTGTGCGCGGACGTGCTGCGCTGGGCCCCGCCTCCCGGCCCGTGGACCGTGCTCTACGCGGACGGCATCCTGGGACACCTCTACGATTCCGGTACCGGCGTGCGGGACGTCCTCAACCGCTTCCGGTCCTGGCTGGCCGAGGGCGGTGCCCTGGTCATCTCCAACGACCCGCCGCGCACCGACGCCGACCTGCAGGAAAATCCCCGCGTGCCGAAATACTTCTGGTTCTCCCTGCCGTACCTGCACCGGCAGGTCGAGGAGTGCGGGTTCCGCGACGTTACAAGCACCCTCTTCACCTACGACAAGCCGCTGACCGGCCCGCGCGACCGCGTCATCGTCACCGCCCGCGCGTGACCCGGCCCGGACCGGACATCGAGGAAGCCATGCAGCGGACAGAAGGCATGAAGCAAACGATCGCCGAGGTCGTCGCCGAGCAGAAGAAGAGACTGTCGCCGGGCCGGATTTTCGCCGGGGCCTATGCCGGCCAGGGACTCGATGCCTGCGTCGAGTACGACGAGACGATCACGGATTCGCTGCCGAGCCTGCGGCGCAAACCGCGCTATCCGGCGCGCAACATGCTCAAGATCGTCGACCTGTCCAAGGACCCGCGACGGTACTACTGGCATGAGGACCCGCCGCGGCCCGGTGATCCGAAGATCAACGGTGCCGAGCTGAGGCGCGAAGCGGCGAGCCGCTTTCGCAAATCACCGGTCCCCGAGCTCTACCCCACGACCGCATGGGTCCAGGTTCCGCCGGACCTGGCCGACGACCCAGAGACCTTCGAGTCCTTCATCAACTACCGGCTGATCATCCGCCTGGCCACGGCCGAGAATCACACCATCATCCGCGGCACGGGCGGGCTGCTGAACATGCCGCAGATCGCGCGCATGACATCGAAAGGGCCGTTTGGCTCGACAATCCTCGCGGCCTGCAACGAAGTGGAACAGATGGGAGGCACGGCCGACGGCCTCATCATCAACCCGGCAGGCTACTACACGTTCATGGGGCATGGCCGCCTGATGGACGACCTTGACCAGCACGGCGTCCTCATCGTGCGGACGCGCCTGATCGATCCCGGCACCGCCATCGTCGGCGACTTCGGGCACGGCGCCCTGCTGTTCGACGCCGGGCGCTCGGTGATCCGCTTCGCTGAGCCGCCACCAGGAACCTTCGCGGAGCCCGGCAACGCACTCATGGCCGAGATCCACGAGCGGGTCGTGATCAACCTGCCGACCAACTTCTTCGTCGTGAGCCTCTAACCGAGCAAAACGGCTGGAGGTCGCGGAAACGGGCCGGTCATGCCGCCGGTCGGGCGTGCCGCTATCCGCTGGTTTCCTGCCAGACTGTGTGCTGCGGGCTCGGGTCGCCGTGCCCGGTTGTCCTGGTGAGCAGGCAGCGCTGGATGCCGAAGCTGAACAAGTGATCGTTCGCCCCGGGCGCAGGGACCGCCAGAGCGGATCGCTCGGTGACGAAGAGATCAGCAAGTTCCTGGCGGATGGCCAGGTCGCCCACGGCGTACGCACGTCCGGTGCAGTAGAAGGCGTCCTCGTTGTCCGGGCAGGGGAAGGAGTGCAGCGAATACCGGCCGTCCCGGCGCAGGTCGGCCTGCTTGGGACCGGGCACGATGAACGCGTACATCTGGTCCCGGTGGATCAGCGGGCACATCGGGTGCACCCGCGGCCCGCCGTCCCTGCGGACTGTTGCCAGGAACGCCAGCCCCACTTCGAACTGGTACAGCAGCGCCCTGCCCGCTTGGGCGAGGCTAGGCTGGCTCTGCTCGAATTCGCCCCAGGTGGCCACGGCCCCAAGTCTGTGCACGATCGGAATTCGCGTCAAACGAACTGGTGATGGTCATGGCTGCGGGCTGGCTGGGCTCACGATACGCGCAAGGACCCAGGATGCGGCAGTTGCACCGCCCACTCGAAAGGACGCCCACATGAGCGGTGAAGCGACGGCGACGGAGCCTGAGGATGTAACACGGCTGGTCGCCGAGCGGCTCGACGCTGGCGACGCGGCAGGCGTCGCGGCACTCTACGAACCGCAGGCAGTGCTGGCCTACCCAGCCGACCGGCCGGCGACCGGCCGTGAGGCCATCCGGGCCATCTACCAGCAGATGGCCGACGCGGGGGTGAGATTCGCTATCGAGACCCCGCTGCCCACCATCAGGTTCGAGGACCTGGCGCTGACCTCGACCCGCTCGGCTGACAACACCGGCGTCCGGGTGCAGATACTACGCCGCCAGCCCGACGGCTCCTGGCTGCGGATCATCGACCGGCCCGAGACCCCGCGGCCGTAGCTCCCGCCGGCGCTCGCCTCAAGTCAGCTTTCCTACTGCATGGCCAACGGCCTTGCCCGGCTGCCCGGACAGGGGTCGGCCCTGAAATCATTTCGTCCGTGCTCGTCCGGTACGATCGCGGGATTGTTTTCACTGCTGGGAGCCCGTGAGGTTCGCGTGTGGTCTCCCCGGCAGTTCCCAGGCTGAGAGCAGGTTTCGTTAATGGCATGTCGTATCAGTGAGTTCGTGCTCGGTTGCCGCGACCCTGAGGTGCTGGCGCGGTTCTGGTGCGAGGTCCTGGACTTCGTCGTGCTCGATCGCGAGGACGACGGCTCGCTGGAGATCGGGCCGCGCGAAGGGTTCGGCGGTCCGCAGCCGACGATCATCCTCAGTCGCAGGGATGAGCCGGAGAAGGGGAAATCCCGGCTGCACATCGACGTCAACGCCACCGACCGCGATCAGGACGCCGAGCTCGAACGCCTTCTCAAGCTCGGTGCTCGCCCGGCCGACATCGGCCAGACAGGGGAGGAGCAGTGGCATGTCCTGGCCGACCCCGAAGGCAATGAGTTCTGCCTGCTCAAGACCCGCCTCGACCCACTCTGATGCTCATCCTGGCGGGCGGTGTATGCGCTGTTCCGGCGGTGGCGGCGGGCCGGGGCATGGGCGCAGATCGTCACCGCCCGGCAAAATCGACCGACTCAAACGCGACCGCGCCGTCGCCACCAGATACGACAAACTCGCCGTCCGCTACGAAGCCATCCTCCACATCGCCGTCATCAACGACTGGCCTCTGACCTCACTTTGAGACAGGCCTTAGGAGGCCTGGTTCCAGGGGTCGGGGCCGGGGTCGCTTCCGGCGGCGGCGAGGCTGAGCCGGGGCAGGAAGTGGTTCCAGCCGGTGGCGTGCATGGGTGCCTGGCTGGGAGGCAGGCCGCGGTGGACCAGGCGCAGGTGGGTGCCGGCCGGGGTGGGGGTGAGGGTGAACTCGACCTGGGTGGCGCCGGGGGGCAGTTCGGTGCTGCCGGCCACGCCCCAGCTGACCACGACCCGCCGGGGTGGGTCGATTTCCAGGTAGCGCCCTCGTATGGGGACGCCGCTGATGTCGAGCTCGAAGGCGCCGCCGACGGCGGGTTCGAGGGTGGCGTGCTGGCCCATCCAGCGGGTCATCGCGGCCGGGTCGGTCAGGTGCCGGAAAACCTCCTCGATCGGGGCGGGAAGATCGAGTTCGGTGGCGAATGATTCGGTCACGTTGGTGATTGTCCGCCGTCGCCAGGGTCGCCGGAGGTTTGCAGTGTGGTTTGGAGCTGGCCGAGGTGGTGGGTCCAGAAGTCGGCCAGGAACTCCTGCACCGCGGAAAAGCCGCCGGGGTTGACCAGGAACAGGTGACGCGTGCCCTCGCGGTGCTCGTCGACTAGGCCTGCCTCATGCAGCACCTTCAGGTGCCGGGACACCGCCTGGGGGGTGATGTCGAGGTGGCTGGCGATGTCACCGACCGAGCGGGCATCGTGCGAGACGAGCTGCAGGATGGTCCGGCGTTGCGGTTCGGCGAGCGCCTTGAGGGCCGCGTCGGGGTTCACGGCTGCCGACCGAGGAACGCCACGAGCCGGTCGGTGAGCGGGGCATCGGCCGCGACCGGCACGGCCGGGCCGATGCGGGGCGCACGGAAGCCCGGGGTGATGGCCTGCTCCGCGAAGGCCAGCACATGCGCGGCCAGGGAGTCATCCAGCGCGGCCGGCTGGCCGGTGGCCTTGGCCAGGTCCCAGCCGTGGACGAGGATGTCCAAGGTGGTGAAGCCGGCCAGAGCGGGGCCAGGCATGTCGCCGAGCGGTGTGGTGTGCACGCGGGTGAGGGTATCGCCCGCGCTGGCGGCGGTCAGCGCGGCGGCCGAGGCTTCCGCGTACGCGGCGGCCGGGTCCGGGCCGGCCAGGTCGGTGCCGGGCAGGCCGCCGGGCGCCATCGGGTGGCGGGGGGTGTGGTCGCTGAGCAGGGCCTCGCTGAGCCACAGGGTGCCGATGATGTGGTTGAGCAGGTCCCGGACCTCCCACTCCGTGCACGGGGTGGGCGCGCCGGCCTGGTCAGGGCGTACCGCCTTGACGGTCCCGGCGGTCGAGGCGACGGCACGGTCAAAGGCTTCGTAGAGTTCCATGATGTTCCTTCCGGGACAGTAGGTTCCTGACGCCGGACCCTAGTACAACCATCCTATTGCGCAATAGATTCTTTGCGAAAGAGTATGCTTGCGAAAGAAGCCGGTTGTGGTCGGCCGGGATGACTGCCCGTCGCGACCCTGCCCTGTTCGCTTCTACGGTCTGCCCGGCCGCCTGGAGGCTTGATGGCCTACGACGAGGACCTCGCCGACCGCGCCCGCGAGGTCATGCCCACCGATGTCGAAGTGACCGAACGCAAGATGTTCGGCGGCCTCGCCTTCCTTCTGAGAGGGCACATGTTCGTCGGCATCGTGGGCAGCGAGCTCATGGTCCGGATCGGCTACGAGGCCGCCCAGCGGGCACTTGAACTTGACCATGTGCGGGAGATGGACTTCACCGGAAGGCCGATGAAGAACATGATCTTCGTGCAGCCCGCAGGGCTGCACGGCCCCGCATTAGAGTGCTGGGTCACCGCGGCTGCCGATTATGCCCGGACCCTCGCCCCTAAACAGCCCAAGCGTCCTGGACGCCGCGCCCACGGCTAATCCGGCGAGATCGCCACCACAAGGCAGACGATCAGGTCGGCTGGTGGGTCCGGAAGTAGGCTTCCGCGGCATCGTCGGCGGGGAACATCAGCTCAATCCGCAGCTGCGAGGTGGTGACCTCGGTGGCGGTGTCGAACCTCATGACCGTGGAGATCGTCCGTACGACCTGCCCGCCGAGCTGGAAGACCGGGCAGACCACCGGCGAGGACCCGGCGCGCGGCTCGGGCCTGGCTGGGCGGTCCCGGAGGTGGGCTTCTGCCCGCCCGAGCAGCCGGATCACCTCGGTGTCACCGGTGTCGGCCGCCGTGTGACGCAATGCTGTCAGGCCGGCCTGAACCACATCGGGCCAGTTCACGACCTGGTCTTGGAAGGGGCCTGGCCCGTACCACACGTCGATCAGCTGATCCGGGGTGAGCTGGGTCAGCCCGGGGAAGAGAACCTCGGCGCCGGTGTTGGCACGGACGATCGTCAATGGCTGGCGGATGACCCATGCCGGGTAGGGTTCATGGCCGGCCAGCACCTTCTCCAGCACCCGGTTGACCGGTTCCAGGGCGCGCGAACCGAGCTCGTGCGCCGGAAAGAGCGCGGGCAAGCCGGCCGCTGCCAGCAAGGTGTTGCGCTCGGGCAGCGGCACGGTGAGCGCGTCGGCGATCCGCAGGATCAGATCTCGCCGCGGCCGGGACCTGCCGGTCTCGACGAAGGACAGATGACGTGGGGTGGTGCCGGCGGCGACGGCCAGGTCGAGCTGGGACATCCGGCGGATCGCGCGCCAGCGGCGGACCTGACGGCCGAACGGGCTCACCCCAGGCGGGTCTGCTGGCATCAGGGAATGGTATAGAACCGCAGGCCGGTCCAATTCTTGGCGCACATGGCTGCTCACACCGGGCCCGGGGCCATCATGGCCCGCAGATGGGGCTTCCTCCGCTGGCAGGCGGGGCAAGGCTCGCCGGGCCCGGGTGATGAGCCTCGACCTGATGCCTAAGCTCGGCCAGTACCCGCCGCGTGTCGGCGCGCATCCGCCAGCGCAGGGCCGGGCTCAGCGGCCGGGCGGCCAGACGCAATGCCAGCGTGGCGTGGATCCGGACCGTGCAAGCACTACCTGGCCCGGCGTGCACCAACCATCGGCTGACAGCGCCGGCGATGAACCACGGCATCCCCGCGGCCGCCTCGTAACTCAAGGACCTGGCCTCCGGGCCGAACTCGATCAGGCGCTCCTTGATCACGCCCGCCGCGATGGGCCCGAACCCCGCGACCTGGCAGGTTCGCACCCGGCCGACGGCGGGCGGGCCGTCCATGACCGATTCGGTGATGGCTGAAGCCCACTCACCGATATCCCCGAAACGTTCACCCACGACAACCCAGGCGTCCTCGGCAGGAGCATTGATCACAAGCTTGGCTCGCATCTCCATGCGGCGATCGTGACCCAGCCGCGCAAGCCGCGCGATTCCCGGACAAGGAAACGCCCGCGCCTGGCCGGCCGCCAGAGCCGGCTGAAGAGGTTTCGCCGGACAAGTTCACCCGGGGCCGGACCGCGGCGAAGCCAGCGGGTGTCCTGTCCTGCCGTGCTCTGGCCGGCCTGGCCGGTGCCGACAGCGCTCACCGCTGCCTGCCGTAGAGCCAGGCTGTGAGTGGGGCGAACACCGCGGTGAGGACAGCGGAGGCGAGCAGCACCCAGGCTATTGGCCCGGCGGCCGGGTGGCCGCCCAGCAGGGCGCGCTCGGCGGTGACCAGGTGGCTGACCGGGTTGACGGCCACGAAGGCTTGCAGCCAGCCGGGCATGATGTGCGGGGCCACGAAGACGTTGCTGGCCAGGGTCAACGGGAACAGCACCACGGTCGCGGCGCTCATCACCGCCTGCGGGGTGCGCAGCAGCAGGCCGAGGGTGGTCCAGGCCCAGGACAGGGCGAGCGCAAAGACCAGCAGCAGGCCGATCCCGGCCAGCATGCCGGGCGCGCCGCCTTCCGGGCGGAAGCCGATGGCCACCCCCAGCACGGCCACCAGGCCCGCGGCGAGCAGGTAGCGGGCGATGTCTCCGAGCAGGGCGCCGGTAACTGGTGCCAGCCGCCAGGTAGGCAGGGTGCGGAATCTGTCGGTGATGCCGTTCGCCCGGTCGGTGGCCAGGCCGGTCCCGGCGTACATGGTGACGAGCAGGACGGCCATGACGAGCGTGCCGGGCAGGATGAACTGCAGGTAGCGGTGGGGAGAACCGGTCAGCGCGCCGCCGAACAGGTAGGTGAACATCAGCGTGAACACAACCGGGATCGCGATCACGTCGAGCAGCATCTCCGGCACGTGCTTGATCTTGAGCAGGGCGCGCCAGCCGAAGGCGGCCGAGGCGATCCATGCGCCGGGCGGTTCCGGCCGTGGGCCGGCCGGGAGGCCGGGAGGCGCTGCCGCGGAGGCTGTGGGGACTCCAGTGAGTGCCGTCATGACGATCCCTTCGTGGTGGCCGGGGAGCCAGCGGCGGTGGCCGGGGGGCCAACGACCGTGGTCCCGGCCTCGGCGGCTGCCTGGGCGGAGCTGATGATGGGCTGGCCGGTCAGGGCGAGGAACACCTCGTCGAGACTAGGCTGGCCGAGCGCGAACTCGCCGACGGTAATGCCCGCCCGTGCGAGCTCGGTCACCGCCGCGGCCGCCTGGTCGCTGGCCGGCCGCCCGGAGCGCGCGGCCGGGACCGCAGCGGTCAGCAGGACCGGATCGGCCCCATCCTGGACCGGCGCGCGGAGCAGCCCGGCGAGTTTCCGCCTGGCCAGCGGCCGTTGCGCCGGGTCGGCCAGCCTGATCCGCAGGGTGCCGGAGCCGGCCGCCGCTTTGAGCTGGCCGGGTGTCCCTTCGGCGATCACCGTGCCGCGGTCTATGACCGCGATCCGGCTGGCGAGCTGGTCGGCCTCGTCGAGGTATTGCGTGGTGAGCAGCACGGTCGCGCCGCCCGCCGCCAGCGAGCGGATGATCTGGTGCACCTGGGCGCGGCTGGCCGGGTCCAGCCCGGTGGTCGGCTCGTCCAGGAAGTACACCTCGGCGGCCACGGTCAGGCTGGCGGCCAGGTCGAGGCGGCGGCGCATCCCCCCGGAGTAGGCCTTGGCCTGCCGGGCCGCGGCCTCCCCCAGCCCGAACGCGGCCAGCAGCCCGGCCGCCCGGGCTTTGGCGGCGGCACGGGGCAGGCCAGCCAGCCGGCCGAGGAACACCAGGTTCTCCCGCCCGGTCAGGTCCTCATCCACGGTGGCCGACTGCCCGGCCAGCGCGATCACCCGGCGCACCGCACCAGGCTCGGCGGCCACATCATGGCCGCCCACCCGGGCCCGGCCGCCATCCGGGGCGAGCAGGGTGGCCAGGATCCGCACCGTGGTCGTCTTGCCCGCGCCGTTCGGACCCAGCAGCCCGTATACCGTGCCGGGGGCGACCGCCAGATCCACCCCGGCCAGCGCCCGCTTGCCGCCAAGCCGCTTCTCGAGCCGCTCGGCCTCGATGGCCAGCCCACCGTCGGGTGGCGACCGCCTGCCTGGCTTCGGCTTGGCGTGCTGCAGGCTCACGACGGTTCCCTCCTTCGCACGTTTCTCATACACTTGCGTCAAAGCTAGATTATTTCTGACACACTTGTCAAATCTAAGGAGGAGCTGCGGACCGGTCAGCGCAGCCGCCGCAAGCCAGGCGCAGGCGGCAGCGGTCCGACGCCCGGCAGAGCATCGCCGCGATCCTGCATGCGGCCACCGAGACCCTCAACGCGAACCCCGGGGCCAGTGTCGAAGACATCGCCCGGGTCGCCGGGGTCAGCCGACAGACCGTCTACGCCCACTTCCCGACCCGGGAGGCCCTGCTCGACGCCATCATCGAGCACGCCACGGCGGAGGTGGCGGCAGCCTTCGACGCCGCCGGGCTGGACAACCTGCCGCCCGCTGCCGCGCTGGTCCGGCTGCTCGACGCGGGCTGGCAGGTGACCGCCCGCTACCCCTTCGTCTGGCACCTGCCCGCAGTGAGCGCCAACCAGGATGCCAGCCGGCACGCCCCGGTCCTCGACCGGATGCTCGAGTTCATCAAGCGCGGGCAGGAAAGCGGCGACCTCGACGCCACCCTGCCGCCCGGCTGGCTGCTGACCGCCAGCCTGTCCCTGGGGCGCGCCGCCGAGCAGGAGGTGAAGGCCGGGCGGATGACCATCGAGGAAGCCACCAAAGCCGTGCACCACAGCTTCCTCCGCCTGCTCGGGGTGGCCGATTCCACCCACGGCTAGGCGAGCAGAGAGTACATGTAAGGCCGTTTCGTCACTAGCCACCGATTCGGGCCCCAATAAAGTCCGGGCTCACCTCATCGACGCAGCGACTCGCGCCGGCCTGCTGGCCGCATACAGCGCGGCCTCGGCCGACTCGGCCGGCAACCTCAGGGAGGCGCAATGAAGACGACGATGCGGACCTGGCCAGACTCACTATTGGTTCCGCCTGAAGACTGAGCCTCCAGTTCCGGGTGAGCGGGCCTATCCATGTGAACGATGAATTGCCATTCAAATGGGTTCGATGACCTGGTGCTCCGGGTCGGGCGCGATCAGGGCCTTAAGCCTGTTGTGCCTCACTGAACCGTGTCTTCAGGTCACTTGCCGGATTCGAGGTCAGTTCTGGCATGCCTGCCGATTCCTTCGAGCAGATAGTGCAGGCCGTCCATGAATTGCTCGGTGGTGGTGTAGGCGGCGAGCTGGTAGGCGAGCCTGCTGGCGTCCTCCCTGCTATCGGGTTCCCGGCCGGCTCGGGAGGCTTCGAGCGCGGCGAAGCCGATGGTGTAGGTGTGCAGGGCCCCGTAGGCGCGCCGGGCAGTGGCTTCGTCGGCGCCGGTTCGCCGCAGGACGTCGAGCATGGTGGTCATGCGCTCGATCGCCGCTGGGGAGACCACGGGGTGGCTGAGGTAGACGTGCAGCGCCGCCGGCTGGCTGACGAGGAACTGCCGGAGCTTGGCCGCGGCCTCGATCAGCCATGCTTGCCAGTCGTCCTTGGCTGCTGAGGGGCGCCAGGCCGGGGCGAGGAGCCGGTCGACGACCTCGTCGAGGAGGTCGTCCTTGTCGCGAATGTGCCGGTAGAGCGACATCGGCGCGACGCCGAGCTCGGCCGCCAGGCTGCGGATCGTCATCTCCTCGTAGCCACCGGCGCTGACGATCTCGACGGCGGCCCGAACGATGTCGTCCCGGGTGATCGTTCCCCAGGGCGCCCGGCGCGCCGGGGTCGCGGCGTCCTCCCGCGCCTGCACCACGGCCTGGCCCTGCTCCGGCATACCCGCATGATACGCCAGCTTGCGTACGTGTACGCGTCGAGGCTATCTTGTGTACAAGTACGCATACGGCCCGGCGCTGGCTCCATTGCCGCTGGGTGGCCATGTTGTCAGGCCGAGGACATGCCGGCGACGGAAGATCGGGAGGTGTGGACCGGTGACGGGTGCCATTGAGACGTTCGGACTTGATCCCCTGATGCAGCACGAGTTCGAGAACCTCCTGCGGGAGACGATCGCGGAGGGCCGCACCGTCTTCCTGTCCTCCCACGAGCTGGACGAGGTACAGCGCATCGCCGACCGGATCGCCATCATCAGGGAAGGCAGGCTGATAGCCGAGGACACCATAGACGGGTTGCGGCGGGCCGCACCCCAGAAGATGGAGGTGCGCTTCCGCCACCCCGTCGACCCGGCCGAGCTGAGAGCGGTGAAGGGTGTCACCGTCACCGCGTCCGATGGCCCGCAAGTGACACTGGACGTGACCCGGGAGATCGCCCCGGTGCTGAAAGTCATCGCCAGCCATGACCCGGTCGATCTGATCTCCCGCCCGCCCGGCCTCGACGAGCTATTCCTCAGCTTCTACCGCCAATCCCCACAGGGGGAGGCGTCACATGCTCGCTGACATCACCCGGCTTGAGCTGAGACTGCGCCGCCGCAGTGCACTCGGGTACGCGGCCGGGATGGCGCTCTACACCCTGGTCGTCGTGGCGCTCTACCCCTCATTCAAGAACTCGACCTCGCTGAACAGCCTCAGCGGCTCGACGGCCGCCGCGTTGTTCGGCGTCACCGGGCCGCTCACCTCGCCCGGCGGCTGGCTCAACGGGAACATCTACGGCAACTTGTTCCCGCTCATCATGCTGCTGCTGACCATCGGCTACGGCGCCGCCTCCCCGGCCGGACAAGACGAGGACGGCACACTAGCCCTCATAGCGGCCCTGCCGATCCGCCGCCGCACGATCGTGCTCCAAAGGCCTGGGCGATGGCACTGCAGGCACTCCTGCTGGCCGCCGCGGTCACCGCCTGCGTCCTGGCCGGACGCGGCTTCCAGCTCACCGTCGATCCCGGTAATACGGTCGCCACCGCGGCCGCCCTCACACTGATGGGACTGGACTTCGGACTGATCACCATGGCCGCCGGCGCGGCCACCAGCCGGCGAGGCACAGCCCTAGGCATCGGTACCGGCCTGGCCGCCGCCTCCTACCTCCTCAGCTCTCTCGCCACCACAATCTCCGGAATCCGCCCCGCACGGTACCTGTCACTCTTCTACTGGTCGGCCGGCAACGACCAGATCACCAACGGAGTCAGCATCGCCGACTTCACAGTCTTGACCGCAACCGGCCTCTGCGCCCTCTTCGCCGCCGTCGCCGCGTTCCGCCAGGCCGATCTCAACTAGCGGGCGGCTATTGCACCCGCCGCAAGGGACCTCCCCGCGGCCGAGGAGTCCGCTCATCGCCGAGGCCCTACGGTGGCGGTCTCCCAGATCGCTCCCCTGCCGCCCGGCGGGTGCCGGTGGCGTCCCGGGGATGGGCCCGGCGGTCAGGGTTCCACCCCGCCACAGCCTTTCTGGACTGTTCGGTCCAGCGGAGGGCTACCATTGGCGCATGGCGGGTGAGCCGAGGACGGGGCGGGGGCGCGCCAGCCGCGAGCGGATCGTGGAGCGCGCTGCGGAGCTGGTCGCCGAGCGCGGCGTTGAGGGGACCAGCCTGGATGAGGTGCTGGCGGCTGCCGGGGCGAGCAAGAGCCAGCTCTACCACTACTTCGCCGGCCGGGACGAGCTGGTGGAGGCGGCGGTGGCGCGCCGCTGCACACAGGTGCTGGGCGAGCTGACCCAGGCGCTCGGGGAAATTGCCACCTTGGCGGAGCTGGAGGCGATGCTCGCAGGTTTCATCGCGGGTTATGAGCAGCAGGGCCTGCCGGGGTGCCCAATCGGGTCGCTGGCCAGCGAGGTGGCCGAGCGCAATGAGGGGGCGCGGCTGCAGACGGCCGCGGCCTTCGACGCCTGGGAGGGCCTGTTTGCGGACGCGCTGGAGCGGATGCGCGAGCGGGGTGAACTGCGCGCGGACGCGCCGCCAGGCGCGCTGGCCACCGCGCTACTGGCCAGCATCGAGGGCGGGCTGCTGCTGAGCCAGACGCGCAAGCAGGCGGCGTCGCTCCGGATTGCCGTGGAGGCGGCGCTCGCGCACGTGCGAACCTACCGGGCCTGAGACTGGACTGATCGGTCCACTAGCTGCTACCGTCGACTGGACCATTTAGTCCAGTTCAGGAGCGGCCATGACCAGCCCGGCTGGTTCCTTCCTCGCCACCACCGCAACCCACCGTTCCCCTGCTCTATGACCGCGGCCACCACACGGCAGCCGGGCCGGCGCGGCCCTGACCAAAGGAGTTACCTGACCATGAAAATCACCGTCTTCGGAGCCTCCGGCGGAATCGGCACCCACGTCGTCGACCTCGCCACACAGCGCGGCCACCAGGTCCGCGCCGTCTACCGGGCCACCCCGCAAGTCCCACCCACCGGCCAGGCCGAGATGCTGGTCAGCCCGGACATCTTCGACCCCGGCTTCGCCGCCCAGGCCATCCGCGGCGCCGACGTGGTCATCACGGCCCTGGGCCCGGACTTCGCCCAGCGCCACAACCCCAGGACCACAATGATCTCGCCACCA
>WNFX01000513.1_pt1 | contig 70816 bp, 61 predicted proteins | sample 5400111 | NCBI WGS metagenome assembly WNFX01 (sample SAMN13153363, study PRJNA577476) | soil metagenome | isolation source: 40 cm soil or saprolite under grassland replicate 1 | place: USA:California | collected 2016-06-15
CGAAATGCTCTTCTACTTCTCTTCACATTCGCTCTGAGCCTACCCGTCTGATCTTCTTTCTCCTACACCAGACTCATCTAAGCAAACTTCTTCTCTCTATTTTCTCTCACCGGTCAAGACTTCTGCGAACCGCTGTAGTATACGATATATAGCAAATGTTGCTTCTCAAGTCAAGAGACTGATTTGAGAAACAAACGAGATTGCCTGCACCTGCCAAGAGAAAAAACAACCCCCTAGCGTCTCATTGGCGGGTTTCTGCGCTTCTTCAAAGCATTATGAATGGTCATCTCAAGATAGGTGGTTGCTCCGGTTTTGCGCTCGGTTTTCTCCTCTCGGTACAACCCTGATTGTAAAAAGAGCTTTCTGGTGAGTTCAATGTTATCTCCTGTCCAGTGCAAAAGCTTGAGGGCTAACACAAAATCAGCATTGGAGGGTGATTGAAAGCCGGTGGTATCGCCTCTGAGCAGTTGTTGAAGCAGTGGGTCATGTCTCGCTTCTGGTGGCAGCTCGGTCAAAGCTGATCCGCTCCCAACCCCACCCCTCGTGTTCTGAATACGCTCTGGCGGTACTGGCGGTGCAATTCGCTGGTACAGGGCTTGGATTGCTTCCTGTCTCTCTGCAATGGCTGGTGGTGTTCCTGGCACCTGATCGGTGGTGAGGGTGAAAAACCGATCCTTCGCATACATCTCCACAGTGCCTATTTTCCGTCCTGCTCCGGGGAGTGTTGCCTGGGTGAGGATATGCACGCCTAATTTCGACGGGGAATACTCGGTGTACGAGGAGAGGGACGTGATAATCTCCTGTGCCCATGGTGCGATAGTTCCGTCTTTCCCGACACAGGCATCGAGGTCTGTTCCGGTAAATGGGTCACTGTCTGCGAAGACAAAGCCAATCCCGTTATAGCGTCCGGTTGCCAACGCTTTCAAGGCTGGATCAATTGGTGTCCAGGTAGAGGGATCATTTGTTTTGGCTGGCAGGTTTGTTCGTGGGTTAAATGGTCGCTTTTTCAGCTTCTTATTCTCAACCGTATATTTCCAGACCACAAAGTGCGGGTAGGCTGTCAGTTCGGAAAGCATGCCCTTTTGAAACCGCTCTCTGAGGTCTTGGCTGTATCCTGCATAGTCTCGCTGTTCCTGGGGAGTGGATCGTGGCGTTCGTTCTGGCTGCATAGTCTGTTTCTTTCTTGGGATGGTAGTCAGTTTCTTTGGTTCTGTCAAGAACAAAAACAGGATAGCGTTATTACTACCCTGTTCTTTGATGGTTATACTGTCCAGCTAAGAAGTGCATATTGTGTTGCCAACAACGTCTGGCTAATCTACCTAGTGGTCGGGCTCTACACTGCCTTCCCTATTGTCGCTGCAGCCCTGGCAAAGGCACTCTTCATTCCATTTAGCTTCGCCTTGATAGGCGTCGTCTTGCGTGGAGCCTCCTTCGCCTTTCGTACCCACTTCTCAGGCACGGTAACGCTCCGCGAGGTTTGGGGGCGTGCGTTCGGTATTGCCAGCATGATCACACCGCTCCTGCTTGGAACCTGTGCAGCGGCTCTTGCAAGCGGAAAGATCCGTGTGCAGCATGGGCAAACGCCTGTGGCTCTGTGGGATGCCTGGCTCACGCCATTTGCACTGACTGTTGGAGCGATGGGGTTGGCTCTATGTGCGACGATCGCGCCGATCTACCTCACGGTCGAGGCGCAAAAATCCAAGAATGAGCAACTCGTGAATATCTTTCGCGCACGCGCTTTTCTCGGAGGAGGGATACTGACCATACTGGCTATCCTTGGACTCATTCTTGCTCCATTCCAGGCACCTTTACTTTGGTATGGGATGCTCAATCACGCGCTCTGGGCTGTTGGTGTAACTTTGCTGATTGGTATCGCAACCGCTGTAGCACTGTTCTTTCGGCACTTTCGACTGGCACGTATCCTGATTGCGCTGGAGACAGGAGCAATCCTGGGTACGTGGGGACTATCTCAACTCCCCTATATTCTTCCACCTGACCTGACAGTGACTGGAGCAGCCAGTCCACCTACTACTCTGCGGGAGTTCTTTATCAGCGCACTCATTGGAATGCTGATCCTGATTCCATCGCTCTGGTTCCTCTTCCGTGTCTTCAAGATGCAAGATATCATACCGCCAGTACATGAAAAAGAGATAGAAGGTGTCTAATTCCCTTATCGTACTTACCTGCGCCGCTGGGAGGTGTAAGTGAACTTGAATCTAGCTGGAACAGGCGAAAAAAGGAGATACAGATGACAATGCTAGGAATGATTGACTACAGTCTCATTATACTCTTCTTCATAGGTGTGACAGGTCTCATCCTGGTGATCACCTATGACCCAGAGCACGAAGCACCACCTCAAGCCGTCCCGACCCCTCAAAAGACAAAAGAGGCATACACTTTTCTTGCAGTTCTGTTCATCCTGCTCATTGTGCTGGCCTTTTTTGTACGGCGGGGACGATTTCCTGCTGCTTCAATGTAAGCATTTGCCTTACTGCTGGACAGGGACTGTGAAAACTCTTTTCACCAGCAATAGGTAGACGAAGCAGATAGACATATCACCGCACACGAGGTATCATAATGACGACAAATAATGCTTCTACGAATGAAAATTCGAACATACAAAAATCTGATCGGTACTGTACCGCGGCACTAGTGTTTTTGAGCCTCGCCATCTTCTTTCTCAGTGCAGTAGTGTTTACTGTAAACCCACTCAGCATTCTGGGCATTCTCGCTACCTGTATTGGGGTCATACTAATGGTGTGTTGTATCACCTGCTTTGCTCTTTATAATCATTATCTGAAAAAGGAGGAGGAAAGCTTGCCGCAATGAGGAGAGGGCCATCAGCAGGGCCCAGTTTTCTCAGCACTAGTCAGAATGTCTCAATTATGATATGCTGATCTAACCAAACTGTCTACTGCTTCGTTTAATATTACGAGTAGGAGATAGCTACCTAACAGGCAACAAACCGATGCGTCAGCATATTACTATATTCCTGGGATCGAGCGAAAAGAGTGGGAAACGAAGGACAACAACATCCCCAGCCACAGCAGGGGCCATCAGCACACCAAGGTCACCAGGGCTACTATGGCTGGCAGTATGATCAGGAGCATGCAGATGGGGTAGTGCAGCAGTCTCCTGTAGTGCCCCAACCACCGAGGTATCCGCCAATGCCGCCGGTAGAGCAGTCACCATCGCTGTATCCTCAACAATCGCCACAGGCACCAGCACAGAGGCCGCCACAGTTATCACCACGTTACCAGGAGCCAATTGCTGATATGGGCACTTCGTTGGGCTTAGGACAGGGCATGGAGTATCAGTTCGTTGATTCGCCTCAACCTTCACAACCTCTGCCGATACTGCGCCAGGCACGCCTGGCCCAATTACGTGAAGAACGGATGCGACGTCAACAAAGGCGCATGAAGCAAGATATGACCAGCGTCATACCTTTTAAGGGCTTTCGACACCCAGCAGACCAACCAGAAGCTGAACCTCCCCATCCTGTTTCACCGCAGCAGATGTCACCGACATGGGGACCGGGCGCACCACCATCGATGATGGCGGGAGGGTCTGTGGCACCACCAGTTCAACAGGTATCACCGGCACCTCAGCAGTTTTCACCAACGTTACCTCCGCAACCAAGAGAGGCAACGCCCGCTCGCCCACCAGCCAAACAGTACAGTCCAAAGGGAGAGGTGATGGGGGCCGCTGTGAAGAAGCAAAGTGCGGCTGAACCTTCACAAGATACAGGCATGATTCAGCGGGTGAATATGCGACGGGCCACATTCATCCTGACAGGTGCTTTTGTGGTCAGCCGCGTGTTTGGCTTACTGCGTACCTTCCTGTTCGCCTTTGTCTTCGGTGCTGGCGCCACTTCCGACGCCTATTTACAGGCTTTTGTCATTCCCGATCTGATCTTTAACATCGTGGCGGGAGGTGCTTTGAGTTCAGCATTTATTCCTGTCTTCACGAAGTACATGATAGGCGAGAATGACGAAAAAAGGGCCTGGCACATTGCGAGTGCAGCTCTCAACCTTGCGATTGCTATCATGGTGGTACTCGCTCTAATCGCCATCATTTTCATGGGCCAGATTGTGCCGTTGTATAATCCCAAAGCACCGACGATCAGTGTACAGGACTATAACACCCATATTGCTCTGATTGTGTCACTAGCACGCATTATGCTGTTACAGGCTATTGTGCTGGGCGGTGGCGTGATCGTCAATGCTGTCTTAAATGCACGCCAGAACTTTCTCCTGCCCGCCATTGGAACAGTACTCTACAACGTTGGCATTATTATTGGATTGATGCCGGGTGTGTACATGGCATTTCATGGACAGAGAAACAGTATAGCGGCTGTCTATCCGGCAACGTGGGGAGTAGTGCTGGGTGCCATTCTCCAGGTGGCTATTCAGATACCAGGGCTAGTTAAAGTTGGTATGCACTATACTCCCACATTTGATTGGCATGATCCTGGTGTTATTCAGATTGGCCGACAGATGGTGCCGCGTATCATCAATGCCGCTATGCTCTACACCTCCATCTTTGTTGACCGCTTCCTGATATCTTTTTTAGGTGTAGTACTCTCGGCTGACGTTCTAAGTGGTTTGATTACCCAGTATTATCAAGCCTTGCAATTACTTCTTTTACCGCTAGGCATTTTTGGTATGGCCGTGTCTACGGCAGCTTTCCCAACCCTGGCAGAGAACGTTGCCAAGGGACGGCTAGATCGGGTACGCAATACTATTCTGGAAACGCTGCGTAGCATTCTGTTTATGTCGATCCCTTCCAGTGTTGGCTTGATTGTCCTGGGCTTACCTATCATTCAAGTACTGCTGGAACACGGGGCCTTCAGCCTACAAAGTGCTATCCTGACAAGCTATCCCCTCGCAGGTTTTGCCATCGGCTTGGCCGGACTGGCCTCAGTGGAAATTCTGACACGCGCCTTCTATGCTCTACGCGATAGTGTGACGCCTGTGATCGTAAGTATTGCTCAGTTTATCTTCAAGATCGCCCTGAGCTTATTGTTAATCAATGCGGCAGTATGGGGAGCTGGCTGGGGAACGGGCGCTCTAGCCTTCTCTACCTCTATTGCAGGACTACTGGAAGCAGCAGTATTGATATACTTGTTGCACCAGCGCATCGGTGATTTGCAGCTACGCCAGTTGGGTAGCTTCATTGGACGTATCTTACTGGCATCATTAGCAATGGGGGTAGGCTTGTTCATTGTGCGCTTTATCCTTGATTTTATCCTGATAACAACTCGCGATCCAGCTTTAGGGATAGTGGGAACACTTATGGCCTTTATCAAGCTGCTCATCGAGATGTTTGTAGGAGTGATCATCTATATTCGAGTGGCACGTCGTATGGGTATTGAGGAGTTGGGACCGGTGAAACGTGTGTTGGATCGTTTGAAATTATCATGGATTTGATATAATGAAACAGTTTCATCTTTCAATCGTTGGATTTGGCACAGTTGGTCAGGGGCTGGCTGAGTTGCTGGTGAGCAAACAAGATATGCTCAGAGCAAACTACGATTTAGAAGTGGTACTGGCAGGCGTGGCCACTGCCCATTCTGGCTTCATTTATCGCGAAGATGGTCTGAATATCCCCCTATTGTTAGAACTGGCTGCAAACCGACGTCCTTTGCAAGAACATCCCGAAGTGAAGCACTGGGATACCGCCCTTGAAGGCATCGAAGCCGTAGGCCAATGGGGTGATATCTTAGCAGAGGTAACTGGCACCAACCTGCGTGATGCAGAGCCAGGAATCAGCCATATGCGGGTAGCACTCTCACGCGGTATGCATGTGATTACAGCCAATAAGGGGCCAGGCGCACTTGCAGCTGCTGAACTTTTTGCGTTAGCACAAGAACATGGCGTACAGTTGCGCATGGAAGCAACGGTGATGGCGGGAACACCTGTCCTGAGCACGATACGTGAAGGAATGGCAGGTGTACACGTTACGGCCATCCGTGGCATTCTGAATGGAACAACGAATTACATCCTCAGTGCCATGGCTACTGGTCGGAGCTATAGCGAGGCGTTGGCAGAGGCTCAGGCTCACGGATATGCTGAAGCCGATCCAACGGCGGATGTTGAGGGGTATGATGCGGTAGCGAAAACACTTATTCTGGCATCATTAGTCTTTGGACAGTCATTGCGACTAGAACAGGTGGTACGGCAGGGAATTACTACTATTACGCCAGAGCAGATGCAGAGGGCGAGAGATAGTGGTAAGCGAATAAAATTGATTGCAGCGTTAACTCAAAAAGAAGGCACACTTGAGGCACGCGTTGCGCCGGTGGAACTACCTCTGAGCGATCCATTAGCGCGTGTTGATGGTGTGATGAATGCGATTACAATTTCGTCTGATAGTTTAACAGAGGTGACAGTAATTGGGCCAGGAGCGGGCAAGTTGGTGACGGGGCAAGGGTTGCTGGCAGATTTGATTGCCATAGCACAATCGAAATAAGGCAATCAGCGATTTCGGTGAAATTCTTCCTCAAATGATACCATTCCTTAACCAGATTATAACCTTTTTACTCTTTGCAATCTGGTTTCTCTCTATTACAATTTCGTTCATCATTTGAAATATACCTGGAAAGCAGGAGGTGGACGCTTATGTTACACAATGACATAGTAAACAAACCAAATTCGGTAACAACAACAATGTTAAGTACCCTTGATATAGAAACACTTACAACAGAACAGCCAGAGGCTGTAAGCCCTCAACAAGTCTATAAGCAAAGCCTGGAAAAGATCTGGGAGAATGTGAACCAGCTCCCGGAAGGTCAGAACACAGTGGTGCTCTCACAGTTGTGGGCTTTAGGGAAAACGGCAAACCAGCCAACAGCCAGCGATTTTCCGGCTCTGGCGGCTTATGGTTTTATCCAGGAGCAATTGGTGGATGACGGATGCATTTGGAATCCAGTGACGCCGTACTTAAAGGATTTCTGGCGTGTGGGTATTCGTGTCTCGAATGCATACGGATATGCGCTACAAAACGCGGATACGTTTCAATCCAATCTGCAAGCACGCATTCACGCCATATTCAGTTAACCATCATATAAGCCATCCTAGTTTTGCATGTGTACAGGCCATAGCAAAGCCACGGCCTGTAACGGCCTGTACACATATAGCTATATCTTGTCCTCGGCATCCTCTCCTTTTTCAGCATTCTCCACGATGCCACCTTCATGAAAGAGGTGATGTTGCATAGTACCGAGTGGAATGCACGCGCCGCATGCATTCCACTCGGTACTATAGGCCTATCAGTGTCTTTTTATCCAAAAGATACGACGTGCCATATAACTGAGGCTGAGCTTGCTTTTCATCTTCTCTTATGCATTTCCAGCAGGTTTTTCTTTGCTCTCACAGACCATTTTCAGCAGTGCGTGTCTTTCGTTGCGATGCAGATCCAGGCAACAAGGTGCAAGTCCTCAAGGGGTGTACAAGAGCTTCTCGAGCCGCTTTATACACAAGCTCAGACGTAGTTATATGGCACGTCGTATCTTTTGGTCAAAATGGCACTTACAGGCCAAATGCGAGGGGCATGAGTAGGTGAGTAGATCTTCGGATGTTACAAAGCAATGATGACGAAAAGGTATCACAATTTTGTGAGGCTACTCTACAAGCCATTTGAGAGAAGGTGGAAAAATGGCATTAAAGCTCTGGCGCTCCAGTATTCAATGCCATATACATTGATCTGTTTAATTGAGTCGAAGTCTGGTCCATTCTGCTCTTCCATGTTCACTCCTTGTTACCTAACGACGTTCGCAATGTATGCGATCAGCTTACTGATATTAGTAACCTGACCGAAGTGGCTTCTCAGCTTGCTTTAGCACGCGCAAACATTTGTGCCTCCTCTATCATCATCACCAATGCTCTTCTGTTTATGTTGTCTGCTCCGCTTCCTGCTGAATGCGCCGAGCGGCTTCGATGATCGTTTCGACGATGAGGGGCGCTTGCTGGATAAAGGGATCTTCATGGTGCCGTTTCAGGGCAGCGAGTGCTTCATAAAACTCTGCTTGCTTTTTGGGCGGAATAGAAACGCTGACGACTTTCGGGCGCTCGCGCCTCTGGTGATCAAGTTCTGTCGTGGTCGACTTCTTAGGCATGAAAGCGTCCTCTCTCTGTGTCGCTCCTGTGATGGATCGTTGGTTCTCCCCCACAGGGTCTTCCCTAGACTTTTTTCTATTGTACCATAGATTTCTGAAAACTCGCAAGTTTGTATCTTCCATAAGATAGGAATTACCATAAATTTGGCAGCTTCATATATTTGTGGTATGCTATAACTACAGCGGTTGCCAAAAGTATTGAGCTCTACGGGAGAGGCTCCACTTGGCCCACCAATACATGTTGTGAGGGTTCAACACTTCTGCGAACCGCTGTAGACGCGGCGAGGCAACTGCGCGACCTGCTGGCGCAGTTTGGTATTCAGTCGGAAGAAACGCTGTTTACCTCAAAGCCAGAGCTGGAAGCGCCCCTGGACAACACCCAGGTCCAGAGATGGCAGGCACAGGAGAGGAGCTAGGCGTATGACAACCACAGTTTCCGCTTCTCCGCCGATCACCCCCGGCGAACTGCATATCGTTCTGGAAAACGGCCTGCTCAAAATCGGGACCTGCGAACACTGCGTGGTGAGGGAGCATGGCCGCCCAGCAATGGCCTGGGATGCCGATGGCGACAAAGAACTTGACTTCATCAATTGCCACACCTACCACCATCAGGCCATCAACCACATCGAGGGTTCCGCTGACCTGCCGCTCGGCTACCTGGCTTGCGGTCTGTTGCACCGCCTGGCGGAGCTGGGCCACTTCCAGATAAATATCCTCAGTGGTTGGATTCTTTTTGCGCTGGATCTCCAACAGTGGCGGTTGCTTCGCCCCAGGCTCGTCCAGGAAGGTGGCGATCCAGAGCGCAAAGTAGATAGAGGTATCTCCCGGATAACCAAAAATTTTCCAATAGAAGGATCTTTTTCAAGAAACTGCTTATACATGTGTCTCCATTGAAAGGTGCAGGAGAGTGTTATAGATAGCACTTATGTAAAGAAGAGAGATACGAACGAGGCACAGATATGGATATTGGAACACCTTTGGGATTGGCATTTGCCTCCGGCATTAATGCGTACTTGCCGTTGCTAGCATTCGCAACGTCGGCACGCTTCTTGCATCTGTACAGGCTCAATCCAAATTTTGCATTTATTACCTCAGACTGGTTTATGATTGCGCTGGTGATGCTGACCATAGCTGATCTGGTACTGGATAAGATTCCCGTGATCGATCATACATGGGATGCAGTGCATACGCTGATACGGCCTCTAGCGGGAGCGTTGGTAGTAGCAGCAAGCTATGGGCAGTTTCATATGCCAAACATCAATACCGGTACAGCGCACAACTTGGTGCCGCAAGCAATGCTTGCAGTGACAAGCATCAGTCATATATGGGCAACAATAGCCGCTACTGGTACGCTGTTTACGCTTGGCAGCATGGGGTTGGTTATTATGCTCATTGTGGGCGCGTTACTGGCAGCAATGAGCCATACAGCGAAGGCAACGACCCGTCTGTTTTCCACGGCTACGACAGCAGGAGTGTTCAATGTAGGGCTGAGTATTGCCGAGGATGTCCTGGTGCTAGTCATGATTCTGCTGTCCATACTTGTGCCAATTGTTGCGCTGCTTCTGATAGGAGTGTTTCTAGTGGTGTTTGGGTCAAGATTGCTGAGAGTGTGGATCAGGCGCATAAAAGGTGATGTTGTATAGTACTGAGGAGAATGCACGCGGCGGGTGCATTCTCCTCAGTACTATACAACTTTGCTTTTGAAAGTGGGTCTATCAGGCATACCAGGAATTTTGAAGATGAGGCGGACGCTGCCAAAGGAGATGATATCTGCGTGCTGTAATAGCTCAGGCTTGAGAGGGGTAAGGGTTAGTTCACCTAAGCGGGTTTTGTTGCGACTTTTGAGATCTTCGATGTAGAAGAAGGTTTCTTCGTAGCGAATGCGGGCATGCTGACGTGAAATAGTCATTTTGGGATCAATAGAACTGAGGTCGATATCGGGGCTGAGGCCACGTTTGGGATCGAGGCGTCCAACGATGGCGTCTTTTTTGGAGATGGGAAAACGTTGCTCCTCTTTACCATCTTTTTCAAAAGAGAGATAAGCATAGATACCACTTGCCACCGCATCTGCCGGAAGCTGAGGCTGCGCGGTAGCCGATGATAGTGAGGCACGTCCCTCGATGAGGGTGAGGTCCTTTGACATAGATGACAACTCGTTGGTCATATCTGTACCAGCATGATTGTGTGCAGTCGGCAAACCACTATCGGCTTGTCTTTCGAGAGAAAGCTGACGATCGGGAAGTTGCACGGTATCCAGGGCCTCGAGTAACGCATCAGCACTGGCAAAGCGCATGGAGGGGGTTTTGGCTAGGCAACGATCCAGGATGCCTTGCAGGGAAGTTGGAGCTTCGTGGCTGTATTGGGCTAGACGCGGAACGTCGGCAGTACTTTGCAGGACACCAGTTTCAGCAGCGTTTTTACCGACGAAGGGAGGCCGACCGGTGATCATTTCGAATAAGAGCAAACCAAGTTGGTAGATATCACTCTGGGGACTAAGGGAGCCTCCGTTGATATATTCAGGTGGCGCATAGCGGGGATCAAGAAAGCCGATGTCATCGACACGCTGGCTGTTGACGTAGCCAAGCGCGTTGAGCAGAGAACGCAGACCAACGTCATCGATCTGCACGCGGTCCGTTATCCCTGCCACGTCGACGGTAATCAGTTGAGGACGGAGATCCATGCCTGCCATACCTTGAGTGTGCAGAATTTTGAGTCCCTGTGCCATCTGTTGTGTCAGGTCAATGATACGCTTCCAATCGACATTTTCGTTATCCAGAATATGGCGTAAGGTAAGACCCCGTGGAGGATCGGTGGCGATGTAGGCGCGGGAACCTTCAATTCCCCAGTCATGGACTCGAATAACATGCGGTGAGTGTATCGACCGGTATTTCTCAAGGGGTTGCAGTAGCTGCTCAACAGTTTGTCGCCCCAAAGTTGGTGGGAACTCGATCACAAGGAGTCCCACCACATCGTTTGTGTTGCGATTATAGGCGGTGTACATGCTGAGCATCTGCCCAGAGGTAATTACCTGTCCTATTAGGTATACGCCGCCAATCAGTTTTGTATCACGTTGTGCCATGCTTGCCTCCTGCAAGGAAGCAGTCCCTAGTTGTACAATTGCTGCTTCACATAGTCCTGAACAGCTTGCCAGCTGCTGGCAGGTTGGAGAATATATTCGCCGTCAGGAGCGGTAGCGTCTACCAGCACATTCTGGTTGCTCAGACCAACACGGTGAGCATTGGTGAGGTCCATCTTGAGGGCAAACTCCGCCAGGTCTGCCAACGACAAATTGGTGTAGACAGCCCGTTGCAAGGCGGTTAGCGCATTGTAGAGGCTCGGCCAAGTAGAGGTCTGTTTGACTTTGTCCAGGGCTGCCTTAATGATAATTTGTTGGCGAGCGGAACGTCCAAAATCGGTCAACTCGGCTTGATTCTCGGAGGTGCCCTTCCCACACACCTCCACTGGCTCACGCGCGCGGGCATACATGATAGCCGTTGCCCCATTCATGTGTTGCAGCCCCTTGTTGAATTGGATTTTGATCCAACTCGGATCTACCGATGCATCATCGTTCTTGGGATAGCAGGCGTTAAACGAGTCGGGCACATAGACATCAACACCCCCAATAGCGTTGATGAAGTCACGAAATCCCTGGAAGTTGATGGTGAGCCAGTATTTGACGTCGAGGCCGGTCACTGCGGAGACTTTTTGTACGGCAGCAGTACCACCGCCAACGGCATTCGCTCCGTTATTTGAGCCGTATGTATAGACATAGTTAATCTTGTGATATTGACCAGAACCAGAGGGTATTTGTACCCAGAGGTCACGTGGTACGGAGATTAGAGTTGTGTGATGACTTGATGGAAGAAGACTCATAACAACCATAGAGTCGGTCAGGTAGGCACCGTCGTGCCCAGTTCCACCGTAGCCCATGACAAGGAGATTAACGCGATCACTGGTGCCCATGTAGCCGGTCTGCGAGCTGAGCGGTGACTGAGTCGAGATAGCCGAACCAAAGGCAAGTACACGTTGCGTTGTAGTAAAGGTGAAGGCACTGAGAACAACGACCACAAGCAGGACAACCAGGAGAGTTATCAAGCAGCCACGCCGACGTAGGAGGGGACGTTTGCCACGTGGAGCCGCTACCTTCGGTGTGCCGACACTCGGAACCTGTCCAGGTTGTTGACGATAGGGCTGTGCATTAGGATTGACAGTAGGAGTTGGTACATTGCTAGCAGGTACCTGTTGCCGGGAATATTGATTGGGCGGTGTACCACCCCGACCTCCCGGTGATGGTTGCCAATTTTGCGGCTGTGACTGGGGCGGCTGCTGGGGAATTTGATAGGGTTTGCGCTCAGCATTCCTTTGAGTACTTTGAAAGTTGCCTATTCTCAGTTTATTGCTCTGTTGATCCGGCTGCTGAGATGCAGAGGGGGGTATTGGCTCTGTTGGCCCATTCTGGGAGAAAAATGGATTATCGCTCATATATTTTCCTTTACTCGCTCATGATTTTTTTTGGTAAAAGCAGCATTATACCCAGTCACATTAGAAGTTCTTGAGGAAGAGTGGGATGCCCTCCACTCCTCGCTTACAGTTCTCATTATAGATTAACGAACGAGCCTGCCATAAGTTACATATGCTATTTTTTCCATGTCGTGACTGATGAACGCTCTTTGCCGTAACGGGTGGCCACGATCTCGGCCATAATTGCCAAGGCCATTTCTTCAGGCGAAGTAGCACCAATATTGAGACCAATGGGACCATGGATGGACTGGATCTGCTCATCACTTAGGCCTTGCTGCCGAAGACGGGCATTGCGCTCTTCACCTGTTTTACGGCTACCAATTGCGCCGACGTACCCAACCTGACGTGAAAGGATGACCTTTAAGGTTGGCTCGTCAAACTTTGGATCATGCGTGAGAACGGTGATTGAGGTAGATGGATTGAGGTCCATTTTCTCCAGTACTTCATCGGGCCATGCGACGATCAGTTCGTCGGCATGGGGGAAACGTTCGCGGGTGGCAAAGGCAGCGCGGGCATCGATGACGACAACGCGATAGTTGAGCGTTTTAGCAAAAGTGGTTAAGGGAATGGCAATATGGCCCGCTCCAACGATAATAAGGGTTGGTGGTGGTGGGAACCCTTCAATGAAGATATCAAAAGGCTGAGAACCGCTCTCGCTTTCTACAGTATACGTATTGGTCTTGGCTTCACCATGCCAGATGGCATGTTCGGCGTCGGGAATGACCAGGGCATCAAGCTGGCTGTTGCCGAGTGTGCCATCGGTTCGGTTACCAGGTAAAACGAGAAGTTTAGCACCAACATGCTCTGGGCCACGTACTACAGTTGCCAGAGCCGCGCCTTTTTCCTGGCCGAGAAGATCTTTTAGTTCTTCATACAGTTTAGCCATTGGTCTGTTTCCCTTTGTTTAAAGTAATGAGAGCAAAGAATCCTTAAAACGTCTTCGGACACCTCTCAGAGAATGAGGAGGCAATGTAGTGACCCCCCTTGTGGGGATCAGGCTCACCCACCTGCTTAGCTTGCCATCAGGTTTCCCCATAAGCTCTTACCTCCACAAGTTGCCCATGCATTACCAATCCAAGCGTTCGACAAAAACGTGGATGGTGCCACCGCAAGAGAGGCCGATTTGTTCGACATTTTGCTCTTCAGTGATGCCAAATTCGAGCATCTGAGGTTTGCCGTCTTTGATAACCTCCATAGCCGCCTCGAAAACGGCAGGTTCAACGCAACCACCACTGACGGATCCTGCCAGTTCCCCGCTTTCGCTGACGACCAGTTTGGCTCCAGGACGGCGTGGGGCAGAACCAGCCATAGAGACGACGGTAGCAATAGCCACTCGTTCACCACGCTTTCTCCATCGTTCAATATCAGGAAGTACGTCACGCATAGAAAATCTCCTATTCACGCAGAGCAACAGCAGAGTCGCTGCACCATGCAGATGCTACAATCTAGGTTTGCTCCAGGCAGCAATCGCTTTGCGCCGCGATGCGACATCACGCACGGGACGACTATCATCAATGTTTTCCAGCAGCTTGCCCAGGCTAATCAAACTGTCCAGGTTATGAGCCGGTAAAAAGTTGTCGATATAAGGTAGGGCAGTCTTCATACCAATGGTCAGAGGTCGATAATCTGGCGAACCCAGCAGTGGGTTGAGCCAGATCAAGCGGTGGCAGCTATGCTGGAGACGGTCCATCTCGGTCTGAAGCACGCCCGGTTCACCACGATCCCAGCCATCGCTGATGATTAAGACAACAGCACCACGTCCCAGAACACGTTTGGCCCATTTATGGTTAAAGTAATGGAGCGCATCGCCGATACGTGTGCCACCTGACCAATCCTGCACGTTTTTCGAAACGTCACGAATGGCATCGTCAACGTCGCGCTTCTTGAGTTGACGAGTGATGCGGGTGAGGCGTGTGCCAAAGACAAAGGCTTCGACATTCATCAGGCCGTTGGAGATAGTGTGAATGAAATGCAGGAGCAACCGCGAGTAGAGACTCATAGAGCCACTGATGTCACAGATGATCACCAGAGGACGTGGTTTACGCTTGATTTCACGCCAAGTCAGTTCGAGTATTTCCCCGCCATATTTGAGATTGCGACGGACAAGGCGGCGCATATCAGGATAGGAACCACGACGAGACGGTGTTTTGCGATGAGTCGTACGCATGCCCAGATTCCAGTGCATTTCGGCCATAAGCCTCTTCGCCTCTTGTACCTCTTCCCAGGTAAAGGATTCGAAATCTTTCTTGCGTAGCAGCTCAATAGCACTATATGCTGTCCCCTGTGGCGTCGAAGTGTCATCGTCGTCTTCCTCATCAACACGATCATCATACTGTCGGCGACGCTCACTTTGGCGCATTTCGTTTTTCAGGTCTCTGCGCTGCTGTTCGTTGGCGTTCAGATGCTCAGCCAAACGTTTGCGTTCCGAAGGGGGCAGGCGCATCTTACGATCATCGCGCTTGGCGGCTCCCGTCGGATTTTCGGCCTTTTTGTCCTTCTGGTCACGCATGTACCAGTAATACAAGAACATCTGGTTAAAGATTGCTTCCTGTTCATGACGAGCAAGCAGCGAACATTTGAGTGTATTATAGAAATCTTCTTTATTAGTAACGTCAACGTAGTTCAGTGTTTCGGCGAGATCGAGCATCTGCCGGGGACCGACATTGATACCCGACTCCCAGAGTAGACGACCAAATTCAGTCAGGCGATAAAGCAGCCGCTCACCGCGCTCAATTTCCATAGGTTGGAGCGGTTTCCCAGCGAAGTAATCTCCGTTATGCTGCATATCTGCGCTATCTAAGCTCATCTAGGAGACTCCTCGTGCCTTCTGCAAGATTTTATAGAGATCGCTGCCACCGACTTTAAGCACATCATCCTGATATTTGAGGAGCGCACCCAGAGTATCACGTACCGGGCCTTCGACCAGATCAGTCTGGTCGATAGCAAGTAGCGAGCTAATCCAGTCAAGCGTCTCGGCAATGCCGGGAACTTTGAACAGATCGGCACTACGCAACTCACGTACAAAGGCACAGACTTGCTTTGCCAGCCGCTCCGGCACACCGGGCATCCGCGCAAGAACAATAGTGTATTCTTTTTCCAGCGAAGGAAAATCGATCCAGTAGTAGAGGCAACGACGGCGCAAGGCATCATGAATTTCGCGTGTGCGGTTCGAGGTCAGGATCACGATGGGTGACTCTTTGGCTGCAATGGTGCCAATTTCGGGTATGGTGATCTGAAAATCAGAAAGCAACTCAAGTAGGTATGCCTCAAATTCTTCGTCGCTACGGTCAAGCTCGTCGATCAATAACACAGGAGCTTTGGTGTTTGCAGCATCAATGGCTTGCAACAGTGGACGCTTTAAGAGAAAATCGGGACCAAAGATTTCTTTGAGTTCCTCCTGACGATCATGCATGCCTGTTGCCTCCATCAGGCGAATGTGTAGCATCTGGCGGCTGTAGTTCCATTCATAGACAGCAGTACTAACATCGATACCTTCATAGCACTGCAAACGGATGAGTTGAGTGTCGAGCATAGCGGCAAGCACTTTGGCAACCTCAGTCTTGCCAACGCCAGGTTCACCTTCTAAGAGCAAGGGTTTGCGTCGCTTGAGGGCCAGATAAACGGTTGTTGCCAGACTACGGTCAGCTATATAACGCTGCTCGAACATGGCTCGCTGAACATCTTCAATGGTGTTCAAATTGGTTCGCTGTAGTTCTTGATCCAAAGGACCTCCAATATAAAAAACTCGTGCTGATTAGAGCATAGAGAAGTTTTGTGTGTAGTCTAGATACTCTATTCTATGCTATACTTAGGGAAGTTAGCAAGATCAGGCATTGAAGCACCTCACACCACAATCTTACCATCCTTCAAAAACAGCACATCGTCTACCCACACCTCACCTTGCAGGCGAAGATCGCAGACCATATCCCAATGCAGAGCCGAATGATTGACACCCCTAGTTTCGGGATAGCTTTCACCGAGGGCAAGGTGGACGGTGCCGCCCATTTTTTCATCGAAGAGGACATTTTTGGTGCCGCGGCTGACACGAGGATTGTTGCCGAAGGCGAACTCCCCAAGGTAGCGAGCACCGTTGTCAATGTCAAGCATGTGCAGGAGATAGTCTTGCCCCTGACGCGCACTGGCTTCGACGACTTTGCCTTCGCGGAAGACGAGGCGCACCCCTTCGATAGTACGACCATCGTAGGAAGCGGGAATATCAAACTGGATGACGCCATTAGCACTATTTTCAACGGGGCCGGTGAAAAATTCACCGCTGGGAAAGTTGCGCTTGCCATCACTGTTGATGAAGATGCGGTCAGCAATAGAGAGAGTCAGATCAGTACGCTCTCCCAGGATGCGCACATGCTTATGCCCATGAAGCCAATCTACAAACCGCTGCTGCTGCTGGGACAGTTCTTGCCAACGTGCAATAGGATCGGGGGCGTTGAGGAAGCAAACGTCAAAGACAAATTCCTCAAAGTCGGTGAGAGACATTTCGGCGTCCTGAGCATAGCCGGTGGTGGGATAGAGGGTAGATGACCAGCGAAATTGCCCGGCCTGTTCACGTTGACGGAAGGTATAGAAGGTCTTGCGGAACGTCTCACGTCTTTTGGAGGATCGAGCAGGGTTAATGCCACTGAGGGCTTTGGGATTGCTGCGTGAGGCAATAGTCAGGCGTGCATCAATGTGTTCTGCCAGAGCGGCAGTAATCGGTGATGGCTTTGTGAGTTGGGCGTCATTGCCTTCACGCAAGAGAATCTCTTCCAAATTCTCCTGTTCGATGAGCGATAAAGGATGAGCACCAACACGCAGTGCTTCTCGATAGACAGCCTCAACCAATGGAGCTGCCAGTGGAGTAGCCAGAATAGCCACAGTTTCGCCCGCTCTGAGATACAGAGAGTAGTGGACGAGGGTATGCGCCCAGCGTTCTATACGTATATCTTGCATAATAGAGTGTCCTCCCACGATCAAGGATATTTCTTATCTTAGCATAGGGAAACAAGTACTCTTTTTGATAGTTGATGGGGCTAAAGTATTCTTTTTTGTATATAATGGCAAAGAGTATCACATTTTTAGAAAGGAACATTACCCTTTGTGGGTAAATGCACAATTCTATGTATGTCTTTCTACATCGGTTGCGTCATTTCATACAAAGATATCATTTGATATTGCTACTCCTATTTTGTAGTATGCTCTACTTTGTAACCTCGTTTTGGTATGTGCAATATTCTTCACCACCTTCGGGTGATGAACCACATTATCTAGTGATCAGTCAGACACTCTTGAAATATCATTCATTGGATGTCATGCGGGATTATACAAACGGGGATTATCGTAGTTTTTTCCCCATGCATCTCGATCCGCATGTGACATACAACGAAAGAGGACAGTTGTTGCCCATTCATGGCATTGGCGGGCCGATTTTATGGTTACTCCCCTACTATTTTTGGGGTAGGTTAGGAGCCGTGCTGTTTATGACTGTGGTGTCGTTACTGATCATCTTCAATATCTATGCCTTCCTGGTTAGTATGCATATTCGCAAACGCTATGCTCTACTCGTGAGTCTGGCTTTCGCACTTGGCTCGCCTCTCTATATTTATGCCCACTTGCTTTTTATAGAACCTATTGCTGCTTTGGCAGGGATATACGTGCTACGCAAAGTCTTTCAGCCAGAAGTGACACTTGTTGATGTTATACTCAGTTCAATACTACTGGGCATACTACCGTGGGTGCATATACGTTTCGCCTTGCTAGAAATGCCGCTCTTTTTCGCATTACTCTATCGCATATATCTACAAAATAGGCTGAGCAACTTCAAGCATTATATTTTTTACCTGCTACCTGTAACAATTTTGTTTATTCTCTTTGAGATATACAATTATAAGGTCTGGGGAACGCTCAATCCCGCAGCCAACGAACTGAATGATAACGACAAACCATTCGCAAAGTTACCCTTTATACCACTATTAGGTATCTCCTTTGACCAGGAATACGGGCTGCTGATCAATTTTCCAATGTTTATTTTTCTGCTATCCGGCATCGTTTTAGCTTGCAAAAAGAAGTTTATGACCTATCATGTATTGATGCTGATCTTATCTGTACCCTATATTCTGGCGTTCACGACGTTTCGGAACTGGTCAGGTGGCTGGTGTCCTCCGGCACGCTTGATTCTAGTACTCTTGCCAATGTATACGCTTTACATAGCCTACGCATTGCAGCAGTTAGAGAATATCATGGCAAATGTCTTATTTGCTTTACTGACATTGTACGGATTTGCCTATGACCTGCTATCCCTGACTCCTGGACTACGCGGCTTCAATAGTGGTTCGGGGAGCAATCGGACGCTGGTGTATATTCAGGTACTTAACCATAGTATCACCAAGTATTTGCCGTCGGTGTATTTGCCACATCAGACGAGATTGTTTGTAGTATGGATAGGCACATTTGCTGTTCTCGCACTGTTACTGGTTTTTTCCAAGAGGGGATTGCTATGGGGGCGTAGTCGTCAGAAGAAGCCGGAACCTGTGGGTATAAAAGTTTAAGAGGGTCGCCGTGGTATAGTAGTGGCTGGGCTTGCCCCAGCCACTACTATACCACGGCGACGAACACCTTGGCGTCGTATAGTAGTGGCTGGGCTTGCCTCAGCCATGTTCGCCACTCGCACTCAAGGCAAAAATCCTACACCCACCCTGAACAATACTAATACTACGCTCGTTGGGCGGCTCGCAGGATGGCGCGGCGGCTCATAACGACGGTCATCTGGCTGCGATAGGCTTTGGAGCCGTGGATGTCCTCCACGAATTCTAGTCCCTCAGGAGCGTGGGTAGCTGCTCCAGCGACGGTAGCTTCGTCGAGTTTTTTGCCAGCGAGAGCAGACTCGACGCCACTAGCACGGGAGGCTTTTTCCGCAGCTCCGGTGATGACAACGCTTGCCGAGGTGCAGGTACCATCGGTATCGAGGGAAACGACGGCGGCACAACCGGCGATAGCATAGTGCGAAGCTTTGTTCTCAAGCTTCATATATGCACTGCCGCTGCGACCGGTGGGAATGGGCAAGCGAATCTCGGTGACTATCTCATTGGGTTGTAGGGCAGTTTCAAACAGACCGGTAAAGAAATCATCGGCCTTGATGGTACGCACACCTTGCGAACTCTGCACGAGAATATCGGCTTTAAGAGCTAGCACCATGCCTGGCATGTCAGCGGCAGGATCAGCGTGGGCGATACTGCCTCCAATGGTGCCTCGATTGCGTACCTGAGGATCGCCAATAACCGCTATACCCTCAATGAGCATGGGAAAATGCTTGCGAATGAGATCGGACTGGGCAAGCACAGTATAAGTGGTCATGGCACCAACGGCAACTGTACCGTTCTCCTCACGCACGTAGGAGAGACCCCCAATGCGGCCCAGATCGATGAGGTGTCCCGGTTGTGCAAGCCGGAGCTTCATGGTAGGAAGCAGGCTGTGTCCGCCAGCCAGGAGCTTCGCCTCATCACCATATTGTTGCAGAAGTGCAAGAGCTTCATCCACTGATTGCGCAGGATGATAGTCAAATTCTGCTGGAAGAGACATATCTTTTTCTCCTTTTTACTCTGCTGGTTATTGCTGCTGCTGTTGCTGCTGAATGATTTTCCACAGCTTCTCAGGTGTGAAGGGCATATCAACGTGCGCGACACCAAGTGCATCAGCGATGGCATTGGCCACGGCCGGCGTAGAACCAATGGTACCGGCCTCACCTACACCTTTGACACCAAGTGGATTGACAGGGGTCAAGGTGATCGTGTGATCAAGTTCATAGGTAGGCAGTTCCTCAGCAATGGGCATGGCGTAGTCCATCAGCGAACCTGTCAGCAACTGACCATCTTCACTGTAGACAACCTGCTCCCACATGGCCTGACCCACACCCTGAGCAATACCACCATGAATCTGGCCCTGCACAAGCAGAGGATTGAGCTGGCGTCCACAGTCATCGACGGCCACAAAGCGCGTAATCTCTGCCTCACCGGTCTCTTTATCTATCTCGACAACGCAGATATGAGTGCCAAAGGGGAAGACACAGGCTTCTGGCTCGAAAAAGACGGTTGTTTCCAGACCAGGCTCAATACCGGGAGCAAGTGTGTTGGAGAGGTTGGCTGTGGCGGCGACCTCATTAAAGGTAACAGCCTTTTGAGGTGATCCAGCAACTGAGAACTTGCCTTCTTCTAATGTTACATCGGATGCGCTGGCCTCCAGCATATGGGATGCGATCTGCGTCATCTTCTCTTTGAGTCGCTGCACAGCGTTGTAAACGGCACTACCCCCAACTGCCGTGGTGCGGCTGCCATAGGTGCCGCGCCCCTCTGGCGTAGAGTCGGTGTCCCCATGCATGACCAAAACGTTCTCGACCGGAATGCCAAACTCCTCAGCGACGATCTGAGCAAAGGTTGTCTCTTCGCCCTGACCATGTGGAGAGGAGCCAGTGTAGACCATGACAGTACCACTCTGCTCGACACGTACACGCGCACTCTCATAGAGACCTACAGGAGCCGTTCCCTTGGGACCAAAGCCGCAGATCTCAATATAGGAGGAGAGGCCAATGCCCATAAGCTTGCCTTCGGCACGTTTCTGTTTCTGCTCGGCACGCAGACTCTCGTAGTTCACGATTTGCAGAGCTTTATCCAGTGCACCTTCGTAGTTACCAGTATCATAGACTGCTCCGGCAGCAGTCTTATAAGGGAACTGCTCTGGTTTGATGAAATTGATACGACGCACATCGACCGGGTCTTTGCCCAGTTCATGCGCCACCAGGTCTATAGCCCGCTCGGCAATATATGTAGCTTCGGGGCGTCCGGCACCACGGTAGGCATCAGTCGGAGTTTTATTGGTGAAGACGATATCACCACTGATGTGAATAGTTGGAATGTCATATGATCCGCACGATACGGGGAAACCAAAGGCAATCATAATCACGTCGGTGAAGAGTTGAGAGTAGGCTCCAAGGTCAGAGATACCGTAAATCTTCAGGCCGGTGATCTTGCCATCTTTGTTAGCAGCGACTTCAACATAGTCAACCTGATCACGACCATGGATGGTAGCAACCATGTTTTCACTGCGATCCTCGATCCATTTGACTGCATGGCCCAACTTCATGGAAGCGAAGGCAGCCGCCATCTCTTCAGGATAGACGTTGAGTTTGGAACCAAAGCCACCGCCGACTTCGGGGACGATGACACGCACCTGATGCTGAGGTAGACCAACCAGTGCCGCTAGGATGTTGCGGAGCAGGTGGGGAATCTGCGAGGAACTCCAGACGGTCAGGGTTTTGTTGGCCTTGCGATATTCGGCCACGACACCGCGTGTCTCCATAGCAACAGGAGCGACTCGCTGGTTGACCATGCGTGCCTTGACAACGACGCCGCCATCAGCCTGAGTCTGCTGGAAGACTTTGTCGATATCATCGGTAGGAGGATGCATGCCAAAAGGTACATTCGTGCCAAATTCTTCATACAAAATCGGAGCATCAGACTGCATGGCTTTTTCGACATCAATAGCAGCTGGGAGAGGTTCATAATCGATGTCGATCAAGTCGCGTGCATCACGAGCGGTATAACGATCATCAGCAATCACAACGGCAACAGGATCGCCATAGAAGCGTACCTTGCCCTCAGCGAGGGGGCCATGAATGCCCATACCTTCGCCCATTTTCCCTAGAGGAACAGCCACCACAACATTGCCAACGGCACCTTTCATGTCTACTGCTGTATAGACGGCTTTCACGCCGGGATATTGACGAGCCGCATCAGTATTAATGCTTGTGATGCGAGCATGTCCGTAGGGGCTGCGAAGTACAGCCATATACAGCATACCGGGAATCTTGATATCATCAACGTAGGTCGCCTGACCGGTAATCAAGCGAGGGTCTTCACGCCGTTTAATCGGCGAACCAAGCATAGCTGAGATACCCATAGCTACACTTATCCTTTCTCATCAGTGAGGAACAGTAGTTGGGAAAACCTTCAATTGTATGCCTTCTAGCAGGCCAGCTTACTCACCCGCACCAACAGGTTGAGTAGCAGCAGCCTGCATGTGTTCAGCAGCATACTGCACAGCTTTGACAATATTTTGATAACCGGTGCAACGGCAGATATTGCCTTTGAGGGCAGTACGAATCTCTTCTTCACTGGGATTGGGATTGTTCTTGAGAAGATTGTACGAGGCCATAATCATGCCGGGCGTACAGAAGCCACACTGCAGACCATGTTTCTCCCAGAAGCCTTCTTGAATGGGGTGGAGACTGCCTTCGGGGGCCAGGCCTTCGATGGTGGTTACTTCGCAGCCATCTGCCTGTACAGCCAGAACCGTACAGGACTTGACGGATTCGCTATTGAGCATTACGGTACAGGCCCCACATTGAGAGGTATCACAGCCGATGTGAGTTCCGGTGAGGTCCAGAACCTCACGCAGATAATGTACCAGCAACATGCGCGGCTCCACCTGTGAATGATGTTGCTCCCCATTCACAGTAACACTGATATCGCGCTTCGTCGTCATTGGTGGTACCTACCTTTCCAGGAAAATAAAGAAATACACTCAGGGATAGCACAAACGAACGGACAATTGAGGATCGTGTTTCGCTATTAGCCCACCTGAAGAGTGGGTATGACGTGACTAACTAGGACTTCTTCCAAATAGTGGATTGCTCCTACCTGTAGCAGTGCCAGGAGGTACATAGTGCTACAGATAAAAAGTAAGTAACACCTTAGAGCGTATCATATCTACACGTCAGATGTCAATTGTTTTATAGTTCGCTTGCTAGGGCTATTGTGCCAAAAGCAGCTAGGAGATGTGAGATGTTTCTGAAAGACATTACAGAGCAACATGCCCCTTCACCAACCACAGCCCCATGATGACCGCAAGGGTCATCACTACTATATACGACAGCCTCGCAGGCTGATGCATCCGTATATAGTAGTGATGACCCTTGCGGTCATCATGGGGCCGGGGGAGCGAGGGGCCGAGGGGGCCGAGGGGGTGTTCTGCTTGCACACATATGGTACAATCTACACTAACTAGCTATTTAACCACTGAACGAGGGTATTGTTATGCATCGTCGTGCTCCAGGTTTCCATCCAGGATTGATGTCAGATATGTATCATCCAGATTCTGCCTATGTGAGTTGGCGTACTGGTCGCAATGGCCTGACAACGTTTGATCTGTATACACGTACGGCCCCCTTTGGGGGGGCATATTTACTGGTGGCTGGCTTAGAGATGGCTTTGGAGTTTGTGCAGGCCTTCTGCTATACCGCCGAAGAATTGAAATTCCTGGCCACTATCCGCGATTACAACTCAGCTTTTCTCGATGAGCTGGCAACATTGCGTTTTACCGGTGAGATACTGGCCCTGCCGGAGGGAACCATTGCTTTTCCGAATGAGCCAATTATGCGGGTCACGGCTCCTTTTCGGGAGGCATTACTGTTAGAAGCCGGGCTATTACAGGCGATTAATCTCTCGACGTTGATCGCTACGAAAGCCTCGCGTATTGTCTATGCTGCTGAAAAAGGTCATCCCCGCCGTGTGGCAGAGTTTGCTTTCCGGCGTGCTCAAGAACCCTTAACCGTTGCACGCGCATCCTATATCGGTGGCTGTGCCAGTACTTCCCTGCTGAATGCGGCCTATGAATTTCGCCTGCCTGCCACAGGTACGGTCCCCCATGCTCTGATCCAAGTCTTCGATACGGAGGCGGAGGGGTTTGAGGCAATCGCAGAGGCATACAATCGTTACACGCTTCTGCTTGATACGTATGATCCACGTCATGCAATTCATACGGCTATCGAGGTTGCCTTGCGCTCTCAGGAGATATGGGGGCATACGCTGGCAGCAGTACGTCTGGATAGTGGCGATATCGTTGGGGACAGCATCTACATCCGTGAGCAGCTTGATAAGGCTGGTCTGCATAGTGTGCGCATCCTGGCAAGCGGTGATCTGGACGAATGGAAAATCACTGAGTTGCTTGAAGCAGGTGCGGAGATCGATTCCTTTGGCGTGGGAACAGCTCTGGGTAGTGGGGCTGGTTCGGTAGAGCGTGGTATCGCCGGTGGGGCACTAGGGGCTGTATATAAAGAGGTGTGGTATGTAGATGAGACAGGCACAGAATATCCCAAAGTAAAAATTGCCGGGCCCAAGACGACCTGGCCGGGCAAGAAGGAAATTTATCGGCACCCACAATGGAAAGAGGATATTATTCAGTTAGCCCATGAGCCACGACCGGAAAATTATCACCGTCTGTTACGCCCGGTGATGCGCAATGGAGAAATGATTCCAGGCAGTTTGCCACCGCTCTCGGAGATACGCGAGTTAGCCCAGCAGAATGTAGCTATGCTGCCAGCCGAGTATCGAGAGCTTTCCGTCGAACAACCCTATTCCGTACATTTCAGCGACGGCTTGCAGGCTTTAGGCAAACAAGCGGCACAACTGGTCGGCTCAAATTCATCCACAATGGATGTCTGAGAAGATGTGATCCGCGCACTCTTCTTTACGTATCTCTATAGAGATACGGCACTTTTTGTTTGCCCACATTTTGTTTGTGATACAAGATAAGGAGTACGACCTTGGCCGAAATCCTCAAAGAGACGAGAAGCCTTTGTTCGACGTGCGGTGAAACTATTCCCGCTAGATACGAAGTGCGTGATAACGAGCAAGTATTTTTTACACGTCACTGCCCAACGCATGGTACAGTTAATACTGACCTTGGCTATCACGCAAACTTTTATCGTAAGTCGTTTGAGGTTGAGAAGTTGATGATTGCACGTTACGGGGATGGTGGCAACACGGATATTTCTCGCGGACTTTCGCCCTTCCCATTGAGGAAACCAGCAGGGTTAGCAATCCTTGAGGTAACCGAGCGGTGTAACCTCACCTGTCCCATGTGCTATGCCTATTCCAGTCCATCGGAGCGTGACTACTCCCTGGAAGAGATCGAGATGCGCCTAGATCAGTTGATTGCGGTGGAGGGTAAAGGTATCTCGCTACAAATCTCCGGTGGAGAGCCTTCGGTACGCAAAGACCTGGATAAAATTGCAGCCCTGGTCAAGAAAAAGGGCTTTGGACAACTGGAAATGGTGAGCAATGGTATTCGCCTGGCTCGCGAACCTGATTTCGCCGAGAAGCTGGTCGAATGGGGCTTTACCTCTGTCTACCTACAATTCGATAGCACCCGACCTGAAGATATTCAGAAGTTGCGTGGAGAAGATTTGTGGGATGTGCGTGTGAAAGCTATCGCAGCTCTTGAGCGCGTGAAGCTGCCTTCAACGCTAGCGGTTTCACTCTATGATGGACTCAATAGCGATCAGATACAGCAGGTGATTAACTTTGCATGGGAGCATCCAAACACGGTATGCGCTATTGCCTTCCAAGCTGCTACCCCCTTTGGACGCTTCGAGGTCGGTAAGAACGGCAACGGAAATGGCAGTGCAGAACCGCCAGCCCCACCACGCAAATTGCGTATGCCGGAGATTCTAAAGCTCATTGAGGAGCAGGCAGGAGTCCCACAGGATTTGTTCTTCCCGGTTGGGGAAGGCTCCCCCTTGTGCAATACGTTCTCGTTACTCAAATACACCAGGGACGGCTACAAACCTATCGCGCCCAACTTCACCTTGAAGGACTTCATGGACGTCATGGGGCCACGACCCAATATGACCTTGCGTATGCTCACTCGTGGTCGTGCCGCCGTATTGCCGCAGATTGTCTCCAACATTGGCGGCAGCCTCAAGCTGATGAAGACGCTCTGGCCGCATATCGGTACCGATCCCTCATTCTGGACAAGCCGCAAGACGCTGACCCTCTTCGTCAAGCCCTTCATGGATGAGAGCGACATTGATATGAGCCGCATTGAACGCTGCTGTTTCCACAATGCCTCGCCGCGTGGTGTAATGTCCTTCTGTGCCTTGAATGCGAAGATGCGCCCGGCCCAACCACACGCTGAGGAAAAAGCCTTTATACCTCTGCCTACACGCCGTCCTAAGCAGCAAGAGGTGGCGACGCACTAAACTTCAAACAGAGTGTCATCAAAGAAGGGCATCACCTCGATGCCCTTCTTTGATGACACTCTAACGCCCAACTTTTCTCTAATTCAAGCTTATTTGTATGGAGGCTTTCATGCTCTTCTCGATCATTATGCCTGTATTGAATGAAGTCGAGGCCCTGGAGAGTCAACTTGTCCATCTTACTCGTCAGTGTACTGGATATGCATACGAACTGCTGATTGTCGATGGCGGAAGTACTGATGAGACGGTAGCTATCGCTCAACGTTATGGTCGTGTGATCCATGCTCCGCGTGGGCGTGCGAAACAGATGAATGCAGGAGCAGTGGCGGCGCATGGAGACGTGCTACTCTTTTTACATGCTGATACAAAGTTACCTGATGAGGCATTATGTGCGATAGAAAAAGCCTTGGCCTCACCAGAGGTTGTGGGTGGAGCGTTTCGTCTGTGTTTCGACTGCCAACAGTGGTCATATCGCTTCGTAGCCTTCACAACAAATCTACGCTCACAGCTACGCCGAATTTTTACAGGGGATCAAGCCTACTTTGTGTGTACCCAAAGCTTTCAGGCAGTGGGCGGCTATCCCGATCAACCGCTCATGGAGGATTTGGAGATTATTTTTCGCTTACGCAAGCTCGGTAAGGTACTACTACTGCCCCAGTATGTGACAACCTCAGCAAGGCGGCACGAGAAGGTTGGTCTATTGCGTAGCGTGCTGTTTATGTGGTATCTGCGGACACTTTACAAGTTCGGGGTCTCGCCAGAACAACTACAACGCATGTACGTTGATATTCGTTAAGAGCAGAAATGATGAGAGGCAATATGGCACAGCTTTCGATCATCATTCCAACGCTCAACGAAGAAAAGCTGATTGGGCGCACCCTACTTGCAGTGAAAGAGGCGACTCCTGATGCTGAAGTGATTGTTGTAGACGGTGGCAGTAGCGACGCAACAATTGCACGCGCCAGCCAACATGCACAGGTGATCAGCACGAAACGTGGGCGTGGCGGACAGTTGAATGCAGGAGTGCAGGCAGCACAGGGAGATATTTTGCTGTTCCTGCACGCGGATACAATTCCTGATAAGGAAGGTCTGAGAGAACTGCTAGAGGTGATACAGCAGGATGAAGATGTGCTTGGAGGAGCATTTCGCATGCGTTTTGATGATGTACGCCCCATCTATAAACGCATCGGGGCAAATGTCACAGAGCGTTCACTCAGAACGCAAAGCTATACAGGAGATCAGGGGATTTTCACGCGCCGCAGTACGTTCGAGCAACTGGGAGGTCATCGCGATTGGCCTTTTATGGAGGATGTGGATTACAGCGAACGCATGGGAAAGCTAGGAAAGGTAGTTCTACTTGAACACGAAGTAGAAACCTCAGCCCGACGACATCGCAAGTGGGGACTATTGAGAACACAGTTGACGGTGGTATTGATACGGATTCTGTATATATTGAAGGTACATCCTGCGAAGTACGCGTGGTTGTGGGAGCCGGTGAGGTGAGATAAGGGGAAAGCGTAATGTTCATTCTAAACTTGTTTTCAACTTCCCGCTCCATGAGTTACAATGCACTTAACAAACACCACCCAAAAGGAAGTGCCACTCATGGCCGATAGCATCACACAACCTGATACCAATGAAACTGAACCAAATAGCGAGCAAGCCCTTAAAGAGAATGAACAAGATACTCAGGCTCAGCAGCCCAATACACCAGAAGTCGCAGAACCAACACCTGCAAACGTCATCTGGACACCTCGCTTCATCGTCATCTTTACACTTATCCTTGTCTTTGGATTAAGTACAGAAAGTCTTCTGGTACGGGGCTGGGAGAATCATTTCTACGCGGAAGCGTGGATTTCATTTGGACATATAGCGTTGATCGTAGGGTGCTTGATTGCTGTGATAGTAGTGACGCACTCACATTGGGTACGCCTGGGAAGTATTTTTGGGATTGTCTGGGCGATCTTCATGAGCATTAGCCAGGCTTTGACGTTTTATACCCTTGCTCCTGGTTCGCCATTACCAGCCCATGTCAATGCGCCTCTTGCTAGTGCGTTGCTAGGCATGTACATGTGTTTTTCAGTAGAGAGAACACCGCTGAGAAGGTGGGATAGCTGGTTTTTCCGCCTTATGGCGCTCATTGTAATTGTAACGGTTGGGCTGGCCTATCTTATCACACATGGCTCATTGACTTTGGCTGAAAGTGCGGCATCGGCAGTGCTGCTAGTCTTTTGTGTCTTAGTATGGTGGTCACGTCCCTCATGTTGGCGAACGCAACCGGGGCCAACATTTTTGTTAGGATTGATGCCTGCCTTGTTGCTGGTAATGGCTCTACCAGGGGTAGGAGTCGGAGGACAAGGCTTTTTTCTCTTGCAGCTCGCATTGTTTGCCGTGCTACTGGGCATGATACGGATTTTGCAGGGAGAAGTGCGTAGGAGAAGATAAGAGGACCAGCCTACCGCCCCGCAGGACGACCGCAAGGGTCGTCCCTACTATATACGGCTTCGCTGCTCCGACATTTCTGTAAGTTGTGGCAATACCGAAAGGTTTTTTCATGAGGTGGCACCTGAAGGGCTTATGGGATAATGGCGATTTTGTGAAATTGTGGGTTGGGCAGACAATCTCTAATTTTGGAAGTGGTATTACGGGTATAGCCTTGCCGCTCACGGCAGTTTTGGTGCTAGCGGCTACTCCCACACAGATGGGCATTTTGAGTGCGCTTGATGGTGCAGCAGTGTTTGTATTTGGGTTAGTGGCTGGCGTGTGGGTTGATCGTTTACGCCGCCGACCTATCTTGATCGTAGTTGATATCGGACGAGCAGTTCTGCTTGGCTCTATTCCACTTGCAACACTATTAGGCACCCTACATCTGGGGCAACTGTATATTGTGGCCGGATTAACAGGGGTACTGACAGTCTTTTTCAACGTAGCATACGAATCGTTTCTACCATCGCTCATCTCAACCGAACAGTTAGTGGAGGCAAATAGCAAGCTGGGGATGAGTGATGCGCTGGCTGAGATTGGAGGGCCGGGGAGTGCAGGTGCGCTGGTGCAATTGCTTGGTGCGCCTCTGACTATTGGGTTCGATGCGCTCTCGTTTCTGTTGTCGGCATTGAGTATTGGGGTAATTCGTAGATATGAGCCGAAACCACAGGTAGATAAACAGCGACAGAATATATGGCGCGAGAGTAGCGAAGGACTGCGGATGATACGCGAGAACCATCTACTACGTCCCCTGGTGATCAGCGCAGCTCTTTTCAACTTCTTTGGGAACTTCATCGGCACCCTTTATGTACTCTATATTGTACGGGATATACATGCACCACCACCCCTGATTGGCTTTTTCATCGCAACGGGAGGAGTCAGTGCTCTGGCAGGAACACTGCTAGCACAAAGGGTTATCCGCCGCATCGGAGTGGGTATGGCTATTGGAGGTATGCTTTTCCTCTATGGCTTGACAGGACTGTTGCTGCCTCTGGCCCAAGGACCTCTCATAGTAGCGGCAACTATGCTCTTTGCGTCTCAATTAATGGGAGATGTCTCAGTCGCCGTTTACCTGATCGCTGAGGTGAGTTTTCGTCAAGCGATTATTCCCAACACTCTATTGGGACGCGTCAATGCTAGTATCCAATTTCTGACACAGGGTATAAGGCCGATAGCTGCAATTCTCGCGGGCATACTTGGCAGTGTGATTGGTTTGCGCTTGACGATCTTCATCGGCGTGCTGGGCGTAATAGGTGCAGGTGCATGGGTGTTATTTTCACCACTACGAAAAGTACGTTCCTGACCCTTGAAATGCCCACTTTGTAACTTAGACCGCAATAGTGGAAATAGATGATATAATGCAATTTAGTTAGAGCGAAAGCGTTGTTCTTTTCCTCATTCCTTCTGGAAGGCCAATTTATGAGTAAACCCTTTGTCCCAGACAACTTTCAAGTTCCTGAAAAGCTAGAGACTGATACATTTCGACTCCGCATGTTAACAGTCAATGATGTGGTAAAGGACTACGATGCAGTTATGACCAGCATTGACCATCTGCAAGGAGTATTTGGGAAGCGTTCCACATGGCCGTCTCAAGAGTTAACCCTTGAACAAGATTTCATTGATTTAGGCTGGCATCAAAAAGAATTTCAACGAAGAAGCTCTTTTGCCTATACTGTTATGAACCTCGATGAAAGCCAGTGCTTAGGTTGTGTCTACTTTTTCCCCTCTCAAAACGAGGAGGTGGATGCTGAAATCTATCTGTGGGTAAGACAAAGTGAGTTTGAGAAAGGCTTAGACCCGATTTTATTTGAGACTGTTCGCAATTGGATAACAAAAGTGTGGCCTTTCAAGAAAGTTCTCTATCCTGGGAGGGAATGAATGGATGACTTCAATGATATACTCCCACTTGGCGTGCCTTCGTTAATCTCTACCAATCAGAACACGAGGAACCAGCGTAAAATGTTCAATTAGCTCTTCAATACCCCTGGTGCGTTTCTTCTAGCCGCCCATCCATCATACGCATGTGACGCTTGGCTTGGGCTGCTATATGGGGATCGTGGGTGACGACAACGAGAGTAGAGCCGTGCTCCCGCGATAGGGTGTCGAGAAGAGCGATGACCTGTATACCCGTAGCTGAGTCCAGACTACCAGTAGGTTCGTCGGCCAGCAGAATAGGAGGAGCGGCAATAAGAGAACGGGCAATAGCCACACGCTGCTGTTCACCGCCAGACAGTTGATCAGGATAGTGATCTGTTCTCGCTTGAAGACCAACCTCACTGAGAAGCGAACCAGCACGTTTACGCAAGATGCGCTTGGGGATAGTCTCCCTATTAGGTGTTGGTGAGAAGTGGAACGAGCACAACCGTCAAAAGCTCCTTCACCGTCCAAATGTGGGAAGTCGAGCCGAGCAGCCATAGCAGGTGTGCGTTGTTGCCAACGCATGGATGCTGAAGGTGTCTCTACTTCAACACGTAATGTCTTGAGGGGACGCGTAAAGTTGTAGAGTCCATCTTCAAGTGCGCTCGCCGCTTTGAGGAAACGAAGTTCTTTTGAGAAGGAAAGCGTCTTGCGAACCAACCTCCCATTCATCTGCCGTGAGGTCAAATGGGTTCGTTCCACATAAGCCGTCTGTTCTCCTAACACCTTTTTCACCTCTTCTTGCTCTCCATAGATCACCTTGGGGGTCACACTGACGACTTTACTTCCCTGCCGTCTCTTGATGACCTGCAGATACTGCCAATCTTTTCCTGGTTGTGGCACCGTTGGTGGTCTGCCCTGCCCACCATATTGAGGGACCGTTCCCCACGTTTCTAGCATTGCTTCGCGATAGGCCCCTTTTCCATCTGTTGACAGGGCCGGAGGAGGAGCTTCTGGGGCATGCCTTTTGACCTGTTGCATGAGCTGCGGCGCGACTTCTTCTTCTGTCTTGGCTATGGCACGTCCTCCTCTCAAACGGGTCTCCATGTCTATCGCGCTTCCTCGCCAAAACGTCCCTCGTGCTTCTTCTTCTGGCTTCCCCCTTTTTCTCCCTTGTGCCCGACAGAGGTCCACAGGGCATCCATTTGCACGCGACTGAGCTTCTTTGGCCCCACCAGTTGCTCCTCAATGCGCTCCACCTGCGTGGCTGCTCGCTGCATCCATCGACCGACGGTTTCTTCTTTGATCCCCTTCATCCGATGAATCGCTGCCAAGCTATTGCGATCTCCCACCATGGCCAGACATTCGACTATCTCCTCCTCTGAGTGACGACAGCGATACAACAGCGTTCCCTTGGTTTCCGTGAAGGTCTTTTTACACGTTTGACATCGATAGCGTTGCACTCCTTTGTCTGTTTTGCCGTTTTTGATGATATTTCCTTTTCCTCCTTGTCCATAGTCTGCACATGCTTCGTTCCAGCAGAACGACCCGGCAAGGGCCACTTTCTCCTCTTCCATTGCTTGGTTCTCCCTCTTTTCTCGCGTTTCTTCCTCCATTCTCTAACACCAGTCAAGAGGGAGACCACCCGCTTGGGAGCGTAGGGCAATAGAGGTAACATAACGTTTTCCAGAGCGGTCAGCGAGGGCAGAAGTGAAAATTGCTGGAAAACCAGCCCAACTTGCTCACGTCGGAAACGAGCAAGGGCCGCTCCACGTAGTTCATGCGTAACAATGCCCCTGGCAATGCGCACATGGCCGCTATCTGGCCAGTCCAGGGCAGCGCAGAGACGCAAGAGGGTTGATTTGCCTGCACCAGAGGGGCCGACAATAGCCACATGCTCGCCCTGTTGCACGACCATATCCACTCCTCGCAGTACTTCTACTTTACCTGCTCCGGTTATATAGCTAAGATGTACCTGTGAACAAACGATCATTTCCATACAAACGCTCTTTTCGTTGCTTGCCACGATGGACCCAGCATCGCCATGTTAAGCAGCAGAAAACCTACTAGTGGACCACAAAGTAAGACGCTTCCAATATTCACTAAAGATGGTATGCTTCCTGCTGAGAACAGCATGCCTGAAGCGCAGATAGCAGCCAATTCACTACTCAGGAATGTGAGGCGCAAGTGTTCGTGCATGAGACGCAACAGCACATCACGTCGCTGCCATCCAACCTGTGCCAGGAGAACTATCTCGTTTCGCCTTCCCCGTAGAATCAAGGTAGCGCATAAGCCAACAGTTAAACAGGCTGATGTGAGCATAATGCATACCAGCACAAGTTGAGGAGCTTCTAAGGCTGCACGTACCTGAGTGCCTAAAACGGTAACAACTAACAGATGGTCAAAGTTGGTAAGCAGAAGATATTCTATGGCTATAAGAAATACAGAAGCGAAGATAGTCAGAGCTAAGACCCATGGAATGACGACTTTACTGCGCGTAATATGCTGAGCAATATGAGTTCGATGTGAACCGTTGCCCTGCTTAGAGATTGGGTAGGCGATACTTACCAGAGCACCACAGTACATAAGTATACTTCCCATGAAGAGCAACCAGACAAGCCATGGCGGGAGGCTATTGGGCCAGAAGGTGCTGGTGAGGATAAGCACGGCAATGGCAAAGAGACACCCTGGCAAACAGAGGAAAACGGCGTCGAAGACGAGGGCACAGAGTAAAAGCGGAGCTTGCCAGCCAAATTGCTGCAATAAAACGGTCTCATCTCTACAACCCATGCCAACCAATACGCCGGAGGTTCCAATAGCCAGCAGACAAACAAGAGAGCAGAGTATGAGTAGTATTGTTTGTACAGCATCGAGGCCGTGAACAATTTGTACGGCAACACCAACGACACGCCACGAAGATTGGATAGGCGCATGCTCTTGCCGAGTAGGGGTGATTAGCATGACAGTACGTGGAGATGAGCCATCAAGGATATCAGCGTGCAGACCGGTATGAGCAGTGATAGCGGCGGCAGTGGCCTGCAATAGGCTCAGGCTACTTTGACTATAGTTTTCTACACTGTTGAGTCGCACATACAGGCCACTGTAGCAATTCGGGCCATTAACGATACACGCCTGCTCCAGAGAGATGAAACGTGCGGCATCAGCGATCAATGGGAGATGCTCAGGAGTGGAGAAAGGCAACACAGATAAAGGTGTCGCTTGTGCGCCAAACGAGAAGCTTGCCGGAACAGAAACAGAAGAGGGAAGTAAAGTGCGATAGAGTGTACCCTGTATATCTGTGCCGGAAGACGCGACGACCACCTGCCCATCGGCAAGTTGTTGAGGAGTAGCTGTATAGCTTGTAGGAGAGTAGCGCAACAACTCTGTACCGTCAGGTTGATACGTGATTGCACCCTGATGTACCCCTTGCGCTGCCCAACAAGCGGCATTGTTCAGACATGCAGGTAATATACTGAGATTACCTGCAAGTTTATCGACCCCCAAAGAGAGATGTATTGCCCCTTGTGGGGATCAGAACTCCATAAAACAATGACTCGCATCCGCCTTTCAAAAATAGTAGTCTGTCCAAACTAAACGTCTTGAGCAGGCAAAATGGCATATCGCGGTCCATGTATGCCAATCACACAAAGCATGCCCGTTCATTGAAACGTGAGGGATGGAATGTGCATCTTCCCCGAAAATATAACTTCCTCACTCATAACCAAGCATATGCAAGGAGGGTATTTTATTCATGGCATCGTCCCTTTTACGGCGGAACTTGTATATCGTCGTACTCGTAGGTTGTTTCCTTTTGATACTGCTCACGGCCTGTGGTAGCGATACTTCATCAGCTACAATATCTTCATCCTCAAATTCGGCCTCAAACAGTCGTACCACATCACCAGCCACCGCCACGGTCACAGCACTGAAGAGTTTGATGGTGCTCGTTGGTCAGCCAAAAGCAAAGATGCTCCAGGGCACTACCTTTGAGGTAGATGGCATGCTCAAGAACGGCGATAGTAAGCAGCATGACATCTATTTGCAGGTGAAACTGTTCGATGCTTCCGGCAAACAAACAGGCAGTGCTATCGAGAACGTTGACAACGTAGCTGGAGGAGCAACCGTAAACTACGCCATTCAAGGTACAACTTCACAGCCTACGTGGGCTAAAGTCGAAGTTACCGTTCAGAAAGTAACGGAAAATATCGGTGGTTCAGGCACCGATTAAATGTGTCATCTGTGCGAAATAGCAACGTCTGCCCTCTCCAGCAGACGTTGCTATTTCGCCAAGCCACATTTCGGTATGTCTGATAGTTTTGAATAAAGGAGGCAGACGTGCAGGGAAACATCTTTCGTCGGATGTACCGCCGTCGCTATACTGTGTTGGCAACACCAGCAATAATAGCATTGCTTATCTCATCGATCATTATTATTCCACACAGTATTTCCATTTATGCGCAGTCCGCTCAGGGAAAACCCCATGCAGACTATGTCCCTTCCAGTGCCTTTGGTGATACGGACGATCTCCCAAGTGGCATGACAGCGTCACGTCCAAACGTTCGTACCGGTTCTGCCTCGATCAGTGGTGTGGTCAAAGATACAAATACAGGCAGTCCGGTAGCAAATGCTCTGATTGGTCTCAGTACAGGTGCTGTAGGCGATACAGGACAGTATACGACAACAGCCAGTGATGGCAGCTATAGTTTCACAGGTATCGCATCTGGCACCTACAATCTATCGGCCAGCCGCTATACAATTAGCGGGACACAGCCTTTCTATAAAGATGCTCAACAATTTAATGTGAGTGTCAGCACTACCGCGACCGTCAACTTTAGTCTGACCCCTATTGCAGTACCGGAGTCACGCATAGTGCCAAATGGGCGGGCAAAAAATTTGATTATCGTGGACTACGACGAAACCTATCAAGATGCATGGTTTACTGATGCCCAATCGATGATGAACCAGTCACCAGCTACGCATCAACTGGCACAGAGCGGCATCATGGCTTCTGAGGCTTGGACGCAATATGGCTGGTCACCCATTGACCATTATCAGATCGCTGTCGGCTCGTATCCGGCATGGCGTTCACCTGATGCTCCAGCAGCGGTATGGGGACAGCCCGATGGACTGGATACCAACATTTGGTACAACGGTTCAGAGAACTTTGGGCAAGAGTCGATCTTTGATGTCGCCAAAAGCTACGGAATGAGTACAGCGGTGATTGGCGGGAACGATTATCCTACGGGTCATATCAACGATGCCAACGTCGATCAGATCACGCTGGGCCAGAACATTAGTGGCGTACCTACCCAGTGGGTAACCGAGGTGGAAAACTTTATTACCGCCCATACCTCAAACGCTAACGGTTTCCTGGTCTATATGCCTGTTACTGAGGCCGAGGGACGTTCGGTTGAAAGCACCAGTCCTCAATCTGCTGGTGGTCTTTACCAACAGGCGAGCAGTTGGGATGATCAGGCCTTTGGACAGTTGCAAACATGGCTGCAACAGAACGGTTACACGGGTAATACAGACATCTCAATCACTGCCGACGAAGCGGAGAATGATCATACCAGCTATGACAACTTCTATGGTACGGGCAGTACGGGACAAGGCACGACCCGCCATATCCCATTTGTACTCTCCGGCCCCGGCATTGTGAGTGGACAAAACTATACTACAACGATGGGTATTGACGACATGAGTGCTAACTATATGTATGCACTCGGCCTGCCTGCTCCCGTCGATAGTCGCGGCAAAGTCATCTCCAGTTTCTTCACAGCAGGTGTATCAACTTCAACGCCTACGCCTATACCCACAGGCACAAGTATGCCCACACCGACCAATACAGATGTGCCAACTCCAACCGCTACTGCCACTAATCCACCACAACCAACACCGACGAATACTCCAACTCCGACCTCCGGCCCTGGCACTACTGTGATCCAGGATGGTGGCTTCGAGGTATCCAGTAGTGCATGGGTCTATGCAGGAATAAATAAACCCACACGCACACAGGTACAGGCACATAATGGGTCGTATTCACTCAAGCTCGGCAACAGTAGTGGTCAGCAAGGCAACTCCATCGGCTACCAGATGGTAACTATCCCCCGCACAGCAAAAGGTGCCACCCTGAGTCTCTATTACTGGCCTGTCAGCAACGATTCAAGCAAGTATGGTTGGCAGGAGGCCGACGTGATCAACAGTAGTGGTACGGTGCTACAGCAGCTTTTCAGGAACACCACCAACGATCGCACCTAGATACAGATGACCTTCGACCTGTCAGCTTATACCGGACAGACGATTGGCATTCAATTCTTGGATGAGGAGTTGTCTAATGGCGGGTCATATTACACGTACATGTACGTTGATGATGTAGCATTGAACGTGAGCTAGGGCTTTTCGGGGTCTCCGTCCTTCCGGGTAAAGGACAGAGACCCCATTTTCATGATCGTCCTTTCTGGATACCCCTCGCCTTGAGCAGGGGAGGAAAACAAGCCCCTTGTGGGGAGCCGTTTTGAATGGGAACGGCCAAACCCCACCGGTTGCCCGGGTAATGTGAGCCTCGTCGAGGTTCTACAGCGGTACTTTCGCTCTCGCACTGGCTAGACCCCGTTTGCCTGTTTAACGAGTGATTATGTGCCCAGAACTCTAAGAGGTCGCTTTTGGTAACGATGCCTTCCAGCATCTCGCCATTCATGACGGCCACTGCCGACTGTCCACTGCTGAAAAGCGTATAGGCTTCCTGAGCCAACGCATCGGCTTCTAGCTCTGGGAAAGGTGGGCCTTGTAAATCACGGACGATAGAGGTAGACAGAGATTCACCGCTGGCAAGGTGGCGCAACAATAGGTTCTCGTTCAGGCTGCCCACCATGTGTCCATTATCCATCACCGGCGTCTGGCTGATACCGTAACGGCGCAGGAGTTCAACGGCATCAGCTATCGTATCAGTTGGAATAACGCTGACCACAAGCGGCATGGTACGGGCATGGGTACGACGATAGGTCAACACATCACGTAAGGTGGGCTGATCGGTCTCCGCTTGTACCAGCATGTTGTTTTCACGCATCCAGGTATCGTTAAATATTTTGCTCAGATAGCCACGTCCGGTATCGGGGAGCAAAACAACGACCACATCGTTGGGAGTGAGGCGACGTGCATAGGTCAGTGCTGCTCCCATAGCAGTGCCAGCCGAACCACCGGTAAGGATACCTTCCTCACGCGCTAGTCTCCGTGCCCAGTAGAAGGAAGTACGGTCATCGATACGGATGACTTCGTCGATCACTGAAGGATCATAGTTTTGAGGGAAAATCTCCATACCAATGCCTTCAACCTTGTAGGGTCCAGGAGTATCGCCAGAATAGACCGAACCGGGAGGATCAGCGCCGATAACTTTGATATTGGTATTCTGCTCTTTGAGGTAGCGTCCGACGCCGGAGATCGTGCCGCCTGTACCGATACCGGCCACAAAGCCAGTGATACGACCAGCCGTATCGCGCCATATTTCTGGGCCAGTAGTGAGATAGTGAGTCATGGGATTAGCAGGATTGGAGTACTGATCGGGACAGCAAGCACCAGGGATCTCATGAGCCAGTCGATGCGCGACATTCTTATAGTGTTCCGGTGAGTCGTGGGTGACACTGCTGGGACAGATGACGACCTCAGCTCCATAGGCACGTAAAAGGCTACGCTTCTCTTCGCTGACTTTATCGGTCATGACAAAAATACAGTGGTAACCTTTAATGGCAGCAGCTATGGCCAATCCATGACCAGTATTGCCGCTGGTTGGTTCGACGATAGTTCCACCTGGACGCAGGAGGCCACGCTGTTCGCAATAATCGATCATGGCCGGGCCAATACGATCTTTGACGCTTCCACCCGGATTGAACATCTCCATTTTTGCCAGTACCAGGGGTGACACACCGCTAGCGACACGATTGAGGCCTACCAGCGGAGTATCGCCCATTATATCAAGAATGGATGTATAATAATGCATTTCGCTTGTAGCAGATGAAGGTGTGGTATCGTTATTCATTTTTTTGATCAATTCCTCTCTGCCTCGCAGTATATAGTGAGCCAGCGTCGCCAGCATATGCCTTGACAGGGATAGTATAGCACATCTACCCCTCCTCCCCATGATGACCGCAAGGGTCATCACTACTATATGACGGCTTCGCAGGCCGAGGTATCGTGTATAGTAGTGATGACCCTTGCGGTCATCATGGGGAGGAGGGGCCGTCATCATGCGGCGGGGACCCTCATCATGCAGCGAGGGCCGTCATCATGCCCGACACAAAAACATGACGCCCACCCTCACTTATCAGCCAGCACGACCTTAATCTGGTCAAGCGATGCAGGGAGATGATCGGAACCAAAGGGCAGGTGTATCTGGACAGCAGCCACGCCTGGCTGTTGATTGAGATAGGCAATGGCTGCAACTGAGGTGGCACCACGCATGTTTTGTTTCCACTTGTCGATCTGCTGTGTTGAGAAAACGTACATCCATACTTCATGCATAGATACGCTCAAGTAGACAATACCATTCCGAGCCGTCTCAACCACACGCGAAGCATCCATGGTGGGAGGATCCTTCAGATGATAATTGCTATCCAGCGTTTGTGAAGCTTGCTGGCTCAACAACTGTGCTGCAACATGCCTGGCATCGTTACGATTATAGACAATAGCTGTTGCAGACAGAGTCATATGTACCGTGAGAGAGTCAGTCACGGTACCCACGGGGCTACTTGATGAAACGGTTGTGGTATAGACAGGCTGTCCAGCAATGACATCATCAGGATGCAACTGCTGCGAGATTTGTTTCAGTGGCTGCTGCTGTAACTGCTTGCTCAAGGCACTGCTAGCATTGTCAATATCTTGCTGGGCCACGACATGAACTACACTGGCATCAATGCCGCCGCTAAAGGCACTGGGGTTGGTGACCGTGAGACCATTACAACATTTGGTGATCAAAGCATTCGCAAGAATATTACCCACGCTCCCGGCAGATACAGCTACGGCAGAGGTCGAGGCACTCCCGTTCTGCCCAGACTGTCGTGGAGGAACATCCACTGATTCCGTTGTTTGTATTTGCATGTTGGTTGTAGTCGTGAAGGTCTCACCAGCCGGGACAGAGATGAGCCTGCCATGACTATTAGTAAACAAGACTGTTCCTGTGGCCTGCACAGCTGCTACTGACTCCGTGCCAGTAGTAGCTGTGGAACGGCTAGCTGTGGCACTGGTCTGCACAAAGCGGTCGGGAATGGTGCGCGTAGTCATATCTGCTCGCAGTGTCTGCGGCGAAGCAGTGAGCAGGTACGTATCGTGCAGCATTTTACTTTGGGCAGTGACAGAGATGGTAGCCGTCGGGTCGGCCCCCAACAGAGGTACGCCGACTGGCAAGAGACCTACACCTAGTACACGTGGCACGATCAGCAGTACAAGCAACAGAATGGGAACAGATGTAGCAGCAACGACAGACAGAACGAAACGCCTACGATGCTGCTGTACAGGTTCAGTTGTGCGTTGCCGGTTATTCTTGAAAGCATCAGTTGTGTGTTGCCTGACATGTCTATAGGCAGGAACCACCGGGATCAGTGGGACGGGCGGTTTCACCCGACGCTCCTCCAGAACTGGGGTTGGCACGGGCGGCTCCGGTGGCAGCAAAGGCGTGGAGCTAGGACGTGCCGAAAAAGATACTCACCACCTCACCCAGTTCAAGTGGAATGGATGCGTCATGGTCACAGGGTGAAGGGATAGGAGCCGAGAGCTGCATCTTGATCACTTCAACTTCATCGGGATCATCGTATGGCAGTTTGCCTGTGAGCATCTGGTAGAGAAGCACACCCAGTGCATAGATATCACTGGCAGTAGTGACAATGCCTTGCGTCTGTTCGGGAGCCATATAGTGGGGAGTCCCCGGTACCTGTTCTAGAGGAATAGGCTTACCAGCTTGCTCTAATTCGGCCTGTCGCGATGTACGTACCAACCCAAAGTCAGCCAGATAGATATAGGGTTCGCCACTGCGCTGCTCCTCTAAGAGGACATTTGAGGATTTGATATCACGGTGAATAAGTCCTTCATCGTGGGCATACTCCACCGCATCAAGAAGTTGCTGATAGATGGCAGAGACCTTGTTGAGATCGGGCAGGCTACGGCGTAGGTAGCTTGTCAGCGTTCCCCCTTCAATGTAGGGCATGACCAGATAGAGCAGTTTCTGTTCATCGCCATACTCGATCAAGGGCAGAATGTGAGGGTGATGCAAGCGTGCGATAGTACGCGCCTCACGCACAAAGCGGCGCCGCATATCTTGATCAGAAGCGTAGTCGCCAAGAATGACCTTGATGGCTACGCGCCGATCAAATGCGGTGCGCTGCCTCCCCTCATAGACAGCTCCCATGCCGCCCATGCGAATACGCCGGATAACATCATAATTGCCAAGCTGCCTACCTTCCAGCTCCAGCATTGCGTGGACTTATCCTTTCCTAAAATTACTTGCCTACAGGGGATGTGATTGGAACGGGCGTCGTCGCCGGTGTGGATGTGGGCGGCCCCTGTAATCCCGGCACAGACTGGATAATGATCTGAATTTGCGTGACATCGGTTGGCAGAGTGGACCCATTCGCACCGCTGATCTCGATCGTGCCCACCGAGTCGACCCCCGGCTGTTGCTCCAGAATCGCTTTGGCCTCCGGTTTGCTCTTGCCCGCGATGAGCTTCTTCAGATTAGCGATCTGCGTATCGGTAAACTGGAACACCCAGATCCCCTCGGCTTTGATGCGCAGATCGATATTGCCTTGTGTATCGTTATTCACCTGCACAATCTGCGTCACCAAGTTGCCCACCAGCTTATAGTCCGTTGACAAGTCTTTGGACGCCTGCTGCCGCAGCAAATTAGCCGCGATGGTCTCTGCCCCCACCTGATCATAGACGTCTCCGGTGCAAGTCACGGTGACGGTCACGGTGACTGTATCGGCCTGATCACCTGCCGCATGATCAGAGGTCACGTCCGTTTTGCAGGTGGGCTGATGATCAAGAAATTGCTCATTGGCCTGTTTCTTCAGATTAGGCGAAGCCAGAGCCTGACGCTGCAGCGGAGCCTTGAGAGGATTGGCTGCACTGTCAATATCGCTCTGTTGGACAATCTTTACACTAGAGGCGTCCTGCCCTCCGCTAAAGGCATTGAGATTCTGCACACTGATCGCGCTGTTACCACAACAAAATTGGTTAATTGCTAAAGCTGCAATGTTACCGCTTGCGCCACGAGGATCAGCATAAGCATTAACAGTCTGTACTCCGCGGCCATTAGGAGTTGCCGCGGGAATATCTACATCACTAGATAACTTAATCTGTACATTGCCAACCGTAAAAACAGTGTTAGAGGCACTAACAAGCTCATCAACGTTATTGCCATTGTAGAAAGTCAATGTCCCTGTGGCAGCCAGTGCGGGAAAGTTCTTCACCCCTGTCGCATTGACCGTTTTGGACTGTGTCTCTGCCGGAGAAGTCAGCAGACGTGCCCTTACCTGACGTTTGGAACTGTTAGGGGTACCTTTGACAATGGCCTGGATGACATAGAAATTCAGCTCATCGGCGTGCTTGGGGACGATGGTCACCGTAGCCGAGGGGTTGCCGACAGGCAGCGCATGGGTTAATGCACTGCCCAAGGCACCAAACGTGCCAGGAGCCGCCAGAGCTATCGTGCTATACAAAGCCACAGAAACGAGCAACAACGCAGCTAACACTAAGAGCAAGAGAGCCAGCCTGCGACGACGCGGTGGGGGAGTACCAGTACTCCCTGGTCTGGGAGGGGCACTACTAGGACTAGGAGTAGGTGTGACCTTAGCTGCTCCTACCGCTCCCGCTCCTACTCCGGCACCTACCACTGCTGCGCCAATAGCAGCTTTCTTTCCACGGTCGCGCCGTCTCTGGATAGGTGTCACTTTGGCTTCGTCATCAGGGCTACTCTCAGGCAGTGGGACAACGGGGGGAACAGGGATTTTCCTGGTAGTGCGGCCACTACTTTGTGGGGTGGGCGAGAAGGTGATAATTCCTCCATTATCCGCATGCTCATCTGCATTGACGGCATCGGCAGATGGCGGCGGCAGAGCATCTTGTTGCTCAGGGGTGCCACTTACCGAGTCATCGGCAGTGGTTGGCGCAGACGGAGGAGCGGGCAGAGCAAGATCATCATCCACTTTATCATTACTCGGTGCCGCTGGTGCTAGTGGCTCTACGTTGTTCTGTCCATCGGCAGGAGGTGGCTGCTCTTCAGGTGGGTGCATGGAATGCTCGCCAGCGTAGACTGCCGCTGCTCCTGCCCCCAAACCAAGACCCAGACCCAAAGCGCCACCATTGGCATGTGGCTCATCTTCTTTCACATCAGCATGACCAGCGTCGGCAGAGGGTGATACCATTTGCTCCTGAGCTTCACCGGTAGAAGCTGGAGGTTGCGTAGAGGGAGTTGAGGCTGGACTAGCAGGAATAGATTGGAGTTTGGATTGACGCCCAAAAGGCCAACCTCGTCGAGTCGCTCGTGCGGCCTCATTCTCTTGCTGGAGCGATTGCCTATAGTTATCCAATGAGGTAAAGAGTGTAAAGCGTCGCTGGCGTGCAAATTCAGCGGGACTGGAGCCATGTGGTGCCACGATCACCAATGTGGCATCCAGCTTGTTCCGCATATTTTTTAAGCCATCAAAGTCCACAGGCCGCTGAAAGGCTTTATTCTGACCAGGCAGAACAACCGCAATTTGTTTGCGTTTCAGCCTCTCTTGCGTCAAAATAGCAGCTAAGACACTCTCTCTGTCATCATTAGGGGCCACATAAATAATGCCAATAGTCGAACTGCGGGGATCATTCGCGCCTAATAAATCAGAACCATTTCCCTGTCTCATCGTCGTACCCTCTTATCTCGCAAAGTGATATGTTGTCATTTTACAATATATTTCAGGATTCATAAAGGTATTTGGTAGCTTTCTTCCCTCAAACATGGTTCAAATAGAGGTGTTAGCGTACATGTGATGCAAACTCAAAACTGTCACCTCTGTTTGAACATTATGTGAACAACGCCTAAAAGAAAAGAACGGAAGAATGATTAGTTCTTCGCTCCCTGATAACTACTACAAACTACGTATGCAGCAATACAGTCTTCGTACTATATCGCGCCTTCTCCCAATCTAGCACTCCCCGAAACGTCTCTTTAAATTCGTCTAGAGCCATCTTATATTCTGCCTCACCTGGCATATCACTCTGCTTCCAGACCAGTTGCATCTCAATCGTGCCAGCAGCTTCATCAATTTCAGAGATATAGCGATCTACCGTCCCATGAAATAAATGCTGTTTTTGCTGGCGCATCGTTCTCAGTCGCTCCATAAACACACCCTGTTGCCCCTCACAAACTGGCACAGTAATTACTGTAATAAGAAACATGGCTTCACTAGGCGACTCCCGCCAGGGAGGAGTTTGCTTGCGTGGCCGACCGGTTGCGCTTTTAAGCTCGAACTGCTCAACAGATTCTTCCGAGACAAAAGTGGCATGTGCGACTCTGAGAACACTCAAGCGTCCTTGTTCGATAAATGTGTATACTCTCTTGGGATCGACACCTAGTCTTCTGGCCGCTTCTATAACAGAGATATATCCCGTGATTTCTGAGAAATTCTGATTCGTTGTCATTGCTCAAATTTACACTACCTACAGATATTCAAAAGACCTTATTAAAGGCTCTTACAAAAAGGTCAATATTATGCTATAATCTCTTTCGACACACCTTTCAAAATTACTCATAAGCTGATACACCGAAAGAGAGGGCTAATATTATGTCAACACACCTCCCTACCTTTCACGATGAAGGGCAGCAGCAATTTGATCCTACTCTTCCCTTCACACCCGAAAACCAAGCTGAGGTAGCGCGGCAATTGCTATTGCCCTGGCAACTGAGCGAACTTATAGGTGGTGCTGTACCCGCGTCGCTTGATCTATCACAGGTGCGGCGTGTGCTAGATGTGGGTTGTGGAGTTGGTGGGTGGGTACAAGAGATGGCCGGGCGTTATCCCGCTATAGAGGCGATTGGTGTGGATAGAAGGGCTTATTTTGTCGAGCAAGGACAGGAACTCGTAAGTGATATGAGAAATGCCACGTTATTGGTAAAGGACATCTTTGCCCTACAAGATACCTTTGCGGCTGGCTCTTTTGATCTGATACATATGCGCTTTCTGGGCGGTGAGGTGGCTTTCCAACAGTTTCCCGCGCTGATACAGTCTTTAGTAAAGTTATGTCGCATAGGAGGATGGCTGGTATGGACGGAGGCAGAGCTGCCACAAACAAATAGTGATGCCTGCAATTGCTTGGAGTCGATGGTGCTGAGCGGACTATTGAGAGCAGGACGAGCCTTTGCTCCTGGTTATTCTTTGCAGCTAGGTATTTTTAACTGGATGGAGCATTGGTTACGCGAAATTGGCTGTACCATTGTGCAAGATTCTGAGTATACAATTGACGTTTCCGCCAGAACCCGAATGCACAGGATATTTGCACATCAAATGTGGGCTTTTGGACATCAGATACGCCGTTTCCTGCTAGAGATGGAGATAGTGTCGGCAACAGTTTTTGAAGAGATGCTGTCACAGATGCAACGAGAGGTGCGGGCAGAAACGTTTCGTGGTATCTGCCCATTACGCACGCTAGTTGCCATTAGGCATCAAGTTAACACACGATAGGTCATTGATCAATCACGTCCCTACAACCTTCACTTGACACCTATGGAGCGCAATTCATAGCACCTCTACCATCACCCGCAAGGATGGAGGTCCAAACTTTTGTTACTTGCTTATTGGGGATGTGATTGGAACGGGCGTCGTCGCAGGTGTCGATGTGGGCGACCCCTGTAATCCCAGCACAGGCTGGATAATGATCTGAATTTGCGTGACATCCGTTGGCAGAGTAGACCCATTCGCACCGCTGATCTCGATCGTGCCCACCGAGTCGACCCCCGGCTGGTGCAGCAGAATCGCTTTGGCCTCCGGTTTGCTCTTGCCCGCGATGAGCTTCTTCAGATTAGCTATCTGCGTATCGGTAAACTGGAACACCCAGATCCCTTCGGTTTTGATGCGCAGATCGATATTACCTTGCGTATCGTTGGTCACCTGGATAATCTGCGTCACTAAGTTGCCCACCAGCTTATAGTCTGTTGATAAGTCTCTGGAGGCTTGTTGCCGCAGCAAGTTCGCCGCGATGGTCTCTGCCCCCACCTGATCATAGACGTCTCCGGTGCAGGTCACCGTGACCGTCACGGTGACCGTATCGGCCTGATCACCTGCCGCATGATCAGAGGTCACGTCCGTTTTGCAGGTGGGTTGATGATCAAGAAATTGCTCATTAGCTTGTTTTTGCAGATTGGGTGAGGCCAGAGCCTGATTCTGCAACGGAGCTTTGAGAGGATTGGCTGCACTGTCAATATTGCTCTGTTGGACAACCTTTACGGTAGAGGCGTCCTGCCCACCACCAAAGTCATTGTTGTTTTTGACACTGATCGTGCTGCTGCCACAACAGTACTCGTTAATAGCTCCAGCGGCAATATCACCGCTTGAACCAGGAGGGTCGGCATAGGCCGGAACGTCTATTGAGCCGGGTACACCCGCACTGACGGTTGCGGGAATATCCACATCTTGAGTCATCTTGATCTGTACATTGCCAACGGTGAAGATGTTGTCAGAGGCCTTTACAAGCTCATCAACATTATTACCATTGTAAAATGTTAACGTTCCCGTGGCAGCCACTGCGGGAAAGTTCTTCACGCCTGTGGCATTAACCGTTTTGGACTGTGTCTCTGCCGGAGAAGTCAGCAGACGTGCCCTTACCTGCCGTTTGGAACTATCGGGGGTGCCTTTGACAATTGCCTGGATGACATAGAAATTCAGTTCATCGGCGTGCTTGGGAACGATGATCACGGTAGCGGTTGGGTTGCCGACAGGGAGCGCATGGGTTATTGCACTGCCAACGGCAAATGTACCAGGAGCAGCCAGAGCTATCATGCTACACACAATCACGGAGACGAGCAACAGCGCAGCTAACACTAAGAGCAAGAGAGCACGCCTGCGACGACGACGCGGCGGGGGAGTGCCAGCACTCCCTGGTTTGGGAGGAGCACCACTAGGACTAGGAGTAGGTGTGGCCTTAGCTACTCCTGCTACTCCCGCTCCCACTCCGGTACCTACCACTGCTGCGCCAACAGCAGCTTTCTTTCCACGGTCGCGCCATCTCTGGATAGGTGTCACTTTGGCTTCGTCATCAGGGCTACTCTCAGGCAGTGGGACAACGGAGGAAACAGGGATTTTTCCGGAAGTGCGACCACTACTTTGTGGGGTGGGCGAGAAGGTGATAATTCCTCCATTATCCCCATGCTCATCTGCATTCGCTGCATCGGTAGATGGTGGCGGCGTAGTAGATTGTTGAGAAGGCGTATTACTGACCACAGGATTATTGACAGTGGACGGATGAGGTACAGGCTTTTCAACAGGTAATCCTGATAATTGAGCCAGTTCATCCTTTTTAGGTGGAGCTATTTGTGGTTGAACAGGAGGTGGAGTTACAGCGATACGTACACTCTCCCAAAATAGAGAAGCACTGGCAAAACGTTTTGTCTGATCCTCAGAAAGGGCAATGAGAATGACATCATCTAATGCCTTTGGCAAACTAGGATTTATTGAGCTTGGACGTGAAGGTCCTTCTATGACAATACGGTTGTGAGTAGATAAAGATTGATGAAAAGGTAGTTTACCCGTACATAGTTGATAAAGAATTACACCAAGCGCAAAAATATCACTAGCCTGTGTTGACTTTCCACGAAATTGTTCCGGGGCCATGTATGACAATGAACCACCTTCAGCAAACGTATGGTGAGTAGCATCTACACGTACTGCTAAGCCAAAATCACTGAGAATAGCGTGTATTGAACCATCAGGTAGATTCCGCAAGAGAATATTATGAGGCTTTAAATCGCGGTGAATAATGCCCTGCTCATGAGCATATTGCACAGCACTACATAACTGGGCAAAAATACGTAGTGTTTCCCCAAAGGGATATGGTTGCTCAGGCCGGAGACGCTTAGAGAGATCGGTACCCGGCACATACTCCATGACAATATAGGGAATCACAGAGCCATGTGATCCATCCACTAACTCCCATTTCACCGTATCATAAATACGTAAAATATGCGGATGGTTCCATCCAAGTACTTGAGATGCTTCTTTCTGAAAACGCTCAAGTACCTCTTGATCAAAACAGTCCTCTTTAATGACTTTAATAGCAACCTTGCGCTTTTCTTTCTCATCCCATGCTAAACAGACATCGGCCATTCCCCCCTGACCGAGCAGACCATCCAGCCTGTATCGCTTACCCAAGCGTTTTATAGGATGTCCATAACGCCATAGCTCCATGCAACATGCTCCCCAAGTTTTTACGAAGTCACAGTGAATTTTTGAATGTAGCGTCTATATGGAATTGCATATTGATATTCGGTTGGATTATCTCATATATATGGAGATAAATGCAAGAGATGAATGGCCGCCCCCTCCATGATGGCCGCCCCCCACCCCATGATGACCGCAAGGGCCATCACTACTATACTCCGGCTTCGCAGGCCAACGCATCCGTATATAGTAGTGATGACCCTTGCGGTCATCATGGAGGGGGCGGTCATCATGGAGGGGGCGGCCATCATGGGGGAAGGCGTACCCTAATCCCGTGGCAACGTAACATTCATAAGATGGTACTGCATCTTCAGAGCAATGATACGTGCCACAGCCTCATCCACACGTTGCATCGAGAGGCGACCATCATGGAGAGCTTGTTTGAAAGCATAGATCACGGCCTGTGTGCGTGTACTGCCCATGGGACTCAGGATCATATCGTTACCGGCCTGGATGGCCAGCACCGCCGCTTCTGGCTCACTCCACTGTGCGGAGATGCCACCCATGTAGAGGGCATCGGTGAGTACCACGCCATCGTAGCCCAGCTCTTTACGGAGGATGTCGGTCATGAAGATGTGTGAGAGCTCTGCGGGCATGGTCGGATCGATAGCGGGCATCAGCACGTCGGTTGACATGATCATTCCAGGTCGCATCATGGGGTCCGATGAGTTGATGAACGTCTTATATGGCGCGAGTTCGGTTGCATAGATCTGCTCTCGTGAGCGATTATCGGTGGGCAGAATATCGTGTGCGTCGTAAGGTGTATTGCCCAGGCCGCCTGGATAGTGTTTCAGACAGGCAATCAGTCCATGGCTCTGCATAGCCTCGATATAGGGACCGGCATAGGTGATCACCGCATCGGCAGTGGTGCCAAAGGTACGATCAACGGTGTCGGTGCCAGGAACCAGCATCACGTCGACGTCGGGAGCTAGATCGGTATTCAGACCGAGTGCGAGCAGGTCATGAGCCATCTTCGTTCCTTGCTGGCGATCAAAATCCAGGCTCCCCGATTGAGCAATCTCCCAGGGTCCGGGCCGCGCCCCATAGATATGTTCCAGGCGATTGACATACAAGCCGCCTTCTTCATCGACCGAGATCAGCAGAGGAATCTTCGTCCGTTGTTGAGCCTGGCTGGTGGTGGCCTTGGCCTGATCAGCAGTCTGGAGGTGAGATTCATACATAATCATCCCACCGACGTGCAACTGGGTAATCATATAGTCCAGGTCATCGGAATAGTTGTTCTGCTCACTCTCGGTCATAATCATCTGACCCAGCTTCTCATCCAGCGACATGTGCGTGACATACAGATTGGCAAGCTCTCTGTAAGTCATATGATCAACAAGATGCCAGAGCTCGTTCATCTGAGATGGAGTATAGGGAGATTTGACAAAAGGACCTACTGATCCTGTGGGCACATGAGCCTGCTTACTCGCAGCAAGCGATCCGCTTGAACCGAAATGCATTAACAGACTGGTCAGGACAACGATCACACTCAGCGCGACGAGAGCCAGGGAGACAAACAGGCTGATCCTACGCCTCCCTGACCGTGATCCGCGCAACCTGGGAGGCTGTTCCAGATCACTTCCGGTCTCGTTCTGGGATGGCGGGATACCTTGAGATTGTTCTGCATTTTGAGGCATAGCATTTCCTACAACGATGCGTTTTTGCTAACTATAGCAAATTAATCTACTCGTGGCAACAGGATTTGGAATTCTGTTCTCCCACCGCAGCACCATCGCTCTTCCATCCTTTTTTACCCAATTTGGGCTCCCCCCACTCCTACATGATTTAAGACCATCAGTTGGTCAGCACTTTTTCTGGGCGTAACACCACAAGGACGCGTTGGGGATCGTTCCTCACCATCTCTACCATTTGTTCAGCACGCTCTGGCGGTGCGTATTTCTCGATAATGGGACGAGCAAGCTCAGCCACATCCTGCTCAATAATCTCAGCACGCCCATACGCCACCACATACTTATGAGTTTCGACATCATCAACAATGAGTGAGATAGATGGATCTCGCTTGAGATTTACATACTTGACGCGATCTTTTGTCGTGGTAAAGAAAAAGGATGTGCCATCCCACGCAAACCAGACTGGTGTGAGCTGAGGTCCTCCCTGAGTGCGGTTGACCCCGATAATCGCATTATTGGTTTTTGAGAGCAGAGCATGCTGTTCTTCAGTAGTCATCATCAATGGTTCTCCAATTCATGTAACAGTATTCAGGAACGCTGGGACAAAGAACAAAGTCTATCCCTTCCCTATGGAAATAGAGATACTATAAAAAGTATAGTAAGTCAAGAGATGAGTTCTCCAGTATTATCAGAAGAGGCTGTTGGTAGGCTGCGGCATTGCAATGCCGCAGCCTACCAACAGCCTCTTCTGATAATACTAGCAACCTGCTAGCGAGGGCCAGCGTTACGTACATCATCATTGGGTAAAGTGAACTGCTGGAAGTTCTTTTTGAAGCGAGCGGCGAGGTCTGTAGCCTGACGATCGTAGGCATCTTTGTCATTCCAGGTGTTGCGCGGAATGAGGATTTCACTTGGCACATGGGGGCACGAAGTGGGTGAGTGCAAGCCAAAGATGGGATCGGTGACTATTTCGACGTCGTCTAAAGCTCCACTGATAGCTGCTCGCACCATAGCACGAGTATAGTTAATGTTGATACGTTCACCAACACCGTAGGGCCCACCTGTCCAGCCAGTGTTGATCAGGTAGCAACGGACATTGTGCTTTTCGATGCGCTCACGCAGCAGGTTAGCGTACTCGCCTGGAGGAAGTGGCAGGAAAGCGGCACCAAAGCAGGAGCTAAAGGTAGCCTGGGGAGTGGTAACACCAGCTTCAGTACCCGCGAGCTTACTGGTATAGCCAGAGAGGAAGTAGTACATAGCCTGCTGGGTGGTAAGCTTGGAGATAGGAGGGAGTACGCCGAAGGAGTCGGCAGACAGGAAGATGACAGCACGAGGTTGCCCACCCCGACCGGACTCAATGACGTTGTCAATATAGTCAACGGGATAGGCGACGCGGGTATTCTCGGTTAGTGAGTCATCGTTGTAGTCTGGTTCACGTGTGCCTTCTTTAAGAACGACGTTTTCGTAGACCGACCCGAAGCGCACAGCATTCCAGATTTGCGGCTCATACTTTTTGGAGAGGTTAATACATTTGGCATAGCAGCCACCTTCAAAGTTGAAGACACCCCTGTCCCCCCAGCCATGTTCATCATCACCGATGAGGCGACGGCTGGGATCAGCCGAAAGGGTGGTTTTGCCTGTGCCAGAGAGACCAAAGAAGAGGGCAACATCGCCATCTGGCCCCTCGTTGGCCGAACAATGCATCGGCAACACATCCTCGGCAGGCAGAATAAAGTTGAGAACGGTGAAAATGGACTTTTTCATTTCACCCGCGTAACGTGTACCGGCAATCAGGACGAGACGTTCCTCAAAATCGATGATGATAGCAGCTTCTGAACGAGTGCCATGTATGCGGGGGTCAGTATGGAAGTTCGGAACACACAGAATGGTAAAGCCTGGACGTGGGCTGGCTAAATCGCTTTCATTGGCCCGCAGGAACAATTGACGTGCAAACAGGTTATGCCAGGCCAGTTCGGTGATGACTTGAATGGACATCCGATAATGTGGATCGGCAGCGGCAGCAGCATCCAACACGTAGACGTCGCGGCCCTGTAAATAGGCAGAAAGACTACTGCGAACAGCCTCAAAGTTTTCTTGTGACATGGGATGGTTGTTATCGCCCCACCATATCCTCGGCCCCAAGCCCTGGTTGGAAACGATAAACTTATCTTTGGGAGAACGTCCGGTATGTACACCTGTAGTAGCAGCCAGAGCACCATTTGAAGCAAGAACGGCCTCTTTACGAGCCAAGGCATGTTCTACCAATACGGCAGGTGAGAGATTCCAGTGAATGGTCCCCAGATTGACCAACCCGTAGTTTTCCAGAGCCGTGCGACTCATCATGATTGTCATATGTTGTATTTCTCCTTTAAGCCTCTCCATTGAGCCTTTGTTCAGCGTGGGTGATAACTTCTAGCACAACACAAGGCTTGCGGAGTAGTCTGATCCTGATTAAGAGAAATCACTATACCTCAACCCTTACTGCGCACTAGAGGCTCATGACGCATACATCTGTATAAAAGTATACACTAATTTTGTTCGGCCTAACCACCGTTAGTTTATCAAACCTGACGAGGATTCTGCAAACTAAGCTGCATATCCACTACAGGTAAGAAGCCAATAAAAGGTGAGGTTAAAGTTAGCAAAAGGACATCAATAAAAACTTTTGGTTATGGGTTACAAAAAAAATTTGCATAGATCTGCGTTTCATCGCGCTTGTCATATATCCTATAAGCAGAGTACAATAGGAGCATACTCATAATAATATTCCCTCGCCTGTGGCTTGCGTGGAATTTGAAAGGTAGCGTGAGATATGGCTCAACACTCGCATTCGCACTTAGGGGACTCCTGGTCTGGATGGTCAACGATTTCTGCGGAGAAGACGACGAGCTTCACTATCTGGCTCACCGGCCTTCCTGGTAGTGGTAAAGCCACATTGGCACAGATAGTGAAACAGGCGTTGACAGTTCGCGGCTACAAAGTCGAGATTATTGACAGTCAGGCACTCGCCTACTGGTTAAAACAAGAACTACACATTGACGATGTGCTTGAAGAAGAACGCAGCCATGCGCCGGGCTATGATGCGTTCGTAACCTACATCTGCATGCTCCTGGCACGCAACGGCATCATCACCATCCCTGTTTCGGTCTCCCCATATCAAGAGGCACGTCGGCATGCACGGCAACAGATTGGGCACTTTATTGAGGTATATGTGCATTGCCCGACCCAGTTGCGCTATCGGCGTCTGTACCAGCAGGAGGTAACGGTAGACCTGCCAGCAGATGTCTATCAACCACCAGACAAAGCTGAGATCGCTATTGATACAAGCTGTGAGCCACCTGAACGAAGCGCATTACGTATTCTCTCCTATCTTGAGGAACACGGATATGTTGCTCCTCGTTGGGAAGAGCATGAGATCTTCTCGGACGAGGAGCTTGCTACGGTGAAGGCGCGTTTGCAAGCTCTCGGCTACCTGGATTAAATCTGGTTCTCCGTGAAGTACCCCAGCCCTAGAAGGCTGTCTTTTACCCACATTTAACAATTGGGTTTGATGAAACAGCGAGAGAGGCCAGGTGCCACTGGTGACTGGTTCACACACACATCCATGGTGATTGGCTTCTCAGGCCTTCCCAAAAAGATGTGGGTAAAAGACAGCCCTAGAAGGGCGGGGCTTCTACGCAGGTTTCCCTACGTTGGCTCCTTCCGAGCCGGAGAATGTTCACCGCCGCGTTGGTATCTCTATCGAGTTCACAGCCACACTCGCAGGAGTGCCACCGTTCTTCAAGAGACTTTTTGCGCACGGTGCCACAAGTGGAGCACACTTGGCTGGTATAGCGAGGGTTCACGAACAGAACGACGCGACCGGCGCATGCTGCCTTGTTCACGCACATGTGTTGGAATTGTCCCCAACCTGCATCAAGTATACTCTTCGTTAATCCTGACTTGGCTGCTGCCCCATTGGGCAAGTATGTTCCGTTTTCGTCCTGCTTTGGTTTGGCGTGCTTCGTCAGGTTGATGATTTGCAGTTCCTCAAACACGATGGTTTGATGCTGCTGTACCAGTTGTGTTGAGTGCTTGTGATGAAAGTCACGGCGTTGGTTGGCTATCTTGCGATGAGCCTTAGCTACCAGTTTCACGGCCTTTTTGCGCCGGTGGGAGCCGCGTTTCTTTTTTGCCAGGGCTTGCTGACGACGCTTTAAGGTGGCTTGCCCATGGCGCAAATGGCGAGGGTTGTCGATGAAGGTTCCATCGGACAAAGCGGCAAAGTGGGTCACTCCCAGGTCAATTCCGATCTCACTGTTTCCCACTGGTAACGGTTCGATTTCGGCCACCTCACAGGAGAAAATGACGTACCAATGCCCCGCTTCGTGCTTGATGGTACATGTCTTCATCTTCCCTTCCAAGGGGCGGTGCATCTTCACTTTGATGCTCCCAATCTTGGAGAGAGTCACGCGATTATCATGGGTCAGAGAAAAGCCACTGGTCTGAGGATAAGTAAAGCTATCGTAGCGATTTTGACCTTGGAAGCGTGGGAAACCTGGTTCTTCAGCATGTTCTTTGCACCGACGGAAGAACGCGGCAAAGGCTCTCTCCAATCGCAAGAGCACATCTTGAAGCACCTGGCTATAAATGTCCTGGTACTCTTCTCGCAACTCGGACTTGATTTCTGGCAACATGCCTTTTTGCTCATAGTACCCAACGGTCAACTCTTTGGTGAGTTGCTTGCGTGTGGGTTCGTCATAGTAGTTAGGGTGTTGTCGGACATGGAAGTTATAGGCATCACGCCGTTCGGTCAGGGCCGCGTTGTACAATTCTCGACAGCGTGAAAGCACCCAGAAGAGTTTCTGCTCTTGTTTCTTCGTGGGAGAGATGCGATACTTGAATGCTTTCCTCATTGTCCTTTTTGCCCTTCTACGTAGCGTTTAAGCGTTTCCAAGGTGACACCGCCAACTGTAGCTACAAAGTAGCTATTTGTCCACAAACTGGGTAGCTTCCGCTTGAGTTGGGGGAACTCCTGACGCAAGTAGCGGCTACTCGTTCCCTTCATGTACTTGACCAGTCGATGAATACCGAACTGCGGATCACATCCAACAAGGAGGTGAACGTGATCTGGCATGACTTCCATTTCGATGAACTCTTGTCCCCACTTCTCAATGGTTTCCATGATAATAGTTTTTAACCGTTCATCTATGGGTGCTACCAATACCTTACGGCGGTACTTTGGACAAAACACTACATGATAATGACAGATGTAGGCTATGTTATTGTTGGTTTTCAGTTCGTACTTCATACAAGGATTATAGCACACGAGAGATAGATATGTCAAGAGTATCTATCTCTCTCTCGTGAGTGCGCCTTCTCTCCCCCTGTCTAGAAGGCCAGGGGGCGGGACGCGCGCAGATGCTAAACAGGTACTGGGTGCTGCATGTATTGCCCGATAAAGATGCGGAGATAGCCACCATCATCATCGGGATAGATACTTTTGTGGTTGTTACAGAAATTGCATTCATAGGTGCTGATAGGTGCCGGGTTGGTGACACCATCGTGCATGGCGTCGATAGGCGAGGTACCCCCACCAAAGAGGACGCCAATGATGCCAGCAGCCGCAAAACTAGAGACGTTGCCCAGAATGTATTCCGCACGATTGTTCTGCTCATGTCCAGGTGAATTGTTCATGGTATCGAAGTATTGATTACCCATCGGTGTTTGCCACAGGATGATACGCCGGTGGGTATCCTGACTCAGGTCGCCCATGAACGTGAGATAGCGAGCAAAATTCGGAAACGTGTGATTATAGCGATCCCAATTATCCCCTGTCACATCATTGGAGAGCAGGTCCCAGCTGGAGACACCAGGAGGATTACCATACAAACCGGCGCTATTCAGGAAGTTGGCTAATCTCTGAGCAGCACCACCCACATCCAGGCTTGAACGTGTATCTGTGGCAATATCGACACCGGGTGCCCAGGTTGAGGCATGCAAGGCAAGAATGGCATTGTGAGCATATTTATCCCGTATGTGTAACAAGGCCCAGGCAAAACCCTGAACGGTGTTAGGGAAACCTGCGGCATCAGCATAGCCCGAAGAAGAGACGCTGGCAGGCACAGTGGCGGCATTGTCAGTACCATGCGAGGCATTTTGAAGGAAACCCCACGTATCCGGCTCAACAATCACCAGTACTGGCTTACCAAACGAGCCTATCTCCTGCATAAGCACCGCCCAATTAGCAAAATAAGCCTTCATGGTAGACGGGGTGTTCACATTACCAGCCACTTGCTGCAGCTCACTACCAGAATTGCAGTAGCTGCCAGGATGAGGGCCGTTACTCAGGCACATTTCATAATAGGCAAAGGCAGGTATATAGCCATGATTAGCACTCTCGTTCATGTACGAAACGGCATCTTCTCCTAAATAGCCAGGTTTTATCCATTGCTCCCAACCTTGACCGGTATTGACACCGCCAGTGAGGTACTGATAGCGAAAAGCATAGGTAGTACCATTCTGGCTGCGCTGCGCATCCAGAAAAGAGGCCGTACCAGGATCATTGATGACGCCAAAACTAAAGTAGTGAGGCAAGCCAGCAGGAACAGAGCCAGTGCCAGAGGGAACCGGTCCGGGCGGTGTGCCAGAGTTAGAGTTTGTATAGGTTGCTGAACTCGTTCCCGTTGCTAGCGGCGTACTCGATACACTGCTTGAGTTGGTGGTATGAGCGTGTATGAACATAGCAATGTTTCTGATACTATCCTGCGTCAGGCTGCTACTTCTCTGCACAACAAATTTTGTATAAGAAGTCGTACCCGATGTTGCTAAACTATCGCTAGAAGCTGAGATAAGCAACATCATACCAGTATACAGAAGCCCCAGACGAAGGTTACGGTAGATATGAGATCGCTTCATGTTCATAGTCCCCCCTATGTTGTTTCCCTTGACTCTAGTATAAAAGATAGATGAACCTTTATGCAGCAAAATAGGACATTTGGGGAGGTTTTAACGCATCCTTGCGCTTCACGTTTGTGCGTTCATCGCCAGCTTACGCACGTAGGCAACAAATTGATCGCCACGATCAAATTCATTGAGAAACATGCCAAAGCTGGTGAAGCCAGGAGAAAAGAGCAGCACATCACCGGGGAAAGTATATGAGATGGCAGCATCAAGAGCAGAGGTAAAGTTGTCAAACATACCACGCAGAGGATTAGCGATCCCTTGTTTCTCGATCTCTTGTTGAAGAACAGGTAGCAGTTCATCTGTGCCTGTCCCCGTGAGCAAGATGACATCACGACAACGATTAACGATGGTGGCAGGCCAGTTTCCTAAAGGAAGATGCTTAGTGTTGCCACCAGCAACTAGCACAATTGGGGCGTCAAAGGCATCAATAGCGACCTGTCCGGCTATAGGTGTGGTGCTGGCCGTATCATTAATATAGTGTACTCCATTGAGGACAGCCACTTCGTCCAGGCGATGAGCTACGCTGTGAAAATGACGCACGGTACTGGCAATCACCTCATCAGACACACCAAGTAACCGCGCAGTAGTGGTTGCTAACAGGATATTTTCAAGATTGTGCTTACCCACCAGAGGAGTTTCGGTGAAAGGAAAAGGCATCATGGTCGTGGAGCCGCGTTCAAAGCTGCCACCGCGCTTGAGGCTAGTAAACCATACGTTGCTGGGAGCCTCTTCACCAAAGCGATGTGTCCAGGGATTGTCATAGTTGAAAACAGCTATATCAGTTGGATGTTGATAGCGGAAAATGGTGGCTTTGGCGGCGGCATAATCCTCCATGCCTGTATAGGTATTGAGATGGTCAGGATAGATATTGGTCATTACTGCCACAGGTGGGCTGATGCGATGGGGAGCCAGTCCTTCCAGCTGCCAACTCGATAGCTCCAAAATGACCAGGGTTTCGCGTGTAATCTGCGGTAGGAGGGAAAGGGTCTCGACTCCCGCTACGTTTCCGCCCAGCACAGTTGTAACTCCACTATCCTGAATAATTTTGTGGAGCAACGTACTGGTAGTTGTTTTACCACGGGTACCGGTCACACCAATAATGCGAGCGGGACAGGCCAGGAAGAAGAGGGCAATCTCCATTTCGATACGCGCACCATGCTGCCCGGCGAGCTGTAGATAGGGCGATGTTAGCGGTACGCCTGGATTGCGAATGACGATCTCAGCCCAGAGAAAATCTTCGCTACGATGTTCTCCCAAGACAAACTCTATGGGCAAACCGGCCAGCGCACGCACACTGGGAGCCAATATCTCCGGTGATTTCATATCCGTGACTCGTACAATCGCTCCCTGTTGCGCTGCATACCGCGCCGCCGCTATCCCTGAACCTTGCAAGCCAAGGCCCATCACCAGGACACGCTTCCCGTACAAGTCTATCAATTTTGTTGCCTCTCTTCATAAGTTCTCACGGTCATCATATCAGAAGATGTGTACTGGATACAAACAGAATGCTGGAAAAGGGAAAAACGCTGCTCACCCAAGAGAAAAAAGCGATATAATATAATATGAATACTCTACCAATACATACATGTGGACAGACAAGCATTCGCCCGTACATGAGGTTGCAACTACTGCACCTCATTGAGGATTAATCAGAGGTAAACTGCTCAGACAGCTAGGAATTTTGGATGTGATGGAGCCAGAGCAACCAGTACAACTTGAACATATTCTACGGCATATGTCGGTGGGTGTCGCTATTCTCGATTGCTCCGACCTACGCGTTCGTTATATCAATCCATACTTACAATCACTAATCGATCAAGTGGAGCAGCCACAGCGTTTTCGTGAGGCTATCGGTCATCGTCTACAAGAGCTGCTGCCTGACGAGTATTACAAGATAGCGCTACCACTTTTACAGCAGGTACGTACAACTGGCAAGAAGAAAATGTGGCCTGATATTCCTTTTGAAGGTTTTCTTGCTGCTCGTGGACGAACGTACTGGCGTGTCGTGGTTGAGCGAGCAACTTCCACTACAGAACAGACTAATAGTGGAGATAGACAACCGCAAACAGAGAACAGTCTGTTAATCACTGTTGAAGACGTTACCGAACTAGCACGCTCGCGTCTCTACGTGGATGCCATTCAATCTATCTCTTCGGCTATTGCTGGACCATATGCACTTCCGTTGGTGCTTGACCGCATTCTGCAAGCCGTCCAAGAGATGGTGGGATCAACACGTTGTGCGATTATCTTGCTTGACTCATCAGTATCAAACATTGAATTTCGTTATGCCAGATTTGAGAAGCAGGGACGCAAAGAGCCGCCGTTGTTACCAGAAGCACCGCCTACCGCGACCATTGCGGCTCAAAAAGGGGTACACCTCCGCTCACAAGATTGGCATCCACAGGTGAGCGAACAATTGTTACTCGGTCATGCTATGCGTGAAAGACGCACACTGGTGATTACTGATACACGTATGATGCCAGAGATGAACCTTCCGCTCCTCGATGATGGCGGGACACCGCGTCGCCCCGGCTCTGTCCTGTGTATTCCTATCTTCGAACCGCCGGATAAGGGCCGTTCGGGCGAAAGCATGACATCTAGCGGATTTAAGGAAGCAGCTGGACAAGGCAAAGTGCTGGGCACAATTGAGGTCTATCATCGACGGGCACGCGGATTCCCTTCTGAAGAGGTCGCCCTGTTAGAGCAGTTTGCTCAACAGGCGGGACTGGCGATACAGAATGCACGCCTGTTCCTGCATATTAATAGCCTCATACGTGATGCCAGTCGCAATCTGCGTCAGCGTGAATATATTATGCAGGCTATTCCCGATGGTGTGATCATCTATGACTCGCGCTGGCGTGTCGCTGATGCCAATGATGCTATACGCAAGCTCATGGGTTGGTCCAAAGATATCATCGGCTTATATATCACCGAGGCCCTGGCTCGTAGCGCAGAGGTCTTTCCTGATGAATTTCTCACTATCACTAACCTGACTGAAGAGCTTGACCGCCGAGTGATGGAGAAGCGGATAAGCGAGTTTAAGATGAGAGGAGCTGATGGTCAGCAGTATACTATGCGCCGCACATATGCACCAATCCTCGATGAAGTGGGCGACATTTTTGCCTCAGTCGTAGTATATCATGACGTAAGCGAGCAGGCTGCTGCACGCGAACGGATTGAGGCAGAAGTGATTGCACGTACTGCCGAACTAGCACAACGGAACGAGGCACTGCAAATGGCTCGCATGGCCCAGGAAATGGCAAGTGCGCGTATGCAATTGCTACTTGAACGCCTACCTTCTGGCGTGATGCTCGTTTCAGCCGAGGATACGCGCATTACGATCATCAACCGGCAAGCTACACAGCTTTTACAACGCATGGGTTTACCCCTGGAACCACTGGATGATCTCGATCTGGCAACAGAGCAAGCAGTAGGGAAAGATGCCACTGAGTTGCTAAGTATCCCTACAGTCTATGGCACCTCTGGCGCACCTGTTCCTTTTGAAGAACATCCCTTATTCCTAGCCCTTCACAAAGGCGAAGCCAATGAGGCTGAACTATATGTGCGGCAGGCTGATGGGCAGAGGCTCTTTCTACTCGTCAATGCTGCTCCACTGCGAACAAGTGACGACACGATCAGCAGTGTGATTCTCGTCTTGCATGAGATTACACGGCTCAAAACATTAGAGCGATCACGTGAAGACTTTTTTACCACCATGGCACATGAACTAAAGACGCCACTTGCCAACATTAGAGCCCACTTGAGTGCGCTCCAGGCCAGCGATCTGCAATGGTCGGCAGAGGAACAGTACGATTTCTTAGCCTCTGCCGATGAGCAGGTCGAGCGCTTAGTAGGGATGATCAACCATTTTCTGGATGCCTCACGGGTCGAGGCAGGAGCTCTACGTCTTGAACTGGAACCAATCCTCCTACCAGAGATGCTGGAGGACTTGGAGGAACGGCTGGAAGCTCTGATTTCATCATCTGGTCGCCAACTCCTGACACGGCTCCCTGCTCGATTACCCGCCATTATGGGTGACTATGAATTAATTATGGGTGTTTTGACAAACTTACTCAGTAACGCTTTTCGCTATGCCCCTGAAGGAGATACCGTGCGGTTAGAGGTGGAACCAATTTACGAGACAAATGAGAAGCAGCCCTCAGCCGTTGAGCTACGCGTAGTTGACCGGGGGCCAGGCATGTCGCAAGAGCAACAAGCCGCCCTGTTCACCCGTTTTAGTACCTTTGCAGAGATGAGCCGTCCTGCCCGTGATCGTCCTGGTCAGCCAGCAGAAAGACGCCGTGGCGGTGGCCGCTGGAGCCCAGCTACTGGTTTGGGTTTGTATATCAGTAAGGGTATTATCGAAGCCCATGGCAGTAAACTTACCGTCAAGAGCAGCCCTGGCGAAGGAGCTTCATTTGCCTTTAGACTGAAGGTAGCAAGTACACTGAAGGAGGGGAAATGAACGTGTCCACTCACGATAAAAAAGTGCGTATCCTCTGTGTTGAAGATGATGCACAAATGCGTACATTTCTGTTGGCACAACTGAAAGCACGTAATTTTCAGGTACAGGCGGTACGCGATGGAGCACAGGCCATTGATATGGCGGCCATCTTCCAGCCACAACTCGTCTTACTCGACCTTTCTCTGCCTTCTTTAGATGGTCTGACGTTTCTCCGTCGTTTGCGTGAATGGAGTGGTGCGCCTGTCATCATACTCTCGGCACACGACGAAGAGCCAGTAAAAATAAAAGCCCTTGATCTGGGTGCAGATGATTATTTAACCAAGCCCTTTAGCCTGAATGAACTCATGGCTCGTGTGCGCGTAGCACTGCGCCGCGCTGATGAAACGGCACGCTTGCGTAATTCAGCTACCGGCAGTGAAATCCAACGCCCTCTCTACCGCTGTGGTGGTGAGAACGGCCTCCTGGTTGATTACGCCCATCGTCTTGTACGTTCTGGCGGCCAAGAAGTTCACCTGACTCCCACTGAATATGATTTACTGTGTGAACTTACCCGCAATGCCGGGAAGGTATTGACGCATCGTGAGTTGCTCCAGCGTGTCTGGGGACCAGATTATACCGGCGAAAACACGTATCTTCGTACCTTTATCCGTCATCTTAGGCGTAAGCTAGAGCCGGACCCGGCACAACCGCGTTTCTTACGTAACGAGTTAGGCGTAGGGTATTTTGTGCCGCCACCGGATGATATGAGCACATTAGGCTAGTCCTTCCACTCAAGACCACAAATTCACACCTTTTTCACGTCGTTTGTAGCCATCTTCACGGTATTATCACTGAGTATTAGGTATACTGCGGCTAAGAGATTATCTCTTGAGGACTCATCGGCGGAGTAACCGCAGTAGTGCCCAAGAAACATCGCAGAAGCAGGATGTCAATCATGCAAAATAGGGATGCTGCGAACATGATGCCGGGGGTCGGCAACATGAGTGTGGTAAATGAAGTGTCATCTGCTGAAGTGCAGGCACTGGTCTTCTCTCCGGCGGAACAGCAAGAAGAGAAACAGTATCGTATACTCGTCGTCGAAGATGATATTTCACTTGCTCGCATAGAAGCGAACTTTTTGACCGCTCATAACTATACTGTGATGATAGTCGGCAACGGTGAACTGGCTATCAGCACCCTCAATGATTTCGTTCCGGATCTTGTAGTGCTTGATCTTGAGCTTCCTGGCTTATTGACCGGCTGGGATGTCTTACACATGTTACGAAAAAATACCAGAGTGCCTGTCATTCTCGCCACCAGCTTACAACCAGATGTTCGCAAGTATTGCCGTACCCATGGAGAAACGAAGCAGACGCTCGATCATCTACCTAAGCCCTATCAGATGCAGGCATTGCTCAAGCGTATTAAACGGATGTTGACAATAGCACCTCAATAGTCGTTTTGAGTGACAAAGGAGGATCTTATGGACCGCAAAGAGGATCGTGACTTGTTACGTAAGGGCGGTTTCGCTGAAGTAGAAATGAATCGACTGATTCGACTCCGCAGAGATCATCACGAGAAAGAGAGACTCCTGGCACTCGCAGAGCATCGCCGTCTGGAGTTTGTACGCTGGCTTGTGACGATTGGCAAGCTGACCGAACAGATCGCTTAAACACACATGCACCGCAGTACAGAAAATGCCCGCATCTCTTTAGAGCCGGGCATTTTCTCTAACTGGCAGGTCGATCTTCATTACGCACAATCAAATGGTCGGCACACTCATTTTTGCCCTCTAATATGAGAGGTTGATTTTGAGAGGGAGGTGGTAACTTCGCTACAGCATCAAGAATACGTTGAATAAGATATGGGGGGGGTTCGATTGGTTTCAGCTTGCCAAACAGCTCGTCGATCTCATCTTCAGGCAAGAGAGTATCATCAGATAAGCTGTCCTCCGCCAAAAAAGTAGCTTGAAAAGGCAGCATGGATAGTTTAACTCCCTCTTAACTATCATTTGGTTATCTCTGCATATGAGTACGAATCGAGCCAGAGGGAAGTTTCACTTTTGGAGTTTCGAGTTTCTTATCAGAAAAAAACTCGAAACTCTGTCAAGGGTTAGCAAACAGAAGTCACTTGGATTTGTGTAGCAAGAGCCGAGCGCAGGAGAGGTTTGGCACGTTGGAAATAGGTCTTCGCGGTAGCCTCTGGCATGTGAAGCGTGCGCCCAATTTCGGAGAAACTTAACTGGGCTGTATACCGTAAAAGTACGACTGGACGGAACTTAGGCGGCAGTGCCAAAATAGCTTGTTGCAAATGCTTTTGTAAATCATGACGCTCGGCCAGTTCTTCAGGTAAGGGACTGGTATCAGGCATCACAGCCAGTGGAGACAACTCATCCTCATCGCTGGTAGTCTCCAGCTCAGAAAAATGAACGGCATGCTTACGGCGCAGTTCGTCCAAACAGCGGTTCCGTGCTACCTGGAACAGCCAGGCTTTGAGTGGTTCACCTACACGGAGAGTAGGTAAAGAAATATAGAGCTGTAAAAACACCTGCTGTACTATGTCACATGCCTGATCGTAATCACCTAAGAAGCGGCAGATAAAGTTGAACAATGGTGTACTGTAACGATGCACCAGCACCTCAAATGCCTGCTCATCTCCGGCAAGTGCTTGCTGGGCTAGTATCCCGTCAGCAATCTCTACTGCCCTCGCTCGTGTTCGTTCACATAGCTGCATGAGAAACATCCTCACTTTCTTGACTTCTTATTCCCCTCGTCAACTAAGAGTAGCTGTTTCCCAGGTAAATTTCAAGCATTTTTTCTCTGAATAAACTCTGCTATAGTCACCTCTAAGCAGAAACTAAAGTTAGTTCAGCTTGAAAGCTTTTTTCTTATGCTTTTTTAACAAAAACTGACCAATTCTAAGCTTATTCTAAGCTTCATGTTGTAGATAAGAAGCAGGGAACATGAGAAGAATGACTGTTGCTTTCGTGGTTTACCACGGTGGGCGCATAAGCAAACAGCCATTGATCACATCCTATCCAATAATACGTCGCCCAAACGTGTCTGGATTGCTTTTCAATCACAAAAATGTGCAACATCAAAAATTTGAATCATGATCTGTCCCTTCTTGCTCATGGCGCATACAGCGCAGTCCAATCATGCCCACAAGACCCGCACCGAGAAAGGCTATCGGACAGGTGCAGATCAGCGCGAGGATTAGATCATGTCCGGCCACATTGTGCATGAAGTGTAGTCCACTGGGATCGAAGACGCTGGCAAGAGTCCCAATGAACAGGGGAGCCATAGCCGTCCCCAGGAGACGTTGGATGAATACGAAGATAGCAACCGCCGAGGCACGCTGTTCTGCTGGAGTTACATCAAGCACTGCTGCTGATAGCGGGCCAAAGTGCATCGTATTGATGAAAAATGTTGGGATCATAACAGCACTAAACACAACCAGATTGTGCGTGCTTATGAGCAATAAACTGGTGACATTGAGAGGAGCAGTGAGCAAAACGCTCACAACACAAATCAGGATGTTGGCACCTTGATACCGGTGGCTGAGCCAGTCGGCGAGATACCCACCGCATAGCACACCAACCAGCCCTGTGGGTCCCAGAGCCAAAGCGGCATACAAGGCCGCCTGCCCCGATGTCAAACCAAACGTATCATGCTGCTGCAACAACGTCGGAAAGTAGCTTTGCAAGGCCGTAGCAGTAAACGCCGTCAGCACACCATAGATGACTAAACAGGCAAGTGGCTTAATCCGCAGTACTGTCCGCATGTGTGTGAGTAGCTCTACCGGTTTCACTCCGTTGGATGCTGTTGTCTCCGCATCGTAGGAAAGTTTCACCGTCTGACGCCGTGCCGGTTCACGCAGTCGCCAAGCAAACAAGGCTAGCATCAGGCCAGGAATACCGGTGACGAGAAAGGCCCACCGCCAGGAGCCAGGCGCAAGACCAGCAATCACACCACCAAGCACCATACCTAGTATTGGACCAATCAGACCGGCAACAGACAGCCAGCTCATGATTTTAGAGCGTTGATCTTCCCGAAAAAAGTCGCCAACTAGCGAATTACCGGCAGGAGCATATCCAGCCTCGCCAATACCGGTGAACATACGAGTAAAAAACAGGGCAATGAAATTGCTCGCTAGTCCAGTGAGCGCGGTAGCTAGACTCCAGACAGCAAGACAGGCCGCAATAACATGGGAACGTTTCGCACGATCGGCCCAGATTCCTACTGGAATGATGCTGATTGTCAAGAAAATGGTAAAGGCAGAGGCGAGTATGCCAATATCGTTGATGCCCACATGCAATTCCCTGGCGATCACTGTGGAGGCACTGGTAAACTCGCTTGCATCCAGACCGTTTAAGAGGGTCGCCATGAACAAGACAAAAAAGACATAGAGAGTATAATGGTTCACGTGTTTACGCGGCTGTTGTAACGGAATAGTATGTTGAGGATGTTGTACTGTCGTCGTCTCTGGAGAGATAGTAGTGTTCATGAATGGTTCCTCCCTGAAGGGTCCAGATGACTGATGAATAAAGCATCAGTCATCTGGACCCTGTACAACTGTGTAACACTATTGATTGACTATGCATTGCCTTTTGCTGGACGTTTGAAGAAGGCGATCATACGCTCCTGGTGAGGAACAACTGTAACGAGTTCCCATCCATAGTGTCCCCAGAGGGCTATTGCGCCATCGAGCAGCGATTCGCTCACTTCAAGATGTTTGGAATCGAGGCAATCAGCCAACCCCACTTCTACGCTATACTCCCACTTAGGCTGTGCTTGCCGGGTTACTGTTTCTTGAGGAAACCTTTCCTCTCGTTCCATCCCCCTCAAACGCACCGAAGCATGAGAGAGTGCCTCGACAATTGCCGAAGTTTCTGTCTCTTCTAACGCAAAGATGCCAGGAGGGTGAGGGAGGCGAAACTGGGTATGATCATGAAAGACCTGGGTGACAATAGTTCCCAACAGGTTTCCTTGCACAGTACTTACAACGCACCATAAACAGCGTTCCCTCTCTTCCGGCGGTCCCCAGTACTCCACTGAAGCGGAGCGAAAATCGCCTGGAAAGTCCGGTTCACAGTGCAACCCAGCCTGTTTGAGTTGCTCCTGGAGCGGCTGAAAAAGCGTTCGGCTGTATACTCCATAGACATACTCACCAGCTTTGTCGAACGTTTGCAGCAGTTTCTTATGATTCTCCTGCAACACCGCTTGCCACTGTTCACGAATATACTGTCTGATATAACTTGCGATGGTATGGATAGTGATCTCTCGCTTCTCTGAGAGAAACTCTTCTAATGACTTCATGGAATGAAACTCCTTTCTCCTTTGTTCTTCCGCTATTCTTCAAAAGAATTGTTGATGGTGGAAGTATATCTGTGAGGAAGTCATTAGAGATGCGTCTGGAGATGGGAAGCATATCCGTCTGGAGTCCTGTTTCTTGCGACATTGACCCCTTTGGAACGAAGAAGATACGAGTACCAGAAAAAGCAAGAGCGGGAAGGCGTTCCTTCCCGCTCTTGCTTTTTCTGGTACTCGTACAAATTGCTAGTTCACAGGGAGCAGCTTACCACTCTTCACATCATAAATAAAGCCAGAAATATCTATGCTTTGTGGAATGAGTGGCGAACTTCTGAGGAAGGCCACATCATCGCGTACCGACTGTTCCAGGTCCTTGAATGGCAGGAAGTCGATATTGCTCGCATCAGCATGAAGTTCCTGTTTCACCTTTGTGTGCAGATCTTCGTTGCTAAAAGTGAGCATACCACAGTTAGTATGGTGGATGACAACAATAGAGGTGGTGCCCAGTAACTGTTCGGAAATAACCAGCGAGCGTAAAGCATCAGCAGCTCGTCCACCCGCGTTACGAATGACATGCGCATCTCCCTCCTCAAGGCCAAGGGCACGAGCAGGGTCGATACGTGCATCCATGCACGTCAGTACAGCAACGTGGCGAGCGGGAGGCATCGCCAGATTCCCTTTCTGAAAGTTTGCGGCATACGTCTCGTTCGCTTTCAGAAATTCCTGAACAACAGCCATGATACTTTTCTCCTTTTCCAAAAATAACCTGAACAAGAGAAAGCAGCCAATGCTACTTCAACTTAGTGACAAACAGTTTGTATGATACCTCTATTCCCCATTGTTATCATTATCATGCCATTTTTATAAAGATCATGCTACCACCACCTAAGCTAACATGGCAGGGGCAAGCCCAGCCACTACTATAGACGACTATAAGCGTCCTTGACGTAGTATAGTAGTGGCTGGGCTTGCCCCTGCTATGCAAAAATCGCACGCGCACCCCTCGTTGATACCCCTCTGTGAAAAAGCCAATCTCCGTGATATACTGCCTGAGAGAGCGGAAGCTCTACGGGAATTCCTGCACAGCTTTGTGAGTCATGCCGGTATTGTGGCAACAAACCATAAGCAGACCGATGGCTATGATGATCCAGAAGTACTGCACCGCCTGTGTGATCTAGACTATATAGAATGATTGAGTGAGCAAGCGAGGAATGTTATATGTATCCACCCTTTGGCCCTATTTTATTCCAGCTAGGACCTCTAACAGTTCGCTGGTATGGCGTGATTATGGTGATCGCTATCCTTATTTCATGTTGGATTGCTAGTCGCTACGTGGCACGTCACGGGCAAGATAGCACAATCATCTGGGATATGCTCTTATGGGTACTGGTACCTGCCCTGATTGGCGAACGTCTCTATTATATCTTCATCCAATCGCCACGTGGCCCCAATGGCCTTGGCCACTATCTTGCCAATCCTATCGAAATTTTGGAGATATGGAAAGGTGGTATGCATATTTATGGAGCCTTCATCCTTGGGGGTATTGCGCTGGTGCTTTATGCTCGCATATATAAACTTCCTCTACTTCTTTATCTCGACGCAGCAGGACTTGCCTTGCTACCGGGCCAGGCCATCGGTCGCTGGGCCAACTTCATCAACCAGGAACTCTACGGGCCACCAACCACTCTACCATGGGGGCTACGCATAGATGTTGCACATCGTATACCACCCTACAATAACTTCATCCTCTATCCCGATAGCACCCTATTCCATCCCTTGTTCCTCTACGAATCGGTTGCCAACCTTATAGGCTTTGTCCTCCTCTTCATAATTTCTCGTCGCTTGGAGAAGCGTTTACACACTGGCGATATCTTCCTCCTCTACTTAATCTGGTACCCGCTCGTGCGCTTCTGCCTTGAATTTCTACGTACCGACTCCTGGTTCTTCCCCGGTACACCCTTCAACATCGTCCATCTCCTGTCGACCATCGCTATCATTACGGCTATTATATTGCTGATTGTCCGCCACCGCTCCAAACCACAAATCGCTGTAGGGGGTGCCAATGCAGGCACAGCAGGCCACGTTGAACTGGGTCAAGCCCATAAAGAGCTTGAGGCAAATAATAAGCAGACCGAAAATGACAATGCAGATGTAGAGGAAAGTGAGTCAGTGAAAGCCAAGGAGAAAGAGCCTGCGCCCGTTCATGCTGAAGGCGCAGACCGTACAGGCTTGTAGGGGGGCCATAGTGATAGATTAGTCCTCTTCCAGGCTATCTCTTTCCGAGGTATAGACGGCTCGAGCAAATTCACGATAGCCAGCCGCTGCAGCCAATCTCAAAGAGGCTTCATTCTCAAGCAATGCACTATAAAGTGGTACCAGTCCTACTTTTGCTACAGCTTCTGTCCACAGTACAGTCGCTGCTAGCGCATATCCTTTACGACGGGCCTCTACTTGTGTATCAATCCCCAATTCACAAGCCTGCGCAGTGCGATGCGCACTATGTGCCACGCAAAGCAACCGCCCTTCGCGCATCACGCCAATCACGGGTTCTTGTTGTGGCGTAAAGTGATAGCCTTCAAGATGCGTAGAGACGGTGATAGGTTGGGCTATCTGGTTGGCTACAACTTTATCTATGGTAGGTTGCGCGGCTATATGAAGTGCAACTTCACGTCGGATATTTGGTGCCAAACTATCCGTCGAAAGTAAAGAAAATGCTTCATGAACACGCTCCAAAAGTGCAAGACGATTCTCGCTGCTCACATCGGGTCGCCAAATATAAATACGCTCATTGGCTAACTGAGCAACATAGAGCGACCAGGAAGGCATTGCTCCTTCGGGCACAATAGTTATATCATTATCTATACTCAATGGCAGTTGCACGCCCCACACGGATTCAACATGAAGACGAAGCAATTCTCGATGAGCAAGATTCTTAGTTTTCTTTTTCATAGCTCACCTTCTCTTCACTCCTACTGATCTCCACTGTCTCAGGTACCCTCTCCACAGAGTATATTCTCTTTGCTTCGGCAAGAGCCTGCTCAAAAGGACATTCCTTGATCTCTCTTGCATGATCTGCAAAGAAGTCCCATTTCGTCTCGTAGAAATCTTCGCGTTTCATCTCATAGTGCTTGTCACACAGGTACAGAGTTTCCTTGTGAGGAAACTCTGGGCGGTAGAAGGTGAGTTTGGCATACGCTGTCTGAGCGAGAACCCACATAGCCTCATTTTTACGCCTGTACCAAGCTTCTCGGCGTGTGGCATAGAGATCGCTATACTTGATACCTCGCAGACATTTAACGTGGTTCTCTTTAGCCCATCGTGATGCCCAAACACTCCAGTAGCTGAGTTGTAGGGCTGTTGCCACTTCGGCTCCCTGTTGTTGCCAGGATGCAACCGTCTCTTTCCAGGAGAAAAGAAAGTCCTGTCGAGTTTGCTGGTTGGCTTTTTTGCTTGTAACAGCTACCTTGGCACTGGCTCTGCGGCGTTCTTGCACAGAGGCTTGATGAATTTCGCGCCATTGGGCAATATCTTCTGGTGATATGCTGAGAATAATGCGCCTGTCGTGAACGGGATATTCTAAATCCTGGCCTGCTTTCCTGAAAGAGCGATACTCTAAGACGGGAATTTTTCCCTCGTGTACCCAACGCTTGCGTTCGAGAGACGTGCATTGTAGCAGAGTTTCAAATTCGCCAGGACCAACTGCCAATTCACTTTTGAATGTCTCCTCAAATTGCGCTTGGGCTTCAGGATTTACTTCCAGCAAAGCCAGGAGTTTCTCGATAAGAGTCTCTTTGGATATACGGGTACTTTGGGGAAAGCCTAAAAATTTCGCGATAGCTGCTTTGGAAATGGTTGATGAAATCAATTTGGCCAACATACGTTTATCCTAACCTCGTAGTTTAAGATAGCCAGCTTGTAGCAATTGGCTTCGCATAATAAATACTCGTCGTAGCGAAAAAAGCGGAAATTTTTTGGCACGAATTTGACAATGTTCCCACATAAGCGAACATATTGCATAAAGTTG
>WNFX01000067.1_pt1 | contig 70434 bp, 67 predicted proteins | sample 5400111 | NCBI WGS metagenome assembly WNFX01 (sample SAMN13153363, study PRJNA577476) | soil metagenome | isolation source: 40 cm soil or saprolite under grassland replicate 1 | place: USA:California | collected 2016-06-15
GGGTGGGCGCGGACACCGTCCCGTGCCGCATCCTCGACTTCGCACGGGTTGGCTCCAACGGAAAGCCACATACCGGACAGAATATGACTGGAACCCGTACCAAGTGGGCTGCGGCCCCCCGCGAGACACGCCAGCCCATCACCTACCGTATCGACCAGGTACCCGAAACGGACAACACGGGAGGTACCGCACCAGGGCCCGGGCGGCTGGCACACCGGCGTTCACATCCGCGGCGTAGCCGTCGTAGAAAACCTGATCTCCCAGCCGTAGATCGGCGTGGCGTTGACCTTGGCCCGGTAGTCATCGACGAATTTCTTCGCGTCGGGGGCGGTGACAGGTACCACCCGCGCGCTGTCACCCACCGGCTGGGCCAGCGGCTGGCCAGCGGCGGTACCGCCTGGCTGGTCAGGCGGCGGGGACGGGTACCACCCGCGCGCTGTCACCCACCGGCTGGGCCAGCGGCTGGCCAGCGGCGGTACCGCCTGGCTGGTCAGGCGGCGGTGACTTGTTCTCCCGCCAGCCAAACGGCGGCGATCTGCGGGACGCCTGGGCGATAGGCGAGGTAGGAGTGCGACGGCGCGCTGAGCATGATCAGGTCCGCGCGGGCGCCGACGCCCAGATTGCCGACGTCCTCCCTGCACAGCGCACGGGCGCCGCCCGCCGTCGCCGCCCACACCGCCTCCTGCGTGGTCATGTGCATGTCCCTGACTGCCAGCGCGATGCAGAACGGCAGGCTCGACGTGAAGCAGGATCCCGGGTTGCAGTCGGTTGCGATGGCCACGGTCACCCCGGCGCGGATCAGCCGCCTCGCGTCTGGATACGGCTGCCTGGTCGAGAACTCAACACCGGGCAGCAGGGTTGCGACCGTCGCAGAGGCCGCGAGCGCGTCCACGTCCGCGCCGGACAGGTAGGTGCAGTGGTCGGCCGACGCCGCGCCGGCCTCCACCGCCACTTGCACTCCCTGACCGTGCCCGAGCTGATTCGCATGCACCCTGCACCGCAGGCCCGCCGACCGGCCGGCCGCCAGGACCGCGCGCGCTTCGTCGGCGCCGAACGCGCCTCGTTCGCAGAACACGTCGATCCATCTGGCATGCGGCGCGCAGGCCTTGAGCATCGGCCCGCAGACCAGGTCCACGTAGCCGGCCGGGTCCGCGGCGAACTCCGGCGGCACCACATGCGCGCCGAGGTAGGTCACCTCCGGCGTGGCCGCTGCCGCTAGCGCGACGCTCCGTGCCTCATCGGCCACGGTCAGCCCGTAACCGGACTTGCACTCGAACGTCGTGATGCCCTGGCCGAGCATCTCGGCCGCAAGCCTGCCCAGGTTGACGCTCAACTCGCCGTCGCTGGCCGCCCTGGTTGCCTCGACCGTGCTGCGGATGCCGCCCGCCAGATACGGCAGCCCAGCCATCCTTGCCGCGAACTCCGCCCCGCGCTCGCCGGCGAAGACCAGGTGGGCGTGCGAGTCGACGAACCCGGGCAGGACCGCCCGGCCAGCGGCGTCGATCGCCTGATCGGCGGCCGGCGCGCGCGACGCTGGCCCGGTCCACGCGACCCGCCCGTCATCGATGACCAGCGCCGCGCCGGTGATCGCGTGAAGGCCCGCGACGCCGGTATCGCCAGTACGTCGGGCGCCCTCGGCGTCGGGCGCGTTCGTCACCAGTTCGGCGATGTTCGTGATCAGCGTGCTCATCCCGGAATGCTGCCACACCAGGACCCGGCCAGCGGCCGCTGGCGGGCGCTTAATCGGGTGGCGCGGAGCAGGTCGCGCCGCGCATGATGCAGGTCATGGATCCGGTCGCGGACGCACGCGCACTCGTGGCCGAGCGATACCCCGATGCGCTGGCGGCGTTCCTCGGCGCCGGGATTCTGTCCGCGCGCCGGACAGCGACGTCCGACCTGGACATCGTGGTCGTGCTCGCCGGGCCGCCGGCGCCGCACCGGGAGTCGGCCAGGTTCGGTGGCTGGCCGGCCGAGCTGTTCGTGCACGACGAACGGAGCATCGAAAGGTACTCCCAACATGACCTGGCGCGGCGCCAGCCGACGCTGCCCAGGCTGTGCGCCGAAGGCATCGTGCTGGTCGACCGCGACCGGCCGACCGGCCGCGGTGCCGCCGTTGACAGCGATGGCGCGGCCGCGCAAGGCAGCGCGGCCGGGCAAGACAGCGATGGCGCGGCCGGGCAAGGCAGCGCGGCCGGGCAAGGCAGCGTGGCCGGCCGGATCAGGGCACGGGCCGCTGCGCTGCTCCAGGCCGGCCCGCCGCCGGTATCGCGGGCGGAGCTTGACCGGCAGCGGTATGGACTGTCCGACCTGCTCGATGACCTGGCCGACAGCACCGATCCCGGCGAGTCGCTGGTGATCAGCTGGCGGGTGTTCGAGGACGCGGCCAGGCTGGCGCTGCTGGCAGGCGATCACTGGCTGGGAACGGGCAAATGGCTGCTGCGAGAGCTGCGTGACCTCGACGCCGGCCTGGCCGACCGGCTGCTGAGCGCAGTGGCCGACCCTGAGCGGCTGACTCAGGTGGCCGGCGAGGTGCTCGCCGGTGCGGGCGGCCGGCTCTGGGAGGGCTACCGGGCAGGCTGACCCAGCCGGCCAGGCCGGCCAGGCCGGCCGAGCAGAACACGCCGGCGGACAACGCGGGCCCGCGACGGGCCGCGCTGACCAACGGACAGCACGCGCGGGCCGGTGCGGCGGGTTGGCCGGTTCAGGCCAGGGCGGCGCCGATTGCTGAGCGCAGTTCCGCCGCAACGTCATCGACAAGCAGATGCCGTCCGTCCGCCACGACGTCACGGCCGCCGATCACGACGTGCCTGACATCCGCGGCGGTGGCAGCGAAGATGATCGCTTCCAGCGCAGACATGTCAGGTGTCATGCCAGATCCGCCGGCGCCGGAGGCCGCGGCCGGCTGGCCGGGCACCGCCCCAGCCGGCCTCGGCACCGCCCCGGCCGGCCTCGGCACCGCCCCGGCCGGGCTGGGCACCGCCCCGGCCAGCCTCGGCGAGTCCAGGCCGACCGTGACCAGGTCGGCGAGCGATCCCGGGGCGATCTCGCCGGCTTCTGGCCAGCCAAGGCTGGCATGCCCATCCCAGGTCATCGCGGTGCCGAGCGCCTCGGCGGTGAAATGGCCGCGTTCGCCGCTGGCCAGCCGCTGGTAAAGCTCGATCCGGCGGGTTTCGTCAAGGAGGTCAACAACGGCCTGGCTGTCGCTGCCGACGGTGAGCCTGCAGCCCGCCGCGGCCAGCGCGCTGAACGGCCCGATGCCATCGGCTAGATCGGCCTCGGTCGTCGGGCACACGCAGGCGAATACCTCGCTGCCGCCGAGCAGGCCGATGTCCGCGCTGGTCAGATGGGTGGCATGGACGACGCTCGTCCTCGGCCCCAGCACCCCAGCGTCGTAGAGCACGGCCGCAGGAGTCTGCCGGTAGGCCGCCAGGCAGGCCTCGTTCTCCTGCGCCTGCTCGGACAGGTGGACGTGCAGCGGCGCGCCGGTCTGGCGTGCCCAGCTGACCACCGGCTGCATCTGATCAGGCGGCACCGCGCGCACCGAGTGGATGGCCGCCCCGATCCGCGCCGCTGGGCCGAGCGCACCGTGCTCGTCGGCGCCGAGCGCGCTGACCCTGGCCGCCCAGCCCCCCGGCGTGCCGTCGCCGAATCGCAGCTGCGGGCCGGCCAGCGGCACCGGCGCCCCCGACCGGTCAAGCCCGCCGGAAAGATAGCAGCTGTCAAGCAAGGTAATCCTGATCCCGGCCTCAGCGGCCGCGACGAGCAAGGCCCTGCCCATCGCGTTCGGGTCGTGATACCGCTGGCCGGCCGGATCGTGATGCAGATAGTGGAACTCACCGACGCAGCTGATACCGGCCAGTGCCATCTCGGCGTAGACCGCGCGGGCCAGCGCCAGGTAGCTGTCGGGATCCAGCCTGGCCGCGACCTGATACATCCGCTCCCGCCAGGTCCAGAACGTGCCGCGGCCCGCCTGGGTGATGCCGCGCAGCGCCCGGTGGAACGCGTGCGAGTGCGCGTTGGCCAGGCCAGGCAGGGTCAGGCCCGCGAGACGGCGCACGCCAGGACCAAGCTCGGCGGTGCTGACTCGCGGTGAGATCCTGCTGAACCGGTCACCGGCCGCCTCGATCAGCACATCGGGGAGGACTCCGACGCCGGGCAGCCAGGCCAGTTCGGCGTGCCAGGACCTGGCCTGGCCTTCCGCCGCGGCCAGCGGCGGGCTCGCGGCGCCGCCCGCGTCGGCGCTCACCGGCAGGCCAGTTCATCCAGGACCGCGGCCAGCGCCAGGACGCCGGCCTGGCAGTCCGCGGGTTCGGCATGCTCGGCTGGCGCGTGCGATATCCCGGTGGGATTGCGGACGAACAGCATCGCGGTGGGCAGCCTGGCCGCGAGTATGCCGGCGTCGTGCCCGGCACCGGTCGGCAGCGCGGGCGCAGCGATCCCGCGGGCCGCCAGCGCCCGCACCAGCCGGTCACGAAGATCAAGATCAAAATCGACGATTGGCGAGAACGACTCGCGCCTGCTGGTCACCCGCACATCGTGGCAGGCCGCCGCCCCCTGGGCCGCGGCGATGATCAGGCTGACCAGCTTGTTCAGGCTGGACTCGTCCGGTGCTCTGGCATCCAGCCATGCGTGCACCGTCGAACAGATCGCATTGGCGGCGCCAGGGGTGGCGGTGACCTTGCCGAATGTGGCGAGCGCGCCGTGGGCGGCCGCCGCTCGCCTGGCGGCGAGCACGGTAGCCGCATAGGGCAGCATCGGATCGCGCCGGTCGGCCAGCTTTGTGGTGCCCGCGTGGTCGGCCCGGCCGGTGAAACTGAGCCGCCACCTGCCATGCGGCCAGATCGCCTCGGCGATCCCGACCGCGGCGCCAAGCCCGTCAAGTGCGCTGCCCTGCTCGATATGCAGTTCAACAAGCGCGGCGATGCCGCCGATCAGGTCAGGATCTGGCCCGATCGCCCGCGGGTCGAGACCAGCGCCAGACATCGCCTGCTCCAGGCTGATCCCGTCCTGATCGGTCAGCGCGAGCGCCGCTTCCTGGCTGACCGCGCCGGTCAGCAGCCGGCTGCCCAGGCAGGCCACGCCGAACCTGGCGCCCTCCTCCTCGGCGAACGCGACCACGCCGAGCGGCCTGACCGGTATGCGGCCGCGTTCGCGCAGCAGGTCGATCGCCGCGAACGCGCTGACCACCCCGAGCGGGCCGTCGAACGCGCCGCCGCCTGGCACCGAGTCGAGATGGCTGCCGGTGACGATCGCCCCGGCGCCGCCTTGACCGGCCGCCCGCCCAGGATCCGACGGGTCCCGCCATGCCCACAGATTGCCGTTGCGGTCGCGGTCGGCACGGAGCTCGCGTTGCCGCGCTGCCTGAAAGAACCAGTCGCGGCATTGTGAGTCGGTCTCGGTGAATGAGTAGCGCCAGTAGCCGCCGGTCACCGGGTCGCGGCCGAGCGGCAGCAGGGAACGCCACAGCGGCGAGTCCCAGGTTCCCGCCGCCGGCGCCGCCGGCTCATGCTGATCGGCGGCAGGAGGGCCGGTCACCCGCCGTGCTCCCGCATCGGGACGCGGAGGCCGCGCTCGGCGGCTATCTCGACCGCCCGGTCATAACCGGCATCGACATGCCTGATCACCCCGGTCCCCGGGTCGTTCGTCAGCACTCGCTCGAGCTTCCGCCCGGCCAGCTCGGTGCCATCTGCGACGCAGACCTGGCCGGCGTGGATCGAGCGCCCGATGCCGACGCCGCCGCCGTGGTGTATCGACACCCAGGAAGCCCCCGAGGCCGTGTTGAGCAGCGCGTTCAGCAGCGGCCAGTCGGCGATGGCATCGGAGCCATCGGCCATGCCCTCGGTCTCCCGGTACGGCGAGGCCACCGATCCGCAGTCCAGGTGATCGCGGCCGAGCACGATCGGGGCGCTGATCTCCCCGCTGGCCACCATGTCGTTGAACCGCAGGCCGGCCTTGTCCCGCTCGCCGTAGCCGAGCCAGCAGATCCGCGCGGGAAGCCCCTGGAAAGCCACCTTCTTCCCGGCCATGGTGATCCACCTGGCCAGCGGCTCGTTGTCGGGGAAGAGCCCGAGCATGGCGCGGTCGGTCGCGGCGATATCGGCCGGGTCGCCTGATAGCGCGGCCCACCGGAACGGGCCCTTTCCCTCGCAGAACAGCGGCCTGATGTAGGCGGGCACGAACCCGGGGAACGCGAAGGCGCGGTCGTAGCCTGCCAGCTCTGCCTCACCGCGGATCGAGTTCCCGTAATCGAACACCTCGGCGCCGGCGTCCATGAAGCCGACCATCGCTGCTACGTGCGCGGCCATCGACTCCCTGGCCATGGTTGTGAAGCCAGCCGGGTCCTCGGCACGCAGCGGGCCCATCTCCTCGAAGGCAACGCCGAGCGGCAGGTAGGACAGCGGATCGTGGGCCGAGGTCTGGTCGGTGACGATGTTGACCGGCGCGCCCATCCGCAGGAACCTGGGCACCAGGTCGGCGGCATTGCCGAGCACGCCGATCGAGAGCGGCCGGCCGGCCTGCGCGGCGGCCACCGCGCGGCGCACCGCGTCGTCGGCGTCGTCAGCGGCCTGGTCCAGGTAACCGTGCCCGATCCGGCGGCTGATGCTGGCCGGGTCGCAGTCGATGCAGATCGCGACCCCGCCGTTCATGGTGACCGCGAGCGGCTGGGCGCCGCCCATGCCGCCGAGGCCGGCCGTCAGCGTGATGGTCCCGGCCAGCGTGCCGCCGAACCGCTTGGCCGCGACCGCGGCGAACGTCTCATAGGTGCCCTGCAAGATGCCCTGGGTGCCGATGTAGATCCACGACCCCGCCGTCATCTGCCCGTACATGGTCAGGCCGAGCGCCTCAAGCCGCCGGAATTCCTCCCAGGTGGCCCACTGCGGCACCAGGTTGGAGTTGGCGATCAGCACCCTGGGAGCCCACTCGTGGGTCCTGAACACGCCGACCGGCTTGCCTGACTGCACGAGCAGGGTCTCATCGCCAGCCAGCCCGCGCAGCGAGGCGACGATGCCGTCGAACGCGGTCCAGCTGCGCGCCGCCCGGCCCGATCCGCCATAGACGATCAGCTGATCCGGGTGCTCGGCGACCTCAGGGTCCAGGTTGTTCATCAGCATCCGCATGGCCGCCTCCTGCGGCCATGCCTGGCAGCTCAGCTCGGTCCCGCGCGGGGCGCGAACGGCTCGCGCACCGGACGGGCCTGCGGGGGCTGAGCCAGCGTGCGCGGAAGCCATCCGGCGCTCCTCGTCGGTCGATCTCGCTCGGTCTGCGTCAGGTCGATCTCAGTGTCGGCCGGTTCTTGGCCGGCCGCCAGTCCACGCATCCACCGCCAGGCTTGCCGCCGGCGGCAACCGCGGCCGTCGCCGCGTGCCCAGCAGTCATCATCTCCATGCCAGCCCGCGCTGAATCCGCCGGAATGGCGGAGCGGCTTGCTGTGCCGGCGGCCCGCGGCTGGCCCGCGCCGGTCAGCTCACCGTCCATCGGCGAACCGCCTCCTCATCGATCCGCACGCCAAGGCCGGGCGCCTGCGGCACGGCCAGGCAACCGTCCGGATCGATCTGCAGCGGCTCGGCAAGGAAGAAGTCCCGCCGCGCCGCCGTCCAGCCCGGCGGGTCGAACGGATATTCCAGGTACGGGCCGCCGCCGACACCGGCGGCGACGTGCAGATTCGCCACCAGGCCCAGGCCGTTGGTCCAGGTGTGCGGGCTGAACCAGTGATTTCCGAGCAGCGCGACCTCGGCGATCGTCCTTGCCCGCGACATGCCGACCGCCAGCACGGCGTCAGGCTGCACCACGTCGAGCGCGCCAGCGGCAAGCGCGCTCAGCAGCTCGCCGGTGCCGCGCGCCATCTCGCCGCCGGCCACCCTGATGCCGGTCTGCTCCCGCAGCATCCGCATCCCGGCCAGGTCGGCGGCCGGCAGCGGTTCCTCCAGCCAGAGCACGCCAAGCTCGGCGAGCTCTGCGGCGATTCGCCGGACGGCGGCGGCGTCGAGCGCCGACGACCCGTCGCCCTGCATCCGCCACCACTGGTTCAGGTCGGCCATGATGTCCAGGTCGTCCCCGGCCGCCTCCCGCGAGGCACGGATCGCGGCCAGCCCCGCACCCGGGTCCTCGCGCGGGATCCTGATCTTGACCGCGCCGAAGCCCGCCTCGCGGGCAGCGAGCACCGTATCGGCCCGCTCCGCGGGACCCCGCGCCTCCCCGAACGACGCATAGCACGGCAGGCCGGCGAACGCCCCGCCGAACAGCGCCGCGACCGGCTGGCCGCATGCCTGGCCCACGATGTCCCACAGCGCTGCCTCCACCGGCCAGTACCGGCTGGCGTGGAAGCTGATCGCCTCCAGCGTCTTGACGTGCCTGGCTACCCGGAGCGGATCGGTGCCGATGAACAGGTCCGCGTACCTGCCGAACCCGTCCATCGTGTCGCCCGAGCCATGCCCGGTGATGCCCTCGTCGGTGTGCACCCGGACCAGGCTCGCTTCGAAGCGCCGCCGCGGAACCGGATCCCAGGCCGCGCGGAACGGCGGATCGAGCGGCAGCCGCAGCCGGTCGACCGCGATCGCGGTGATCTTCACCGGCCCCCGCATTCTCCCGCGCGCACGGCCTTCCCGCGTGCCGCCTTGCCCGAGGCTATCCGCTGCCGATCAGGCCGGGAAACGGCGCCCCAACGGCTGGTGCGTCTAACCAGGCGGTTCCGCCGGATCTGGATTAGGCTGGGCGGAGTTCGCCGGGTCCGCACGAGCTGGGCTGAGCCAGCAGGGAGGCAGCGTGGCGCGGTACGTGCTGAGGCGTGTCGGCCTTGGCCTGGTGACGTTGTGGATTCTGAGCATGATCGTCTTTTGCGCCGGCCAGGTGCTGCCTGGCGATCCTGGCCGTGCGGTGCTCGGGCCGTTCGCCTCGCCGGCATCGGTGCTGGCCTACGACCATCAGCTCGGCGTCGACCGGCCGCTGATCGTGCAGTACCTCGGCTGGATCGGCGGGCTGCTGCACGGCAACATGGGCGTCTCATACTCCTACCGGTCCCCGGTGGGGCCGTTCATTGCGGGCGCGTTGGGCAATTCGGCGAAGCTCGCTATCCTCGCCCTGGTGATCATCGTGCCGCTGGGGATCGCGGGCGGCGTGCTGGCCGCCTTGTACAACGGCCGGGCCATCGACCGCGCGGTCTCGCTGTCCGGGCTCGCGGCCTCGACGGTCCCCGAATTCGTGTCGGGCATCGTGGTGATCGTGGTCTTCGGCATCGCGCTGAAGGCGCTGCCGATCTCGGCGGCGACCAGCCCAGGCGCGTCCTTGCCCGATCAGCTCGACCACCTGATCCTGCCGGTCATCCCGCTTGTCCTGGTGCTGTTCGGCTACATCGCCAGGATGGCCAGGGCAGGCACGATCGAGGCACTCGATTCCGACTACGCCAGGACGGCGACGCTGAAGGGTCTGCGCCGCAGCGTGGTCATCAGGCGGCACATCCTGCGCAACTCACTGCTCCCCACGATCACCGTGATCGCTACCCAGACCGGCTACCTGATCGGCGGGCTTGTCGTCGTCGAGACGCTGTTCAACTACCAGGGGATCGGGCGGCTGATCTACACCGCCGCCAACGGCAAGGACTTCCCGATGCTGGAGGCAGGCGTCCTGGTGATCGGGATTGTCTACATGGTCGCCACGCTGACCGCCGACGTGCTGTACAACGTGCTCAACCCGCGCCTGCGGGTGGGAGTGGCGCAATGACCGCGGCGCCCGGCCGCCGCCCGGCCGGCCTGGACGACCGGTGACCGCGGTCAGCGCCGCGCCGGACGCGATCCCGGTCGCGCACGGGATCGCCGCGCCGCCCGCGCCCTGGCGGCTGCTGCTGCGCAAGCCGACCTTCCTGATCGGCGTGCTCGCGCTGGCGTTCTGGCTGGTCTGCGCCATCTTCGGGCACTGGATCGCACCGGCCGACCCGCTGGCGCAGCAGTTGCTCGCCAAGAACGGCGGGCCGTCGTCGGCGCATCTGCTCGGTACCGACGGCCTCGGGCGCGACGTGCTGGCACGGGTCATCGCCGGCGCCAGGGACATCCTGCTGATCGCGCCGCTGGCGACGGCGCTCGGCACGGTGCTCGGCACGGTGCTCGGCCTGGCGATGGGCTACCTAGGCGGGATCGTGGACACGCTGCTCAGCCGGCTGGTCGAGGCGGTGCTTGCCCTGCCTGTCGTCATCGTGGCCTTCCTGTTCATCGTCGCCGTCGGGCCGTCCGCGGTGACCAGCATCCTGGTGATCGGGTTCATCTTCACGCCGCTGATCGCCAGGACCGTCCGCACGGCCGTGCTGGTCGAAAGCCAGCAGGACTACCTGGCCTCGGCCAGGCTGCTTGGCGAGGGCCCTGGCAGCATCATGTTCGCCGAGATCCTGCCGAACGTGGTCCCGGTGATCGCGGTCGAGTTCACCGTGCGCCTGGGTTACGCGATCTTCGCCGTCGCCACCCTGTCCTTCCTCGGCTTCGGTGTGCAGCAGCCGACCCCGGACTGGGGCGGCGACATCGCGGCCAACTACGGCCTGCTCGGCGCCGGCTTCTGGTGGGAGACCCTGTTCCCCGCCCTGGCGATCGCTTCCCTGGTGCTGGCGGTCAACCTGGTCACCGACTCGATTGAGCAGGTGGTCTCCTCATGACCGATTCAGGTGAGAACACAGGGCCAACCGAACCGGCGGCGGCCACGCTGACCGTCGAGCACCTGGATATCAGCTACCGGGTACGCGGCCAGGACCGGACAGCCGTCAGGGACGTGACATTCCAGGTCGGCAGGCAGGAGTCGTTCGGGCTGGTCGGCGAGTCCGGCTCGGGCAAGTCCACGGTGGCGCTCGCGCTGACCAGGTACCTGCCGCGCAACGGCCGGGTGAGCGCCGGGTCGGTGCGCATCAACGGGCAGGACCCGCTGGCGATGTCCGGCGCGGCGCTGCGCGACCTGCGGGCCAGGACCGTCTCGATGGTGTACCAGGAGCCCGGCCGCGCGCTCAACCCGTCGATCAGGGCCGGGCGTCAGATCGCCGAGGTCTACCAGATCGCCGGTCTTGACCGCGGGACGGCGCTCGACCGGGCCGAAGAGATGCTGCGCAAGGTGCAGATCGCCGACCCCGGGCAGGTGATGGACAGGTACCCGCATCAGCTATCAGGCGGCATGGCACAGCGGGTGGTGATCGCGATGGCCCTGGCCGCCGAGCCCGCGCTGCTGATCCTGGACGAGCCGACCACGGCGCTCGACGCGACGGTCGAGGCAGAGGTGCTCGACCTGGTGGCCGGCCTGCGCCGGGAGATGGCCACATCGGTGCTGTTCATCAGCCACAACCTGGCCGTGATCGCGAAGATGTGCGACCGGGTCGGCGTGCTGTATGCCGGCGAGCTGGTGGAAGAGGGCCCGGCGACGCAGGTATTCGAAGCGCCGCGGCATCCGTACACCGTCGGGCTGCTGCGCTGCATACCGCGCCGCGGCCAGCGCAAGGACCACGGCAGGCTGGACGCGATTCCCGGCTTCCTGCCCCAGCCGGGTGCCGTCGTCGCCGGCTGCATCTTCGCCGAGCGGTGCGCCCTGGCCGAGGAGCAGTGCCGTGCGGCGCCGCCGCCGGCCTTCGGAGTCGGGCCCGCGCACACCGCCCGGTGCTACCGGCACTCAGAATCGGCCGACCTGCCAAGGAGCACACCGGCCGACGTATCGCTGCCGACCGAGCCAGGCACGGCCGAGCCGATCGTCACCGTCAGCGAGCTGTCCAAGACGTTCTCCACCGGCGGCGGCCGGGTCCAGGCGCTGAGCCGGATCAGCCTGTCGGTCTACCGGGGCGAGACGCTCGGCCTGGTGGGTGAATCGGGCAGCGGCAAGACCACGCTGGCCAGGGTGCTGCTCGGGCTGACCGCCGCCGACCCTGGGCCGCCGGTGGAGTTCGACGGCCAGCCGCTGCCGCCGGACGTCCGCAGGCGGCCGCTGGAACAGCTCAGGGCGCTGCAGATCGTGTTCCAGAATCCTGACTCGGCGCTGAACCGGCGGCACACCGTCCGGCGGCTGATCAGCAGGCCGCTGGCCAGGCTGGCCGGGCTGTCGGGCAGCCGGCTCGCCGAGCGGCTCGCCGACCTGGTCAGGTCGGTCAGGATGGAGCAGCGGCATCTGAGCATGCGGCCAGGGCAGCTGTCCGGCGGGCTCAAGCAGCGGGTGGCGATCGCGCGGGCGTTCGGCGGCGGCCCGCGGCTGGTGGTATGCGATGAGCCGACATCGGCCCTTGACGTCTCTGTCCAGGCCGCGATCTTGAACCTGCTTGCCGATCTCCAGGCGAAGGAGCAGGTGACCTACCTGTTCATCTCGCACGACCTCGGGGTCGTCCGCTACCTCGCCGACCGGATCGCCGTGCTGTACCTCGGCAGGCTGCTTGAGGTGGGCGAGGCGGAACGGGTCTTCGCCGGGCCGCATCATCCGTACACCGAGGCGCTGCTGTCCGCGGTGCCGAGCCTGGACGGGCAGCGCAAGCAGCGGATCAGGCTGGAAGGGGAGATCCCGTCGGCATCGAGCCCGCCGGCGGGCTGCGTGTTCCACACCCGCTGCCCGCGCCGGCTGCCCACCGGCGAGTGCGAGACCGTCGACCCGCCGCTCCTCGAGGTGCAGCCAGGTCACCTGCTGAGCTGCCACATTCCGATCGAAAGGCTGCGGGTCCTGCAGGAAACCACGACGCCGAAATGACAGCCTGATTGCACCGACCATACAACTACGGTTGGGTGGGGAAATGCTCGTGTCCCGGCCCGGCGAAACGCTGGAGGTAGACAGTGAACGTTGATCATTCTCGCCTGGACGTGCTGCGCGACGGCCAGGGCGAGATCGCCAGTCACGTCATTGATGAGTACGTCGCCGGACGGCTCACGCGCCGGGACTTGCTCAGGCGCGGCGCGGTCGTCGGCATCTCGCTGCCGGTACTCAGCGCGGTCATCGCAGCGTGCGGTGGCTCATCGTCGCCGTCGGCGAGCCCGAGCGGCCCAGGCGGCGCTGGCAGCAACGCCACGATCCGGGCCGGGATCCTCACGCCAGCCGGGTCGATCAACCCGGTGACCGTCGCTGACCAGGGCGGGCTTGACATGCTCGCGCAGACCGGCGAGTACCTGTGCCTGTCGGACCAGACCCTGACGCTCAAGCCGGTGCTCGCCACGAGCTGGTCATCGAACTCGGCGGCGGACGTGTGGACATTCAAGATCCGCACGGGGGTCAAGTTCCACAACGGCCAGCCGCTGACCGCCGACGATGTCGTGTACACCTACCAGACGCTGACCAACCCCAAGGCGGCGAACCCGACGCTGGCTGGCGTGCTGCTGCCCTCCGGGGTGCAGAAGATGGACGACTTCACCGTGGCGTTCCACCTCCAGGCGGCGAACGGCAACTTCCCTTACCTGACATCCTCCGACAACTACAACATGATCATCATGCCGAAGGGCCTCGACCCGGGGAAGTGGGAGAGCACCTTCCCCGGCACCGGCCCGTTCGTGCTGAAGAGCTACACCGCCAAGGTGGGCGCGTCGTTTACGCGCAACGAGAAGTACTGGGGGCCCAAGGCGGTGCCGGCGCAGACCCAGTTCACCTTCTACGACACCGAGACTCCGCTGGTTCTGGCCCTGACCGGCGGCACGATCGACGTGGTCGGGCAGTTCTCGGTGACCGGCGGCCCGCAGCTGCTGACCGGCGCTTACAACGTGAGCAAGCTCAAGTCGAGCGCGCACCGCGAGCTGTCCATGCGCAATGACCAGGCGCCGTTCAAGGACCCCAGGGTCAGGCAGGCGATCGCGCTCACCCTGGACCGGCCGACGATCGTCAAGTCCCTGTTCAACGGGTACGCCGACCTCGGCAACGACAGCCCGTTCGCCCCGGTCTTCCCGTCCACCGACACCTCCATCGCCCAGCGGGCCAAGAACATCGCCAAGGCCAAGTCGCTGCTCAGCGCGGCTGGCCACTCGGCCGGCTTCGCCACCGCGCTGTACGCCAACGCGGTGCAGGAGATCCCGGACTTCGCCCAGATCGTCCAGCAGTCGGCGAAGGATATCGGGGTGAACATCACCGTGCACGCGCAGCCGTCGCCGACCTACTACGGCAAGTTCACGTTCGGCAACTCGAACTGGCTGGATGCCACGATGAGCCTGGTGGACTACGGCCACCGCGGCGTGCCCAACGCGTTCCTGACCAACCCGCTGCAGACCATCAACGCTAAGACGGGAACGGGCGCCTGGAACGCGGCGCGCTTCAATAACTCGCAGTACGACAGGCTGGCGGCGCAGTACATCGCCTCGGTGGATCTGACCACCCAGCGCCAGATAGCCGGGCAGATCGAGACGCTGCTGCTGAACGAGACGCCGGTCATTTACGGCTACTTCTACAACTACCTGTCCGCATGGGCCAAGAACGTGGCCGGCGTTTATCCCACGGCGATCGGGCACCTATTCCTGTACAACGCGACCAAGACCTGACCTGGCCGCTGCGGAGATCGCACGATGCGGTCCGGCTGCCAGGCAGCCGGACCGCATCGGTAACTGCGCGCATATGCTGGCCTTGTCCGGGGGACCCGCCAGGACGTCAGGTCCGGCTCCGCCATCCCAAGCCGCCGGTCACGGTGCGCGAGCGGGTGGCTGATCAGGCAGGTGACGATGACTTCCGCTGAAGACTCAGCGAGCGCTGGCACGGCAGGTGCCGCCGGTGGTGATCCCAGCCAGGCCCGCGCCAGCCCGCCGAGCAGGGCCACGCCGAGCAGGGCCACGCCCAGCAGGGCCACGCCCAGCAGGGCCACGCCGAGCAGGGCCGGGCCGGAGCGGCGCAACGAGGCGCACGGCCACAAGCACCGCGACGTCTCCGGCGGCTGGCTGCGCCCGGCGGTCTTCGGCGCGATGGACGGCCTGGTCACCAACATCTCCCTGATCGCCGGGGTCGGCGGAGGTGGCGGGCACCGGCAGGCCTTGATCCTGACCGGCCTCGCCGGGCTCGCGGCGGGCGCGCTGTCGATGGCCACCGGCGAGTTCGTCTCGGTTTCCTCGCAGAACGAGCTGGTCAACGCCGAGGTCTCGAAGGAGAAGTACGAGCTCGAGCACAACCCGGAGGCTGAGCGGCGGGAGCTCGCCGCCGTGTTCCGCGGCCAGGGCGTTGACGCGGAGACGGCGGACCGGGTGGCCAGGCAGGTATCGGTTCGTCCCGAGCAGGCGCTGCGGATGCACGTGCGCGAAGAGCTCGGCGTCGATCACCACGAGCTGCCGTCGCCGCTGGTGGCCGCCGGGGCGTCGCTGAGCACGTTCGCTGTCGGCGCACTGATCCCGCTGCTGCCCTACCTCTTCGGCTTCGACTCGCTGCTGGCGGCGCTGGTGGTGGCGGCCGTGGCGGCGTTTACCGGGGGCGGGCTGGTGGCCAAGGTCACCGAGCGGCCGTTCCTGCGCGGCGCACTGCGGCAGCTGATCCTTGCCGCCGCGGCTGCGACCGTGACCTACGGCATCGGCGCGCTGGTCGGCGCGACCGTCGGCTGACGCGGCGGCCGCCGCGGCGGCCGACCGCCGGCCAGCTACCAGCCGTCTGAGCCGAACGAATCCTCCGCGTGCCCGCCCGAGGAAATCAGCTCAAGATCGGCCTCCACCATCGAGCTGATCAGTTCCTCGAAGGCGATCTTCGGTTCCCAGCCGAGCTGCTCCCTGGCCTTCGTCGGGTCCGCGCATAGCTTGTCCACCTCGGCCGGCCTGATGAAGGCGGTGTCGGTGACGACGTGCTCGCGCCAGTTCATCCCGGCCACCTTGAACGCCTGCTCGAGCAGGTCCTCCACCGAGTGAGTCACGCCCGTGCCGACCACGAAGTCGGCCGGCTCATCCCGCGCGAGCATCAGGTGCATGGCCCTGACGTAGTCGCCGGCGAACCCCCAGTCCCGCCGGGCGGACAGGTTCCCCAGCCGCAGCTGGCGCTGATAGCCGAGCTTGATCCTTGCCACGCCGAGCGAGATCTTCCTGGTCACGAACTCGGCGCCGCGTCGCGGCGACTCGTGGTTGAACAAGATGCCCGACACCGCGAACATCCCGTAAGACTCGCGGTAGTTCTGGGTCAGGAAGTGACCGTATGCCTTTGCCACGCCGTAAGGGCTGCGCGGGTGGAACGGCGTCTGCTCGGTCTGCGGGGACTCCCTGACCATCCCGAACATCTCCGACGAGGACGCCTGGTAGAACCTGATCTGCCCTCGCCCCGGGCTGCGCGACGCGCTGATCCCGCTGCAGACCCTGATCGCCTCAAGCACCCGGAGCACGCCAAGGCCGGTCACCTCGCCGGTCAGCTCGGCCTGCTGCCAGGACATCGGGACGTAAGAGATCGCCGCCAGGTTGTAGACCTCGTCCGGCTGCACCCGTTCGACCGCCGAGATCAGGCTGCCCTGGTCGAGCAGGTCGCCCCTGACGAGCCTGACGTCGCCAAGCAGCTGCCTGAGCTGCCTGACCCGCGGGTTCTGCTGGCCGCGGACCAGGCCCCAGACCTCATGGCCTTGCGCGGCAAGGTACTCGGCCAGGTAGGACCCGTCCTGGCCGGTGATGCCGGTAATCAGCGCTCGTCGTGGCAGGACAGCCTCCGCCAGGTTGGGCCAGCCAGGCAGCGGCGGGCCTTCGGCCTTCGTCGCGGCAGCATATCCGCCCTGGCTGTGAGACGGTGATATCCCGGCGGACCGGCCGATACCACCCGGCGGCGGCATCGGGGATCTGGTGCAGATCATGCCGGGCCGGGCAGCGCTGCCCGTCTGGGACCGCAGAGCGCTTACGTGGCCAGTGATAATGTTCGCTGCCAGGAGGGTCAGCGGCTCGGCATCGAACGGCAGCGCGCAGCCGGCGCCCGCGACGAGGAGGCAGACTGCGTGACCACACTGCCAGCCGCCACGACACTCGATGACCGGCCGCTGCGGGTCGCGCTGCTGTCCTACCGGAGCAAGCCGCATTGCGGCGGCCAGGGCATCTACCTGCGCCACCTGTCCCGCGAGCTGGCGGCGCTCGGGCATAGCGTTGAGGTGTTCTCCGGGCAGCCGTATCCCGAGCTCGAACCCGGTCCGCTACTGCGCACGCTGCCGAGCCTTGATCTGTACCGGGACGAGGACCCGTTCCGCACGCCGCGGCCAGCGGAGTTCAGGGACTGGATCGACGCGCTCGAGGTCGCGATGATGTGGACGGCGGCCTTTCCCGAGCCGCTCACGTTCAGCATCCGCGCGCTGCGCGCGCTCCGGGCGCGCACGAACGACTTCGACATCGTGCACGACAACCAGGTACTCGCTTACGGCATGCTCGGCATCCGCAGGCTTGGCCTGCCGCTGGTGACCAGCATCCACCATCCGATCAGCGTGGACAGGCGGATCGAGCTGGCGCAGGCCAGGGGGCTGGCGCGGCTGTCCAAGCGCCGCTGGTACTCCTTCGTCAGGATGCAGGCCAAGGTGGCCAGGCGGGCCGGGCCGGTGCTGACCGGCTCGCAGTCCTCGCGCGAGGACATCATCGCTGACTTCAAGGTGGCGCAGGACCGGGTGCGGGTGATCCCGCTCGGAGTGGATACCAGGCTATTCCATCCGCGGCCTTCGCCGCGGGTGCCGGGCAGCATCATCGCGGTGGCCAGCGCGGACTCGCCGGTGAAAGGCATCCCGACGCTGCTGCGGGCATTCGCCAAGCTCGCGACGGAACGGGACGCGCTGCTCACCGTTGTGGGCAAGCCAGCGCCCGGCGGCCCGACCGAGCAGCTGATCGGCGAGCTGTCCCTGGCGGAGAAGGTCAGGTTCGTCACCGGCATCAGTGACGGCGAGCTCGCCGAGCTGGCCGCGGCCGCCGAGATCGCGGTGGTCCCCTCGCTGTACGAAGGGTTCTCGCTGCCCGCCGTCGAGCACATGGCATCGGGCACCCCGCTGGTGGCCAGCAGGACCGGAGCACTGCCTGAGGTGACCGGTGACGCGGCGGTGCTCGTGCTGCCGGGAGACCCAGAGGAGCTCGCCGCGGCGCTGCGGCGGCTGCAGGACTCCGAGCGCGAGCGGGAACGGCTGTCCAAGGCCGCTCTGCGCCGGGTGCAGGAGCGGTTCGCCTGGCCGACGGTGGCCAGGGCGACCGTGGCCGAATACCGGCTCGCGATCGCCGGGGCCGGAGCTGCCCGATGCTGACCGTTGACTTCGCCCGGCTGCGGATCGCGCCAGGAGACCGGCTGCTCGACCTGGGCTGCGGCACCGGACGGCACGCCTTCGAAGCGCTCAGGCGCGGCGCGCGGGTGGTCGCGATGGACACCGACGGCGCCGAGCTGGCGTCGGTGTCTGCCATGTTCGCGGCCATGCACGAGGCCGGGGAGGTCCCGCCGGGCGCCAGCGGAACGGTGGCGGCGGCTGACGCGACCGCGATGCCGTTCGCCGACGGGTCCTTCGATGCCGTGATCGCCGCTGAGGTCCTAGAGCACATCCCGGCCGACCAGGCGGCGATGCATGAGATCGCCAGGGTGCTCCGCCCGGGCGGCGTTGCCGCGGTCACCGTCCCCGCCTGGCTGCCCGAGCGGATCTGCTGGCGGCTGTCCGAGGATTACCACAACATCCCCGGCGGCCACGTGCGCATCTTCACCAGGCGCGAGCTGGCCGTCAAGGTCACCAGGTCGGGCCTGGACGTGGCCGGCCATCACTACGCGCACGCCCTGCACTCGCCGTACTGGTGGCTGAAATGCGCGGTCGGCGTGCGCAACGACGCTCACCCGCTGGCCGCCGGCTATCACCGGCTGCTGGTCTGGGACATCATGCGCAGGCCGGCCGTGACCAGGCTCGCGGACCAGATGCTCAACCCGCTGATCGGCAAGAGCCTGGTGTTGTACGCGGACAAGCATGCGGCAGCCTGAGAGCCCGCAGCGGTCAAGGCCGTCTGCCTGGCTCCCCGAGGTCGCCGGCATCCTGACCGCCGATGAGGTGCTCGCCACCGGAGCCGCGATCGCCGCGGTTCAGCAGCCAGACGGTGCCGTCGGCTGGCCGGACGGTCATGTCGACGCCTGGAACCACGTCGAGTGCGCGATGGCGCTGAGCGCGAGCGGAATGCGTGACGCAGCCAGGCGCGCCTACGAATGGCTGCGAGCCAGCCAGCGAGACGACGGCTCCTGGCTCAAGCAGATGCCGGCCGGCGACATTGACCTGTCGACCGAGAGCAACCATGCCGCGTACTGCGCCGTCGGCGTCTGGCACGAGCTGCTGGTCACCAGGGACGCGGGCTTCGCCGAGCGGATGTGGCCCACCGTGCGCGCCGCCATGGAGTTCGTGCTCGGCCTGCAGACCCCGCGTGGCGAGATCATATGGCGGCGGACGGCGACCGGCCAGCCGGACGGCTATGCGCTGCTTGCGGGCAGCTCGAGCATGTACCAGAGCCTGCGCTGCGCGATCTCGCTCGCCGACTACCTCGCCGAGCCCCAGCCGGACTGGGAGCTCGCGGCCAGTCAGCTGGCGCACGCGGTCGCCTGCCATCAGGAGGCGTTCGCCGACAAGAGCCGGTTCTCGATGGACTGGTACTACCCGGTGCTCGGCGGTCCGCTGCGCGGCGAGCCGGCCAGGCACAGGCTCGACCGGGGCTGGGACCGCTATGTGGTGCCCGGCCTGGGCGTCCGCTGCGTCAGCGACGAGCCATGGGTGACCGCGGCAGAGACTGCCGAGCTCGCGATCTCGCTTGAGTCGATCGGGGATCCGGCCAGCGCGCTTGACCTGCTCGACCAGATTCAGCTGCTGCGCGATCACAGCGGTGCGTACTGGACCGGCTGGCAGTACTCCGATCGCAGGCACTACCCGAACGAGCAGAGCAGCTACACCGCTGCCGCGATCGTGCTGGCCGCCGACGCGCTCTGCGGCGCCACCGGCGGCTCGTCGATCTTCCGCGACGCGGCAGCGGACGGCGCCGTCATGATGCCGGCCGGCGACGCGGCCTGCGGCTGCGAGCGGCCAAGCAGATCGGTCTCCTGATCGGCGGGTGGCATGGCCGCGGGGGCTACCGCGCGGGCGGCGACGCCGGCAGCGGCCAGCCCGTTACCCGATGCCGGCACCGGTGCGCTGCAGTACCCGGAGCGAGCCGTTCACCATAACTTCGGTGAACGCGCCGGAGGCCAGCGCGCGCAGGTAGACCAGATACGGAGCCTGGCCGCCGTCGGCCGGGTCGGGAAACACATCGTGAATGGCGAGCGCGCCGCCCCTGCTGACCCACGGCGCCCAGCCTTCGTAGTCGGCGGTGGCTGCCGCCTGCGTGTGGCCGCCATCGATGAACACCATGCCGAGCGGCACCCGCCACATCCTGGCGACGTCCGACGAGCGGCCGATAATGGCGATCACGTGCTCCTCAAGCCCGGTCGGTGCCAGCGTGGCGCGGAACGCCGGCAGCGTGTCCAGCCTGCCGACCGCGGGATCAACCAGCTCGGCGTCGTGGTACTCCCAGCCTGGCTGGTTCTCCTCCGAGCCACGGTGGTGATCGACGGTCAGCACCAGCTGCCCGGCCAGGCTGGCGGCCGCGGCCAGGTAGATGGTGGACTTGCCGCAATATGTGCCGATCTCGGCGATCGGGCCGGCCGGCGCGTACCTGGCGGCGGCCATGAAGAGGGCCTCGCCCTCGGCCGGCGGCATGAATCCGCGCGCCGCCTCGGCGGCCAGCCGGTACCGGTCAGGCAGGCTCACGGTCATCACTCCAGTCTGCCGCCTTGCCGGCCAGGGGCGCGGGCGGACATGCTCTACTCATCGCCGCGCAGGCGCCGGCCTGGCGCGGCTGAAGGAGGCGAGCGGTGCGAGTGCGAGTCGACCGCGATTCCTGCGAGGCCAACGCGGTCTGCGCAGGTCTGGTCCCTGAGGTGTTCGCCGTGGACGACGAGGACATTCTGCACATCAACGTCGACGAGGTGCCGCCCGCACTGGCCGACGCGGTCAGGCTCGCCGTCCGCCGCTGCCCCAAGGCAGCCCTGTCCGTGCAGGACTAGCGCCGCCGCATCAGCCAAGCGCGCCGAGCCCGATGGCCACGCCGACGCCGATCAGGACCACGCCGCCGATAAGCTCGCCGCCGCGGCCTGACCGGCTGCCGATCCTGGCACCCAGTTCCAGCCCGGCAAGCGACATCACGACGCTGACCAGCCCGAACACGAGCGCTCCCGCCAGGATGCCGACCTGGTAGGCGCCCAGGGCGAACCCGGCGACCAGGTTGTCCAGGCTCAGCGCGAACCCGCTGATGAGCAGCTTCAACGATTGCCGCCGGCCGGCTGACGGCTGCCTGGCCGGCCCGCGGTCGGCTGCCGGACCGCCGTCGGCTGCCGGACCGCCGTTGGCTGCCGGATCGCCGTTGGCTGCCGGCCCGCCGTTGGCTGACGGCTGCCGGGCCGACCCGCCGCCGGCCGCCTGGCCGGTCGCCAGGCCGCGGGTGCGCCAGGCTTGGACGATGCCGTAGCCGCCGACGGCCGCGAGCATGATGGCGGCCAGCCAGCGGGTATCCCGGCCCACGGCGCTGGCCAGGCTGTGCCCCGCGAGCAGTCCCACGATCGGCATGCCGGCCTCGAGCAGGCCGAAGATCGCCGCCACCCGCAACCTGGTGCCGCGATCTACGCCGCCAGCCCCGACCCCGACAGCCGCGGCCAGGTTGGAGAATCCGACGGACGCGGCCACCAGCACGAGAGCGAACACGGCTAGAACGCTACCGAAGACCATGCTTGCCGCAATCGGCAGTCACCGCCCATCCTGGCCGGTGATCGGTGTTGGCCGGGCGAGGCCGCCAGGTCAGCCGCTAGGGTGGCCGGGCGCAAGGGTCGCAGCGGTGCGGCACCGGCCGCCGAACCGGGCACCTGGCCGGTCGGCGCAAGGACGCGCGGGCAGGTGCGGGCGCACCGGAGGGCCAGGTGCACGCGCACGGACGGGACAATCGGCGAAGGAGTGCTCGCATGCGCGTCAGCAGCGGCTCGGCCCAGAAGATCGCGGCCTGCGTGGCCGCAGCCGCCCTGACGGCGCTCGCCGGGCCGCCGGGCGCGGCCGGGCCTGCGCCGTCCGCGAAGCCCGCTGTCGTGCGGATATACCCTCAGGTGCGCTACCCGAGCCGGCAGGCGAGCGCGGCACCGGGCGGCGGCTACACGCCGGCGCAGATCCGGGCGGCCTACTTCGTCAACCCGCTGCTGCGGTCGGGGATCACCGGCAGGGGCCAGTCCATCGTGATCGTGGACAGCTTCGGCTCGCCGACGATCAGGCACGATCTGCGCGTCTTCGACCGCACGTTCGCGCTGCCAGCACCGCCGGCGTTCCTGATCATTCATCCGGCGGGCCCGATCCCCGGGTTCCGCCCAGGCAACCAGCAGATGGTGAGCTGGGCCGCGGAGACGACGCTCGATGTGGAGTGGGCGCACGTGATGGCGCCGCGCGCCCGGATCGTGCTGGTGCAGACGCCGGTGTCGGAGAACGAGGGAACGAGCGGCTTCCCGCAGATCGTGAAGGCGGAGAAGTACGTGATCGCGCACCGGCTAGGCGGCGTGATCAGCCAGAGCTTCGGTGCCACCGAGCAGACGTTCCCGAAGGGGACGCTCGCGCCGCTGCGCGGCGCCTACCTCCAGGCGGCCAGGCCGGCCAGCAACATCACGGTGGTGAGTGCGTCAGGGGATTTCGGCGCGACCGATTACCAGACCAGCATGTCGCTGCTCTATACCCGGCAGGTCACCTCGTGGCCGGCCAGCGATCCGCTCGTCACCAGCATCGGCGGCCTGAACGTCAGGCTGAACTCCCGCGGCATCCGCACGGCCCCCGACCGGGTGTGGAACGACCCAGGTAGTCCGCCTGGGGCGGGCGGCGGCGGCAGATCGGTGATGTTCGGCAGGCCAGCGTTCCAGGACCGCGCCGCCGGCGTCGTGCGGCGGCATCGCGGCGTTCCCGACCTGTCGATGAGCGCTTCCTGCGGCCATCCTGTCGATGTCTACCAGAGCTTTCCCGGCGCGGCCGCCGGCTGGACCGTTATCTGCGGCACCAGCGAGGCGACGCCGCTGTTCGCCGGGGTGATCGCGCTGGCCGATCAGGCGGCCGGCCACCCGATCGGGCCGATCGACGGCTACCTGTACAAGCTGGCCGCCCGCAGGGACCGCGGCATCGTCGACATCGTCCGCGGCACCAACACCGTGACCTTCCAGCAGGGCGGCAGGACAGTGGTCGTGCCTGGCTGGCGGGCGGTTCGCGGCTATGACCTCAGCTCCGGGCTCGGCACGATCAACGCGCACTGGTTCGTTGCTGACCTGGCGGCGATGGTCAAGGCCAGGGGCGCGGCACGGCGTGCAGGCCGCTTGCCCATCCGCCTGCACGGCTGACGAACCAGCGCGGTGTCCCGCCGCCCCGGTCAGCGAACGCGGGCGGCGGCCGGGCCGGATGGGCTGGCCAGCGGCCGGGAGGGCCTGGCGGGCGGTTACCTGGCGTGGTACTTGGCCGGGATGGACCCGACCTCGTGGGTCAGCCTGACCCGGTCGCCACGGTAGATGTACCTGGTCAGCCTGATCGGGCGATCCTGGGTGTAAGCCGTGCGGTTCACCACGATCACCGGCGTGCCCGTGCTGAGCCCGAAGAACGCGAACTCACGGGTGTTCGGCATCCGCGCGCCGATCTCGTCGACGAAGCCCACCTGCGGATAGCCGAGTTCGTCCAGCAGCCTGATGCTGCCGTCCGCGATCTCGCCCGCCTGCTCAAGCGGCGTGCCTTCGGCTATGTCGAGCGGAAAGTACGACGACATCATCATCCAGGGCACGGCGCCGATCGAGCCCTGCCTGCGGCGGACAACGGTCATGTCTCCTGGGGCGATCTGCAGCTTCTCAGCCACGCTGGCCGAGGCGGGCGCCTTCTCCACGATCTGCCTCGATGTCTCTGACTCTCCGTCGACCTCGCCCACGTGCGGCAGCACGGTCGATGCGCTCTGGCTGGCTGGCTGCACGCTGACCTTGGACAGCAGGGCGGTGAACGGCTTGGCCGGCTCAGTGACGAACGTTCCCAGCCCTTGCCGGGTGACGACCAGGCCCTGATTGGTGAGCAGCGCCAGCGCGAGCCGCACCGTGTTGCGCGACGCGTCAAACTGCCTGACCAGGTCAGGTTCGCTCGGGAGCCGCTCTCCAGGTTGCAGGGCGCCGCTGTCGATCTGGTCGCGCAGCCGGTCAGCGATCTCCTGGTATTTGGACGGAGCCACCGCCTGACCTCCCTCGAAGTCCCATGAATCTCACCCTCGAGGTAGCTGGATCCTACCCTTGCACATCGTTTCAAACAGTCCACTGTTTGGTATGAGTTAGATGAGATGCAACGTTGGATTGATGCTAACCGAGAGTTGGCCGTTCCGGAACCATCCGGTGCCCTGACGCCGGCGACCGACGGCCGCAGCAGGTCCGCGGAATCCACGACCGAGATGGAGGAACCATGCAGGGTATCTGGATACTAGTCGGAGTCGCCGGCATGGTGCTGGCCGTTCCGCTTGCCGCTGTGGTGCTGGTGAGCATGGCCAGCATGCGGGAGGAGTCGGCGCAGAGCCTGTCCGGCACGCCGCCAGGGCCGATCACCAGGCTCGCCCGCCGGGTGCTCGCCTACCAGTCAGAGCCTTTCGACACCTCTGCCGATGGCAGGGCCAGGCGGTCAGCCGGCTCAGGGCCAGGCGGCCGCCAGGCCGGCCGGCGCACCAGCGGCAGGACCGGGCAGGAAGTACGCTTCGCTTATGCGCGTCGCACTCTGCCAGATCCCGGTCAGTACCCAGCCAGCCGTCAATCTGGGCCGGGTGCAGTCCGCTTTGACGACCGCCAGACAGCAGGGGTCTGATCTTGCCATCTTCCCCGAGGGAACCCAGGCAAGATTCTCCGCCGACCTCCGCACCGTGGCCGAGCCGATCGACGGGCCGTTCTGCGCCGGGCTGTCAGCAGCGGCCAAGTCCACCGGAGTCTGCCTCGTGGCCGGGACCTTCGAGCCGGGTCCTGACCAGCGGGTCTACAACACCACAGTGGCATTTGACGCCGACGGCGCACTGGCCGCGGCGTACCGCAAGATCCATCTCTTCGACGCACTAGGCCAACGCGAGTCCGATACCGTCGCCGCGGGTTCCGACGTCGTGATCGCTGACCTCGCCGGCCTGCGGATCGGCCTCCTCACCTGCTATGACGTTCGCTTCCCCGAACTGGCCAGGTCGCTGGCCGCCCGCGGCGCCGACCTGATCGCCATCCCGGCCGCGTGGGCCGCCGGGCTGTTCAAGGAGGAGCACTGGACCACGCTGGTCCGGGCGCGCGCGATAGAGAACACCATCTGGGTAGCCGCCGCCGGCCAGGTCCCCGATCCCGGTGAACCAGCCACCGCGGCGCCGACCGGTATCGGCCGCAGCATGCTCGTGGATCCGATGGGAGCGGTCAGGCTGGATCTCGGTTCGGCCCCCCTGGTGGCCGCCGGCGATGTGGACACCGAGATGACGGCCAGGGTCCGGGCCGTCCTGCCCAGCCTCAGGCACCGCCGCGCCGACCTCTTCCGCTGACCGGAAGCTCACTCCTTGCTCACCTTGCTCGCCGCCGGGCTGCGATCGCGGCCGGCCGCCCGGTGCCTGCGCCAGGCCCACAGCGCGACCAGGGCAACGATGACCGCGGCAATGGTGATCGCGAGCCCGGCGCCGATCTTGCGTTCCACCACGGCGTAGGCGGAACCGGCCAGGTACCCGAGCAGGCTGTAGCCCACCCCCCAGATCACGCCGCCGATCAGGTTGTGGATCATGAACGTCCGGTAGGGCATCTGCACCGCCCCGGACGCCGCCGGCATCAGCGCACGGACGATGGCCACGAAACGACCGCCGAGCACTGCCATGCCGCCCTTGTCCCGCAGCGCCGTGCGGGCTTTTTCGACGCCGCCCGGCACCCGGCTCAGCACGCGGGAGGCGAACAGCCGGTCACCCATCCGCTTGCCGATCTCGTAGCCGACCAGCGGGCCGGTCACCGCGCTCACGACGACCACGCCGATGAGCGCGATGATGGACAGGTGACCGCGGCTGGCCAGCAGGCCGCCAACCACCACCGCAGCCTCGCCAGGCAGCACGAATCCCAGAAAGATCGCGGTCTCGCCGAATACCAGGGCGGCGATCAGGCCGATGGCGACCCAGCCGTTCAGATGGTCGAGCACGGCGCTCAGGCTGCTGGAGACGCTGGCCAGGCTAGACATGGCCGTCCGCAGGGCGCCGGATCGGTGCGCGTTCAGATCTGGCAGCGTGATAGCCGGACTGACTATGACCAAGTTGGAAATAATGCGTCCTAGCGCCCGCCTTCCTGGAGGAGCCGCCGATGCCACGCAGGTCACAGCCGCATCTCGCGGCGGCCGGCCGATCCGCGTCACCCATCGGCAGCTTCCCGTTCGCCGAAGGTACGCCTGCCAGCGCACCAGCACCCGGGTTCAGGCCGCCCGCCTGGACCGGGCTGCAAGACAGCCGCGCCCGGCCGCCCGGCGGCACCCGGCCGCCGCCGGCTCTGCGGCTACCCGCGGTGACCGTACCGGCGGCGGCCGGCAGCGCACTGCCGCACGATCACGGCGAACCGCCGTCAGGCACCGGGCCGCCGGCCGCCAGCGGCGCGTTCTCGTATCTGGGCGGCGACGCGAACACGGGCACTGGCAGCCTCCCTGCGGTCGCCGGCGGCCTGCTGCGCCGCCAAGGTACATTCACCGGACGGGTCACCAGGGACGGATCAAGCGGCTTCGCGGCCGAGCCGGCCAGGTACCAGCTCTATGCCTCGCTGGCCTGCCCGTGGTCGCAGCGCATCCTCATCGCGTGCCGGCTGCTCGGCCTTGACCGGATCATCGGGCTGACGCTGACCGATCCGGTCGCGGACGAACGGGGCTGGCGGTTCAGCGACGACGGCAGCGATCCGATCACCGGCGCCCGTTTCCTTGCCGAACTCTACCGGGCTACCGACCCACATTATCCGGGCCCGTTCACCGTTCCGCTGCTGTGGGACCTGCGGGCCGGCCGGATCGTCAGCAATGACGTGACTCAGCTAGGCGTCATGCTCGAGATCGAACTCCGCGCGTTCCACCGGCCTGGCGCGCCCGATTTGTACCCATCGGCCAGGCGCAGCGAGATCGAGTCGCTCGCCACGCTGATCTATCACACCGTGAACACCGGCGTGTACAAGGCCGGCCTCGCCACCGACCAGGCCAGCTACGACCAGGCTGTCGAAGCCGTGTTCACGACGCTCGACGCGCTGGAGGAGCGGCTGGCCAGGCGGCGGTTCCTGCTCGGCGGCATGCTCACCGAGGCTGACATCCGGCTGTACCCGACGCTCGCGCGCTTCGACCCCGTCTACTACCAGCTGTTCAACTGCAACCTGCGCAGGCTGTGTGACTACCAGCAGCTGTGGGGGTACGCACGCGACCTGTACACGCACCCGGGCTTCGGCGAGACGACGGATCTGGCCCAGATCAAGCGGCACTACTTCCTGTCTCCTGAATGGGGCAATACCTCAGGCATCATCCCGGCCGGGCCGCAGCTGAGCTGGAACGAGCCGCACGGCAGGGCGCGCATGCTCGGCTAGCGGGGCGAGCAGGCGCCTGCCCAGCCCGCCCGGCGGCAAAGGCAAGCCGGCGCCCCAGCCCCGGTAGCCTGGTGAGCGGGGTCTTACAGCAATCAGCCAATCCCGGAAGAGGCGATATCGGCCGTGTCTGCCGAACTCTCGCGTGCATCCGCAGATCCGGACGCGGCGTCCAGCCGCCAGGACGAGGCCGGCCAGCGTCCTGGCCAGACGAGCCAGCATCCTGGTCAGGCCGGCTCAGGTCACCGGGGGGCCGGCGCACCGGGCGCGCTCAGGCGGGGTACCGACTTCGGGGCTAACGAGTGGCTTGTGGACGAGCTCTATCAGCAGTACCAGGCCGACCCCAACTCGGTGGACAAGGCATGGTGGAATTTCTTCGCCGACTACCGGCCAGGGCAGGCGGCCCCAGCGGCGCCCCCACCGGCGCCACCGGCGCACGGCCAAGCCGAGCGGCCAGGCACAGGGACGCCGGCGGCGAGCCAGCCAGCCGCCATGCGACAGGCAGCGCAGCCGCAGGCACCGCACCGGCCGGCGGCTGGCCAGGCCCAAGCCGCCGGACCTGGCGCCGCCTGGGCGCCTGCCGAGAGCATCTGGCCGGCGCCGCCGCAGGCACCCCCGGCCGTCGCACCAGGACGGCCAGCGCCGTCGCGGCAGGATCAGCCAGCAGCGCAGGCCGCGAGCCGGCCAGCGGTGGCCAAGCCCGGCGCCACGGGAGCCGATGGCGGTCAGCAGGGCGTACCCTGGCAGTCCGAGGTGCGGCTGCGCGGCGCGGCAGCCCGCACCGCGGTGAACATGGTCGCCAGCCTGTCCGTGCCCACCGCCACCTCCGCCCGCTCGATCCCGGCCAAGCTGCTCGTCGACAACCGGATCGTGATCAACAATCACCTCGGCCGCGGCCGCGGCGGCAAGGTCTCCTTCACCCACCTGATCGGCTACGCGGTGGTCAAGGCGCTCGCCGCCGCACCCGAGCTGAACGACTCCTACGCCGAGGTCGACGGCAAGCCGATGCTGGTCAGGCCCGAGCACGTCAACCTGGGCCTGGCGGTCGACATCGCCAAGGATGACCGAAGCCGCCAGCTGCTCGTGCCGAACATCAAGGCCGCCGAGCAGATGGACTTCCGCCAGTTCTGGATGGCGTACGAGGAGCTCGTGCGCAAGGCCAGGGCGGGCAAGCTCGCTGTCGAGGACTTCGCTGGCACGACCATCAGCCTCACGAACCCGGGGACGATCGGCACCATTGCCTCGGTGCCGAGGCTGATGGCCGGCCAAGGGTGCATCGTCGGAGTCGGCGCCATGGAGTACCCGGCCGCCTACCAGGGCGCGGCCCAGGAGACCATCGCCAGGCTGGCGGTGAGCAAGACGGTGACGCTCACATCGACCTACGATCACCGGATCATCCAGGGCGCGCAGTCCGGGGAGTTCCTGCGGCTCATCCACCACCTGCTGCTCGGTGAGCAGAGCTTCTACGACGAGGTCTTCGCCTCGCTGCAGATCCCGTACGAGCCGGTGCGGTGGGTGCGTGACATCCCGGCCGGCCATCAAGATGACATCAGCAAGGCAGCCAGGGTGCACGAGCTGATCCACGCCTACCGGGTCCGCGGCCACCTGCTCGCCGACACCAACCCGCTGGAGTACGAGCAGCGCAAGCACCCTGACCTGGATATCAACCAGCACGACCTGACGCTGTGGGACCTGGAGCGGCCGTTCGCCACCGGCGGCTTCGGCGGCAAGCCGCGGATGCTGCTGCGGGAGATACTCGGGGTGCTGCGGGACTCCTACTGCCGCACCATAGGCCTTGAGTACATGCACATCCAGAACCCGGCCGAGCGCTCGTGGCTGCAGGACCGGGTCGAGCGGCCGCACCGGGACGCAGACCACGATGAGCAGATGCGCGTGCTGGCCATGCTGAACGTCGCCGAGGCGTTCGAGATGTTCCTGCAGACCAAGTTCGTCGGGCAGCGCAGGTTCTCGCTCGAGGGCGCGGAGTCGCTGATCCCGCTGCTTGACGCGGTGCTGACCCAGGCCGCCAGGGGCCGGCTGCACGAGGCAGTCGTCGGCATGGCGCACCGTGGCAGGCTGAACGTGCTCGCGAACATCGCAGGCAAGTCCTACGCCCAGATCTTCGGCGAGTTCGAAGGCCATGTAGATCCGAGCACCACGCACGGCTCAGGCGACGTCAAGTACCACCTCGGCGCCGAGGGCAAGTACACGGCGGCGGACGGCACGCAGATCCCGGTCGCGCTGGTGGCCAATCCGAGCCATCTGGAGGCGGTCAACCCGGTACTCGAAGGGGTCGTGCGCGCCAAGCAGGACCTGCTGGACATGGGCGAGCCTGGCTTCACCGTGCTGCCGATCCTGATTCACGGCGACGCCGCCTTCGCCGGCCAGGGCGTGGTCGCCGAGACGCTCGAGCTGTCCCAGCTGCGCGGCTACCGGACCGGCGGGACGCTGCACATCGTCGTGAACAACCAGGTCGGCTTCACGACCGACCCCAAGGCATCGCGGTCGAGCGTGTACGCCACCGATGTGGCTCGCACCATCCAGGCGCCGATCTTCCACGTGAACGGCGACGACCCAGAGGCCGTGGTCCGGGTCGGCCGGCTGGCATTCGCCTACCGGGAGGCGTTCGGCAAGGACGTCGTCATCGACATGATCTGCTACCGCAGGCGCGGGCATAACGAGGCCGACAACCCGTCCTTCACCCAGCCGCTGATGTATGACCTGATCGACGCCAAGCGATCGACCCGCAAGCTGTACACCGAGTCGCTGATCGGCCGCGGCCATATCACGCTCGACGAGGCAGAGCAGGCGCTGCGCGACTACCAGCAGCAGCTAGAACGCGCGTTTACCGAGACCCGCGAGGCTGCCGACCGCCCGGCCGAGCCCGGCGCCGTGGTGCGCCCGCCGCCGGCCGAGCCCGCGCCGATCGACCACGCGGGCACCTCGACCGCCATCCCGCCGGAGATGATCAAGCAGATCATCGACACGCAGCTGAATCTGCCAGAAGGATTCGTGCCCCATCCGCGCCTGGCGCCCCAGCTGGCCAGGCGCGCGGTGATGGTCGAGCGGGACGAGATCGACTGGGCGACCGGCGAATTGCTGGCGTTCGGCTCCACCCTGATCGAGGGCAGCGCGGTCCGGCTGGTCGGCCAGGACACCCGCCGCGGCACGTTCGGCCAGCGGCATGCCGTCCTGGTGGACCGGAATACCAGCGCCGAGCACATCCCGCTGCGCACGTTCAACAACGGAACAGCCAAGTTCCACGTCTACGACTCGCTGCTCTCGGAGTTCGCGGCGGTCGGGTTCGAGTACGGCTACTCGGTAGCCAGGCCGGACGCGCTGGTCTGCTGGGAAGCTCAGTTCGGCGACTTCGTCAACGGCGCGCAGACGATCCTGGACGAGTTCATCTCCTCAGGGGAACAGAAGTGGGGTCAGCAGTCCGACGTGGTGCTGCTGCTGCCGCACGGATATGAGGGCCAGGGCCCCGATCACTCGTCGGCGCGGGTGGAGCGGTTCCTGTCGCTGTGCGCACAGGACAACATGACCGTCGCGATGCCGAGTACCCCGGCGAGTTACTTCCACGTGCTCCGCTGGCAGGTGCTTTCTGCCCGGGTCAGGCCGCTGATCGTGTTCACCCCCAAGTCCATGCTCAGGCATAAGTCAGCCGTTTCCGCGGTAGCCGATTTCACCTCAGGCTCGTTCCTGCCTGTGCTGCCTGACGCCCAGGCCGCGGGCCAGGACCAGGCCGCGCATGACGCGGCCGGCTGGCCCGACCCGGCGGCCGTGCGCAGGGCGCTGCTCTGCTCAGGCAAGATCTATTACGACCTGGCCGAGAGGCGGCGGGCGGAACGGCGGACCGACGTGGCCATCATCCGCGCCGAACGGCTATACCCGCTGCCTGCCAAGGAGATCATCGCGGCGCTTGGGCAGTACCCGAACGCCGAGGACGTGTGCTGGGTGCAGGAGGAACCAGCCAACATGGGCGGCTGGCCGTTCATGGCGCTGAACCTGCCAAGCCTGCTCGGCCGGCGGATCGGCGTGATCTCGCTTCCGGCGAGCTCCGCTCCGGCCTCGGGCTCTGCGAAGGCGCACGTCGCCGAGCACGCCGCCCTGGTCGCGGCCGCACTGGGGTAAGGACGATCCCGCCATGTACTTCACCGACCGCGGCATCGAGGAACTTCAGGAGCGGCGGGGCGATGAGGAGGTCGCCATCGGCTGGCTGGCCGACCGGCTGACCGAGTTCGTCGATATCCATCCCGAGCACGAGGCGGCGATCGAGCGGCTGGCGACCTGGCTGGCCCGGCTTGACGACGATCCCGACTTCGGCTGAACGACCGCGCAACTCCGGCGCTGGCCTGGGCACCCACACGATATATCGTTTGTATCGAGAGGGTGATGTTCGGTGACTCCCGTGTTCCGCCATGGCAGGCTGCGGCTCTATCTGCTCAAGCTGCTCGAAGAGGCCCCGCGGCATGGGTACGAGGTGATCCGCCTGCTTCAGGACCGGTTCCTCGGCGTCTACTCGCCTTCGCCGGGAACGATCTACCCGCGGCTGGCCAGGCTCGAGGCCGAGGGCCTGGTGACCCACGACGAATCCGACGGCAAGAAGGTCTACCGGATCACCGACAAGGGCCGCCAGGAACTCAAGAACCGGATCGAGGACCTGAAGGTCCTGGAAGACGAGCTTGCCGCGTCCGCGCGCGACATAGCGATGGAGATCGGCCGCGACGTGCGGGACACCGTCCGCAGCCTGCGCGAGGAGATCGGCCGGGCCGCACGGACTCCTGGCGCGCCGCGCCCTGGCGCCGCCCGCGGCTCGTGGCCGCGCACCGGTTCCTGGGCGGCGGGCGCGACCTGGTGGACCGCACAGGGCCACGGCTCCCCGCCCGCGCAGCCTGGCGCAAGCACTGACAGCCGGCCATCCTCATTGGCTGATCTCGAGCGGCTCGCGACCGACTTCGTCAAGGACGTCACGACCGCCGCGACCCGCGCCAGGTCCGGCATGGACGAGGCCGGCATGCGGGACCTGCGCGGCATTCTGGCCGACACCCTGGGCCGGATCAGCACCGAAGTCTTCGGTCCAGGGCACAACGCGGCATCGGGCCAACCGCCCAGGGACAATGCGCCGGGCCAATCGCCGAGGGACTCCCAGCCCGCCGAGGCGCAGCAGGACGCGCCGCCTACAGGGTGAAGACGACCTTTCCGAACAGCTCGCCAGCGATCATCGCGGCGAACCCCTCCCTCGCCTGCGCCAGCGGCAGCGTGCGGTCGATCAGCGGGCGGACCCCGGTCTGCTCGCAGAACCGCAGCAGCCGCGCCAGCTGGTCCCTGCTGCCCATCGTCGAGCCGATCACCGACAGCTGAAGGAAGAACACCCTGCTCAGGTCCGCTGGCGGCATGGACCCGCTGGTCGCGCCCGAGATCACGATGGTGCCGCCGGGCCGCAGCGCGCGGAGCGAATGCGCCCAGGTCGCCTCGCCGACGGTCTCCATCACCGCGTCCACCCGTTCAGGCAGCCTGGCACCGGCAGGGAACGCCTGGTCGGCGCCGATTGTCACCGCGCGTTCCCGCTTCGCCTCGTCCCGGCTCGTCACCCAGATCCGGTGGCCCGCCGCCCGGCCGAGCAGTATCAGCGCGGTCGCGACGCCGCCGCCTGCCCCCTGCACCAGGACGGTGCTGCCAGGCTCAGGCGCCGCCCTGCCGAACAGCATGCGGTAGGCCGTCAGGTAGGCAGTAGGCAGGCAGGCCGCCTGCTCGAAGGAGAGCGCCCGCGGCTTGGGCACCAGATTCCGCCTGGGCACGGCGACCTTGCTGGCGAAGGTGCCCTGATACCGCTCCGACAGCAGTGACCGGCGAGGGTCGAGCGTCTCATCAGGCACCTGGGCCGCTCCAGGATCGCCGACCACGGCATGGACGACCACCTCGTGACCGTCCTCATCCAGGCCCGCCGCGTCGCAGCCGAGCGTCATGGGCAGCCGGTCAGCCGAGATGCCCACTCCGCGCAGCGTCCAGATGTCGTGGTGGTTCAGCGAAGCCGCCCTGACCGTCACGGTGGTCCAGCCGTCAGGCGGCGACGGCTCTGGCCGCTCGCCGAGCTCGAGCACGGCCATCGGATCATCGGGATCGAGGCGCACGGCGCTGACTGCGAACATGTGCAGGACACTAGCCGCCACGCCAGGCCGGCCAGGACCAGGGCCGGCCGGCGGCGGATTCCAGATCCATGATCACGCCAGGTACCAGACCGGCCGATCAGGCGCCGAACCCTACCAAGAACCCCATCCGCCGGGCAGCAGCTGTGCGATACTCGGCACTAGGGCAGGCTATCTGACATACCCGCCAGTGAGGACCGGAGTGAATCTGGCGTCCTTTGCCGAACTAGCGGTGCGCCTGGTCAACTCGGCCGTCTGTGACGGAGTCGGCGACCCGCTGCGCACCAGGGAGGCGTTCCGCGATCTGGTAGCGGATCGCCCGTTCCTTGACGTCCCGGTGAGCCAGCACGACCTGGACCGGCTCAAGTTGCTGCGCGATGACCTGACCGAGATCTTCAGGCTGGCCGTCGCCGGGGCCGGGCAATGCGCCGTGGACCGGCTGAACACGCTGCTGATGACCCACCCGATCCACCCGGTCATCGTGAATCACGGCAGCGAACGCTGGCACATGCACCTGAACGAGGAAGGCTCGGTCACCGACAGGTACGCCGCCGCCGCCGTTGCCAGCCTAGCCTTTCTGATCGGCCAGCTGGGGCCCGAGCGGTTCGGGATCTGCGCCACTGGCTCCTGCGAGCGGGTCTTCATCGACGGCAGCAGCAATAAGTCCAGGCGCTACTGCTCGGTGCATTCCGCCGCGCGCGGCAACGTCGCCTCCCTGGACCGGCAGCGGCGTGCCGACGCGCCGACGCGCCCGGATTCGGCGGAATCGGCAGCCAGCTAGTCCACAGAGCTGCTCTTTGCTGGTCTTTGCTCGCGAGATGTCACTTGCGTTACCGAACCGACACCTTCGGGCTGCTTCTCATGACCCCCAATGATCATTACCATGAGGCCTACTCACGGCCGTATAGGGCCCGACGTATGCGGACCCGAAAGAAGGTTCGACATGGCAACTGAGACAATAGAGGCGAGGCCGGTTGATGTTGGCCTGAAACGAGAGATGGGGTTGGTGGGCGCCATGTGGGCGTCCGAGACCTCGATCATCGGCTCAGGCTGGCTGTTCGGCTCGTACTTCGCCGCCACCTATCTGGGGCCGGCGGCGATCTGGGCGTGGATGTTCGCCGGCGTGATCATCATCATCCTCGCGCTCGTCCACGCCGAACTCGGCGGGATGTACCCGGTGGCAGGCGGCACGGCGCGGTTCCCGCACCTCGCGTTCGGCAGCGGCGCCGGCATCTCGTTCGGCTTCTTCTCCTGGCTGCAGGCGGTGACCGTCGCGCCGATCGAGTGCTACGCCATTGAAAGGTACAGCCAGTACTGGCTCGACAGCCCGAAGATCAACATCTACAACCCGACGACCGGAAACGTGACCCACCTGGGGTTCATCGTGACGATCGTACTGCTGGCGATCATGACCGGAGTGAACTTCTTCGCCATGCGCCTGTTCAACAGGGTGAACGCCGCCATCACCTGGTGGAAGGTCGCGATCCCCGTCCTGGCGATCATCGTGTTGCTGTTCAAGTTCCAATCGAGCAACTTCAGCGTCCAGGGCGGCCTCAACCCGGGCAACGCGTACGGAGCTCCAGGACCCGCGGGAGTCGGCTGGCATGCCTTCTTCTACGCGATTCCGGCAGCTTCCATCATCTTCGCCTACCTCGGCTTCGAGCAGGCTGACCAGCTGGCTGGCGAGATCAAGAACCCGCAGAAGAACCTGCCGCGCGCGATCATCGGGGCGATCGTGCTCGGCACGATCATCTACGTGATGCTCCAGGTGGTCTTCATCGGCGCCACCCCGCACAGCCTGGTGAGCGGCCACCTTGGCTTCGCGGGCATCTCGGCGACGAACCCGATCGCGATCGGGCCGTTCGCCGGTCTGGCGGGCGCGGTCAGCCTGGCCTGGCTGGCTTCGGTCCTGCGGGCCGACGCGTTCATCTCCCCCTACGGCACCGGCCAGATCTACATGACCTCGACCTCCAGGGTGGGTTACGGCCTGGCCAGGAACCGGTACTACCCGTCGGCGTTCACCAAGACCGACAGGAACGGGGTGCCCTGGTTCGGCCTGGTCCTTGGCTTCCTGTTCGGCCTGGTCTTCCTGCTGCCGTTCCCGAGCTGGCACTCCCTAGTCGGGCTGGTCACCTCGGCGAGCGTGCTGATGTACGCCGGCGCGCCGCTGGCACTTGGCGCGTTCCGCAAGGTCCTGCCGGATGCGGCGCGGCCTTACCGGATGCCGGGCGCGGTGGTGCTCTCGCCGATCGCATTCATCCTCGCGAACCTGATCATCTACTGGTCAGGCTTCGAGACGCTGTGGAAGCTGGGCGTGGCCATCATCATCGGCTACCTGCTCATCCTCATGCACTTCTCCGACAACCCGCACGCGCCGAAGATCAACTGGATTCACTCGGTGTGGCTCGGCGCCTACCTGATCGGCATGGGCCTGATCTCCTGGACGGGCCAGTACGGGCCTGGGAACACCGGCAGGCTCCCGTTCTGGTGGGACATGGGGCTCGTGGCCGCCTTCAGCCTGGCGATCTACTACTGGGCGATGGCGTCCTGCCTGAAGCGCGGCGAGATGGAGGCAGCCATCGCGGAGCAGTCTGGAGGCTCCGAGGACTGGGAGGCGCAGCTGGCAGAGGGCACCGGGGCCGCCGGGAAGACCCCGCTGGCCTGACAGTCGCCTGTCGCTGTGGTGCGGCTCCGGTTCGCAAGGGCCGGAGCCGCACCACATCTGGCCCGTGGGACGACCCCCGTCACCCCCCGCGGTGATACCGCAGCAGCAGCGTGCCCTCGATCAGGCCGGGCGGGACTACACCGAAACGGCCGCTGTCCACGGCGCCCGCACCAGGGTTGTCGGACATCAGGTACCACCCGCCAGGCTCTCGCCAGGCGGCCCGTTTGATCAGCAACAGCCCGGGGCGCTCAGGGTGGCGCGCGACGACGATCTGGCCGCGCCGGACGTGGAGCGGGCGACCGGGCCGCAGCCCACGCCAGACAAGCAGCCAGTCCCCGTGCCGCAGGACCGGTTCCATTGATCTTTCAGCGACCGCGACCCGCCATATCGGCCAGCGCACGCATCCCTCCTGAACGGCGATCGAGACGACGTTGTACTGTCAGATTCCGTTACCAGGACCCGACACGAGAGAAGGACATCATGAGGTTGCTCGCACGCGCCATCGCTCCTAAGGTCACCGCGCTTGCGCATTGTGACCTGCCATGCGGTGTCTACGACCCGGCTCAGGCCAGGATCGAGGCCGAGTCGGTGAAGGCGATCTGCGAGAAGTACCAGCAGAATTCCGATGCGGAATTCCGCGCCAGGGCGCTGCAGATCAAGGAGGAGCGGTCCGATCTGGTCAAGCATCACCTGTGGGTGTTGTGGACGGACTACTTCAAGCCGCCGCACTTCGAGAAGTACCCGCAGCTGCACCAGTTGTTCAATGAGGCGACCAAGCTGGCTGGCGCTGGGGGCACGAAGGGCAGCACCGACGTGGCCACCGCCGACTCCCTGCTTGGCAAGATCGATGATATCGGGAAGATCTTCTGGGAGACCAAGCAGGGCTGAGCGCCGCCGCGCCAGGGTGGGAGAATCCGCTACGGGGGCTGGGGGCCTGCCGCGCCGGAGTCTAGCTTCCGCCGCTGGCTAACATCTACGGGGCACGGCGGGGGCGGTGCAAGCACCGCTGCCCGCCGCCTCCGCGGGGGCGACAACGCGCTGGGTCGCTAACCAGCCACGCCGGGCGACGCGGGATCGTCAGGGTAGTGCCCGGCGCGGGATAGGTTGCTGGAAGAAGCCGGTACCCGGCAGTCAGGGGAATCGGCATCGGCCGTTGTTTAGAGGGGCAAACGTGACCGACCAAAGCATGACTGGCATGACTTCGGCGACCAGCCGGACGATCGACGCCGCGCGCGGGAGCCGGCGGGCGCGAGATCACCGCCTTCCTGCCGTGCCGCAGCCGTCCGCTGCCGCCTCGGTCGACGGCGACGCTCGCGATGAGGTCACCGTGCGGCTGCCAGCTGACGGCGCCTACCTCTCCGTCCTGCGGACGGCGACGGCCGGCCTGGCGGCCCGGCTCGACTTCACCCTGGACGAGATCGAGGACCTGCGCATCGCCGTCGATGAGGCCTGCGCGATGCTGCTCAGCCAGGCGATCCCCGGCAGCGGCCTTGACTGCCGCTTCCGGCTCGGCCAGGACACGATGACCATCTCGGTCTCGGTCCGCTGCCTGGCGCCTTCGGCGCCGGCCAGCGACACGTTTGCCTGGACCGTGCTCAGCGCCCTCGCTGGCAGCGTTGAAGCCGAGGTCGGGCCCGGCGAGCTGCTCACGATCACGCTGCGGAAGAGCCGCGATTCGCTGAGGTCAGTGTGACGGGGGAAGTTGAGGTCGACTTGACCGAGGAGTTCGAGACGATGATGGCAGAGCCAGCCGGAGGGCAGGCCCTTGCCGGAGCCGATGAGGTCCTCGCGGTGCCAGGACTGATCGATCAGGAGATCGGCGAGGACGACGAGGAAGGCATTGTCGCCGAGCAGCTTTCCAGCGTCATCAAGGTCCAGCACGCGGTCAGAGAGCGAGGGCACGCCAGAGAGCTTTTCGTGCGGCTCTGCGCGCTGCCCGATGGCGACCCTGAGCGGCTGAAGATCCGCGGCGACCTTGTCGAGCTGCACCTGCCGCTGGTGGAGTACCTGGCCAGGCGGTTCCGCAACCGCGGCGAGTGGCTGGACGACCTCACCCAGGTGGCCACGATCGGCCTGATCAAGTCCATCGACAGGTTCGACCTCAGCCGAGGGGTGGAGTTCTCCACCTACGCGACGCCGACCATCGTCGGCGAGATCAAGCGGCACTTCAGGGACAAGGGCTGGGCGGTGCGGGTGCCGCGCAGGCTGCAGGAACTCAAGCTGGCGCTCACCAAGGCGATCGGGGACCTAGCGCAGAACCTCGGCCGGGCGCCCACGGTGGCCGAGCTCGCAGCGCACTTGCAGATGTCCGAGGAGGACGTGCTTGAGGGCCTTGAGTCGGCGAACGCCTACTCTACGGTCTCGCTGGACGCCCCGGACTCAGGCGATGAGGACGCTCCGGCCGTCGCCGAGTCGCTCGGCATGGTCGATGACGCCCTGGAGGGCGTGGAGTACCGGGAATCGCTCAAACCGCTGCTCGAGCGGCTGCCGCCGAGAGAGAAGCGGATCCTGCTGCTGCGGTTCTTCGGGAACATGACGCAGTCTCAGATCGCGATCGAGCTTGGCATCTCGCAGATGCACGTGTCCAGGCTGCTCGCCAGGACCCTCGCGCAGCTGCGGCACGGACTGACCAGCGAAGACTGACCCGCGGGCACCGGACGGGCGGCGGGCACCGGACGGGCGGCGGCACCGGACGGGCGGGCGGGCAAGCTACCTGGGCCGCGATGCCCTGGAGGTCAGCGCTCGCAGGGTCGGCGGCGCGAGCAGCAGCCCAAAGCCGGCCACGGACAACGCCAGCAGCAGGACGCCCCACCAGTAGCGCTGGCCCTGCACCAGGTAGATACCGATGATTCCGGTGAACAGCTGGGTCAGCAGCGCCGGGGTTCGGCTCCAGTACCTCATCCTGGCCAGGCCCACCGCGACGAACGCCAGCGCGACGGCCGTGCCGACCCCGATCGCGGTGATCGCGATGCCGCTTGAGCCCTGGTACGACCTGCCCTGGCCGGCCGCGATCCCGGCCAGCACGGCGGCGGCCAGGATGACCGCCGACTGCAGGGCCTGCACCAGTGCCGCACCGGCCACGGTGCGCGGACGCTGCTGGCGGTCTGGCGCGGATGTCCCGTTAGCCTGAGCGCGTGCGCGCGCTCTTGATCGTGAACCCACGAGCCACCTCCACGACCCTGCTCCGCCGGGACGTCATCGCGCGCGCCCTCGCGTCCGCCGTGGAACTCGAGGTTGTGCAGACACGCTACCGGGGCCACGCCACCAAGCTCGCGGCCAGTGCCCGCTCCGAGGGCTTCGGCCTTGTCCTGACCCTGGGCGGGGACGGGACCGCCAACGAGGCGGTGAACGGCATCCTCGGCCGGCCCGGCCAGCCGCCTGCCAGCGGGCAGGCCGCTGACCGGCCCGATGCAGGCCGGCTGCCGGCGCTCGCGGTGCTGCCGGGCGGCAGCGCGAACGTGTTCACCGGTGCACTCGGCATGCCGCGCGATCCGGTCGACGCCGCAGGGCAGATCCTGCAGGCGCTGGCCGAGCGCCGGGAGCGCACGATCGGGCTCGGTCTGGCGCAGGACAGGTATTTCACGTTCAACTCCGGCATGGGCCTGGACGCGGAGGTCGTCAGGGCCGTGCAAGGGTTGCGCGCGCACGGCAGGCCGGTCACGCCCGCGCTGTACGTCAGGCTGGCATTGCGGCAGTTCTACCGCCAGACCGATCGGCGGCGGCCGAAGCTGGCGATCGAGCTTGACGGCCTGCCGCGGGCCGGGCCGGTGTTCATCGGGATCGTGTCGAACACCGCCCCGTGGACCTATCTGGGCAATCGCGCCGTCCAGACCAGCCCGCAGGCCGGGTTCGACACCGGGCTTGACGTCTTCGCGCTGCGCAGGTTGTCCTCCCTTCGCACCCTGTACACCATTGGCCAGATGCTCACCGCAAGCGATGCGCCGCCGCACGGCCGTCAGATCCTGACCTTTCACGATCAGCCGATGGTGACCTTGCGGTCGGACCGGCCGGTCGCGCTCCAGGTCGACGGCGAGTATGTCGGGGAAAGGGAAGACGTCACGTTCCGGTCCGTGCCTGCCGCCCTGCGGATCGTAACCTGACATCCGGCCCGGCCGACTCGCCCGCACCCCCTCCCCAGCCCGCACGCCGCCCAGCCCGCACGCCGCCCAGCCCGCACACCGCCCGCACGCAAGCCACGCCCAGCCCGCACGCAGCCCGCACGCCGCAGGCCCCTACGCCCCGGCCCTTACACACACGCCATCCCAGCCCGCGCGCCCCGGCCCGGCACGCCCACGCCATCCCGGCCCCCGCGCCCGGCCCGCACGCCGCCGAACGCACTCCCAGCGACGTCGCAACCTGGGCTCGCGATCTCACCTCACTGTCCGTGACTGTCCTGGCTCGTCTTCCGACGATCTGCGGGCGCTCATCCGCCACTTACCACTGATTGGGTGGGTATGAAAGCCGCAAACCAGGACGCGTTTTGACTGGAATCCGTACAAAGAGCCCTTGACCTCGCCCGAGGCCGCACTAGCACCTGCGAGTTCATTACCGACCGTGTCGAACGGTCACGCGGAAACGGGCAACTCGGGCACTCATCAGCCGCGCCCGCCAGTCGCACGCCGCCAGCCCTCGCCACCGACCGGGTCCGGACCCGGCAGTTAGACTCGTCGGCCGCATGCCGCCGAACCTCGCCACCGACCCGAGGCCGGGCGCGGCAGCCAGCTCCTCCCCCGCCCCAGCCCGCACACCTCCCAGCCCGCACACCGCCCGCCCGCAAGCCACGCCCAGCCCGCAAGCCACGCCCAGCCCGCACACCACAGCCAGCCCGCACGCCCCAGCCAGCCCGCACACCCCGCACGCCATCCCACCCCTCGCGCCCCGGCCCGCACACCGCCCAGTCCGCACACCCCAGGCCGGGCCAAGCCGACCCGGGACCGGGCCAAGCTGGCTCAGGCGGGGCCAAGCTGGGGCCCGGCCGCCTGCCCCAGCCGCCGACGGACATCGGAGTACCTTCATGATCTTTGCGACAATGAGGAAACAATGACAACTGGGAAGTGGCGGCGCTCGGATCACCGTATCTGGCGCACGGATCATGCCCGCCATGTGACTCATCTGACACCGAAATCCGGCCTAACCTTTGCCCTAGGGTCTTGCGCTTGATCGATTAACTTGGGAGGGTTGTAACGGTCCTGGCGTGCGGTACCTGTGCGCGCCCAGGGTCATGCGGGCCATGCCCGCGCGGCTCTATCCACCACGGGGCATGGTCTGACGGCCTGGATACCGCCAGCGCGGGACGCACGGTTCGTGAGCGGAGATCTTTTTAGCTCGGGAACCACGGCACCGACCGATGACATACGGCAAAGCTCGTGAATTCGTTCACAAGCATGACAGAGGCGGCGGGCTCCGGCTGCGGCCCCCCGCTGGCCCTCGTGGAGGAGTGGAGCGCATGGACTGGCGTAACTACGCCGCCTGTCGTGACGTCGACCCGGAGCTGTTCTTCCCGATCGGGAACACCGGTCCGGCACTGCTCCAGATCGATGAGGCCAAGCAGGTCTGCGCGCGCTGCGAGGTCCGCGAGGCGTGCTTGCAGTGGGCGCTGGAAAGCGGCCAGGACTCCGGCGTCTGGGGCGGTCTGAGCGAAGACGAGCGGCGGGCGCTCAAGCGGCGCGGCGCACGGGTCGGTGCGAGCGCCTGACCAGCACGGCCGATACCCGTCACGCCGCGTCTGCTCATGGAGTTGCCGCACCGGGCGCTGCTGCTTGCGCGTCATCCTGGTCGGCGGCAAGCAGCGGCACGTCGAGCCGGACGCTGGTACCGCCGCCTTCTGCCGCGCAGATCGTGAGGGTACCGCCAAGCTCGCCGACCACCAGACTACGGACGATCTGCAAGCCCAGGCTGGGAGCAGCCTCCAGATCGAAATCCGGCGGGAACCCGGCCCCGTTGTCGGTCACCGTCACCGCCAGCCTGTCCCGCCGCCGGTTCGCGGTCAGCCGCAGCGTTCCTGTGGCCGGCCCGCCAGGCAATGCCAGGCCATGCTGAATAGCGTTCTGTAGCAGCTCGGTCAGCACCAGGCCGAGCGGGGTGGCCACCGAAGCGGAGAGCTTTCCGAACTGGCCGGCCAGCACCGGGGTGATCCCGGCTTCTGGCGCCGACAAGTCACCGGCCATCATGGCGATCTGCCTGGCGATGTCATCGAAGTCCACCACCTCGGCCGCGGCCTGCGACAGCGTCTCATGCACGAGCGCGATCGATCCGACCCGGCGCACCGCCTCATCGAGCGCCGCCGCCGCCTCGGCCGCCTTCACCCGCCGGGCTTGCAGCCGCAGCAGCGCCGCGACCGTCTGCAGGTTGTTCTTGACCCGGTGATGGATCTCCCTGATAGTCGCGTCCTTGGTGATCAGCTCACGCTCTCGGTTCCGCAGTTCGGTCACGTCCCTGACCAGGATCAGCGCGCCTGCGGGCACGCCGTCGAGCACCAGCGGAATGGTCCGCATCTGGACCACGGAGCCGTTCCCCTCGATCTCGGTTTCCAGGTGCGCCCTGCCGCTGGCCGCGAGCATGAGCGAGTCGTCCCGCGGTGTGCTGCTCGCGCATAGCCGCGCGGTCAGCGGGCCGAGTTCCCTGCCGGTGAGATCCGCCGTGAGGCCGAGCCTGCGGTATGCGGACAGCGCGTTCGGGCTGGCGTAGCTCACCTTCCCCGACCGGCCGAGCCGCAGCATCCCGTCCGTCACCCGCGGGGACTGGACCAGCGCCGTCGAGCTTGCCGGGCAGGGAAACAGCCCGGCCGCGCTCATCTGGGCGAGGTCGTCCGCCGCCTTCAGGTAGGCGAGCTCCATCCGGCTCGGCGTTCGCGCCGAATCCAGGTTGGTGGACCGCTCGATCACCGCGACCACCCGCCTCGCGCGGCAGACCGGGATCGTCTCGTGCCTGACCGGGACGCCGCGCCGCCATTCCGGATCACCCTCGCGGCAGATCCGGCCCTCGGCCACGGCGATCTCCAGCTGAGGCTGCTCCCCCGCCGCCCGCATCGAGCCGACGATGTCATCGGGGAATGCCGTGGGGCCCGTGGTGGGGCGCACCTGCGCCAGCGCCATCCACGCGCCCTCGGCAGGCAGCGGCGCCCACAGCACAAGGTCGGCGAACGACAGGTCGGCGAGCAGATCCCAGTCCGACACCAGGGCGTGCAGCCACTCCAGATCGGGTGCGGCGACCTGCGCCCGGCGGGCCAGGTCGTTCAGCGTGGGCACGCCGTCATCATCGCACTGCGAGGCCAGCGGGCAAGCCCGGTGCCCGCCCGGAGGCCGCGCACCGGCCTGGTAACGTCCGGCCATGGCGCAGCAGCGGCAGGAGCGGCAGGAACAGCAGGAACAGCAGAAGCTGGGCGCGGCGGTCACGCACGGCGGGGCGCAGGCGGTCGCCGCGGCCAGGGCACACGGAGCGAAGACGATCTTCACACTGTCGGGCGGGCATGTGTTCCCTGTCTATGACGGGGCCACCCGCGCCGAGCCGGCGATGCCGATCCTGGACGTCAGGCATGAGCAGACCGCCGTGTTCGCGGCGGAAGCGACCGCCAGGCTGACCAGGCGGCCCGGGTTCGCCGTGCTCACGGCCGGCCCCGGCGTGACCAACGGGATCAGCGCGATCACCACCGCGCACTTCAACGGATCGGCCGTTGTGGTGCTCGGCGGCCGTGCGCCCGACACCCGGTGGGGATCGGGCAGCCTGCAGGAATTCGACCATCCGGCACTCTTCGGCCCGATCACCAAGCGCGCGTGGACCGAGCACCACGCGGCCGGGGTCGGCGCCGCGGTCAGCGAGGCGTTCCGGCTGGCGGCGGCCCGCCACCGCGGCCCTGTCTTCCTCGACGTCAGCCTGGAGGCCCTGTTCGGCTCGCCGGGCGCGGGCGCCGCACCGGCCGCATCGGCCGCGGGCACCGCACCGGCCGCGGGCACCGCACCGGCCGCCGGAACCAGTCAGCCGCAAGATGCCGCACCCGACCCAGGTCACATCGCCGAGATCGGCGGCCTGCTGGCCAGTGCCACCCGGCCGGTGCTGGTGCTCGGGTCCGACGTATGGCTCGACGGCGCCGAGTCAGCGGCCCGCGCCGCCGCGGAAGAACTGCGGCTGCCGGTGGTCGCCAACGGCCAGGGGCGCGGCATCCTCCCCGCCGGGCATGAGCTGCTCGTCACCCGCGCGCGGTCGGTCGCGTTCGGCGAAGCCGACCTGGTGATCGTGGCCGGCACGCCGCTTGACTTCCGGCTCGGCTACGGAGCGTTCGGCGGCAAGAACGGCACGCCGCCCGCCAAGGTCGTGCATGTCGCCGATCACCGGAGCCAGATAGCCACGCACCGCGCGCTGGCCGGCTGCGCCGCTGGCGGCCTGGCCGCGTTCTTCACCGGGCTGGCCAGCAACATGCAGGCAACGGGCGCGGGCAGGCCGTGGGCGCAGTCCTGGCTGCCCAGGCTGGCGCAGGCGTGCCGGGCCGCCGGGGCCGCCGATGCCGCGCTGCTGGCCAGCGACGCCTTCCCGATTCACCCGATGCGGGTCTACGGCGAGCTGGCCCCGATGCTCGATGCGGACGCGGTGGTCATCGGCGACGGCGGCGACTTCGTCAGCTACGCGGGAAAGTACATCGAGCCGCGTCAGCCTGGCGGCTGGCTGGACCCTGGCCCGTACGGCTGCCTGGGCACTGGCCTCGGCTACGCGATCGCCGCGCGGATCGCGCGGCCGTCAGCGCAGATCGTGCTGCTGCTGGGAGACGGCGCGGCCGGCTTCTCGCTGATGGACGCGGACACCTGCGTCAGGCACCGGCTCCCGGTGGTGATGATCTGCGGCAACAACGGCATCTGGGGCCTGGAGAAGCACCCGATGCAGGCGCTCTACGGCTATGACGTGGCAGCCGACCTGCAGCCGCAGTGCCGTTACGACCAGGTCGTCACGGCCCTGGGCGGGGCCGGCGAGCTGGTGACCAGGCCGGAGCAGATCGCGCCAGCGCTGCGGCGGGCCTTTGCCGCGCAGGTGCCTTACCTGGTGAACATCGCGACCGATCCGAAGGTGGCCTACCCGCGCTCGACCAGCGGCGTCTAGCCAGCCTGGCCGGCGCCGCGCGCCCTGGCCAGGAAGCGGTCCCTGTCGATCATCACCCGCTCCACCGTCCCTGCCCCGATCACCGCGTCATCGCCGGTTCCCGGACCGTAGGCGATGAACATGAAGACCAGCCTGCGCCCCTCGATCTCGGTCAGCTCGGCCTCGACCTCGATCTGCGCGCCGAGCGTGGTCGGCCGCCTGTGCTCGAGCGAGACCGAGGTACCCACGGTGCTCTGGCCGTCAGCTAGCTGCGGCGCGATCGCCGCCACGGACGCGGCCTCGGCCAGGGCGAGCAGCCGCGGCGTGCCGAGCACCTGCAGATCGCCGCTGCCCAGCGCCTGGGCCGTATCAGCCTGCGTGACCTCGGCGCTGACCGTCGCCCGCAGGCCGACCGCCAGCGCGCCCTGATCGGCGGTCATTCGATCACGGCGATCAGGTCGCCCTCCTGGATCACGTCCCCCTCCGTGACGGCCAGCCTGACCAGCATGCCGGCCCCCTCGGCGAGCACCGGGATCTCCATCTTCATCGACTCAAGGATCACCAGCGTGTCGCCGTCAGCGACGGCCTCGCCCTCGGCCGCGACGACCTTCCACACATTCGCGACCATCTCCGCGCGGATCTCGGCCACGCGCACCTCCCTGGATCACGGGGCCCGCCACGCCGGCGCGATGCTCGAGGCCCTCGGGCATTATCATCCCTGCTGCCGCGCTGTCGCCGAGCGCAGTCGGTTCACCACAGACGTGTCGTAGTCGCCGGAAACGAATTCCGGGCTGGACAGCAGCTCGGCGTGGAACGGCAGGTTCGTCTTCGGCCCGGTGATCTCGAATTCCGCCACCGCCTGGCGTGCCCTCGCCAGCGCCTGCTCGCGGTCGGCGCCGTGGGCGATGAGCTTGGCCAGGAGCGGGTCATAGTGCGGTGTCACAGTGTTCCCCGCGGCATAACCGGCGTCCACCCGGATGCCTGGCCCATCCGGCTCCCGCCACCTGATGATCACGCCAGGACTCGGCAGGAACCTGACCGGGTCTTCGGCATAGATTCTCAGCTCAACAGCATGCCCTTGAGCGATAACGGACCGCACATCGAAACTGCAGTGCGAACCGTCGGCGATGCGCAGCTGCTGCTCGACGAGGTCGATCCCGGTGACCATCTCGGTGACCGGATGCTCGACCTGGAGCCTGGTATTCATCTCAAGAAAGACGAACTCGCCGGTCTGGGTGTCGACCAGGCACTCGACCGTTCCCGCACCGCGGTAGCCGACCGCCTGGCCGGCCCTTACCGCCGCGGCCCGCATGCGTTCCCGCAGGTCGGGACCCACGCCGGGGGACGGGGTCTCCTCGACCACCTTCTGATGGCGGCGCTGCACCGAGCAGTCACGTTCGCCGAGCGCGATGACCGTGCCGTCGGCGAGGCCGAGTATCTGCACCTCGACATGACGAGCACGCGGGATGTAGCGCTCAAGCAGGATCGCTGGGCTGCCGAAGAACCGCTCGGCCCGCGATCGCGCGGTCTCGAAGCCGGACCGGAGCCTGCCAGCGTCATCGGCCACGCTCATGCCGATCCCGCCGCCGCCGGCCGCTGCCTTGATCATTACCGGGTAGCCGATCGCCGCGGCGGCGGTCAGCGCGGCAGCTACGTCGGTCACCGGCTCGCTGCTGCCGGCGGCGACCGGCACGCCAGCGGCCGCCATCAGGTTTCTCGCCCTGATCTTGTCGCCCATCCTGGCGATCGCCTCTGGCGGCGGACCGATCCAGGTCGGGCCAGCGTCGATCACCTGCTGCGCGAACTCCGCGTTCTCGGACAGGAAGCCGTAGCCTGGATGGATCGCCTCGGCGCCGGTCCTGCTCGCCGCCGCAAGCACCGCGGCGGCGTTGCCGTAGCTGAGCGCCGGCGCAGGCGGGCCGATCAGCACGGCCTGATCCGCCTCGGCCACGAACGGCAGCTCGGCGTCCGCCTCGGAGTACACAGCGATGACTTTGCTGCCCAGGCGCCGCGCCGTCGCGCCGATCCGGCGCGCGATCTCGCCGCGGTTGGCGATCAGAACCGATTTGGGCACGCCGGGCAGCATACCTGCCAGCGCTTTAGAGCCGGCTGACGGGCAGCCTGCCGGCCACCATGGCGAGCGCCGCGACCACCCCAGGGTCGTATTCGGTGTCGGTGTCCATCCGCAGCCGGTCAAGCGCCGCGCTGACCCTGTCCCGGTCGGCCGAGCCGCCGACCAGGTCATCGAACGCGTTCACCGCGCGGATGATCCGGCTGCCAAGCGGCGGCAGCCGGCCGCCGCCGCCGCGCCACGGCAGCGACTGGCAGCTGACCAGGTCGGCCACCGTATCGAGCACGCCGGTGTGCCTGATGACCTCGGCGCCGAAATCGGCGATCCGCTGCTGGTCGGCGGCCGAGACCAGGACGGTCGCGCCGCCAGGGATCGGACCTGGCAGCGAAAGCTGCCCGATGTCGTGCATCAGCGCGGCATACTCCAGGTTCAGCAGGTCGGACTCGGACATGCCAAGCTCCCTGCCGACGGCAAGCGCCAGCTTGCTGACCCGGCCAGAATGCCCGCTCTCGACGTAGCCGCCGACCTCGGTCACCTGCGACAGCGCCCGGACAGTCTGCAGGTAGGTGGCGCGGATGCCTGCGTACCTGCGGAAGGCGAACTGGATCACCAGCAGCGGCCCGGCGAAGACCGCGAGCTCGCTGATGCCCATCACCTGAGCGCCGAGCACGGTGATGATCGCGGAGACGCCGACCGCCAGGCCGAGCCGCCACTGCACCCCCACCTCGTCCCAGAACGTGACCGAGTACCTGGCGCGCAGGTCATCCGCGCGGATGACGGCGGCGATCACGGTTTCCAGCAGCCAGGCAAGCGCGGCGAGCACGGCCATCACCGCGATGGCGAATGCCTGGCGGCCAACGAACATGCCGTGGTCCGCCAGCGGCCGGAAGATGAAGGCCGCCGCGGCCACCGCGACCAGCCTGGCCGACATTCCGGTGATCCCGGCCGGACGCCCGGCCGCGATGTGCGGCAGCGCCCCGAGCGCCATGCCGATCGCCGCCACCGCTATCACCGCCAGGGCCGGCACGGCGGGCACCTGGCTGACCATGCCTGGCACCGCGATCGTCAGCGCAAGAGCGTAGGAAAGGGCGGCCGCCATCGCGATCGGCGCGGTCTCCCTGCCACCGGGCAGGGCCAGCCTGAGCAGTTCGCCGAACGCGATGAACAGGCCGAACGCGATCGCGACGTGATGCGGATCGGTGAACCCGACCGCCGTCCGCACCAGCGCGATCACGACCAGCACGCTGGTCACGCCAAGCAGCAGCAGCCGGCCGGAGTCCACCGACTGCCATACCAGCCATCGCTGTTCCGCGCTGCGGGACGCCGTCAATCAGGTCCCCCGTCACATGCTGTCGACTACCCGCAGCGGGGCGATCGGGTCGTCGTGGTCCTGCGATGTAATGATCTCATCACCGCGCGGCTTTACCGGGCCCTGCAACGGCCAGGCCTCGCGGCCTAGCGCGGCGACGAACGCGTCGACGATCTCGGGATCGAACTGCGACCCCGCGGCCTTGCGCAGCTCGGCGACCGCGTCGCCGATCCTGCGAGCCGGCCGGTAGGAACGGGTGGAGGTCATCGAGTCGAATGCGTCGGCGACGGCGATGATCCTGGCGAACTCGGGAATCTCCGGACCGGCGAAGCCCATCGGGTAGCCGCGCCCGTCCATCCGCTCGTGGTGGTGCATGATGCCGGTCAGCGCCTCGTTCAGGAAGCCGATCTCCCTGACGATCTGCAAGCCGCGCATCGGGTGCAGCTGGATGGCGGCGAATTCCTCCTCGGTGAGCGGGCCGTCCTTCTGCAGCACCTTCGTGGGTACCCCGAGCTTGCCCACATCGTGCAGCATCCCGGCGAAGGTCACCGCCTCCGCCCGGTCGGCGCGCATCCCGATCTGCCTGGCGATCATGCCGGAGCCGCGGGATACCCGCTCGCTGTGCCCGCGGGTGTAGAAGTCCTTGGTCTCCACCGCCTGGCACAGCGCCGCCATCGTGTCCGCGTAGGCGCGCTGCTGCTCGGCGAACTGCCCCATGGCCCACCTGGCCACATACAGCGGCACCAGGGCGATCGCCGCCGCAAACGGTCCGATGATGTTCCACAGCGCCGCGATGACCAGGCCGAGCGCCGCGAACCCGAGATCAGAGATCAGCAGCAGCGGGAGGCCGGTTCCTGCCATGGCCTGCTGCGCTGCCACCCGGCTGCGCCGGTCGAGCCGCAGCATGCCCCACAGCAGGCCGTGATTGATCAGGACGTGCACGACGGCCGCGACGGCGAACGGCCAGAGCAGCCACGGGAACAGGACAGGGAGCGTCACCGAGCCGCTGGCGCTGCCCGGCGGAATCTGGCCAGGCATCACCAGCCCCAGGCGGCCGCCGACCGCGACATAGCTCAGGCCGGCCAGGTAGCCGGCCACCGCGTTCATCCCGCCGTTGAACAGCCGCTCGACCACGGGAACCCGGCTGCGCACGCTGATCACGGCCACCGCGCCCACCATCGCCGCGCCGCCGGGACCAAGCAGGACCACGGCAGCGAGGGTGGCGGCCGAACTCGGGGACCATGCCGACTGCCGCGCGGCCAGCGGCGTCGGCGTGGAGTCGCAGATCGCGAACAGCAGCGCGAGGGTGGCGTACCTGCCCCACCAGCCGAGCGAGCCCGGATCGTGTGACACGTGCGCGACGATGGCCACAGCCGCCGTGACAACCGCCGCGATGTAGAGCCACGTGGTCCAGGAGAGCTTGCCCATGTCCTCCTCGCCGACCCACGCAGCCCGAAGTGTCGCGACTCAGAGTAACGCGAGCACACCGATCCGCGTAGGCGTCCGCGATATTGGCCGCCGTTCTTCGGCATGAACTAGGCAAAATGGATCACAATCGCACCGCAGGAGATGCCGTCGGCCGTTGGCCGCGTCAGCCGACGTCGATCTGCGCCCTGACCGCCTCGATCCGCGCAAGCACCTTCTGGCGCAGGTCAGCCGGCACCGGATCGTGCCCGCAGTGCCGGTGCACCAGCCGTTTGACCGCCTCTTCCAGGCCATACTCGCGCAGGCACGGCCCGCATTCCTCCAGGTGCACCTTCACATGCGAGTAGGAGACGCCGTCCATCTCACCGTCGAGGTAGGTGTACACCATGTCGAGCACCTCGCTGCACGGTGTCTCGTGCGGATTTCCGCAGCTCATTGCGCGTCCTTCCCCGGCGCCTGCGCCGCCCGAGGTGGCTCCGCCGCAATCCTGGCCAGCCCGCGCTCCGCAGCGTAGTCCGAAAGCATGTCGCGGAGCTGCCGACGACCCCGGTGCAGTCGTGACATGACGGTCCCGATCGGGGTGCCCATGATGTCAGCGATCTCCTTGTAGGCGAATCCCTCGACGTCGGCCAGGTAGACCGCGATCCTGAACTCTTCCGGGAGTGCCTGAAGCGCCTCTTTGACATCAGAGTCCGGCAGTCCCTCCAGCGCCTCTGCCTCCGCCGACTTCAGCCCGGAGGAGGTGTGCGAGGCAGCGCGGGCCAGCTGCCAGTCCTCGACATCCTCGGTTCCCGACCGCTGCGGTTCGCGCTGCCGCTTGCGGTAGCTGTTGATGAAGGTGTTAGTGAGGATGCGGAACAGCCAGGCCTTCAGGTTGGTGCCGTCCTGATACTGGTGGAACGACCCGTACGCCTTGGCGAACGTCTCCTGCACCAGGTCTTCGGCGTCGGCCGGATGACGGGTCATCCGCATCGCCGCCGCGTACAGCTGATCCAGGTACGGCAGGACATCGCGCTCGAAGCGCTCATTGCGCCCCTGCAGTGTCTCAGGTACCGGACCCACCCCCTCTGCGATGCCTCGCGGACTCCGGCTGGGCAGCCAGCCGCCTCGGGCGGAGGATACCGCGCCTGGGACGCGCGTCGGCCGGGCGGCTGCCTGTATGTCACCGCGGGCGGGCCAGACCTTGTCGGCCGGCGCAGCTTTGCACCGGCATTCACCAGCTAGGGGCACGGGCGTTGCAACGCGTCCAGCGGCGGCTTCATTCCGCGACGCCGGCCGGACCGCCGTCAGCGGTGCAGTCGATCCCGCTTTGCCTGGCATGTCAGGCACCTTGCGGCTTCTGGCTTGGCCTCGAGCCTGCCTTCTGGCACCTTGCCGCCGCAGTCCATGCAGGTGCCGTAGCTGCCGCTGTCCAGGCGCTTGAGAGCATCAAGCACCAGGGCGCGCCGCGCCCGCGCGGCCGCCAGCATCGCCTCGCTGCGATCGGACTCCGCCAGGTTGGTGCCCGCGTCGGCCGGATCCTGCGGATAGTCGGCTACCAGGGGGTGCTTGTGATGAGCCCCATGAAGCACGGCGAGCGACCTGTCAAGCTCGTCACGGACTTCCTCAAGGCGCTTCCGAGCGGCTGTGGTTTCCAACCGGCATACACCTCCTGCCCGCTCCGGGCCCGCCAGCCCGGCGCGCGGCGCCGTTGCCGCCGACCGGCCGGTCACGCGCCCGACCCAGCTGTGCCGCCGCCGTTCGCCGCGGCTCCGTTCTTCGCCTTCGCCGTCGCGGCCCTGGACCTGGCCTTGCCCGCGGCACGGACATCGCCGTGGCTGACCGGGTCGGCCGCTGCGATCAGCTCAGGGCCGTTATTGCGGACGGAGTTCACCGCCAGCGAGACCGGGTAGGACATCAGCCCGCTGGCCGCAGCGGGCGTCAGCAGCGCCTTCAGGTCCCCGCTGTCGGCGTTGCCAGGATCGAGCCAGTCCGCCCAGCTGGCCGGGTCGATCACCATGGGCATCCGGTCGTGGATCTCGCCAAGTTCGTCCGGCGCGGTGGTCGTGATGATCGTCGCGGTCCAGAGCCAGGCGTCGGGGTCCTCCCGCGGCAGCGCCCGGTCGCGCCACAGCTCGTACAGGCCGGAGAAGGCCAGCGGCCCGTGGTCGGGACGGCAGATGAAGTATGGCTGCTTGGGCCCGCTGGTCCCTGACGGCGGCCGCTGCCACTCGTAGTACCCGTCGGCCGGGAGCAGGCACCGCCGCCGGGCGAACGCGCTCCTGAAGGCGGGTTTCTCGCTGACCGTCTCCGCCCGCGCGTTGATCATCCTGCTGCCGATGGAGACGTCCTTGGCCCAGAACGGCACCAGGCCCCATCGGACCACCCGCAGTTCCCGTACCGGCGCACCCGATGCTCCGCCCGCCGAGTCACGGTCACCCGGCGCGCCGTGCCCGCTGCCGGGCTCGGAATCACCGGCCGCGGCAGGTTCCTGGCCGGCCTGCGGCCGGTCATCGCGCGGGGCCCTGGCCAGCACCGCGTACACCGGCTTGGTCGGCGCGACGTTGTAGTCGGGCGGCAGCGGTTCAGCGACGCGGTCACGCTGCACGCTGAACTCCTCAAGGAGCTCGATACGCGAACGCGCGGATGCGTAACGGCCACACATTGCTCAAATACCTCGCTGTGCGTCTGTGAGACCGGGGCCAGCGCAAGCTCCTTGCCCGCCTGGCGTGTCGTCGCGGCAGCGCCATAGCGGCTGGCCAGAAGCCGGGGTTGCCGGAATCGGCCCCGCAGGTGAGGACATTAGATTGTCGCTGTTCATAGCCAGGCCAGGGCACTGTCAAACATCGGCAAAGCAGCCAAAGGCCACGCCGGACGCGCGGAGTCACGGTGGCGGCGGGGAACAGCCCGATCGGTGAGCCAAGACCGGCGACCCGCGGACGAAATGCGATGTCACGGTGGCGGCCGGGAACAGCTCGACCGGCGAGCCGAAGACCGCCGACCGCGGACGAAATCGGCACGCTCCGCTGACCGGCAGGGTGAGCGGCCCGTAATCTCGCATCATGAACGCTGACCAGCCGCGCGGCAGACCTGGGCACCGGCCGGGCGACAGCGCGGACTGGCCGCTGCCGATCGCGGCCGGGCCGATTCGCGCCGTGGTAAGACCGCCTGGCTCCAAGTCCATGACCAACCGGGCGCTCGTGCTCGCGGCGCTCGCCGACGGCCCGACCGTCATCACCGGCCCGCTCGCGGCCAGGGATACCACGCTGATGGTGTCGGCGCTGCGCGCGCTCGGCTGCCAGATCCTGACCGGCGACCAGCCGTCCGGTTCCTGGCAGGTACGGCCGGCCAGCCCGGACGCGGCCGACCGGGAGGCGACGGTGGACGTCGGTAATGCGGGGACTGTGCTGCGGTTCGTGCCCGCGCTTGCCGCACTGACCAGGGCAGCGGTGACGTTCCGCGGCGACGAGCAGGCGTCCAGGCGGCCGGTCGGGCCGCTGCTCGCCGCGCTGCGGCAGCTCGGTGCCGACATCGATGACCATGGCACCGGCGCGGCGCCGTTCCTGGTGCGCGGCCGCGGCGGTCTGCGCGGCGGGCCGGCCAGCGTCGATGCGTCCGCTTCGTCGCAGCTGATCTCCGGCCTGCTGCTCGCCGCGCCGCGGTTCGAGCAGGGCGTGCGGGTCAGGCACGAGGGCCCGCCCGTGCCGTCAGCCCCGCACATCGAGATGACCGTGCGGATGCTGCGGGCGCGCGGCGCCGCCGTCCGCGCCGGCGCCGATGACCGGCCAGCACGGGCGGCGGGCACCGCGGGCGGCCAAGCCGTCGCCGACAGCTGGCAGGTTCTGCCTGGACCGATCTCCGGCGGGCAGGTCGACATCGAGCCTGACCTGTCCAATACCGTGCCGTTCCTGGCGGCTGCCCTTGTCACCGGTGGTGAGGTGACCGTCCCTGGCTGGCCGGCCGACAGCCTGCAACCCGCCGGGGCGATCCTGAGCCTGCTCACGGCGATGGGCGCCACGGTGACCGCGACCTCGGCCGGCCTGCGGGTCAGCGGCGCGGGCCGGGTCCGCGGCATCCGCGCCAACCTGAGCGAGGTGGGCGAGCTTACCCCGGTGCTGACCGCGCTGGCCGCGGTGGCAAGCTCGCCGTCGGAGTTCACCGGGGTCGCGCACGTGCGCCGTCACGAAACCGACCGGCTGGCGGCGCTGGCCGGCGAGATCGGCAGGCTCGGCGCGACGGTGACCGAGCTGCCGGACGGGCTCGCGATCAGGCCGGGGCGGCTGCGCGCCAACGGTGCCATGTTCGACAGTCACGACGACCACCGGCTGGTCATGGCGGCGGCCGTACTCGGCCTGGTGACTCCGGGGCTGCAGGTCCGCAATGCCGTCACCGTCGGCAAGACCTTCCCAGGCTTCAGGACGATCTGGTCGCAGATGCTCGCGCCTGGCCCCTGCTGCGAGCCCAGTGATGCTTGAGCGTGCCAGCGATGCGAGCCCAGCAATGCGAGCCCAGCAATGCTTGAGCCCAGTGATGCTTGAGCGTGCCGGTGCTGCCAGCTACCGGGGCGGCCGGGCCGCCGGGCGGATGACGAGCGGAACGCGCCGGTGACCGGCCAGGCCAGGCATGGCGGCATGGATGAGGACGACGTGCGGGTGCGGGCCGGCCGCGGCTCCCGGCCACGCACCAGGCGCAGGCCGCCGCACGCCGGCGCGGTCGAGGCGTTCGTGGCCGGGGTGGATCGCGGCAGGTACCGCTGCCTGATCGGCGACCGGCTGGTCAGCGCGATGAAGGCCCGCGAGCTCGGCCGCGGCAACATCGTGGTCGGCGACACCGTCAGCCTGGCGGGCGATGTCTCTGGCGAACCAGGGACCCTGGCGCGGGTGGTCAGGGTCGCGCCGCGCCGAACCGTGCTGCGCAGGTCCGCCGACGATGCCGACCCGGTCGAGCGGGCGATCGTGGCGAACGCGGACCAGCTGGTCATCGTCTGCGCGCTGGCCGACCCGCCGCCCAGGCTGCGGCTGATCGACCGGTTCCTGGTCGCCGCCTATGACGCCGGCCTTGAGCCGGTGCTCTGCCTGACGAAGGCGGACCTGGCCGGGCCCGAGGCGATCCTGCCGGTCTATGCCCCGCTCGGATTCCGCTGCCTGGTGCTCGGCAGGCCGGTGAGCGACGCGCTGCTCGGCGAGCTGCGCGGCATCCTGGCCGGCCAGCTGAGCGTCATGGTCGGGCATTCGGGGGTGGGCAAGTCGACCCTGGTCAACATGCTGATACCGGATGCGGACAGGGCGGTTGGCGAGGTCAGCCCGGTGACCGGCCGTGGCAGGCACACGTCATCGTCGGCGGTCGCCCTGCGGCTGCCGGACGGCGGATTCCTCATCGACACGCCCGGGCTGCGCAGCTTCGGGCTCGGGCACCTGTCGGCCGAGCGGGTGGTGCGGGCATTCCCCGATCTGGCCGCCGGCGCGGCCGGATGCCCGCCAGGATGCGGCCATCTCCAGCCCGACTGCGCCCTCGACGCGTTTGTGGCCGCGGCCGGCGGCGTGTCGCTCGCGGCCCGTCTTGACTCGCTCCGCAGGCTGCTGCGCAGCAGGGACGGTACGGACAGCGACGAGCACTAGCCGCGTACCCGGTTAAGTCGGGCCAGGGGCCGCGGCGCGCCGCAGTTCGCGATAGCGTTGCGCTGCATGGCGAGCTTCGACGATGACCTGCGGTTTGCCCATGTGCTCGCGGACGCGGCCGACGACATCACGATGCGCCGATTCCGCGCCCTGGACCTGGACGTTCAGGCGAAGCCCGACCTGACCCCGGTGACCGACGCTGACCTGGCCACCGAGGAGTCGCTGCGCAGCGTGCTCAGCCGGGCCAGGCCGCGCGACGCCATGCTGGGCGAGGAGTTCGGCCGTACCGGCACCAGCCCGCGGTGCTGGGTGATCGACCCGATCGACGGGACCAAGAACTTCGTCCGCGGCGTGCCGGTCTGGGCCACCCTGATCGCGCTGATGGCGGACGGCGACGCCGCCGTCGGCGTCGTCTCGGCGCCGGCGCTCGGCCGCCGCTGGTGGGGCGCCCTGGACGGCGGCGCGTGGACCGGCAAGTCGCTGACCAAGGCCACCGCGTGTCGGGTATCGGAGGTCGCCAAGCTCCGTGACGCCTCGATGTCCTACTCCGAGCTGGCCAGCTGGGACAAGGCCGGCCAGCTCGCGCAGTTCCTCAGCTTGGCCATGTCGGTCTGGCGCACCCGCGCCTACGGCGACTTCTGGTCGCACGTCCTGGTGGCTGAGGGCGCGGTCGACCTGTCCACCGAGCCGGAGGTCTCGCTGTGGGACCTGGCCGCGCTTCAGGTCATCGTGCAGGAGGCCGGGGGCACCTTCACCGACCTGTCCGGCCTGGCCACCCCGGACGGCGGCAGCGTGATCTGCACCAACGGGCTGCTGCACGAGGAGGTACTTGAGCTGCTCAGCGGCCCGGGCGAGGCCGGGCACTGAGACCGGCGCTGAGGCCGGCCGCTTGCCGGTACCGGTGACCGGCCTTGCCTACAAGCAGCTCGATGCACAATGCTGGAGGTGACGTGAATCACATGTGCACAAGCTGGCCGGGCAGCGCCGCCGGCCTCGTCGGCCGACGGCCGGCGGCACCCGCGACGTCACGGGGGAAGTGAGCCGATCATGAATGTACAGGACGGGATGACGAAGGTCATCCTGAGTATCGGCCCGGCGCACACGCTGCGCCAGGCTGCGGCGAAGATGTCCGCGCACCGGGTCGGCGCCGCGGTGGTGATCGACGCGGAGCACTCCGGCATCGGCATCCTGACCGAGCGCGACATCTTGAATTCACTGGCCGCCGGCCAGGACCCGGACACCGAGCTCGTGGCCGATCACCGGACCAGCGATGTGGTCTTCGCGGCACCGGACTGGACGCTGGAGCAGGCCGCCAGGACGATGATGGCCCACGGCTTCAGGCACCTGGTGGTGGTGACGGGCGGGGAGGTGATCGGGCTGCTGTCGATGCGCGACATCGTGCGCTGCTGGTCAGGCGCGCGCACTACGTCCGGGATCAGCGAGGCGGCGGTCTGAACGCAGATCCGGCGGCCGGAAGGCACTGGCTAGCCGGTCTGCCGGTCCGGCTGAACCTGCACCGCCAGCTGCTCGGCCTGCTGCTCGATGCCGCGCAAGCCGATCCGGCGATCCGCTGGATTGAGCTCGGCGGTTCGCTTGCCCGCGGCGCCGGCGACGAGCTTTCCGATATCGACGCCGGTCTCGGCGTCGACGACGCTCAGTGGCCCGGCTCGGTGCCGCGGATCGCGCAGGTGGCCCGCGGGGCCGGCCGGGTCATCGAGGAGTTCACGCAGCCCTTCGGCGCCGGCGATGGCGTGACCGGCGAGCACCAGTTCACGCTGTACGCAACGGGATTGCAGCTCAGCCTTGTCGTCATGCCGGCCAGCGGGCGCGCCGGGCTGCCGCCGCAGTCGGTCGCCCTCTACGACGCCGACGGACGGCTGGCGCGGCCGTGGCTTCCCGATGTCGCACTGGCGACCGGGCCGACGGCCAGGGAATGGGCCTGCCTGGCCTGGCTCGCGCTCGGTGACCTGGTGAAGTACCTCGACCGGGGTTCGACCTGGGAGGCCATGGCCCGGCTGGACGAGGCGCGGACGCAAGGCTGGAAGCTCTGGGCGATCGCCGTCGGCGCCTGCTACCCGGCGTTCGGGCTGACGTCCGTGCTGGACGCCGACTGCCCGTCGGCTCCGCCAGGAATCGAGGCATCGGTGGCCGGACTCGATGATCGCAGCCTGCGGACGGCCGCGATCGCGATGGCAAGCGTGCTCGATCTGGTGATCTCACGCGCGAGCGCCGTCGTCGCCTTCGAGCCTCCGGCCGGCCTGCGGTCGTGGGCCAGCGGCAGGCTGGGCATCACCGCTGCTGACCGCTGACGGTCAGGCGTGGCCAGGGCTGGCGGGCCGCGGCGCGGCGGGGAAGAGCCTGGCGAACCGGTGCAGGGACGAGCCAAGGCCGAGCCTGGCGGCCGGCCCGATGACCGCCGCGGCCAGCCGTCCCGCGGCAGGCGGCAGCGGCAGGACGATCCGCTCGACCCAGCGGAATTCGGCGGCGCCCGCTCCGCGCGGCAGCACCTCGAGCACCCCGGAGCCGCGGACCAGCTTGCCGGTGTGCGCGACCGCGCACCTGCGGGGCGGATCCCATTCGGTGATGACCATGGTGTCGGTGAAGCCCACCGGCCCGATGCCGGTCCAGCCGGTGACCCTGGCTCCGGGTCCGTGCCCGCCTGCCACCTTGGTCGCCCAGATCCACTCATGCTGCCTGGACCAGTCGACCGCGAGATCCCACACGTGCTGCGGGGCGGCCCTGATCAGGACTCCGGCGGCTATCGTCAGGTTCGTCGGCATCAGCTCAGGCTACCGACCGTGATCAATGGCCGCGCACTACGGATGACCGACCGTGATCAAGGCCGTGCACCAGGGATTACCGCAGGCAGATGGCCGGATCTGGGCGGCGGCGCGCTGGACATGCGGTTGCCGCCTCCCTATCCTTGACTGTATGGTCAGTCAGTTGATCTCGCCTCCGGCGCCGCTTGACCAGGCCGCGCTCGCCGAGTCGCTCCGCCCGTTCGGCCGCAGCCGCATGCTGCCACGGGCCGCCTATGTCGACGCCGGCGTCTTCGACTGGGAACGGCGGAATTTCTTCGGCGGCGGCTGGCTCTGCGTGGGCCGGGCCGATCAGGTGGCCAGCCCTGGCGACCAGCGCGCCGAGCCGGCCGGTCCCGGCAGCATCCTGCTGACCAGGGACGAGGCTGGCGGCCTGCGCGCGTTCGCCAATACCTGCCGCCACCGCGGGCATGAGCTGCTGCCCTGCGGCTCGACCGCCAGCCAGGGCGTCATCATCTGCCCCTACCACGGCTGGACCTACTCGCTGGGCGGTGACCTCCGAGCGGCGGCGGGGTTCAAGAACCGGCCCGGATTCCGGGCCGACCAGTGGGGACTCGCCGAGTTGCCGGTCGCGCAGTGGCACGGGCTGATCTTCGTGGACAGCTCGGGCACCGCCGCCCCGCTCGATGACGCGCTCGCCGCCTTGGATCCGATCGTCGCGCCGTACGAGATGGACCGGCTCATCGTCGCAGGCCAGCACGACTACGACGCGGCGGCGAACTGGAAGATCCTGTCCGAGAACTATCATGAGTGCTATCACTGCCCGGCGATCCACCCCGAGCTTTGCCAGGTCAGCCCGCCCAAGAGCGGCGAGAACTACGACCAGCCTGGCACCTGGGTGGGCGGGTGGATGGACCTGCGGGCCGGCCTGGCGACCATGTCCATGGACGGCGCCAGCCACGGCGTGCCGCTGCGCGGCCTGGACGGCACCGGCCTGCGCACGGTCATCTACGTCAACGTGTTTCCCAACGTGCTGATCAGCCTGCACCCGGACTACGTGATGGTGCACCGACTGCTGCCGCTCGCCGCCGATCGCACCAAGATCGAGTGCACCTGGGCATTCGCGCCTGAGGCGGTGCAGCGGCCAGGGTTCGACCCCAGCTATGCGATCGAGTTCTGGGATCTCACCAACCGGCAGGACTGGGCCGCATGCGAGTCGGTGCAGCGCGGACTGTCCTCGCCGCACGCCATTCCAGGTCCGCTGTCACCGGCCGAGGACGCGGTGTACCAGTTCGTCACCATGGTCGCCCGTGGCTATCTCGGCCAGCCGGTGTGGAACACCGGCGGGTCGCCCTGGACATGAAACCAGCCGTGCTGACCGCCCACGCCCCCTGGGGCGCGTTATGTGAGTTGATCTACGCTGCGGCAAGGCAGGCGCGCAGAAGGGTGTGAGCCGCGGTGGTGGCTGCGGTCCGGGTGAGCAGGCCCCAGAAGGTGTGCGCGCCGTGGCGGGCCAGTTCCATCAGGTCGGTGATCTCGCCGAAGCTGGCCTCGACCCGGTTACGCCACTCGGCGATGATCTTCTGCAGGATCGGCGGCATGCTCCGCCGCTGATCCTTCGTGGGCGGGACCAGGACAGCAGTGCCGCGGGCGGCCTGCTGCGCGGCGAACGCGGCGCCGTTGAAGCCCTTGTCCGCGAGCAGGTCACGCGGCGGGGGCCCGGCCTCCAGCAGGTCAGTGGCCACGTCGCGCTCGTTGACTGCGGCGGGCACGATGCTCCAGGCGCGGACGATCCGCGAGCCGAGGTCGGTCTTGATCGCGAGCCGGAAGCCGTAGAACCATTCGGCGTGCGCGGCGTCGCGGCCGAACCGGGCCGCCAGGCCATTCGGCCCGGCCCACCCGTCCGGGCCGCGGACCCGGGAGGCGTGCTTGACCGGCAGCGCGCTGGTATCGATCTGCTGGCAGTCATCGGTCGGCAGCTGCGCGGCGAGGTGGGTGCGGAAGTGCTCGAATGCGCCCCATAGCCAGCGGATCCGCCGGTTGGCCTCGCTTTGGTGCGGCAGGCGCGGGAACAGGTGCGCCCAGTCCCGGGCAACCTCGGCCAGGAATCCGGCCTCGCTGCGGCGGCCCAGCAGGTGCCGCACCATCGCGATGGCCAGCAGCTCGGCGTCGCCGCAGGCCGGCGCGGCCCCGGGCCGGGGCGGGATGGCGACCGCCCCGGAGGCGATCGCGTCATCGACCATGACATAGACGTAGATGAACAGGTCCTCGGTTGGCAGCATGGGGGGTGGCCTCTGCGTGACAAGGGTCTTCGACAAACGCCTGTCTCTGGCAGAGGCCATCCCATGATCAAGTGCGCCGTTCATTATGAACACAGAACGTCACTCCCGGTGGATATGGGACATCTGATGTGCCTGACCGAGTCCGGCCACGACGTTCACGATGACGCGGTGCTGTTCATCATGGCGGGTCCGGCCGCCGGGCCGCCCTGCGGGACACTCGGAGCGGCGGCCCCCGGAGGCCGCTACTTGTGACGGAACGTGACCGGTTCCAATCGGCGGTGCACCAGATCCGATCTGCGCGCCAGTCCTGATCGGTCGGCTGGTTGCCGGTGTGACGCCGGACGAATGGTCAGATGGCCCGCGCGTGCCCGTGCCCTCCCTGGCGCGTGTACCAGCCGGTGTATGTCACGCTCGGCGCCGGCCGTAGTCGCCGAGGCCGGTGGCGAGCAGGTCGAACCCGCGGTTAAGGCCCTCGCGCAGGGCAGCGGGCCCGGGGCTGGGGCGGCCGCTGGCGAGGAGGACCAGGTCGCGTTCCTGCAGGGCGCGGATGATGCTGAGCACGGCGGCGGCGATGACCCGGGGCTCCAGCCGGTCGCCGGAGACGTCGGCCGCCTCGGCGATCTCGCGGGCCAGCGACTGCTCGTGCCGGTGGAAGATCTCCCGCTGCCGGGCCTGCAGAGCGGGGCTGGCGGCGAGGATCCGGGCGTGCTCAGCGAGCGAGCCCGATCCGCTCTGCTCGGCCATGCGGCCCAGCCCTGCGGTGTAGAACCGGCGGCAGGCATCGAGCACGGACTCGCCGCCGCGGCGCTCGGCGATCGCCCGGGCCAGCCCGGCCTCCATGGCCTGGTCCTCGTCGAAGTACAGGTCTTCCTTGGCCGGGAAGTAGTTGAAGACGGTCTTGTCGGACACGTCCGCTGCCCTGGCGATCTCGGCGATCGTGACCTGCTCGAAGCCCCGCTCGGCGAACAGCCGCCGCGCGGTATCGGCGATCACGCGCCTGGTCTGCTGCTTCTTGCGCTCACGCAGTCCCGTCTGGCTGGCCATGAGCACAAGGATACACCATCTATAAAGTTATAGTTGACAGAATCTTTCTGTAACTGTACGTTGGAGGTGCTTGCGAGAAGGGAACCTCCGATGGCCCACCACGATGACGCGATCCAGGCCGAGGGCCTGGTCAAGCGATACCGCGGCGCCACAGCGCTGGCCGGCGTAGACCTGCGCCTGCCCGCCGGCGCCGTGCTCGGCCTGCTCGGCCCCAACGGCGCCGGGAAGACCACCACGGTGCGGATCCTGGCCACCCTGCTCCCGATGGACTCGGGGCGCGCCTGGGTGGCCGGGTACGACGTGGCCCGCGAGCCGGACCGGGTGCGCACCCAGATCGGCCTGGCCGGGCAGTACGCCGCGGTCGACGAGCGGCTGACCGGCCGGGAGAACCTGGCCCTGGTCGGCACCCTGTATCACCTCGGCCGCAAGACAGCCGCCCGCCGGGCCGCCGGCCTGCTGGACCGCTTCGGGCTGGCCGAGGCGGCAGCCCGGCAGGTGAAGACCTACTCCGGCGGCATGCGGCGGCGGCTGGACCTGGCCGCGGCCATCATCGCCGGCCCGCCGGTGCTCTTCCTTGACGAGCCGACCACCGGCCTGGACCCGGCCGCCCGGCTAGAGCTGTGGCAGGCGGTGCGGGACCTGGTCGCCGACGGTACCAGCGTGCTGCTCACCACCCAGTACCTGGAGGAAGCCGACCAGCTCGCCGACCGGATCACGGTGCTGGCCGCCGGGCGGGTGATCGCCGAGGGCACCGCGCAGCAGCTCAAGCAGCGTCTCGGCGGGGAGCGCCTGGAGATCACCGTTGCCCGGCCGGCCCAGCTCGCCACCGGCGCCGCCGCGCTGGCCCGCGCGGCCGGCAACCCGGCAGCCATCGAGCCCGGTGCCCGGCGGGCCAGCGTCCCCGTCCACGGCGCCGGCCGGGAGATCGCCACGGCGGCGAACGCCCTCGCCGCGGCGAACGTCACGCTCGAGCAGTTCACCGTCCGCCACCCCACCCTCGACGAAGTGTTCCTCAGCCTCACCGGGCACCCCGCCGGCAACCGCGCAGCCGGTGCCCGCGCCCAGGAAGGACAAGCCGCATGAACGCCATCGCCACGCCACTACCCGGCGCCGCACGGCGCCTGCACTGGACCATCAGCGACGCGGCCGCCGTGGCCGTGCGCAACCTGCGGCACATCCCGCGGGTCCCGGAGAAGCTGGCCATGGTCAGCTTCCAGCCGGTCATCTTCGTGCTGCTGTTCGGATACCTGTTCGGCAGCGCGATCACCATGCCCGGCGGCAGCTACCACGAGTTCATCATGGCCGGGATCTTCACCCAGATGATGGTGCTCGGCGCATCCACCACTGCGACCGGGGTGGCCGACGACCTGACCAAGGGCCTGGTCGACCGGTTCCGGTCGCTGCCGATGGCCCGCTCCGCCGTCCTCGCCGGGCGCACCATCGCCGACCTCGCCCTGTCCGTCATCTCCTGCGCGGTAATGGCAGCAGCCGGGCTGGCCATCGGCTGGCGGATCCACCACGGCATCCCGGCTGCCCTGGCCGGCTTCGCCCTGCTGCTCCTGCTCGGCTTCGCGATGGCCTGGGTCGGCGCCCTGGCCGGCCTGGTCATCCGCGACACCGAGTCGGTCAGCGCCGCCACGTTCGGCGTGCTGATGCCGCTCACGTTCCTGTCCAACGCGTTCATCCCGCCCGGCCGCCTGCCCGGCCCGCTTGCCGCGATCGCGGACTGGAACCCGGTCAGCGCCACCGTCACCGCCTGCCGCCAGCTGTTCGGCAACCACGCGGGCACACAGCCGACCCCGTTTGCCGGCCAGCACGCCATCGCGATGTCTGCGGGCTGGTCAGCGCTGATCCTGCTGGCCTGCGTCCCGCTCGCAGTGCGCGCCTACCGCTCCGCGGCCACCCGGTAGCCGCGCCGCCCATGGATGCCGGTACCGGCACCACAGCTGGGTGATCTTGCAACCGGGAGTTGAACATGACGCAACACCAGCCGCCCGGCGACCAGCCGCTGACCTCGCTTGCCCTCGTCCTCGCCAGCGTCGGGCACCTGATTGACCGGGTGGCAGCGGCCCAGTGGACAGCGCCCACGCCATGCCCGGAATGGGACGTGCGCCAGCTTGCCAATCACCTCGTCGCCGGCAACCTGGCGGTCGCGGCCCTCGTCTGTGCCCATGCTCCGCCCGACCGGCGAGTCAGCCATCTCGGTGACGACCCGCCCAGCGCCTACCGCGCCTCGGCCGCCGCGCTACAGGCGGCGTTCGCCCAGCCCGGAGCACTTGAGCGGACCTTCGGGTCGCCGTACGGGCCCGCGCCCGGGTCGATGCTCGTGCACCTGCGCATCACCGAACTGCTGGTCCACGGCTGGGATCTGGCTCGCGCCACCGGGCAGCCGCCCGGCCTGCCCGACGCCCTGGCCCAGAACGAGCTCGCGCTGTCGCGGGCCCGGCTCGGCGACGCTCCCCGCGACGCCATGCCCATCGCCGAGCCGCAGCCGGCTCCCGCCGGCGCGGCTGCGATCGACCGCCTGGCCGCCTTCTTCGGGCGACAAGTGTGAGGCAGCATGACCGGCGCCACCGCACACTGCGACAGATTATCGCCCCCATCGACGACGCCGGCGTTCACTGGAGCATAGCTGGCGGATGGCGGCGATTCTCTGGGGGTGAGCATCAGGACAAACGGGGTGTCCTCGCGGATCGCCCTGGTAGGAGAATGATCAACACGAGGTAGTCACGCCACAGGTGTTGCGCCAAGAGCCGTGTCCCAAGACAGCGAGCGTGAGACCAGCAGCGACAACGAGCACCACACCCCTGGAGGTGTGTTGCAGAAGCTCTCCGTGGAGCTTCCGGTGCCACGTCGTGCGACAGCCTGTGGACCCCCGGAGAACGGGCAACAATCAAGGCGCCACGCCTCGATCAACCCACATAACACGCCTGGGCGGTCAGCACCGGCACCATGCCGGCTCGCCCGGGCTAGCTCACCTCGGCGAGCTTGGAGGTGGCCACGTCGAACACGAACCCGGCTAGCTCACCTCGGCGAGCTTGCAGGTGGCCACGTCGAACACAACCCGGCTAGCTCACCTCGGCGAGCTTGCCGGTGGCAACGTCGAACACGAAGCCGCGGACCTGATCGGTGTGCGGTATGAACGGGCTCGCCGTGATCCGCGCGATCGACTGGCGCACGTCGCCCGCCGGATCGGCGAAAGCCTCGGGCGCCCATCCTGGCCTGATCCCGGTGTCGGCCTCGATGGCCGCCTTGAACTGATCGTCGGTGAACGTGAGCATCCCGCAGTCGGTGTGGTGGATCAGGATGATCTCCATGGTGCCAAGCAGCCGCTGGCTGATCGCCAGCGACCGGATCTCGTCATCGGTGATGACCCCGCCCGCATTCCTGATCACATGCGCCTGGCCTTCATCCAGGCCGAGGACCCCGTAGACGTTGAGCCTGGCGTCCATGCACGCGACAACGGCGACGCCGAGCGCCGGCGGCAGCGGCAGCGGGCCGTGGAAGTTCTCTGCGTACCTGGCGTTGTTCGCGATCAGCCGGTCGGTAGCGGACATGAGACCTCCTGATCTGTGGCGTGCTGGCGGTAACCAGGAACCGCGGGCCCATGTTCCCGATCCGAACCGATGCAGTGCGGAAATTCGGGTACGAATCAACCAGAGCCGCGCGGCGAAGAACGCCGCGCAAACTCGACAGGGAGGTGCCGCGGTGGCTGGCAGCGGAGGCAAGCACGGCTCGGCGGCGGGCGGCAAGATCCAGGCGGCCGACGGCCCGCAGCGGCTGAAGCGATCGTTCTACGAACGCGAACTGTTCAGGCTCCAGGCGGAGCTGGTGAAGCTGCAGGAATGGGTGCGCGCGGAGCGGGCGCGCATCGTGGTGATCTTCGAAGGCCGCGACGCGGCCGGCAAGGGCAGCACGATCAAGCGAGTGACCCAGTACCTCAATCCTCGGATCGCGCAGATCGTCGCGCTGCCCGCGCCCACCGAGCGGGAACGCACCGAATGGTTCTTCCAGCGGTACATCAGCCACCTGCCGGCCGGCGGCCAGATCATCCTGTTCGACCGCAGCTGGTATAACCGGGGCGGAGTCGAGCATGTCCTTAACTTTTGCACGAAGGAGGAGTACAGCCGCTTCCTGCACCAGTGCCCGATCTTCGAGCGGCTGCTCGTGGAGGACGGCCTTCTGCTGCGCAAGTACTGGTTCTCGGTGAGCGACGAGGAGCAGGAGCGCCGGTTCAGGTCCAGGCTTGAGGACCCGATGCGGCGGTGGAAGCTGTCGGCGATGGATCTGGAGTCGATCACGAGATGGGAGGATTACTCCCGCAGCAAGGACGAGATGTTCGTGCACACGGACATCCCCGAGGCGCCCTGGTACGTGGTCGAGAGCGATGACAAGCGGCGCGCGAGGATCAACATGATCGCTCATTTGCTCTCCACCATTCCGTACCAGGACGTGCAGCGGAAGCCGATCTCGCTGCCGCCCAGGCCATCAGCGAAGGGCTACATCAGGATGCCGCGCGACATGCAGAGCTACGTACCCGATCACGCGAACGACCCGACCACCGCGCGTAAGCGCTGACTGGCGGCTTGGCAGGTGAACGAGCCACAGGCCGGTGTAGCACCGGCGCTCCGCGTCTGCACAGCGGCGGAACGGCCGGATCAGTGGGAGCGGGCGACGTCGCTGTTCGAGGGACTCTGGCCGGAATACAACCTGCACGGCAACCGCAGCGGCGAGTACTTCGGGCAGCTCGTGCCGAGGTTCGCGCGGTTCCAGGTGCTCGTGATCGACGCCGGCACCGACCGGATCGTTGGGCGCGGCCGGGCAATCCCGTTCCGCTGGGACGGCTCGCTCGATGACCTGCCAGCCGGGATCGACGCGGTGGGCATTCGCGCGGTCGGTGCGGATGCCGCCCCGACCGCGGTGTCCGCGCTCGCCGCCGAGGTGGAGGGCGACTGGCAGGGCCAGGGGGTCAGCCGGCTGATCATCCAGGCGATGGCCAGGGTGACCAGGGACGCCGGCCTTCGCCCGCTGGTCGCCCCTGTCCGGCCCAGCCTGAAGGACCGCTACCCGCTCATTCCGATCAGCGACTACGCACGCTGGCATCGCGACGACGATCTGCCCTTCGACCCGTGGATGCGGGTGCACGCCAGGCTGGGCGCGACGATCCTGCGCGCCGAGCCCAGGTCCATGGAGATCACCGGCACGGTACCTGACTGGGAGCGGTGGACCGGCATCGCGATGCCTGGGCCAGGCGAGTACGTCTTCCCTGGCGGGCTGGCACCACTGGCCGTCGCGGACGGCGTCGGGCGGTACTGGGAGCCCAACGTCTGGATGCTGCACGAGATCCGCTGAGACCTGCGGAGATGTTCACGCCAGCGGGCCGGGATTCGCTGCGCGACGCCCTGGTCGCCGCCGCCCGCGCCGACCAGCGCATCGCGGCGGCAGCGCTGACCGGATCGGCCGCGTCGGGGACCACCGACCGGTGGTCGGACATCGATCTCGCCCTGTCGGTCGCGCGGCAGGCTGACTTCAGCGCGGTGCTGGCCGACTGGACCGGCCTCATGTACCGCGAACACGGCGCGCTGCACCATATGGACCTGCGCCGGGGGGCCACGAACTACCGGGTCTTCCTGCTCGCCAGCACGCTGCAGGTCGACATCGCCCTCTCCCCCGCCGCCGAGTTCGGCGCGATCGCCCCGACCTTCCTGCTGCTGTTCGGGACATCAGCCGACCTGCCGCGGGTACCGCCGCCCGATCCGGCCCACCTCGTCGGCCTCGGCTGGCTGTACGCGCTGCACGCGCGCTCGAGCATCGCCCGCGGCAGGGCCTGGCAGGCGGAGTACATGATCAGCGGGGTGCGTGATCACGTGATCGCGCTGGCCTGCCTGCGCCATGGCGTTACCGCCGTGCAGGGCAGGGGGTCCGACGACCTTCCGCCCGACGTCCTGGCTTGCCTGGCCGACGCGCTGGTCAGCTCGCTGGAGACCGCCGAGCTGCGACGGGCGCTCGCGGCGGTCGTCGAGGCGTTGCACACCGAGATCACGGCGGTCGATGCCGGGCTGGCCAGCAGGCTGGCTGGTGCCTTGCGCGAGCTTGCCGCGCCAGATGCGGGTGGCACGGTTGGTTGACACGAAACTGGGTCCCCGCTGGGCGCGCGGCAGCCCTGCAGCCGTCCCCGGACCCGGATCGCGGCCCAGGCGGCCTGCACCAGCATCGGCTTGATGTAGGTGCCGGCGTCACCGGTCCGGCCGTGCTTGCGTTTCCCGGCGCTGATGTGGTTGCCCGGGCACAGGGTCACCCACGAGGCGAGCTTCTCGTGGCTGGCGAAGCAGGTGTGCGGGGCGGGGCCGGTCTCGGCCAGCCACGCGCATGCCACTGCGTCGCCGAAGCCGGGCACGGTCCGCAGCAGGTCCTGCTCCCGCTGCCAGCGGGCGGCCTTGAGCGCGATCGTGTCCTCCAGCCCGGCGACCGCCGCGTCGAACACGGCGATCCGGTCCAGGTGCAGCGCGCCCGCCTTATCCTGTCTGGCTCACGACGAACCCCTGGAAGTGACCTTGACCGGGGCGGTCCTGGTAGATCCCGCCGGCCGCGCAGCTGCCCGGTGAGACGCACGACACCGAGGTGACCTCGGCGGCCCCCTTGTTCAGTGCCGCCAGGCCGGGTACCTCGATCGCCTTGCCCCAGACGCCGTTCTTCTCGACGGCCACGAACCCCTGCCACTGTTCGCGGCGGTCCGCGTAGGCCCCGCCAGCCGCGCAGTTGCCCGGCGAGTCGCACGACAGCAAGAAGAACCCGGGAAACTGCCGGCCCTCGTTCAGGGCTCCGGGCACGTCGATCGCCTTGCCCCAGACGCCGTTCTTCTCGCTGACCACGAACCCTGAACCGTACGGCTGGCCGTAGTCCCCGCCGGCCGCGCAGTTGCCCGCCGGGGCGCACGACACCGAGTCGACCGCGGCGTTGTCCAGGTTCAGGGGCCGGGGCGCCTTCGCCTGGCCCCAGACGCCGTTCCGCTCGACGGCCACGAACCCCATCCCCATGCCGCCGCTGTCCGTGTAGTCCCCGCCGGCCGCGCAGCTGCCCGGCGAGCCGCACGACACCGAGGCGACCTCAGCGCCCCCGCCCTTGTCCAGGCCCTCCAGGCCGGGCACCTCGATCGCCATGCCCCACACGCCGTTCCGCTCGTCGGCCACGAACCCCTGCCCATGGCCATCGCCGCCGCCGGCCGCGCAGTTGCCCGCCGAGGCGCACGACACCGAGGTGACCTCGGCGGCCCCCTTGTTCAGTGCCGCCAGGCCGGGTACCTCGATCGCCATCCCCCATACGCCGTTCCGCTCGTCGGCCACGAACCCCTGCCCATGGCCATCGCCGTCTAGATAGTCCCCGCCGGCCGCGCAGTTGCCCGCCGAGGCGCACGACACCGAGCCGACGCCGACTGGGACGTCGGCGTGCCCGCCGCCCTTATTCAGGGCCGCCAGGCCGGGCACCCCGATCGCCGTGCCCCAGACGCCGTTCCGCTCGTCGGCCACGAACCCCTGCCCATGACCGTGGCCGTCGGTGTAGTCTCCGCCGGCCGCGCAGTTGCCCGCCGAGGCGCACGACACCGAGCCGACCCCGGCGTCCCCGCCGGCGTTCAGGGCCCCCAGGCCGGGCACCTCGATCGCCATCCCCCACACGCCGTTCCGCTCGACGGCCACGAACCCATGCCTATGACGGTCGCCGTCCCGGTAGGACCCGCCGGCCGCGCAGTTGCCCGCCGAGCCGCACGACACCGAGGTGACCTCAGCGTCCCCGCCCTTGTTCAGGGCCCCCAGGCCGGGCACCTCGATCGCCTGGCCCCGCGAGCCGACCGCCCGCACCGCCGCCGATTGCCCGCACCCCGCGAGCGCGGCGACCAGAGCCAGGCCCATGCACCAGGTCATGATCTTGCCCATGCGCCGCGCCAATCCCAGCCCAGGACCACCGCCATCAGCCCGGCGGCGCCGCGTGCTGTCTTCATTCAAACAGACGCGGCATGCACCAGGCTGGTTGGCACAAGACCACCGTAAAGCGACCGCCCGCGCCGCCGGGGACCCTGGCCGACCCGTGCCTGCCCGGGACGAGGACGTCAGTCCTCCGCTCGCGGCGGCAGCGCAGCAGCAGCACCCCGCGAAGCCGGTCGCGGACGGGCGCCCGGCAAGGGCCATCGCCATCGCGGACCGGGCGTCACGCGCCCGCCCCGGCCTCGGAGCCGGCCTGCGCCGCGCGCTGCGGCCGCGCCCGGCGCTGCGACCTGCGCCCCGCGGCACCGCTCAGATCAACCAGCCAGGTGCCGCCTAGGTGGCCAGACCGTCGCCTTGGCACTGAATACCGAACGAGCCGGATGTGGGTCGGCGTTGAGATCGTTGCCGACTTCGGAGCGTGATGCCCGCGACCCGGGATCCGGTTCCGGCGGCCGCCGCTCGCGGCCCGGCCTGCGCAGGCCGGCCCCAGCCGCCCGGCCGTGCCCCTGCCGGCACGCGCTGGTTACGCTGGCCGGCATGGCCTACGACACCGAACTCGCTGACCGGATCCGGTCAGCGAGTTCGGT